>Ga0099364_10004461_pt1 | contig 21201 bp, 21 predicted proteins | sample TergutTh196P3_FD_73070 | JGI IMG/M metagenome (GOLD analysis project Ga0099364, IMG submission 73070) | Microcerotermes parvus P3 segment gut microbial communities from Pointe-Noire, Republic of the Congo - Th196 P3 | ecosystem: Host-associated > Arthropoda: Insects > Digestive system > Gut ... | reverse complement strand
CCTGGTCGTGCCGCTCTTCCCCCAATTTGCCGGAAGTACGACGGCCAGCGTGTTGGACGAGCTTGCGCGAGCCATGCGCCTCTGGCGCAACCTGCCCGAACTGCGTTTCGTGCGCAGTTTCCCCGACGATCCCGGCTACATCGCCGCCCTGGCGGCAAGCGTGCGCGAGCACTGGGCGCACCACGGTCAGGGAGATTGTCTGGTTGCCAGTTTTCACGGACAACCGGCGCGCGCCGACGAACTGGGCGATCCCTACCGCGCCGAATGCCTCATCACGGCCCGGCTACTCGGAGAGGCGCTGGCCCTGCCGCCGGAAAAACTGCGCGTAACGTTCCAATCCCGCTTTGGCCGTGGCAAATGGCTGGAACCCTACACCCTGCCAACGCTCGAATCGCTCGCCGCCTCGGGCGTAAAACGGGTCGATGTCGTTTGCCCCGGCTTCGCCGCCGATTGCCTGGAGACGTTGGAAGAAATCGCCATGCAGTGCCGCGACGCCTTCCTCGCCCGTGGCGGCGAAACGTTCCACGCCATCCCTTGTCTGAACACCCGCCCGGAATGGATTACCGCGCTCGACGGACTCGTTCGGCAACATCTGGCGGGGTGGTTATAACGACACATAACGTAACATGTTATGGACAAACTCTGCTGTTAGTGTTCATAATATGTGGCGTTATGCCGAGCAAACCATTACTGATCTTCCCATCCGAAAAGAAACTGCTTACCGATTTTGGCGAGCGATTAAGGCTTGCACGCCTGCGCCGCCGTTACACGGCGGCTCTGGTTGCCGAGCGGGCGGGCGTTTCGCGCATGACCTTGAGCCGCGTGGAACAGGGATCGCCAGCGGTCACACTTGGGGTTTATCTCCGTGTCCTTTCTGTCCTGAACCTGGAAAACGACCTGACCATCCTGGCAGCGGACGACAGGCTGGGGCGGAAATTACAGGACTTGGGACTCCCCGTGCGGCAGCGCATCAGGAAAAAAGAAAATGGCTGACAAGCTGGAAGTCTGGCTCGATGCGGATTTTCTGGGCGCGCCTTGTCGGGCTGGCAGTTTGTTCCATGAAAAAGGGCAAGTGTGGTTCAACTATGACAAGGTCTGGCTAAAAAATCCCGCCCGTTTTTCGCTCGATCCGGATTTAACCCTGGATGCCGCGCCTTTTTTCCCAAAACCGGAAGCGGGGATTTTTGGAATTTTCCTGGATTCGTCACCGGATCGTTGGGGGCAGACGCTCATGAAGCGTCGTGAATTACTGGAGGCAAAAGACGAAAAACGCTCACCCAAGAACCTGTATGCGTGGGACTACCTGATTGGCGTGCAGGATGAAACCCGGCAGGGAGGGCTGAGATTCAGGCGCGAAGAGGAAGGACAATTCATTGCGCACGATCCTTTCCCTGTGCCACCCATTACCAGCCTTCGTGAATTGCAGACGGTTGCGCATGAATTGACTCGTAAAAGGACGCACGATCTTTCCGCCTTGCGGGAATGGTTATCCGTACTCGTTTCTCCCGGATCATCGCTCGGCGGAGCCAGACCGAAAGCAAATTTTCGTGACCTGGATGGATCATTGTGGATAGCGAAGTTTCCCGCGCGTGATGACGTACTGGACGTAGGCGCGTGGGAAAGCGTGGCGCATTCCTTGTCCGCGGCGGCGGGAATCGAAGTACCCGAGGCCAGATTATTGCGGTACGGCAACGGACACCACACATTTTGCGTCAAACGCTTCGACCGTACCGGCCATCGGCGCGTGTTTTATTCGTCAGCCATGACTCTTCTCCGAAAAGAACAAAGCTCGGGGGCGAGTTATCTTGAAATGGCGCAATTTATCCATACCCACGGGGCACAAGGGACGATCAAACAGGGGCTGGAGCAACTATTCAGAAGGGTGGCTTTCAATGTCGCCATCGCCAACAGGGACGACCATTTACGGAATCACGGGTTCCTGTTGAAGCCGGAAGGATGGGTACTTGCGCCGGCTTTTGATGTAAATCCCAATCCAGATAAAAGGGAGCACGTCCTGAATATCGACGAGGGCGATAACCAGCCTGATCTCGGTACGGTTTTGCAGACGGCGGAATGGTACGAGTTGCCACACGCAAAAGCGGAGCAGATCATCGAAAAGGTAGTGCGCACCGTGGAAAAATGGCCGGAAGCCGCGCGACGGGCGGGCATTCCGAAGGCGGAAATGGAACTGATGAGCAGCGTCTTTGGAGTTGATACGCTGTAGGCTTGATATTCTACGACCAGCGCGTAGGCTGGGTTGAGCTTGCGAACCCCAGCATATGAACATTCCCAAATGGGAAGACTGTCTTCACTGCGCATCTGTATATCATACGGTTATTTTCTCCTCCTGGATGTAGCGGAAAAAATAATTCCCCTGTCACGCTCCTGCAACGAAAACTCTCCAGGATTGCCGTACCAAGCGGATGCTGGATGTCCCGGCATCCCTGGCAACGGAGAGAGCATATGCAAACGCGCGCAAAAGTGCTGGCCGTCAGCACATTTCTGATGTTCTGCCCCTTGATGGAAGCGCAGGCTGACACAATCTATCCGATCGACCGGGCGACGATGCTGACAGGCGGCCGGTTCGATTTCAAGGTGGAGTTCGATTCCATACTCGGCGAAGGGGACGCGAAGGTCCTGATAAATGGCCGAAACTATCGGGAGGTATTCGGAAAACCCGGCGAATGGATCGCCAATGAAGACAACCTGGGAGGCTCTTCGCTGATCGTCAGGGACGTTTTCCTGCCCAGGGCAGGCACTTACCAGGTGCTCGTCAATGCCAAAGGCAAAATGGAACAAGTCACCTGGTCGGTGTATGCGCCCGCCGCCCAGCCCAAGGTCAAGAACGTCATCCTGTTCGTCGGCGACGGCCTGTCCGTGGCGCACCGCACCGGGGCGCGCCTGCTTTCCAAGGGAATGACCGAAGGCAAGGCCAACGGTCGCCTGACGATAGACGATTTCCCCTACGCGGCCTTCCTGGGAACCTCCGGTACGGATTCCATCGCCACCGACAGCGCCAATTCCATGAGCGCCTACATGACCGGTCACAAGTCCGCCGTCAACGCAATGGGCGTCTACGCCAGCCGGGCCAAAGACTCGCTCGAACATCCCCGCCAGGAGACGATGGGCGAACTGATCAAGCGGACTTCCAACAAGTCGTTCGGCATCGTCAGCGACGCGGAAATCGAAGACGCCACACCCGCCGCCGTCGTGGCGCATACGCGACTGCGCTCGGATTACTCCGAAATCGTGAAGCAGTTCTTCGACGCGAGGCCGGACGTGCTGATGGGCGGCGGTTCCCTGGCCTTCCTGCCCAAATCGACGCCGGGTTCCCGACGCAATGACGAAATCAACTACATCGACCAGTTCAAGGCGGTCGGTTACGACTTCGTGACCAACGCAACGGAACTGAAAGCGAAGAGCAAGAGCGCAACGAAGCTGCTCGGGCTGTTTCACACCGGCAACATGAACGGCTCGCTGGATCGCCGCATCTTGAAGCAAAATGTGTCGAAAGAGTTCCCGAACCAGCCCGACCTGACCGAAATGACCGCCGCCGCGCTGGATGTGCTGTCGAAAAACAAGGACGGTTTTTTCCTGATGGTGGAAGCCGCCCTGATCGACAAATTCACCCATCCGCTGGACTGGGAACGCGCGTTCTACGACACGATCATGCTGGACAAGAGCGTGGCCGTCGCCAAGGCGTTCGCCCAGAACCGCAACGATACGATGATTATCGTCGTCGGCGACCATACGCACGGCATCTCCATCATCGGCACGGTCGATGACAGCAAGCCCGGCATCGATGGTCGCGAAAAGGTCGGGGTCTACGCTGATGCAGGCTTCCCCAACTACAAGGACAGCAACGGCGACGGCTACCCCGATACGCCGAACGTGTCCAAGCGGCTGGCAACGTTCATCAGCAACTTCCCGGACTACTACGAAACCTTCAGGCCCAAGATGGACGGCACATTCGTCCCCGCCGTCTCGGACGGCAAGGGTGGGTTCGTCGCCAACGAGGCGTACAAGAACGTTCCGGGAACCGTCTTCCGCCAGGGCAACCTGCCGCGCTCGGCCAACCAGGGCGTGCATTCGGTGGATGACATGGTCGTCCAGGGATGGGGCCCCGGCGCCGAGGCGCTCCGGGGCTACATGGAAAACGTCGAACTCTTCCGCGTGATGGTCGATGCGATGGCGCTGGGACACGACAAGAAGTGATCCGGCGACACGCTGACCACGGTCTTCCGTCCGGAAGGATGACGTCGGCGCAGTCTTGCAGCAAAGCCTGCCAGCGGGCGGATTTCCAAATCCGCCCGCTGGCGCATGATTGAAACGCCCTTCAAAAGCATCCATCGATGAAACACTGCCGATTTCTGCTTCTGCCCCTGTGGCTGATATCCCCTTTCGCGGCACAGGCGGTAGAACACATTGCCTTCGACGAACTCTACAAGAGCGAGGGCGTATATGGCCTGCGTTTTTCCCAAAAAGTAAAAGACCTCGCGGGAAAGCGCGTCAGGATGGAAGGCTTCATGGCCCCACCGCTCAAGGCCGAGGCCCAGTTTTTCGTGCTCACCCAAAAGCCCATGGCAATCTGCCCGTTCTGCTCGACGGACGCGGACTGGCCTGCCGACATCCTGGTGGTCTACCTGGGAAAGAAACAGACCTTCGTTCAGTACAACGCCATGATCCGGGCAGAGGGCGTACTGGAATACGGTTCCTGGACGGATCCCGAAACGGGTTTCGTCAGCCTGTTACGTCTGAGAGAAGCCATGTTCGAGAAGAAATGAGCCGCATTCTCGCCAAGAAGGTAGAAGTCCGCTTCGGATCGCAAGCGATACTGACCGTTTCCCGCCTCGTCGTCGGACAGGGGGTTCGACTGGCGGTCACGGGCGAATCGGGAAGCGGGAAAACGACCCTACTCAACATTCTGAGCGGATTGGAAAACGTCTCTTCCGGGGAAATCTGGTGGGACAACAGGCGGCTGGACAATCTGAACGCCTTTCAGCGCGACCGCTTCCGGGGACGAAATGCCGGTCTGGTCTTGCAGGATTTTTACCTCTATCCCGGACTGTGCGCGCTGGACAACGTCCTGCTGCCCGCTCGCCTCGGCGCGGCGGCGCGAAGCGAAGACCTGGAGGAACGCGCGCGCGCGCTGCTGAACCGGCTGGGGTTGCAACGCCCCAAACAAAGTGTCGATTCGCTCTCGCGGGGTGAAAAACAGCGTGTCGCCATTGCGCGGGCGCTCCTCAATTCACCGGACGTGTTGCTTGCGGATGAACCGACCGCCAGCCTCGATGCGCAAAACGGCGCGGAAGTCGCGCAATTGCTGCTCGATCTCACGCAGGAACGAGGCAGCACGCTGATCTGCGTCACGCACGACAAAACCCTGGCCGCGCGCATGGATTTTTGCCTGGAACTGCGCAAAGGCATACCCGTCGGAGCGGCATTCGAGACACCCACCAGAATGGGGGCCGCATGCTGACGAAACTCATCCTGGCCGATTTCAAAAGAACGTGGGCCGCCAGCCTGCTCCTGGTGGTCCTGATTGCGCTGGCAACCGGCTTCAGCGTTTTTGTCCACCTGGAAGAGCGCGCCCTGCGACTGGGCAGCGCCCGCGCGGCGGAGGCGTTCGATCTGTTGATCGGCGCAACGGGCAGTGAGACGCAACTGGTGCTCTCCACCGTCTATTTGCAGAGCGCCCCCCTGCCCTTGCTGGACGGAAAACACTTCGGCGAGGTCGCAAAGCACCCGCTCACCGAGTGGGCGGCCCCGGTCGCGCTGGGCGATAGCGGGTTCGATTCTCCCATCGTCGGCACGACTCCCACGCTGGTGACCCGCAACGGCACGCGGACGCTGGCACAAGGGCGGATGTTTGAACACACGCAGGAAGCCGTCATCGGCGCGGGCGTACCACTCAAAATCGGCGACTCGTTCGCGCCCCTGCACGGGCAAGCCGGAGCGTTCGACACCCACGCGCACGAGTCGATCCGCTATACCGTCGTCGGCGTCCTGCCGCCCGAAAACAACGCCTGGAACCGTGCGATTTTCGTCCCCGTCGAGGCCGTCTGGGAAGCGCATCACCTGGATGCGCACGATGAGGACGACGACGATGGGCGCGCCCATCCGGCGAACGAAGCATCCGAGGCGCTCCCTGTTTCAGCTATCGTCGTCAAACCCAAAAGCGTAGCGGGCGCTTACCAACTGCGCGACCTTTACCGGAAGGGCCAGACCCTGGCCGTTTTTCCCGCCGAAGTGCTGACGAAGATGTACGCCACGCTGGGCGACGTCCGCGCCTTGCTGGGAAAAATCAGCCTCGCTGCCGAGGCGCTGGCGGCCCTGATCCTGATGGCGGGCGCAGTCATCCACCTGCGCTTTCACGCCCGCCAGATTGCGGCGCTACGCGCCTTTGGCGCAAGCGCGCATACCATCTTCTTCCTCTTTTGGCTGGAATTGAGCCTGCTGGCCGCGCTCGGCATGGCTTTGGGCATAGGTTCCGGCTTTCTGGGCGCGCTCCTCGTCGCCCAGCAGATCTCTGCGCAACAAGGGTTTCACCTTCCTGTCGCTTTCGAGTGGGAAGACTGGAAGCTACTGCTCTTCCTGCCGCTCGCCTCCATCGCCCTGCTGCTGCCCGCCTCACTGGGATACCGCTACTCCGTTGCGCGTTACATGCGGGACAGCGTGTCGTGACATTTTCCCTGTTGTCATCAAACGTACATCTTCCCCACAGTAGCATTTGCATGGGCATACGGCAAAAACCGACGCCTCCCCCGACCGTAACCACCAGAGGACTGTTCATCATGAAACTGAAACGAACGATGTGCGCAACGGGCGCGTCCCTTGCCATCCTGTTTTACGCCGGCCCGGCATCCGCCGACACCTTGCAGGCCGAAGCCGACATCCAGAACGGCAACGACCGGACTTTCACGTTTCCCGACTATACGGGGAGCGTCTCGTCCACTTACGTCCCCGGCGGCGCAAATTACTGGGGTTCTCCCTTCGAATACGTCAACAACGTCAACCTGAGCGACCCCTTCGATACGGCGGCCAGCCTTCAGGCGTTGGGTTTCGACGTGAGCAGCTTCGCCTACCACTACGACAGCGCCACCCAAACGACCACCTATAGTTTCATCCAGGCCGATGTAACGGGCGGCTATACCGCCACGGGCGACGACATCCGGAACATCTACCAATTCGACTTTGCCAATGACGAGTACAGGTTCTACGACGCCAGCTTCGGCGAGGCGGCGGACTTCAGTACCTCGGCCCTGCTGTCGACGCTCAAGTCCACCCAACCGATCCTGGGCTATGGCGTTTTCGATTTCCAGAACTCTTTCGTAACCTACGACGGCGCAAGCGGCCCGGTTTCGCTGGCCCATATCATGGTAGGCGAAGACCTTTCCGGATACAGCTTCGCCGGCGGTCAGAATATCTCCATCAACTGGCTGTCCGAGCGCCCGATTGCTTCCCTGACGCTCACCTACTACGACCTGTCTCCCGTACCGGAACCCGAATCCTGGGCCATGCTGCTGTCGGGACTGGGGCTGATGGGCGTAGTCGCGCGTCGGCGCGCCAAACGTGCGTAAACGGCGAAGCGGTTCAATCCCCTCATTTCATCCGGCACAGGCATGAAAGCGACCAGATCTGCACAGGGATTCACCTTGCTGGAATTGCTGGTGGTCATTGCGATCATCGGTTTGCTGGCAACGTATGTCGGCCCCCGCTATTTCTCCCAGCTCAGCCAGTCGGAGCGCGGCACGGCAAGGATGCAGATCGAGTCGCTGGCGAGGGCGCTGGATGCCTACCGGCTGGATACCGGCCATTTCCCGACGACGGAAGAAGGCTTGCAGGCATTGATGGTTCGTCCGGGAGATGAGCCGAAATGGCAAGGCCCGTATCTCCAGAAAGCCATTCCGCTCGATCCGTGGAACCGTGCATACGTTTATCGCTCCCCTGGCAGCAATGGGGGCGATTTCGATTTGTTGTCCCATGGAAAGGACGGACAGCCCGGTGGCGATGATGCCGCAGCAGATATTTCCTACCGTTGAGGCGCACGAGGAGCGGCGCGAAAAGCCCATCGCGTCTTTCCCGTTGAGCCTGTTCAGCCAGGAATTGCTGGCGCTGTTGAGCGCAGGGCTCAACCTCACCGAAGCCCTGAGCACGCTACAGGCCAAAGAGCGACACGCCCCCGCCCGCGAAATGCTCGCCGCGATCCTGCGCTCCCTGCACGAGGGGCGCAGCTTTTCCGACGTGCTGGCCGAACATCCGCGCCATTTTCCCGACGTCTACGTCGCCACCGTGCGGGCGGCGGAGCGCACGGGCGATCTCCCCGATGCGCTGGCGCGCTACATCGCCTATCAATTGCAGTTTGAAGCCCTCCGCAAAAAACTGACTTCGGCCTCGGTCTACCCGGTGATGCTGCTCGTCGTCGGCGGGCTCGTCACCCTGTTCCTGCTCGGCTACGTCGTCCCCCGGTTCTCGGTGGTGTATGAATCGTCCGGGCGGGACATCCCGTGGCTGTCCTCGGTCTTGCTCGCGTTCGGTCAACTCATCCATACCCACTGGCCATTCGTCCTGGGCGGGCTGATCGCGGCAGGCTGCGCCCTGGGATGGGGACTCTCACAGCCGCCCATGCGCGCCTGGCTGCTCGACAAGCTCCTGTCCTTTCCCTTGCTGGCCGCGCGGGCCGAAGCCTTTCGCCTGTCGCGCTTCTACCACGCTCTCAGCCTGTTGCTGGCCTCCGGAATCGCCCTGCCGCGCGCCATGAGCATGGTCGGCGGATTGCTCGGCGCGGCCCAGCGCGAGCGGCTCGCGCAATGTCGGGCCGCCGTCGAGCAGGGACGCAGGCTATCATCCGCCCTGCTCGATGCCCAACTCGTCGATCCGGTCGCCGAATCGCTCATCAAGGTCGGCGAGCGTTCCGGACAGCTTGCCGGAATGCTCGAACGCGCCGCCCGGTTCTCCGACGACGCATTCTCCCGTTGGCTGGACGGGGCATCGCGGTTGATCGAGCCGATCCTGATGGCCGTCATCGGCATCGTGATCGGGACGGTGGTCGTGCTGATGTACATCCCCATTTTCGATCTCGCCGGAAGCCTGGGATGAACGCGCCGCGCACGCCCCTCACCCTCGGCGCCGAACTGGTCGCGCAGGCGCGTCGGTTGTGCGCGCAACAGGGCATCATGCCGGTCGCCGCCCTGCAACAGCTCACGGGATGGTCGTCCCAGGAAATGCTGGACGTGCTAGGGGAAAGTTTTGCCTACCCGGCGTTTTCCATGAACAGGCTCCTCGAATTGCAGCCCTGCTTCGATGTGCTGGCCTACGCCGAATGCGTCAGCCGCCGCGTGTTCGTCGCGCGCCACGTATCCGGGTCGCTCTGGCTCGCGCTCTCCGATCCGTTCGACGGCGCAACCGAAAACTGGGTGTTGCGGCACTGCGCCGCCCGGAACGTCCGACCGCACATCTGCCTCGTGCACCCGGACGACCTCCAGGCATGGCTCGCGCAGCAAGAACGCCTGCTGCGCGCCATGGACGGTTTCGAGGCCGACTCCGGCCTGCGCGGCGACGATGCCGCCATCGCCATCACGCTGGCGAGCATCGACAGCGACGCAAGCGCCGTCGTCAAACTGGTCAATTCCATGATCTACGACGCCTTGAAACTGCAAGCCAGTGACATCCATCTCGAATGCGACGCAGGCTGCCTGCACGTGATGTACCGCATCGACGGCGTGCTCGTGCCGATCACCCGAATACCGGGGCAGGACATGGCCGAGCAGGTGATTTCCCGCGTCAAGGTCATGGCCGAACTGGACATCGCCGAGCGACGGATTCCGCAGGACGGGCGCTTCAAGGTACGGGTCAATGAGCGGGAAATTGATTTCCGCGTCTCGGTGATGCCCAACATCTTCGGGGAAGACGCCGTGCTGCGCCTGCTCGACCGCCAATCGCTCACCGAAGAAGCCCGCGCGCTACGGCTCGACCACCTCGGATTGGACGAATACAACAGGGTCGCCATCCGCCGCCTTGCCGCCAAACCGCACGGCATGCTGCTCGTGACCGGGCCGACGGGCTCCGGCAAGACCACGACCCTGTACGCAACGATTACCGAAATCCATACCGGACGCGACAAGATCGTCACGATCGAAGACCCGGTCGAATACCGGCTGCCGGGCGTGTTGCAGATTCCGGTCAATGAGAAGAAAGGATTGAGTTTCGCGCGCGGGCTGCGTTCGATCCTGAGACACGATCCGGACAAGATCATGGTCGGAGAAATACGCGACGACGAAACCGCGCAAATCGCGGTGCAAGCGGCGCTGACCGGGCATCTCGTGCTCACGACCCTCCACGCCAACAGCGTTTTCGACGTACTGGGGCGTTTCCTCCACATGGGGGTGGACGGTTACAGCTTTGCGTCCGCGCTCAACGGCATCGTGGCGCAACGCTTGCTGCGCGTGAATTGCCCGCACTGCGTCACTGAAATCGAACCGGAAGACGCGGCGCTGGAAGCGGCGGGTCTGACGCGTGGACAGATCGAAGGCTGGCGGTTCAAGGCCGGGAGCGGCTGCGGCCACTGCCGGGGCGCGGGTTTCAAGGGCCGCAAGGCCGTGGCCGAAGTGCTCACGCTCGACGACCGGCTGCGCGAAATGATCGCCGGGAAAGCGCCGATCCTGGCGCTCAAGGAATACGCCGTACAGGCCGGATTGCGCCCTTTGCGGGAGACGGCATTGCAGCGGGTCGCCTGCGGCGAAACCACGCTGGAGGAGGTGGCGCGTGTGGCAGGCTGATCGCAAGGTTCATACGCTGTTCATCGCCATCGGCGCGCAGCGCGTGGACTTCGGCCTGTTGTGCGGGAGATCTTCGCACTGGTCGAAAAAAACCTGTCATGGATTCGATCTGCCCCATGAGGCCGATGAAACCGCGTTGCTGAGAAGCCTTGCCAGACTGGAGCAAAAACTCTCCGTCCATTATGCCCATCGTACTGTGCGCGTCATCCGCGTCTTGATCGCGGACATCTGGTTGGCGCAGGTCAGCCTGCCGTGGTCCGCCGCGATGAAACGAAACGAGTCGGCTCGAAAGAACGCCTGTAGCATGATCGCCCTGGCCGGATTCAGGGGCGACTGGGCAGCGCCCGTGCGGATCAACGACATGCCTTACGGCATTCCCAGGCTGGCCGTGGCGTATCCGCAGGCGGTGCTGACCGCCCTGGAGAAACTCGCCACCCGTCTCGGCGCGCGACTGGATTCCCTGCTGCCGTTTTCCGTCGCAGTCTGGGAAACGGTACTGCCCGAAAACCGGCGCACCCTTCAAGCACTGGCGCTCGTCGACCGTGGTTGGCTCGCGCTGCTCATCGCACCCGAAGCACCAGGCACACAACCGGGCGAGATCGTGGCACGCAGGATATCGCCATACGAAACGCTTCCCCACCACGCAATGCAGGTCAACTGGCAGCGGGCCTGCCTGCGCCAACCGCAATGGGCGGCATTCAAACAGGTCGGGATGCTCTCGCTCATGGAAGCAGAGCCTGTCGACGTAAAACCGGGTTCCCCATTCAACGTCCTCAAACTTCAACGCGAAGCCGACATCGACGTGGCTCCTGCCCTGTTGCTTGCGCAACAGGCGCAATCCGTCCGCCATGCACTCGATGCCGTCTCCCGGCCCGCGCCCCTTTCTCCTGCGCAATACGTGGCTTTCGCGTTTTGCGCGTTGCTGGCTGTCGTCATGTCGGTGCACTCGTTCCTGAACGCGCGATCCATCGACGCGTCCGTCGCGCGGTTGGAGGAAGCGCGTCCCCCGACCGTAGCGCCCGAACCGGCATGGCGCCGCGAAGAATTGCCCAGGGTGCGCGCGGTCAACACGGCCATCCGGGAACTGAATCTGCCCATCGGAGCCATTCTGCGCGCCTTGCAGCCGCCGCCGGAACTTCGCGTGGCCGTACTCGGGGTCGATGCCGCTTCCGGCGAATCCGCCCGCACCGTCAAGGTGACTGCCGAAGCGCCCTCCGGGGAAGACATGGCACGGTACATCGGATTCATTTCCGGGCGTCGCCCCTTATCCGGCGCGCACCTGACCCGGCACGAAATCATCGAGGCGGCAGGCGGGCGTCCTTACCGTTTCACGGTTGACGTGCAGTGGACGGATTGAGGAAGCCACATGCCGATGAATGCACGCCATCTCCTGGAATGGCCTGAAAGAATCGCCTGGGAACTCTCCCGTGCCTTCGGGATTTTCCGGAGGCGCTTCGGCGTCATGGGAGGCTCGATCGCCCTATGTGCCGTAGCCGGTATCACGCTGGCGCTGGTCGACCGATGGCAGTTGAAAAAACAGGATGACTTGCAGCAGCAAATCGTACAATTTCAGCATGCTTCTCCGCACAATGGACAGGACAGCACGACGTTCCGGGAAACCCCTTCCGACACCGGCGGCAGAACCCTCCTGCACAGATTCGAGGAAAACCTGCTGCCCTACGAGAGCATTCCGGCACTGGTAGAGGGATTGCTCAAGATCGCCGAAGAAGAAGGCATCCTCATTCAACGCGGGGATTACCGTTTCGAGGCAGACTCATCGGGCGGTTTCATGCGCTACCGGATGGATTTACCCATACAGGGCGCGGCACCCGCCATAGATCGTTTCATCGAACGCTCGCTCACCGCCTGGAAGGCGCTTGCCTTGCACAGCGTCCGTTTTACGCGCGCGGAAATCGGCTCGGACACCATCGAATCGCGTCTTCAGTGGGTGGCAATGGCGCGCAGGCCGAGAACGCTCCCCCTGCCGGTTCACACTGCTTCGGGAGGCATTCAATGAAACGAAGCGCAATGCGCAAACTCCTTTTGCTCACGCTCGGCGTCACCGTGATGGCGGCCTGGTTCGCGCCCGACCGGGAATCCGACGGCATCGAGTTGAGCGCGCACGCAAAGCGCGCAGAAGCCGCACGGCCCGTCGTTCGTCCTGCGCAAACGCCTGAAGCCGCCCCGCGCGAAAAACCCATTGCCACCGCAGGGGTGTTGCAGATACGCAAGCGCGACGACAATGAGATGGATCAGGCCGGTTCCGGGCTTTTCACGCCCACAAGCTGGGAAATGACATCGGAAACTTCCGCAGTCGAACCGGAACCGCTGTCCGACATTCCGGAGGCGGACACCCAGGCGGGTCTCGTGCCGCCGCCTTTCGTGGTGTTGGGCCGTTATGAAGACGAAAACCGTTCGGTCGTTTTTCTTCAATACATGGACGAAAGCCTGGCGGTGTCGGAGGGGGACATCATCGCCGACAACACCTTCCGGGTGGAAAAGCTGGAGGGCGACACGCTGACCCTGCTCAACCTACCGCTGAACACGATTCAAACGCTCGACATGGGTGAAGTCCAATGAAACGCAATCGAATCACGATGCGCCTTGCGCAGCATCTATTCATTCTGACCGCCGCGTTCATCCTGTCGGCCTGTGCAGGCATGCAGGCATACCGCGACGGGCAGGCGCTCCTTGCGGCGGGCGAACTCGAACACGGCCTCGTGCGACTGGAAGAAGCGGTGAAAGCCGAGCCGAAAAATGCCGAATACCGGATTGCACTTGCCACACACCGCCTGTCGGCCATCAACCGATTCTCGCTCCTGGCCGAACGGGCAAGGCGCGACGGACGGCTTGTCGAAGCCGAAAAAAGCTGGCGCCTCGTTCAATCACTCGACCCGGAAAACATCATGGCCCGTCAGGGACTCGAGCAAATCGCGCAGGAACAGCGTCACCGGCAAATCATCACCGAGGCGGAAGACCTGTTCAAAAAAGGCGGGGTACCGGATCAGGAAGAAGCGATGGCAAGGTTACGTCCCGTCCTGGTGGAAAATCCGTCGAACAAGGCCGCACTCAACCTGAAAGCGAAAATCGACGACGCCCGCGCCGGACTCGCGCGCCCCGAAACGCGGCTCGGGGAACGCTTCCGCAAGCCCATCACGCTGAGTTTCAACGACGCGCCGTTGCGCTCCGTGCTGGAGGCCCTCTCCAAAGTCTCCGGCCTGAATTTCTTCTACGACACGGATGTCCCCCCCGACATCAAGGCGACCCTCTCCGCCAAAAACACGACGGTGGAAGACGCATTGCGCGTGATTCTTGCCACCAACAAGCTCGAACAGAAAATCCTGAACGAAAACAGCATCCTCATCTATCCCGGAACACCCGACAAGATCAAGAGCTACCAAACCCTGACGATCCGCAGCTTTTACCTCGTCAATGCGAATGTACAGGCCGTCTCGAACACCCTCAGAACCATCGTCGGCGCCAGGAGTCTCGTCGTGGACGAGCGGCTCGGTCTGATTATCATGCGCGACACCCCTGAGGCCATTCGCATGGCCGAGCGCATCGTCGCACTCCAGGACGAGCATGACCCTGAAGTCATGCTCGAAGTCGAAATCCTGGAAGTCAAGCGATCGAAGATGATGGAATTGGGCATCCAGTGGCCGGACAGACTGACCCTCTCCCCGTTGAGTTCAGTCGTAACGCTTGCCCAGTTGCGCAACCTGGACTCCGCGACGACCGCAGCCAATATCGGTAGCCTGACCGTCAACGCCCACAAGGACAACCAGAACAGCAACATTCTCGCCAACCCGCGCATCCGGGTACGCAACAAGGAAAAGGCCAGCATCCAGATCGGCGACAGGGTGCCGGTCATCACCACCACATCGACCTCTACGGGATTCGTATCGGAGTCGGTCAACTACATCGACGTGGGTCTCAAGCTCGAAGTCGAACCGAGCATCTATCTCGATAACGAAGTGGCCATCAAGGTCAGCCTGGAAGTCTCCAACCTCGTCCGCGAAATCACGAGTCAGACGACAGGCACGCTGTCCTACCAGATCGGCACACGTAACGCGAGCACCGTACTGCAACTCAAGGACGGGGAGACACAGATCCTTGCGGGGCTCATCAGCGACGAAGACCGGCTGACGGCCAACCGGATACCGTTGCTCGGAGATCTTCCCATCGTAAACCGCCTCTTCGGCAGCCAGAAAGACGACTCGCAACGCAGTGAAATCCTGCTCTCGATCACCCCTCGCGTGCTGCGCGCCCTGCGCCGCCAGGACATGCGGACATCCGAATTCGAGTCCGGCACGGAAAGCTCCATGGGCGCCGCCACGCTACGCCTGCGCGATGCGGGCGCGGCGGAGACGGTCGCTCCCGCCGCGAAAGAACCGGCAACGCGGGCCAATCCGCCGACCGTAACGCAACCGAACCCCATTCTGGACAACCAATGATGCGCAGCGAAAACGGCTTCACGTTCATCGAACTGACCGTCACGCTGGCGATCATCGCCGTGCTCGCGCTCATTGCGGTTCCGATAGCGCAACTGGAGTCGCAACGCGGCAAAGAACGGGAACTGCGCGCGGCCCTGTTCGAGATCCGCGAAGCCATCGACGCCTGGAAACGGGCCTCGGACCAGGAGCGCATCGCAACCGTGGAAGGGGAATCCGGCTATCCGCCTTCACTCGACGCGCTCGTCGAAGGCGTCAAGGATCAAAACAGCCCATCGGGCGCGAAGCTCCATTTTCTGCGCCGCCTCCCGCGTGACCCCATGCTGCCCCGCGCCGATTCCACCTGGGGGCTGCGCAGCCATGCATCGCCTCCGGAGTCGCCCGCCGAGGGCGAAGACGTATTCGACGTCTATTCCACCTCCAATCGGGTCGGGTTAAACGGCATTCCCTACCGCGACTGGTGAGCAATAATGATGAAACATAGGGGATTTACCTTGATCGAGATGATCGTCGTCCTGAGCATCGTCGCCCTGCTCCTGACGATTGCCTTGCCGCGATACTTCGGCGCCATCGACAAATCGAAGGATGTCGTCTTGCAGGAAAACCTCAAGATCCTGCGCGTGACGCTCGATAATGTATTACGCGGACAAAGGGCGCTACCCGGAACGGCTCGAAGAACTGGTGGAGGGTCAATACTTGCGCACGGTTCCCATTGATCCCGTCACCGAATCTGCGTAAACCTGGATATTGATTCCCCCTGACGAGGAAGAAGGCATCGCCGACGTGAAAAGCGGCGCGCAGGGGGTGATGCAGAATGGGCAAAGCTACGATGCGTTGTAACGAACGATGATCAAAAATCAGGGTGGATTCAGCTACATCTGGACATTGCTGCTGATTGCCGGACTGAGCGTCTCAACGGCATTGTCGGTCGAAATCGCCGCGACCGCCGCGCGGCGCGACAAGGAAAAAGAACTCCTGGCGATCGGCCGCCAGTTTCAGACGGCGCTCGCGCGCTACCAGGCGCTCACTCCCGGCAAACCCGAATATCCCGAATCGCTCGAACAATTGCTGCGCGACGACCGCCTGCCGGGAATCCGTCGACACTTGCGCAAGATTTTCATCGACCCGATGACCAGCAAAGCCGAATGGGGCCTGATACACATCGGTGGGCGCATCGTGGGCATTCACTCGCTGTCGGAACAAACACCCATCAAGCAGGACGGCTTCGAGACGGATTTTGCCTCGTTCCGGGGCAAACAGCATTACACGGAATGGATCTTCACCTACCCGCCCGATGCCCTGATCCTGATCGAATCCGGGATACCGCCAGGGACGACTCCCTGAAGGTCAATCCTCAACCAACCGCCACCCGCTCCTGCTCGTGGCAAAGCCGCTCGTCGACATCATGGTGGCCTCGGTCGCCGCCCCACAGTGTTCGGCGTGAACGAGCGCCAGCGCACCCATACGATGCGCCACCACGGAAGCCACCTCGCGCCGGAAAAGGTCCTGCATCTCTTCCGTCGCCAACAGCAGGGCCGCCGGATTGATTTCGAGATAGGTCAACGGTTCCAGTGAGACGACCGACACCGGCTGGCGATGATTGAGCCTGTCGAGCCAGGCCAGTTCACCGAAAATCGTTCCCGGCCCCAGTTCCATCACCCGACGCCCCTTGACCGACAATTCGACCCGACCTTCCAGCAACACGCCGAAACGCTGCTCGGTGTCGCCCTCCTTTATCAATTTCACATATCCAGGCACATTGCGCCAAACGCTGATGCGCAACACTTCCCACAGTTCGACATCGTCGAATTCGGTGAAAAACGCCTGCCTGCGCAATATCGAAAAACGCGAAGTGTCGAGTTGGGCGTCGTTCTCATCGACGATCTTGTAACGGACCGCCGACAGATCCTTGGCAAACTCCGCACCGTTCTTGTAGCGCGAGTAAAGATCTTTCTCCATCGCCTTGCGAATGACCATGTCCATCTGTTCGGACACGTCCGGATTCAGATGCGACACGAAAGGCGGATCGACGTTGATGATCTTGTAGACCAACTGCGCCGGATTGGCGGCGCGAAACGGCAGCCTGCCCGCCAGCAGGTGGAACATCACCACTCCGAGCGAATAAAGATCGGTTTTCTGGTTTAGGGGATAGTTCTTGATCTGCTCCGGACTCATGTAAGCCGGAGAACCCACCCCCATGATGAAGGTCGAATCCGCTTCGACCTTTTTATCGACATTGAGCGCCAGACCGAAATCGGTGATCCGCACATCGTCGTTTTCATCCATCAGGATGTTGGCCGGCTTGATGTCGCGGTGCACGACGCCATGCCGATATGCGTAATCGAGCGCCATGCAGCACTTGAAAACGATGCCGATCACCCGATGCACGGGCAAACGGCGCTCGAAGCTGCAATACCGCTCCAGGGTCATGCCCGGAAAATACTCCATGATGACGTACGCCTGTTCCGGCTCAATCACTACCTTGTGAATCTTGATGATATTGGGATGATTCAGCCGCCGCGCCACCGCTTCCTCGGCCCGCAGCAGCTTGAGCAGACGACGGTTCAGCTTGGCTCCATCACTGCTGTCGTCGCCGAAACGAATGAGCTTGAGCGCAACCGGCTCGGGAAAACTCGGATGCCTGGCCTCATAGACGGTCGCTGTTGCGCCGCGTCCGACTTCACGCACGATCCGGTAGCCGCCGATTGTTCCGGGTAACTGTTCCATTGCCTATTGCCTCAATTTCTTGCCATTGTCTTGCCGGAACACGGCGGGCGCGGCATGAATATTCCGGCAGCCGCGCATTGTGTCACGATTGCGGGAATCTGCGAAAAACACGGAAAATCGGGTAGTGTCCCGGTTTGAACCTGCACGCCCCTCTCCCGGCCCACAAGGAGACCTCGCTTGAGTACCGCAGTCGATCTTCTCATCCATCCGCGCTGGCTGATTCCGGTCATTCCCGAAAACGTTGCGCTTGAACAGCACAGCATCGTCGTTCATGACGGTAAAATCATCAACATTCTGCCCCAATCCGAAGCCCGCGCACGTTACCAGTCCACGGACGAGTACGAATTGCCTGCGCACGCCCTGATTCCGGGGCTGGTCAACCTGCATGCCCACGCCGCCATGAACCTGATGCGCGGCATCTCCGACGATCTGCCGCTCGAACGTTGGCTCAATGACGTGATCTGGCCGACCGAATCCCGGCATGTATCGCCCGCTTTCGTGCGGGACGGAACCCTGCTGGCCGCCTGCGAGATGCTGCGCGGCGGCATCACCACCTGCAACGACATGTACTTCTTCCCCGACGAGGCGGCCCAGGCTTTCGCCGAGGCCGGCATGCGCGCCGTCGTCGGGCTGATCGTGCTCGGCTTTCCCGGCGTCTGGGGGAGCGATGTCGACGACTACCTGCGCAAAGGGCTTGCCGTCCGGGACAAATGGCGCGGACACCCTCTCGTCGGTTTTGCCCTCGCCCCACATTCCCCTTACGCGGTTCCGGATGCCGGACTGGAACGCGCCGCCTGTCTGGCCGCCGAACTCGACCTGCCCATCCACATCCACGTCCACGAGACCGAGAGCGAAATCAACGAGAGCCTTGCGGCCTTCGGCATGCGCCCGATTGCCCGGCTCGAACGCCTGGGGTTGCTCGGCCCCAATCTCACCGCCGTGCATGTCGTCCATTCCGATGAAACCGAACTCGCCCTGCTTGCCCTGCGCGGTTGCAGCGTGGCCCATTGCCCGGTCTCGAACATGAAACTGGCCAGCGGCATCGCGCCCGTGCCCGCCATGCTCAGGCACGGCATCAACGTGGGACTGGGCAGCGACGGCGCGGCCAGCAACAACCGCCTCGATCTGTTCCAGGAAATGCGACAGGCCGCACTGCTCGCAAAGGTAGGCAGCCTCGACGCCAGCGCCGTACCCGCGCATGCAGCCCTCTCCATGGCCACACTGGGGGGTGCGCGCGCGCTCGGTCTGGACGACATGATCGGTTCGCTCGAAATCGGCAAGCGCGCAGACCTCTGCGCCGTTGCGTTCGACAGCTTGTTTACGACCCCCTGTTTCGACCCGATTTCCCATCTGATCCATGTTTGTGACCGCCAACAGGTGTCGCATGTATGGGTTGACGGTAAAATTCGTGTACAAAACGGTGAAACACTGTTGCAAATCAGCTACAATGAATTGATCGCTATTGCATCACTATGGCAAACTAAGCTTGTTTAGCTGAGTTGGATTTCCGCTCAACAGAAGTCGCTGAATGCTCAATCAGATCATTCAGCATAGTTCCTGCGGCACTGTATCGCTTTTCACAACTGAGGAAACCATGACCAAACACCACAAGAAGCTGCTCGCGCTGGCCGCCATTGCCTCGTTCGGCCTGTCCGCTTCCACCGCTTTTGCGCAAGATGTCATCGTCGACGGCACGGGCGACATCCCCTACGCGATTGACGGTCGCAATAACGTTACCCGCAGCGGAGCCGGTTTGTGCTGGCGTACCGGTTACTGGACTGCGGGCGCCGCCGAAACCGCCCCGGCGGGTGAATTCCCGGTCGGATGCGGCTGCGACGAAGACATCGTCCCGAGGGAAAAATGCGAAGCGACTCCGCCTCCTCCGGTCGAGCCCCCCGTTTCGCCTCCCGTGCCGGGTCCGGACGTTGAAACTCCCAAGGTTCAGTTGAATGCTGACCTCCTGTTCGATTTCAACGAAGCCACTCTCAAGCCCGAAGGTCGTGCTGCCCTGGATGGCGTTGCCGCCCAGGCCAAAGAACTTCAGCTTGAAGTCGTCATCGTGACCGGCCACACCGACCGCATCGGTGGAGATGCCTACAACCAACGCCTGTCCGAGCGGCGCGCCGCTTCCGTGAAGTCCTACTTCGTGGGCCAGGGCATTGACGCCTCCCGCATCTACACCGAAGGCAAGGGCCGGACGCAACCCGTGACGGGCACTTCGTGCAACAACGTCACGCCGCGCAGTGCGCTCATCTCGTGTCTGCAACCGGATCGCCGCGTCGATATCGAAATCATCGGCACCCGGTAAGCCTGAAGCTGCACCGTTCCGCAAAAAACCCTGCTTTTGCAGGGTTTTTTGTTTTGTACCCCTGCTCTCGCAGGGTTTTGTGCAGCGCCTCTTGCGCAGGAGCGCGACTATTGCGTAGCCTGTAGCGCCTGCCCTCATCCGTTCATATCGAGAATCTCATGAACACTCTCAACACCGACCCCTCGGAACTGGACAAATTCAGTGATCTTGCCCACCGCTGGTGGGACCCAGCCTCCGAATTCAAGCCGCTGCATGAAATCAACCCGTTGCGTCTCGGCTGGATCGATGGGTTGGCGGGACTCCAGGGCAAAAAGGCGCTCGATGTCGGTTGCGGCGGCGGTGTGCTGGCCGAGGGCATGGCCACGCGCGGCGCGGAAGTCACCGGCATCGACCTGTCCGAAAAGTCGCTCAGCGTCGCCCGTCTGCATCTGTTTGAAAGCGAACTGAAAATCGACTACCAGCATATCTCGGCGGAAGCCCTTGCCGAGACGCACGCCGGGCAGTTCGACATCGTCACCTGCATGGAAATGCTTGAACACGTTCCCGACCCCGCCAGTATCGTCGCCGCCTGTGCGCGCCTGGTACGCCCCGGCGGGCACGTTTTTTTCTCCACCCTGAACCGCAACCCCAAGTCCTTCCTCTTTGCCATCATCGGGGCTGAATACGTGCTCAAACTGCTGCCGCGCGGCATGCACGACTACACCCGCTTCATCAAACCTTCCGAACTTGCCCGGTTCTGCCGCGATGCCGAACTCACGACCGCCGCCATGATCGGCCTGTCGTACAACCCCTTTACCCGCGTCTACAGCCTCGATCGTGACACCTCCGTCAACTACATGATGCAAACCCGCCGACCGGCCTGAAAAGGAGGTTGAATTCTCCCCCCGCTTCCCTCACAATCCGGGGCATGGTTGTAATTCCGGCGAGTTGGAGACGT
>Ga0099364_10004460_pt1 | contig 21201 bp, 16 predicted proteins | sample TergutTh196P3_FD_73070 | JGI IMG/M metagenome (GOLD analysis project Ga0099364, IMG submission 73070) | Microcerotermes parvus P3 segment gut microbial communities from Pointe-Noire, Republic of the Congo - Th196 P3 | ecosystem: Host-associated > Arthropoda: Insects > Digestive system > Gut ... | reverse complement strand
ATACGGTAAAAAATAATATAATTACTAAAACTTAATGAACCACTGTTATCGCTTCTTATAGGAACAGTTGCACGGTCAGAAGAGTGCTGAATTATATCTCCCTGATTAACGGGATATATATAAACATAATCATCCAGTCCGCAGGAAGAAAAGAGGATTATTAAAAATACTATGACAAAAAAATACTTTTTCATCATTATAATAATTTTTCCTTAGTTTGACAAAGCTGCTATACGGCTCTGTGCAAGGTTTGCCCAAAGAGGATCATTGGGCCAGGATCTTAATACATCGTTGTATGCGTTAAGAGCCGCATCTGTACTTCCCCTTGTTTCTTCAAGACGCCCTATTGCAAACTGTGCTCTGGCAGGAGAGGGAAAAAATTCACGAAGCTCCAGTACCCTGTTGTAATGCGCTATGGCTGCAGTAATATTTCCATGTTCTTCTGCGGCTACCGCGGCATTAAATAGTGATACAGCTTCCAGATATGAGCCCCGGGAAGCAGATGCGGCGTTTAACCAGGCAGCTTCTGCTTCTGCAAAATTGTGCAGGAACCAGTGTATGTCGGCTGTCAGGCTATATGCTCTTGCCGAGGCATAGGAAAAGGTAGTAAAAGAGTTTTGAAAATCGTCAAGCTCTTCCAGTAAAAGATGAATTTCTGATATTCGTAAAAAAGCCAATTCCTGATCAAGATTAAACTCATCAACAGAATGCAAGAGAAAAAAACGCCTTTCAAATTCATCTATTTGGACAAGGGCAGCTTCATGAAAATTGCCCCTAACTGTAACAATTACTATGGAAGCTGTTAATACTACAATAAGTAGAATAAAAGATATTAAGAGTTTTTTTCTGTTTCTTTGAATAATATCAAGAATTTTTTCTCCAATACCTGCTTCTGCATCTTTTTTTGACTTTTCTTTTGCCATTATTACTTACTCCTGGGTATAGATATTTCTAGTTCTTTTATAAGCCTTACAAGGTAAGTTCTTTGTATATTAAGGGCTTTTGCAGTTTCTGTCTGGTTACCCTTATTTTCTTCAAGTGCCTGTTTAATAAAACGGGATCTGAATGCATTCTCTGCTGTTTTTAAATCTCTTTTTCTGTTTTCTTCCAACAATGGATCTGTAGATGTTTTCAAAAAAAGGTCTTCCGCCTGTATTTTAATTCCCCTGGCTATTATGCATGCCCTTTCTATACAATTTTCGAGTTCCCTTACATTCCCAGGCCAGCTGTAAGAAAGCATGGTTTCCATTGCCTCCCTTGTAAAACCTTCATAATAACTCTCGGTTTTTCTCATGAATTTTTCAAGGAAGAGATCTGCAAGTTCAGGAATATCTTCCGGGCGCTGACGCAGAGGCGGTATAACAAGGGGAAGGACATTCAGCCTATAGTATAAATCGCTCCTAAAAAGGCTAGCCTCCACCTGTTTTTCTATGTTTCGGTTGGTTGCGGCAAGTATTCTTACATCCACAGAAATTGTATGGTCTGAACCGACTTTCTCAAAACTGCGTTCCTGTATAACACGTAAAAGTTTTGCCTGAAGCCCAAGGGGAAGTTCGGCAATCTCGTCCAGGAAAATAGTGCCCCCGTCTGCAAGTTCAAAACGCCCTAGCCTTGAAGCAATTGCGCTTGTAAAGGCGCCTTTTACATGCCCAAAAAGCTCACTTTCCAAAAGACCCTCCGGGAGGGCGGCACAGTTTACCTTTACAAAAGCCTTGCCGCGTCTTGGGCTTTTAAGATGTATACGCTCTGCAAAAACTTCCTTGCCTACCCCGCTTTCGCCAAGAATTAGAACAGAGGAGTCTGTCCTTGCAACACGGTCTACTATGTCAAGCTTTTCAAGAATAATGGGGCTTTTTGCAATTATGCTTCGGCTGTCCAGGTCTGAACTTATCTGCTCCTGTAACTGTTCAAGTTTTCCCCTGGCTGTTTCCATGCTCTTTGCGTTAACAAGGGCAATACCTGCCTGGGTAGCAAAGATCTCCAGCCACTCAAGATCTTCCTGTGTAAACTTCTTGCCGTGCTTTTTGTTTATTATTTCCAAAACGCCTACACATTCGCCCTTTACCCTCATGGGAACAGCTAAGATTTCCTTAGAAGGATAATCCAGAGCCTCGGCAATATCTATGCGATGGCGTTTATCGTTTTTGGCGTCTTCTACAATTAGGGATCTGTTGTGCTGAGCTACCCAGCCGGCTATTCCTTCTCCTACATCTACTGTAAATTGCTTTAATGCATCTGCTTCTGCTCCGCCTACTGAAACTTCAAAATGCAGCTTGCCTGTACTCTTGTTTAAAAGAAGCAGGCTGGATGCTTCGCCTTCGCAGAGGACTGTAGCGGATTCTACAATCTGGGTGAGCAGGGAATTTAGATCAGAAAAATTTGAATTAATTAAAGCGTTGGTCTCAATTAATGTATTAAACTTCTCATGATCTATCTTTGACAGCATACCTAATTGCCGGAATCCTGATCCTTGGATTTAAGGAAGTCTCCCAGGGTAAAGGTGGAATCATCGGATTCACCTTTGGACATATACCTAGAAAGCTCATCCTGCTGTACTTTCTTTTGGTAATCCCTTACAGAGAAGGCGACTTTTTGTTTATCTGCCTGTATCTCCATAAGCACTGCCTTGATCTTGTCCCCTTCTTTGAATCTTTTAAGAGCGTCATCAGGGTTCTCTTCCCTGTCTTCGGAAAGATTAGTCTTGTGTATAAGGCCCTCTATTCCACCGGGAACTTTAACAAAGACGCCGAAGTCTGTTATGGATGAAATTTCCCCTTCCACTAGGCTACCAGGTTTATAGGTGCTGGCAAAACTCTTCCAGGGATCTTCAGAAAGCTGCTTTATTCCAAGGCGTATATTGCGGTTATCCCTTTCAAAGGAAATTACCATAATCTCAAGTTCCTGACCGGCTTTTAACTCGGTGTTGGGATTCTTTACTTTTTTGGTCCAGGAAATATCATCACTGTGAAGGAAACCGTCTATGCCTTCTTCCAGTTCTATAAAGGCACCTGCATTGGTTACCTTTACCACTTTGCGGGTAAGGCGCGTTCCTACGGGGTATTTTTTGTCTATCTCGTCCCAGGGGTTATCCTTAACCTGTTTAAGCCCCAGGGAGACCCTTCCCGCCTGCAGGTCGTAGCCCAGTACCATACATTCTACTTCGTCTCCAATACTGACAATTTCGCTGGGTTTCTGGATTTTCTTGACCCAGGAGAATTCAGAGATATGAGCTAAGCCTTCTATACCTTCTTCCAGTTCTATAAAAGCGCCGAAATCGGTTAACTTTGTTACCTTGCCTTTTACAACATCGTTTACATGGTACTTGTCTTCGAAATGTACCCATGGGTCGTCGGTAAAATGTTTTATTGAAAGGTTAATTCTTTTTTCTGCAGGGTCTATTCTTATTACCTTTAGCTTAATTTCCTGTCCCTTCTTTACAAAATCTTTGGGTCTGGTTACATGTCCCCAGCTCATGTCATTTATATGAAGAAGGCCGTCAAAACCGCCAAGATCAATAAAAGCACCAAAGGAGGTAAAGCTTTTAACTTCGCCTGTTACATCGTCCCCTGTTTTTATATTGGTAAAGAACTCATTGCGCTTAAGCTCAATTTCCTCTTCCATGCACTTGCGGCGGTTTACAACTATGTTTACCTTACCGTCTGAATAAAGTCTTTCAACGTAAAATTTGGATTTTAATCCAAGTAGTTTTTCCGGTCTGTCTACCTTTTGAATGTCAGATTGGCTTATGGGTAAAAAGGCATGGGCATCTATACCCAGTTTTACATCAAAACCGCCTTTTATCTGCTTTTCTATAAGCCCGTCAACGGGGCTGTGATCGGTGAAAGCCTGTCTAAGGTTCTTCCAGAAATTCTTTATGTCGGCTTTCTGTTTGGATACGATAACTTCACCGTATCTGTTTTCCTTTGTGACAAGGATAACCTGAACAATGTCGCCTTCTTTGGGTATTTCTTCGAATTCTTCTATGGAGATCTTCCCTTCGGATTTATATCCTATATTGATGAAGACCTGATCCTGGGTAACCTGGATCACATGACCGTCTATCATTTGGCCTTCTTCTATTTGCTCCAGATTTTTTAAATACTCTTCCTGTAGCTGGGTCTGGGCGCTCCCATCTTTTAAATCAGTGCCGGAATCTACTCCATTAATTGCCATAGTCTTTCCTTCCATCTTTATTGTCTTTATTAATTTGTCATAAACTTTTTCAACAGTCAAGACCGATGTATCTATATATTGGACTCCATGGTCTAAAAACAAGCTGCCTTCAGCTTTATTTTTATCAATTTCGTCTCTTTCTTCAATGGCTTTTTTTATCTCCTGTAAACTTAAATTGGACACTCCCTGCTTAAATCGCCGCTGTGCCCTGGAATCGGCTGACGCATCAAGATAAAAACGGTATTCGGCATTGGGAAAAACAACAGTAGTCATATCTCTGCCTTCTACAACTACATTTTTATTTTTTGCAATTTCCCTGATTATAGCGTTTACCACATGGCGTATGGGGACATAGGCGGATAAGGGCGCGCTGTACTTGTCAATCTCGTCACTGTGCAAAAGATCAGTAACGTCTTCTTCGTTCAAAAAAACTCTGCTGTCTGTGTAGTTTATTTTTAAATCTTTGGCAAGTGAAAGTGCCTTATCGCTTTCGCTCAACTCTATATTGCTTCTTATGCAGGCTAAGCTTATGGCTCTGTATAGGGAACCTGAATTTATATAGGTAAATTTTCCTCCATGTAAATTGGGATCAAGTTTTTCTGCAAGAAGCCTTGCAATTGTACTCTTTCCTGAGCCGGCAGGCCCGTCTATTGCTATTACCATAATTCACTCCCAAAGCCTTTAATTTCTTTATCTGTAAGTTTTCTATAGGAACCTTCTTTTAGTGAGCCCATGGAAACAGGGCCTATGCGTACCCTTTTTAGGGTTTTTGGATGCAGACGAAAGTGTGAAAAAACCCTGCGTATCTCCCTGTTTTTTCCTTCAATAAGTATTATGCGCAAGATGTTTTTGCCAAGCCTTTCTATGTGCCTAGCTTTGTAAAATACATTGTCTATAATTAATCCCTTTAGGAAATCATCTATTACAAGGTCACTTACTGGAACAGTGGATTCAACTATGTACTCCTTTTCTATCTCTGTGCTGGGGTGGCTGATTTTTGCGGCAAAATTTCCATCGTTGGTAAAAATTACAAGCCCTGAAGATCTATAATCCAGGCGCCCTATATTGTAAAGTCTTTCTTTGTATGAAGGAAGAAGATCCAGTGCCAGAGCCCTTCCTTGGGGGTCATTAGAACTGCATATATACATGGGAGGTTTGTTTAAAACGATATATTGAAAAACCTTTTCCTTCTTTACCTGCTTTCCGTCTAAACAAATAATATCATTATCCAAAACTTTTACACCAGCTTCGGTGATTATTTTTCCGTTTACACTAACGCGGCCTTCACTTATCAGTTCTTCTGAAGCTCTCCTTGATGCAATGCCGGAGTGCGCAAGATAAACCTGAAGTCTAAGAGGTACATCATTTGTTTTGTCATAGCTCTGATCTAAGTTCAAACCGCTCCGCCTCACTTTCCATTAACTTGGGAAGATCTGCAATGCTCCCCAAGCGGAAGATTTTTAAAAACTCTCTAGTTGTACCGTATTGTATGGGTTTTCCGGGAATATCTTTTTTTCCCATTTCCCTTATCATGTTTTTATCAAGTAAAAGCCTAATCATGTTATCGGGGTTAACACCGCGTATTGCCTCAACTTCTGCCCTTGTTATGGGCTGGGAATATGCAACAATTGACAATGTCTCCATTGCAGCTCTTGACAGTTTACTTTCATTCTTTTTGCCGTATCTTTCTTTTAGTGTTTCCCAATAATCTTTTTTTACAGAAATTGCAAAGCCCCCGCCTATTCTTGAAAGTTCAAGACCGGATTCTGATGTCGCATAACGTTCAATTAATTTTTCGATGGCTTTTTCCGTAAGCTCTTTTGAGAATCCAGAAATTCTTGAAAGGCTTTGAATATCCATAGCCTCTCCTTCCAGAAAAAGTATTGTTTCAACTAATGCTGTTTCTTTCACCAGTTCCATGGTCTTCCCCAAAAGATTTTGGATTAACGCGGATAACAATGTCTCCAAATATCCGGTTTTGGTAAATTAATACCATATGCTGTTTTGCAGTTTCCAAAAGTGCGAGGAATGCACATACGCAGTCCAGCAGGGAATCTGACTTTATTATTAAATCGGTAAAAAGACATTCACCTTTGCTCTCCAGAAGTTCGTATAACAGCGCTACCTTTTCGTTAATCGAAACTTCTTCGTAAAGATCTATTATACGCTCTTTAGATAAAGAAGGAGAAAGCCCTGAAAATATTTTTAAGAGATCCCAGACATCTACCTGTTCCCAGAGATCATTCTCGTCAAAGGGAAGAAGTCTTTGAAGCCGCTTGCGTTCTATTATCCATTCTGCTTCTTTTTCCTGCTCTTCCATAAGGTCAGAAAGTTTCTTAAATTTTTGATATTCTATAAGACGCTCGACAAGCTCCTGTCTTGGATCTTCATCCTCGTCGCTCATGTTCATTTCGACAGGCAGCAGCATTCTTGATTTAATCAAGAGCAGGGTTGCTGCCATAGAATGAAACTCTGAAATTTCGTCCAGGTTAAGCTCAGTTAATTCTGAAAGGTAATCAAGATACTGCTCTGTAATTTTTGCAACAGGTATGTCGTAAATATTAATTTCGTTCTTTTTAATGAGAAAAAGAAGCAGATCAAGAGGACCTTCAAAATCGTTTAGTCTGAAAGAGCGGAAGGAATTAAAGCTATCTACATCCTGAACTTCATCTAGTGAGGCTTCCATCGTCTAGCATTTTACACTTTTTTATATATCTCTTACAAGACGGTGCTGTTCAGCAAATGCTTTTTTATGTCCCTGTAGTAAAGTCCTGTTCCGGGCTCCCTGGCATTTGGGAGTAATTCCAAAAGAGGGTCAAGGGCAAAAGCCCTCTCCTTAAGCCGGATGTGGGGAATAGTTAGTACGTCCTCATTTATAATTAAATCCCCAAATAGGAGTATATCTATGTCCAAAAACCTTTCTCCCCAGCGTCTTTCCCTGCTTCTGTCACGACCAAAGTTCTGCTCAATTTCCTGTGTAAGGGAAAGCAGTTTTAAGGCATTTTGTACATTGCACTCGCCTTCAAATAAGCCTAAAACTGCTGAGTTTATAAAGTTATTTTGGTCCTTTACATACATAGGAGCAGTTTCGTAAAGAGAAGCGCGGCACATGCCTATTAAAACTGTTTCCAGCATTTCCATGGCTTTTAGGATAATGTTCCTTGAATTCCCAAGGTTTGAACCCAAGCCAAGTACTACATGACTAGAAAAGGTCGTCCTCCACAGCTGCTGTTTCTTTGGCAGGAGCTTTGGCTTTTGTGGATGCCTTAGCAGTGTCTTCGGACTTAGTTTTCGCTACAGAATTTTCTCTGCCAGGGAAAATGATGTTTCTTAGTTTTAATTCTATTTCTTCCGCCATTACCGGGTTTTGCATTAAAAAGTCCCTAACATTTTCCCTGCCCTGTCCTATCCTTTCTTCTCCGTAGGAATACCAGGCACCCTTCTTTTCTATGATGTTATGTTTAACAGCTCCATCCAAAAGACTGCCTATTGCAGAAATTCCCTTGCCGAATATTATGTCAACTTCTGCCCTTCTAAAGGGAGGGGCTACCTTATTTTTAACTACCTTTACCCTAACTCTTGTTCCTATAGCGTCTGTATCTTTGCCGGCGTCTATAGTTTCAGTTTTTCGTACTTCCAGCCTTACTGAAGAATAAAACTTTAGCGCATTACCGCCTGTGGTTGTTTCCGGGTTTCCAAACATCACCCCTATCTTCATACGAATTTGGTTGATAAAGATAATTATGGTTCTGGATTTGCCTATTATTGCGGTAAGCTTACGCATAGCCTGGCTCATTAGTCTAGCTTGAAGCCCCATTTGAGCATCACCCATATCGCCGTTAATTTCCGCCTGCGGGGTTAATGCTGCTACAGAGTCCACTACTATGATGTCCACAGCTCCTGAACGAACAAGGCTCTCTGCTATCTCCAGAGCCTGCTCTCCCGAGTCCGGCTGGGATACCCAAAGATTGTCTATGTTTACACCAAGGTTCCTGGCATAGATAGGATCGAGGGCATGCTCTGCATCTATGAATGCGGCAACCCCGCCCATTTTCTGAGCCTCGGCTATTGCATGCAGGGCTATTGTAGTCTTCCCCGATGATTCAAGACCGTAAATTTCTATGATACGGCCTCTTGGGTAACCCCCTATTCCTAGAGCCTCATCGATTAAAATAGAGCCCGATGGTATAGCCTCTATGCCTGGTGTATTTGCTCCTGAGCCCAGTTTAATTAAAGAGCCGGAACCATACTGCTTTTCTATCTGCAGTCTTGCAGCTTCTAGAGCCTTCTCTTTTTCCTCTGCAGATGCCATGGGATTTCCCCTGGTTTTTTCTATGTCGCTTGTCTTTGCCATATAATATCTCCCTCCCTATTACGGCACCAGGATGCGCAGCACTTCGATTTTTTTAAGAATTTAGCAAAAAATATCATATTTTTTCACTTTCGTAAAGATATACGGTGCATGGTTTGCTCTGCGTACTTTAAATGTACTTTAAAAGTTTTTCTGACTTTACCTTGTAAGATTCAGGAAAACCGGGAGCATGGCCGCTGTCATCATCATCCCAGCCGCCCGCCATCATTGCGGCTGCCAATAGTATGCCTCCGTTTCCAGGCATGTACAATGGAAGGTCTTCCTTATCCGCCTGGGCATTGTGACCATTAGGGAGGTAGGTGTTTTTTGCGTTGTCCATTAATAGAAAGCGTACGGCATCTTCCCTGCGTCCAAGGCGGGCGGCGCACATAGCCAGCATGGGGAAATCCCAGCCCCAACAGGATGCAAGATCCCAGTCCTTTAACACACGGTCAAGAGTGGCATTCATTGTTTTATGGTCTATATTGCTACCGGGTAAAAGGCCCAACATGGCAAGCATGGAAGGATGATCAGTAAAAAAAGGTTTTTCTGTAAAAGTATAGGGGCAGTTTTCGTGAGCTATGTAAACACCTTCATTAATGCTTACAGGGGCAAGCTTGGCGGCGGCTTCTTCATAATCTTCTCTCTCATCTTCGCCAAGTCTTTTTAACCAGATATTTGCCTGCCTTAGTCCCCAACGGAAGTACTCTACTTCGTAAGAAGGGTTAATGACAGTTTTTGGATCAAAGCGCTCCTGAGCCGGAATTACCGGAGGACCTAGCACATAACGCTTGCCGTCCCAGTATAGAAAGTCTTTCATAAATTCTGCACTTTCTAGCACTACTTCCCTATACTCTTTTAAAAAGTCCATGCTTTCATTTTGCCTGTAACAGAGCTCTGCAAGTAAGATAGGATGCGGCTGCTGCCATACCAAAAGGACAGCAATACGGGAAGGGCTGTTATCTCCCTCCGGGCCGCACATTTTCATCCAGCGGGCACCTTTATAGCCCTGAGAAGAAGCAAGTTTTTGTGCTTCGCCAAGCACCTTTTTATACCACTTAAGGCTTTTTTCTAGCTCCTCTCCCCTGCTCCAAAGGGGAAAATGTGCGCTGTGCCAGTAATGCATTTCCAGGTGAAATTTGCCGTACCAGCTATTACAGCTTAGCCCTGTTTCCGCCGGCGGAAGAATACCTCTGTTTTGTATTGCAAATAAATACTGCGAGAGGATAATCCTTCTTTCAAGTTCCTTTGCTTCTCTTACAGTGCTTTCACCCAGATCTATAGCCGCACCCTTATTCCAGTAATTTTCCCAGTAACTTTTGGTAAGGCTTCTTCCCTCATTGTAAAAATATTCGGCAAGGCTGCCTTTGTCACTGCCTTCCACGCCGGCATTATCTGCGTTTATTGCCTTAAACTTATCGGTATAGGAAAAGCGAAATATCATGTAAAAAGTTTCAGAGGAACTTGCAAAAGTAAAGCCATGCTCTCCATCAAAATTGCACCTAACGTCTTTATCCATTAAGACCTGGACAGTATATTTTTCCCCGTCCATTACACGGTAAATATTTACGCTTGATCCTTTTTGCCTGTTTTCTCCGCTTTGTTCAACAAGAAGGCTTTTATGCGCCTTTGCCTTTTCCGGGGAAAGATCACTTCCGTTTTTTTTATGAGAGCCGTAAGGGAATCTTAGCTGGAGCTTTAATTTACCCTCTTTAAAAAGAACTGAAGAAAGTTTAAGGCATATAGTGTCCTCGTCGGAGTGCACAAATGATTCATTCTTTACACTTTCTCCCCAGAGGGAAAAAGCAGTATCCATTTCTGCTTCAAAAAGATTTAAGGTCTGGCTTATGAATTTACAATTTACCATTTCCTCTTCAGGAATATCAAAACCCAAAATTGCCAGGTTAAACTTATGGGGATTCTGCCTTAAAGAGTAATAAAGCTCTTCCTGGCCAGTTTCCATCTGAGGATAGCCAACTTCCCTGCCATAAGTATCAAAAGGCGTAAGTTTTAAATCTTCATAATATCCCTTTGCATCAGGATATGTGTGCCAGCCCCATTCAGAAAAAGTGCAAAGGGGGAAATAATCGTAGTTGTTAAAAAAGGTCTGGAGCCCTGTAAAATCCACTGTAAAGCAGAATTGGCCATTACCCAAAGAAAGAGGCGACTTAAGTTCAGGCTTGCTGTATACAGGGTTATGCCTAAAAAGGAGCTTTTTTCTATCTATTTGTTGCATGATTAATCCTCTTCCATAAATTGAAATAAAGCAATATACTCAATGCCGTGGGGGACTATGAGTGATTTTATCGTAACCGCTACCCGATCCATGCGTAATTATGCCATGCGGGTTGTGGAGTATCTTGTAAAGATTCCGAGTTTCATAGATAAAGCTGAAATCATTAATGGCGTTGAACTTCTTAATACCGAACGTTTTGCAGACGGCGAAATGGAAGTTACAGTTGGAAAATCTGTTCGAAATAAAATTGTAATCCTCTTTACAGGCTGCAGTCACAACGACGCCGGTGTAGAGGTAGAAAAAGCCAAAATGGAAATGTACTACGCTGTGGATGTATTAAAACGCTCACAGGCAAAGGAGATAATGGTCTTTGAGCCCTATATTTCCTGCTCAAGGTCTGACAGAAGAACAAGGCGTAACTCTGTTGGTTTATGGGTACATTTTAAGATTCTTGCCAGTCTTGGTGTAAAGCATATAATTACCTATCAATTACATTCAAATAAATCAGAATCTATGCTGGACCCAACCATTTGCAGCATAGATGATATACCTGCCCTGACTTTGCTTGAAAAATATATCTGCGATGTTTACATAGGGAACACAAAAGTATTGGAAGAAGAAGTTAGAGGCAACTGGGTTTTTTGTTCAGTTGATGCAGGAGGAGAAAAACTGGCTCGTCTTTTTGCAAATGCATTCGGCTCTCCCCTTGTAGTTGCCCACAAGCAGAGGGATTATTCCAAGGCAAATTCTGTAGAGTCAATTAATATACTTTCTGCTGACCCCATAGAGAACAAGGTAATCTGGATAGTAGATGACATGATAGACACTGCAGGCTCCGTAGAAAGCTTAATTAGAGCCCTTGCTCCATTTAAACCCAAAGAGATAAATATAGTGGCAGTTCATGCTATTTTTTCTCCGCCTGCCGCCAGACGTATTAATGTCCTTGTTAAGGAAGGTCTTTTGCGACGCATAGTAGTGACAGACACTGTAGGGCCTTTAAATTTTACAGGAATTAATACCAGAATAGAGGTAGTACCTTCTACAGATTTATCTGCCCAGGTAATACGCACTCTTATTCTGGATGAATCTATGGGCAAAGTTATGACCCCTTTTAATGCAGAAACTTACCTGTCTTCGCCCAGTTTATTTAACAAGTAAGGAGTTTCAAGTCGCCATTTCGTGATTTTTCCTCTAAATGTTCTCATAAACTAGCAATTCTGTATGATATTTTTTACACTGTAAAGCAATTTCTAATACCCCATTAGTATTTCCATCATCCTATTTTCATCATCAAAAGCCCCCATGGAGCGTAACCTTGAAAGACTCTGTAAAAAACCATAAACAGAACGGTTATAACTATTTTGATTATTTATAAGCATAGTTGATGCATCCTGCATATCGGAAATGGAACTTTGAAGAAGCCTATACCTTTCAAGGATAAACTCAAAATTCATCTCCACATAATCAAGGGTACGCCTTGAAGACAGGACTGAACCTGCAAGCCCTATGCTATTCAGCAAAGTGCTGTATAGATCTATCTCCATATTTATTTGCAAACTGGTAAAATTAATTGCCTCAGATTCAATATTGTTACGGCTTCTTTCCAGCCTGTTATTAAGTACCCAAAAGTCTATGGGAATAGTTCCGGATATGGAAAAACCTCCGCGGGGTGTATTAGTAAAACCATTGAGCTGTGAGTAATTTAAACTGTAAGAAAAAATAGAAACATTAATGGTTGGTGCATAATCCCTCCCTATTAAGGAATGGTTTATTTCTGCTCTTTGGCTATTAAGAGCAGCCCGCGTAAGGGATGGATTGGAAACTGAAACTATATCCCAAAGGCGCTGGTATAGCTCATAAATTTCATCATCGCTTATGGAAGCAAGGTGTTGTATTAGGTCTTCATAAAGACTTAGATCTATTGCTTCCAGTTCCGGAAAGCTGCCGGGAATTCCTAAAAGAGAGTTTAGCCTGGTAATATTTAATGCCAAATTCCGCCTAGCCTGATTCCTGGAGTTTTCCCTTTGTTCTTTATCCGCCAATGCTCTAAGATACTCACCCCTGTTAATCATGCCGTTTGCCTCGCGAATTTCGGCTATGGAAAGGCTGAAAATCGCTGTCTGGAGGGAAGATTCTTCTGCTTCAAGGCTTGCAGCAGCTTCCAGTACCGCATAGTAAGCATTATCGACTGCATCCAGTACATTAAAGTATTCTGCCAGAGCATCTCTTCTTACACTCTCTGTGGAAATTTGACTGAGTTCCCTTTGTAAAAGTCTCCTGCCCCCGTCGAAAATTCTATAGGAAATATCAAGTTCCGCCCTGGAAGAAAATGTATCAAAGGGGTTTATAAAATTCCAATCACTGTCCAGATAGCTCATCCCCGCACTGTAGTTTAAAGAAACAGAGGGCAGTAAAGAAAAAAATTGATTTCTTTCTTCCAAAAGACTGTTTTGTATTGCCATTCCGCTTCGAGCTAGGCTTCTGGAATTTAATAATGCAAGGGTCCTTACCTCTTCCAGGTTTATAGTCTGCCCAAAAATTCCAGTAGCAAAACTAAAGAGAAGAATAAAAATTAGGGATCTGTTTTGTACCATTTCTTATTCCTTATTCGTATCTTAGGGCGTCTATAGGGTAAAGCCTCGCTGCCTTCATGGCAGGATAGTAACCAAAAACCATACCTACAAGGGCTGCAAAAAGTGCTGATCCTGCAACAACAAGGGGGTTTATAAGTGTTGGAATCTCCATCATAAGCATTATATTACAGCTTAAAAATGCAAGACCTATACCCAGTAATCCTCCCATTAAACTTAGTATTACTGCTTCCCATAAAAACTGAAAAAGAATGTCTTTTCTTCTGCCGCCTATAGCCATGCGTATCCCTATCTCCCTTGTACGCTCTGTAACGGAGACAAGCATAATGTTCATTATCCCTATACCACCGACTAGTAGAGATACTCCTGCTATGGAAGCCAAAAGGCTGGTTAAGGTCCTTGATGTGGCAGAAGCCATATCTATCATGTCGGTCTGGTTCATTATGGCAAAGTCAGATTGAAAGCCATCACTAATATTTCGGGATTCCCTTAGGATTAGTTCTGTTTCGCTTATTGCAGCATCCATGAAGTTATTACTTACAACACTTAAGACTATCATATTGATGTCTCTTGTATTGCTCAGCCTGGTCATGGCAGTGTCCAATGGAAGCAGGACTATATCATCCTGATCCTGACCACCCAAAGCTGCTCCCTTTCTTTCCAATAAGCCTATAACGGTAAAGTAACTGTTCTGTATACGAATTTGCTGCTCCAGTGCATATTCAGCTTCACCAAAAAGGCTTTCTGCAGTTGTACGACCCAAAATGGCAACAGAGTTTCGCGTAGCAAGATCATACTCATCAAAAAAATAACCTTCGTTTACAAGGTAGTTTCTTGCAATACTAAAATCAGGTTCTACCCCATGTACCTGTACTCTTGCGTTTCCCTCAGGACCGGAAACATTATAAGATGCCTGAACAACACCGGAAATGGCAACTGCAAAAGTAGATTCTTCCCTTAACTTTTCTATATCTTCTCTGGTAAAAGCATCACGGCGGGTGGATGAACTTACCCCGCTGCGAACAGTTACACGCCTTGGCATAACCTGTAAAAGGTTAGTTCCCATGGATTTAATTCTATCTTCTATGACTGCCTGCGAACCTTCTCCCAATGCAACAAGAACTATAACAGAACCCACGCCTATAATTATTCCAAGGGATGTAAGTAGACTTCTCATTCTGTTACGAAGTATGGAACGGAAGCAGGTCTGCATTAGTTGAACTAAATTCATAGGGCATGCTCCTTTATCCAGGAGCTAAGATCCTCCTTCGCATTACGCCTGTCTGCTACTTGAGTATCTGCTACCAACTCTCCGTCTCTTAAAGTTATAATTCGTTTGGAATAGGAGGCAAGTTCCGGTTCATGTGTAACCATTACTATGGTTTTACCCCTTTGGTTTAACTCCTGGAATAAGCTCATAATTTCCAGGCTCATTTCAGTATCCAGGTTTCCTGTAGGTTCATCTGCCAGTATAAAAGCAGGATCATTTACCATAGCTCTTGCAATGGCAACCCTCTGCTGCTGACCTCCCGAGAGCTGCGATGGATAGTGATGCATGCGATCAGATAAGCCCACTTCTTTTAAAACATCAATTGCCCTTTTTTTTCTCTGGGAGCTTTTCATACGCCTCTCACCGGCCAGGGAGCTGCTATTATCGTTTTTTATGCTTCTTTTTCTTCTGTAGTAAAGGGGAAGTTCCACATTTTCCAAAGCAGTAGTTCTTGCAAGTAAGTTAAAAGATTGAAAAACAAAACCTATCTTTCTGTTACGTATATAGGCAAAGGTATCTGAATTGGATTTGGATGTTTCAATTCCATCCAGTTTATAAGTACCCTGACTGGGCTTATCCAGGCAGCCAAGTATATTCATTAAGGTAGATTTCCCAGAGCCGGAAGGACCCATTACAGAGATAAATTCTCCCGCTTCAGCAAAAAAATCTATGCCCCTGAGTGCTTTAACCACTACAGCTTCATTTGCAGTCCCTTTCCGGGATTCCATGGTGTATTCTCTTTTTATGCCACAAAGTTCAATAACAGGAAGATCAGTTCCCATTAAATCCTCTCTCTAAGAATAAACTGTCTGCCTTCTATAGTGCTTGCATCCATAACAAGCAGTTCTGTTGAGGATCCCGAAGCTATGCCCGTCATTACCTGGATAACCTCAAGAGCTCCATGCTCGTTTATGAACCAAAGGTTACGCATGGTAACTGTTCTGGCTGCTCTTGGTGAACCTTGAACTGTCATGGGACCTGTATTAAAACCGCCCCTTGGCATTTGACCTCCTGTTACCATGCCGGCAATTCCCGTGTTAACAGAGGCTTGAGCCCTTGCAGGTTGTGCCTGGCTTTGGTTCGCTGTAACAGAAACCGTTTCGCTTCTCGCATTTAGTGCAACCATACGCTGCTCTTCATTCATATTTTCCAGGCTCGCATAAAAAACCATTTCTTCAATTCTTTCACTGCTTAAGCTTGTAGGCTGGTAACGAAGAGCGCCATTGGAAATAATAAGTGCGTTTTCGCTTCTTTCTACAATAAAATCCACATTGCAGGTCATACCCGGAAGGAGTGAGCCATCATGGTTTTCTACCCTAATAAAGACAGTGTAGGAAACAACATTGTTTAACATAACCGGAATCAAGCGCAGGGTTTCTACTACACCTGTAAAGGTCCTTCCGGGCAGGCTCTCCAGGGTAAAACGCACTGCTTGACCTCTATGTATGGAGGTGATATCAAGCTCACCTACAGTTGCCTCTATCTGCATTTCATTAAGGTTCTCTGCCAAGGTAAAAATACTGGCAGTGGCACTGTTTGTATTTTCAGAAACAGTATCCCCTTCATTTATAGTCCTGTCCAGAACTATGCCGTCAATGGGGGATGTAATAAAAGCGAACTGATTTATTTCTGTTTCAATAACACGAAGGTTAGCTTCGGCAAAGGAAACATCGGCAGCTAAGTTATCCAGGTTGGTTCTGCTCGTTCTTAGTTCATATTCAGATATAAGGTTCCTCTCTGCCAATGCCAGTTGACTATTAAAATTTAAGAGTTGAAGTTCGTAATTTGATCTTGCCTTTTCCAGGGTAGCAAGCTGCTGATCCCGTCTTAAGCGCAGCATATCTGTATTTAACTCGGCAAGGACATCTCCCCTTCTTACAGTATCATTAAAATCAACATAGACCCTTTCCACTTTTCCACTCATCTGGGGTAATACTCTTACAGTTGTAAGTGGGTTGATCCTTCCGCTTGCAGAGACTGTCCTTTCTATATTGCCGCGTCTTACTACAGCAAATTCATAGTTTATGCTGTTATTGCTTGCCGTACATGCGGCCAAGGAAAAAACCAGCAAGAGGCAAAATACTTTTACAATTTTCAACGCTTTTCCATTCATAATTTTATTTTCCATATATTATTAGTATAACATAAAAATGTGTTAAAAATATGAGTATTATGTACAATATTGAAGCTTAATTACTACATGATTACTACTTGCAAATTCCCTGTTTTAATGTATAATTAATAGGATGTCTTTAGGGCTGGAAGAAAATATTCAAAAAGCATATGAAAGTTTAAAGGAAGGAAAGGGAGAAATAGCCCTGGATTTCCTAAAAAAAGCACTTTCCATTGATTTTGAACATGAAGAAGTTATCCATGCCTTAAAATGCCTAAGCTGGTGGCTGGAAAAGATCAAAAATCTGGATAATTTTCCGGATTCTTACGGAAAAGGAGAGTTTTTTCTATCACAGTTTAAATCATATGGTGTTTTTTTGGAAAGAATAGGAAACAAACACCTCCAATATGATTTATGCCAATATGCCATAAAGTGTTTTGTCTATTCCATGGCCTTAAAATTTTTTATGGAGCTTCTGGAAGACAGTTCCAATCAACAGGATCCTGAGCTTCTTTTAAAAACCGGACGCTGCTGCAAAGGTGCCGGGGATTGGGAAGCTGCAATGAATTATCTAGAGCTTGCGGCTCGTTTTAAAAAGGATGATTCAGGCATACTGTCCGAACTTGGCGATCTTAACGCACTGCTTGGAGAACACAGGGCTGCCAAAGTGCTTTTTAGAGAAGCCTTTTTTTTGAGCCCTGAGGAAATTGATCTGGAAGGTCTGGAATCGGAGATGATAATCAGACTTAGAGACAAGGTAAAAGGCATGGGATACAACGATGCCGAACTTGCAGAATGGATGCCAGTTTGGGGCAGTATCTGGGGAATATTTTCTGTAAAAAGAGAACTTAAAGCGGTAGAATTGGGAAGGCTAAAACAGTCTATTTTATCTTTGGAAAACGAGCTTAGAATACAAAGTTCGGGGATAAAAACCGAGGGAAATGCATTGCTAAGGCCCAGGCTCTTAAACAGGTATTTTTGGCTTATTGATAACTGCGAGCAGCAGCATGATACATCGGGGCTCAAGGAAGAAACCCTGTTAAAAATAAAGTTTATAGACCCAGTGGTATATGAACAGTATAAGAGTTAAACTTAAATAAAGTGCAGCTGTATGGCTGAACAAAAAATCGAACATGATATGTGTTTTACGCCAGGAGTTATTAGATGTCAGAAACTCTCCTAAAAAATGTTCAGGAGATGCTGAACGAGGAAAAATGGACCAGGGCTACCCTAAGTAACTATACAAGTGCCCAGTTTAAGGAATTGGATAATATACTCAAAGAATCCAGGGACAGCCGTTCAGATAATGAGCTAAAGAACCTTTGCAACGAGCACCTGGCAAACACTAAGAACAGCATAATTGCACTTTACCTTGGAGGGATGACTTCCCTTTCACAGCAGATAATAGACGACTCCGCAATGGTAAGTCTATTAAATATTTTTGTAGATAACCATAAGTGGGGCATAGTCCGTTTTCTCTGTGAAAGAATGCTGGATTATGGAGAATCTAAATTCGCACTAAGAACCTTAGCGGATTGTTATAAAAATGAAAATGACGAAGAGGCAGTTTTTTCCGTCTGGGAACGTCTTGTAAAGGTAGATTACGAAGAAGCAGACCTTACCAAGGCACTTGCAGAAAATTACGAAAAAAAATATGAAGAATCACAAAAAAGAGATGATCTTGAAAATGCAGTTGAATACTACAAGAGAGCTCTTCACAGGTATATAGCAAAACTCTTGTTCAGCAATGTAAAGGAGATCTGGGATAAGCTACTCTTTCTATGCCCGGAGGACATTGACTTTTTTCTACACGTGCAAAAAAGGGTTGCCAAGAACTTCGACGAGCTTAAAGCCGGAACCCTTTTAAAAGAAGTGTATGACGTATGTATAAAACGCGAAGACATTAACACTGCAATTAACGTTTTAAAACTTGTTCTGGATTATGACAATGATGACAGGCATGCAAGAAAGGAAATTACAGACTGCTACAGAATGAAGTATGCAAGCCACAGTCAATTGGAAACCTATATAAGAATTTCCAGCCTTGCCCAGGGTCCAAGAAATGTTAAGGAAGCAGTACAGGACTTTGAAAAACACATTGCCTTTGACAGGGGCAATTTTGTCCACCACAGAACCTGGGGAGTAGGCAGGATAAACAAGGTTCAGGGTGATGATATAATCATAGATTTCGCAAGACAGCGCGGGCACGGGATGTCATTAAAAATGGCAGTTAACGCTCTTCAAACCTTGTCAAAGGATCATATCTGGGTCTTAAAGGCAACCTTAAAAAAGGAAATGCTGCACGAAAGGGTTAAAAAAGATATACCCTGGGCATTAAAAACCGTTATACAGAGTTTTGGCAACTCATGCGATTTTAAAAGAATTAAACAGGAACTAGTCCCTTCTGCCTTAAGCGAAGATGAATGGAGAAACTGGGGACCCAGAGCAAGGGATGTACTAAAAACAGATCCCTCTTTTGGATTCAGCCCGGAAAATGCCGATGTCTACACTGTTAGGGAAAGACCAATAAGTGTAGAAGAAAAATTATACAACGAATTTAAGGGTGCAAAGAACTACGGAGAACGTGCAAAAATTATTCGAAACTATAGCCTTGAAAAAAATGCAGAATTTGATTCGGAGTTTTTTGTAGAGATGTTCGGATATTTTACCGGCTTTATAAAATCGTATAACGTTATAAACGAACAGGTAATTACTTCTTTCCTATTAATAAAAGAGCTCGTTGCGCTGCACCCGCATTTGGGAACAGGGCTGACACTTAACTTCAGAGAACTTTTTGAAGGCATAGACAATGTTGCAGGTGTTTTTCAGAATTTAAAAGACACAAGATTAAGGGACGAGTTTTTAAAACATATACGCCTTTTTATTCCGGACTGGGCAAATATTTATCTTGAGCTTTTTCCGCGTTTCCCCCAGGAATCAATTATTCTCTACCTCTCACGTGAAGGTTTTGAAGAAAAGTTAGTTGATCTTACCATTACCTGTTTTGATAATTACAGAGAATACAGGGAATCTACAGTTTGGCTTTACAGAAATGCCTCCAACGAAAACTGGTTTAAGAAAGCTAATATACCTTTTGAAAAACAATTAATTACACTTATACACATACTGGATATTACTTACAGAGATATAGAGAACAGAAGGGATGCAGCTGAAAACCGCAAGATCAATAAACTTGTTTATTCAATTCTTTTTACAGAAGGATTGCTTGTTAACTATGTAGATACATCCGATGCAGAAACCTTAAGCCGTATTTATACCTTTATTAACGATGTAAAAGATCTAGACCCTGCGGATAAAATGGATTTACGCAACCGCATTGCAAAAAAATATCCTGATTTTAAATTCTTTGGAGAAGAAGAAAAGAAAATCACAACCCTTGGTCTTATTGTTACACTTGAAAAACTGCAGGAAAAACAAAAGCAGTTAGCCCACATTATAGAGGTAGATATTCCTGCCAACTCCAAAGAGCTGGAAACTGCAAAGCAGCACGGCGATTTAAAAGAGAATGCAGAATATCACGCAGCCAGGGAAAAGCAGACACAGCTTAACTCTCTTGCCTCAAGGCTGAATGGCGAAATTGATAGGGCGCAAATATTCGATCCTGCTCATATAAGTACTTCAAAAGTTTCTTTTGGTACAAAAGTTACACTTTTAAATAAAAGTATAGAAAAACAAGAAGAGTTTACCATACTGGGTCCCTGGGAATCTGATCCCGATAATAAAATTATCTCTTATCTGTCTCCTTTTGGCAATTCAATATACGGAAAAACAGTCGGAGAAGAGATATTTTTTACCAGTAACGAGGAAACTACCAATTACCTTGTAGTTGATATAAGTTCGGCATTATAGATTTCTGGGAGTCATTATGAAAAGAAAAATATTTTTTTTATTACTGATTTTAGGAATTGCACTTAATTTATTCAGTCAGACTGATGCTTTATCCAATTCTATGGATCTGCTTGTTTTAGTTAATACATCAACAAGTATGAGTAATTTTTTTAACGAAACAACTAACTATCTTACAGGCAGTTTTTTACAGAACTTTGTTCATCCCGGTGATACTGTTCATTTAATCTCTTTTGCAGAAAATCCGCGTCTGGAAATTTCGCGCCGCATGGACGGCCTGGGCGACATACAGGCTCTGGTTGGACGCATGTTCATGTTATACCCCTTAAGTCCAAGTGTAGATTTAAACGCTGCTTTGGCTTTTGCGGAAGCTTACATTTCTACCCTACCTGAACAACGTTTGAAGCAGTTAATAGTCATTTCAAATGATAATAGCCAGGCAGCCATAAATGCAATTGATGCTGTCTCTGCAAGAATATCAGGTCAAAGGGCAAGTACCCAGTTTATACAGGTGCCTATAACGGGCAGCGGCCCAGTATCACAGCTTAGTAGGCCTCAGGCAGTACAGCTTCCTGCACAGATAAGCCCACAAACTTCACA
>Ga0099364_10004459_pt1 | contig 21207 bp, 21 predicted proteins | sample TergutTh196P3_FD_73070 | JGI IMG/M metagenome (GOLD analysis project Ga0099364, IMG submission 73070) | Microcerotermes parvus P3 segment gut microbial communities from Pointe-Noire, Republic of the Congo - Th196 P3 | ecosystem: Host-associated > Arthropoda: Insects > Digestive system > Gut ... | reverse complement strand
GTAATGTCATTCATTGTTGAATAGAGAATAAATATTTTTTGAGTTTAATTTTTCTATACTGTAATTTACCCAAAGGACTTCCTGGCGAACATCTTTTGTTGAATGAATTGTTATCAGTCATTTCAAATCCATAGGATTTTGTATCACCGCGAGTTTCGTGAATATAGGGCGGGTCGCAATAAAACAAAGTTTCCCTGCTGTCGTATAATTCGATTACATCTATTGCCGGTCGATTTTCTATTTGCACCCTTAAAAGTCTCTCCGCAATGAAGTCAAGTTGTTCCACTCCGCCAAGCCAACGACTCACGACTCCGCTCATTCCTGAACGACTGGTATTTTTGCAGTTTGCCCACCGTCCAATAGAGGCTGTTTGAGCCAATCCTGTTCTTACCTGTCTTGCTCGAATGTAAAAACGCCTTGCTCTTTCAAGATTTGTTTGTTTAGGATCTAACTCACAGGCAATTCCAAATTCTTCTCTCGAAAAAGGGGTTAATGCAATTTTTTCAATCAAACTGTCTTTTTCATCTCTTAGAACTTTGAAAAAGTTCACTACCTCTCCGTCAATATCGTTATATGTTTCGATAGAGGAAGGCTCTCTGTTCAATAAAACAGCACCTGACCCTGCAAACGGTTCGCAGTAATGAAAACTATTTGGTAATTGTGGCAGTAGCCAGTCCAAATGCGAAAACTTCCCCCCGTACCAACCAAATGCGATTAGTTTCTTAGGGCGTTTCAACTGTTGAATTTGAGCCACTATTTTTCTGTTTTTTGTTATTGATTCCATTCTGCAAAGATAGTATTTTTTTCTTAGTTCGGGTTTTCGCCCTAAAACTTCGGCAAAGATACGCTTGTTTTTTCATTTACAAAATAGTTCACGACTTTTTTTGCTTACGATCATTCCTTGTCTTGTTGCCGCGTATTGCCACTAATTATCAATGAATCTACGTTAATCGTTTTGAAGAAACAATTTGCACCAGCGATTAAAACATAAGACGGTGTCTTCTCCATGTTTTTGTAAAGACGATTGGATTTTAATGATCTCCTTTTCTTTTTCCGGTTTTGTCTTACTGAAAAACTTGTCTGCGAAACATATCAGTTGTTCTTCGAGCGAAACCGGTATAAAATCCTTATGAGGGAGGGGAAGATTCTTTTCCAAGATCATTTGTAGCGAAATACCCGTTCCAGTATGCCTTTCACATACGAGCGCATGACGCGGATAACCTTCCTTTCTAAGCAGGTCTGCGCCGAGATAACCATGACATACATAATCGAATGTGCCGTGACAACCGATTGATGGCGCATTGCATAAGAAGATGCCGATGTCATGAAGCATGGCCGCTTCTTCAATGAAAGCATGGTCTAACTCCATTTCCGGATGCGACCTGGCAATGGATAGCGCCTTGTCGGACACACTCCGGCTATGTTTTATCAGCAGTTGATATACTTCTGTCCGGTTATCGTAATATTTTTCTATGATTTTTATGGGTTCCATAGTTATTTGATTCTTGCTCCAAAAAGTGCTGATCCGATGCGCACCATGGTGCTGCCTTCTTCGATAGCGATTAGATAATCGTCGCTCATTCCCATTGATAGCTCCGTAAACAGGGAGTTGCCAGTTGTCGAAAGCATCGATTTTATCTCCTTGAAAAGAGTGCTCAAGGCTTCAAATTCACGATGAACCTGCACCTTATCGTCTGTAAATGTGGCCATTCCCATCAAACCACAGATATGTATGTTTTTAAGTTGCGCCGGTATTTCGTCTGCAAAAAGGGCTTTACATTCATCAGGCGAGAATCCGTGTTTGCTTTCTTCTTCGGCGATATGTACTTCAATCAGAACGCGTATGAGGCGGTCGCATTTTTCGGCCTGACGGTTTATCTCTTGCATCAGTTTTAAAGTATCGACGCTTTGTATCATAGAAATAAAAGGGGCGATAAATTTCACTTTGTTCGTTTGCAACGTACCGATGAAATGCCATTCGATGTCTTCCGGCAGAAACGGCTGTTTGGCAGTCAGTTCCTGAACGCGATTTTCGCCGAAAATGCGTTGACCCGCATCGTAAGCCTCTCTAATGACTTCGACTGGATGGAATTTGGATACGGCAATCAGTTTCACACCCTCAGGAAGATGCGACTTGATATCTAAAAAGTTGTTTCTGATAAACATTGATAATAAATGAACAATGAACAATGAACAATGGCAACTGAAAACTGAAAACTGAAAACTGAAAACTACTTCGCTTCTACTACGAAAGGAAAAACATCCAATAGCGTAGTTTCGGTAATGGAAACTATCTCATAGTCCGACATTGTTCTTTTCATCTCTTGGTTAATGATACCTATTGCATCGAGTAAGGTCGAGGCCTGCGACAGCATCTGAACAGCCGTCCTTTTTTCCGTACCGCTTTTTTCATCTAATATAATCAGGTTGACCTTAGCCCGGTAATACCGGTCGCCCTGATCGTTAAGGAATGTCTCTGCAAAACGGGCGCGTCTTATGTCCATGACCATAAATTCGCCACTAATGAACGGATGCATTTCCTTTATGATACGCGCCTCAGCCTCGGTAAATGATAAGGCGTCAACTAAATACGCCTCTATTACTTTTCTCTGCATCCCGTCTTCCGTCGACTTCTCGTAACTAATCTTACATTCAAACCAATTGTGCATAAATTTCTATCGTTTTTTAGTTAATAAATCAGTGCAAAAATACGGCAAAAAAACGAGATACACAAACCCGAAAGGATTGTTGTAGGAGAGACGGGGTGATACCGAAATTTCCGGATAGATTTGAAAATATCAAAATAACCCGTATTTTTGTACGAAAAAACGATGCATCATGAATCCATTTTCATACGGTACAATTGTAAGAAGCGATAATTTCTTCGACAGGAAAGAGGAATGTTCCCGGATTGTAACTACGCTTTCCGGTGGTAATAATATGGTGCTTTACGCGCCCCGTCGGTTTGGAAAAACTTCACTGGCGTTCAAAGCTATTGAACAATTGGAGGATGCCGGTTTTATATGTGTTTACTTCGATTTTTCGACTGTCTTTTCACCGGAATCGTTTGTAAGGCTTTATACGAAAGCCTTATCGGCAAAACAATCCAACCTGAATAAGTTTGCCCAAATGTTTACGACCATTATCAAAACCATTCGTCCGCTATTAACTTTCGGACAAGACGGTATACCGGAGTTTTCGGTCGATTTTGCAAATACGGAGGTAGACGAAACAGTGATTTCGCAACTCTTGGATATGCCCGAGATGATTGCGGGGGAGAACAAACGGGTAATTGTTTTTTTCGATGAATTTCAGGAAGCGGAGAAGTTGAAAGCGATTAACTTCGAGGCTTTGTTACGAAGCAAAGTGCAACAACAGCAAAAAACGAATTATCTGTTTTTCGGCAGCAAAACGCACCTTCTCAACGAAATGTTTAACAGTAAAACTCGCGCTTTTTACAATTCCGTATTGCAAATGTCGATAGGCGTTTTACCACAGGAGGAAACAATTGAGTTCCTGATTACAAAATTCTCCTTATCAGCTATTCGTATCGACGATGAAACGGCAAAGTATCTTATATCGGTTGCTGCCGACATACCGCATTATATTCAGCTGCTTGCTTCGGAAATATGGCAACATACAGTTAATAGTCAGACACATATTACAAAAGACGTGATTGATGAATGTGCGCACAAATTACTCGACCTTAAAAGTGATTACTACTTGGAACTGTTTACCAATCGTTCGTTAAGTCAAAAACAGCTACTCAAAGCACTGACAATAGATAACAAAAATATCTTTTCGGCAGCTTATATCAAAAAACACCGTCTTCCCGCTCTCAGTACATTACAAAAGTCTATTAAAGAGCTTATATACAATGGGATAGTAGAAAGAAAAGGAGAGGAATACTTTATAACCGATCCGTTTTTCAGGGTTTTTATAGAACGAAATTGAGTATTCCTTTATTAAGTTATTTTTGAAAAAAAATTTACGCTCAGAAAAATTTTTAAAAAAAAGTGGCATGTTTGTATTTTTATTCAAATACAATGTTTATCTTTGCGGCGTTTTTGAATAATTATACATTATGAAAGCTAAAAAACAACGTTTATCGGTCATCGAAGACATCCTTCGTACAAAAGTAATCCGCAGTCAGGAAGACTTGCAAAAGTCGTTGACTGATAGAGGACTTGAGGTAACACAGGCGACCCTTTCGCGTGATATAAGGCGTCTGAAAATCGTTAAAATGATAGACAGTGAAGGGCGTTACATGTATGTCCTTCCCGAAATGACTGTGGGCGAACCGGCTCCGTTGTTCGATGATTCAACGGTAGAATTTTCCGGTAATCTGGCAGTGATTAAGACCCGCCCGGGCTATGCGATGGGCATTGCGTCGGATATTGACAAACAATCGCCAGCTGAGATTCTCGGAACAATCGCCGGCGACGATACAATCCTGATCATTCCGCGCGAAGGATATACGCAAATGCAAGTCAGAGAAGCGATTACAAAGATATTAATGAACAGGCATGCAAAATAAGCAGAAGAAAAGATATAAATAAAAAATGGAAAAAGAAAAAATAGGAACCGTTTATGACATTGATGTCATGGTTGCGGACGAAAGTCAAGAAAAGTATGTGGATAAGATATTAGAGACTATTGAGGACTCGGCAAAAGTGCGGGGCACTGGTATCGCCAAGCGCTCACATGATTATGTGGCGCAGAAAATGCGTGAGGGGAAAGTCATTATTGCGCTTAACGGGGATGATTTTGCAGGTTTCACTTATATCGAATCGTGGGGAAACAAACAATTCGTGGCTACTTCGGGACTAATCGTTGCCGATAAGTATCGTAATCAAGGATTAGCTCGGCGTATCAAACATGCCTCCTTTCAGTTGGCGCGATTGCGATGGCCGAAAGCGAAGATTTTCAGCCTCACCTCCGGCAGCGCTGTCATGAAGTTGAATACCGAACTGGGTTATTTCCCAGTTACCTTCGCCGACCTTACCGATGACGAAGCCTTCTGGCGTGGTTGTAACGGATGTTCTAATTACGATGTGTTGATGCGTACCCAACGACGATATTGTATCTGTACTGCCATGCTTTTCGACCCTGCCGACGAACGTTGTTTGCTACTCGAAAAAATGTGTCACTCGTTTGCCCAAAAAGAGGCGAAGAAAAGAAAATCCGAGGCGAAAAACGGGGTTGAAAACAGTTCAACTATCTTAAACCAAGTGAAAAAGAATGTTTTATCTGGAAACTGAAAACTGAAAACTATATAATAATGGAAAATAAAAAGAAAAAAGTAGTAGTCGCTTATAGCGGAGGACTTGATACTTCTTATACAGTGATGTATCTATCCAAAGAGAAAGATTTTGAAGTGTATGCCGCTTGTGTCAATACAGGTGGTTTCAGCCCTGAACAGTTGAAAACAAATGAAGAAAACGCCTATAAATTAGGTGCGAAGGAATATGTTACGCTTGATGTGACAAAAGAATATTACGAAAAGAGCCTTAAATATATGATTTTCGGCAATGTTTTGCGCAACGGTACCTATCCGATATCCGTTTCGTCGGAACGTATCTTTCAGGGAATGGCCATCGCACGCTATGCGAAGGAGATTGGCGCCGACGCCGTCGCTCACGGCTCAACGGGCGCAGGCAACGATCAGGTGCGTTTTGACATGACATTTTTAGTGATGACGCCTGATATTGAGATTATTACACTTACACGCGACAGTAACCTCTCCCGACAGGAAGAAATTGACTTTTTGAATAAGAACGGTTTTAATGCTGATTTTGAGAAGATGAAATATTCCTATAATGTAGGGATATGGGGTACTTCTATTTGCGGCGGCGAACTGCTCGATTCGTCGCAGGGGCTTCCCGAAACAGCCTATCTGAAAAAAGTGGAGAAAACAGGTAGCGAGCAGTTACGCATCGGATTTTTGAAAGGTGAGGTTCATTCGGTGAACGACACGGATTATCCTGACAAGATAGAAGCGATTCAGGCGATAGAAGCAATTGGAGCGGCGTATGGAATCGGGCGCGACCTGCACGTCGGCGATACGATCATCGGCATCAAAGGACGTGTTGGTTTTGAAGCCGCAGCGCCTATGTTGATCATCGGTGCGCACCGTTTCCTCGAAAAATATACGTTAAGCAAGTGGCAGCAGTATTGGAAAGACCAGGTAGCCAACTGGTACGGTATGTTTTTGCACGAAAGTCAGTACTTGGAACCGGTGATGCGCGACATCGAAGCCATGCTGACCGAAAGTCAGCGTAACGTCAATGGAACAGTCATCCTTGAATTGCGCCCCAAGTCGTTCTCAACAGTAGGCGTCGAATCAAAAGATGATTTAGTGAAAACCAAATTCGGCGAGTACGGGGAAACGCAAAAAGGCTGGACCGCCGACGAAGCCAAAGGTTTTATTAAGGTGACTTCCACGCCGCTACGTGTGTATTATTCAAATCATAAAGACGAATTATGATTAGAGTAGGAATCATCGGAGGCGCAGGTTATACAGCCGGTGAATTGATCCGGTTGCTGATATATCATCCGGAGGTAGAGCTTGTTTTTGTGAACAGTTCCAGCAATGCAGGCAACAAATTGACGGCTGTACATGCTGGATTGTATGGTGAAACGGACATGACGTTCACTAACAATCTGCCGTTGGACGACATCGATCTGCTTTTTTTCTGTACGGCTCATGGCGATACAAAAAAGTTTCTCGAAAACAACCGTATCCCTGACAATCTTAAAATCATTGATTTAAGTCAGGATTACCGGATCGCTTCACCAACCCATAGCTTTATCTACGGTTTACCCGAACTGAACAGAAGCATTATCTGCGAGTCGCAATACGTCGCTAATCCGGGATGTTTTGCTACCGGAATACAATTAGCGTTGCTGCCATTGGCCAAACATCTGATGCTCAATAACAGTATACATGCAAACGCCATAACCGGCTCGACCGGCGCAGGCGTAAAACCCTCGCCTACAACACATTTCAGTTGGCGAAACAACAATATTTCTGTTTACAAGCCGTTTGAGCACCAACATTTAGCCGAAATATGCCAAAGTCTGAAACAGTTACAGTCCGGCTTTCATTCAGCTATCAACCTCATTCCGGTGCGCGGCGATTTCACACGCGGCATTTTTACAACAGCCTATATGGATTGTGAAACTGAGTTGGATGAAATAAAGAAAATCTATCTTGATTATTACAATAATCATCCGTTTACGTTGGTAGTCAATGACAACCCTAACTTAAAACAGGTTGTTAACACAAATAAATGCCTGTTATACCTGCAAAAAATCGATGGCAAACTACTCATTGTTTCGGTCATCGATAACCTGCTCAAAGGCGCCAGCGGACAGGCCGTTCACAACATGAACCTCCTCTTCAACTTAGAAGAAACCGCAGGACTACTATTAAAATGCTCCGCATTTTAAATGCAGAATGCAGAATGGAAAACTGAAAACTGAAAACTGAAAACTATTATGCAATTATTTAACGTTTACCCACTTTTTGAGATAGAGATAATAAAAGGTCTCGGTTGCCACGTGTGGGACAAGGAAGGCAACAAATATTTGGATTTGTATGGCGGACATGCAGTGATATCCGTCGGTCACAGCCATCCGGAGTATGTAAAAGCCATAACAGAACAGGTACAAAAACTTGGCTTTTATTCCAACTCGGTGATTAACAATTTCCAACAGACATTTGCCGACAAATTGGGCAAAACGTGCGGATATGAAGACTATTCGCTTTTCTTAGTAAATACCGGCGCAGAAGCAAACGAGAACGCCATGAAATTGGCGTCGTTCCATAACGGCAAGAAACGGATCGTCTCCTTTCGCCATTCATTTCATGGCCGCACTTCGGCGGCAGTACGAGTGACCGATAATCCGAAAATCATCGCCCCTATCAACGAGTTCCTTCCGGTCACTTATGTCCGGATGAACGATGCCGACGCCGTAGAAGCAGAATTAAGTAAAGGTGATGTTTCATCGGTTATCATCGAAGGCATTCAGGGAGTAGGGGGTATCCTGACACCGGACGATCAGTTTTTCAGGGATTTACGCACATTATGCACACAATACGAAGTAGTACTGATATTTGATGAGATACAATCGGGTTATGGTCGTAGCGGAAAGTTTTTTGCCCACCAATATGCCGGCATACGTCCGGACATCATCACGGTAGCAAAAGGCATAGCAAACGGCTTTCCTATGAGCGGTATGCTGATCAGTCCGATGTTCACCCCTGTTTACGGGATGTTAGGGACCACATTCGGAGGCAACCATTTGGCCTGCGTAGGCGCAATCGCCGTACTCGAAATCATGGAAAAGGAAAAATTAGTTGAAAATGCCAAACAGGTCGGCGACTATCTAATCCACGAACTGAAGGCCTTAAATTTTGCCGGCATAAAAGAAGTGCGTGGTCGCGGTTTGATGATAGGCATTGAGTTTCACGAATCCGTAAAAGAAGCGCGCACAAAACTGCTATTCGAAGAAAAGGTCTTCACCGGTGTAGCCGGCACCAACACCATCCGCCTGCTTCCCCCCTTAAGCCTCTCAAAGTCCGAAGCCGACATATTCCTAAGCAAATTCAGAAAAACGTTAGGTCTTCAGTAGTTTTATCTTTTATCTGTCCATCCATTTTTTGAAGTTGGCGACTCGTTCCCTGCTCACCAATAGTTCTTCTTTTTCAGTCCAGTTGGGAAGGGTGATTTTCAGTCTGTTTGACGAATATGCAATCATATCCCGAATCGCATAATAATTGATGATGAAATCCCTGCTGATTCTGAAAAATAAATTCGGATCAACCATTTGCTCTATTTCACATAATGAGTAATCAAGCGGATAACTTTTTGCGGTATCGGTATATAGGAACGTACAACGCTCGATAATGTAAAAACAATGAATATTCGTTGACGGGATTGATTTGTAATGCGCTCCTATTTTCACAAGAAAACGCTCTTTTCCTGGAGGTTGCAACTTCTTAATAACCGATTCAAGTAAAGAATAATCGGCCTGCTGTCGATGTATCGTATTGAATTTTTCGAGTGCGTTCTTCAACTCATCCCTATTGACCGGTTTCAGTAAATAATCGATGCTATTCAGTTTAAACGCCTTTAATGCAAACTCATCATAAGCCGTTGTAAAAATGATGGGGACGTCTATCTTGCATTTCTCGAAAATTTCAAAGCAAAGTCCGTCGTCCAATTGAATATCCATAAATATCAAGTCAGGGCATGGGTGTGCTGAAAGCCAATTGATTGTTTGCTCGACAGACCGTAGCACATCAATGACTTCGATTCCCGCATCTATTTCGTTCAGCAACCGGATGAGCTTTTGTGACGCCGGAGCCTCGTCTTCTATGACCAATACTTTCATTTTAATAATGATTCTATAACAGGCAAACTGACTGCAAAGGTATTATTTTCCTGCTGAATGATGACATCCTTGCCGGTAATTAATTTCACTCTTTCTTTCAGGTTGGTCAATCCTGTCCCGGTAGCATGATCGATTATATTTTTCTTTTGTAGCCCATTTGATACTGTAACATACCCGTTTTCATTTCCTATATTGATTTTCAGTGGACATTCTTCAGACATGGCGTTGTGTTTCAAGGCGTTCTCGACCAAAAGCTGTAAAGATACCGGTATAACCCTGTATTTATTCACGTTTTGTATATCCATATCCAATTGTACTTTATTTCCAGCACGTTCTTGCTGTAAATGGAAATATTGTTTCACAAACGCGAGTTCTTCCTCCAACGGAATCAGATCGTTTTCTTCATGGTCTAAAATATAACGGTAGACCGCTGCTAATTTTTGAATATAATGATCCGCTTTTTTCGGGTCTTCGTAAACCAATTCGGATAACGTATTCAAGCTGTTAAACAGAAAGTGCGGGTTGACCTGCGTTTTCAATGTCTGATACTTGAATTTCAAATTTTCTTCTCTTAGCTTTTGTTCACGGTCAATGGCCTGACGCCAGGTGGTGTAAAAAAAGACGACAGAAGCGACGAAGATCGAAATCGAATAGAATCTTATAGCTGAAGGAAATTCCGCCTGCCACAAATGATTCCATAAACCATTCGTATCCAATCCCATGATCAAATAAGAGACATAACTCATTAAGCTGATAACAAGGAGTGATATAAGCAATATCACAAGAAAAAAGAAAATTAAAGCAGGCAGAATGATTGTTTTTAATTGTTTTACAGGTCGCCTGTCTAATATTTTTTGAAAGAATAAACGCCCAACGGTTAGCCCTATCAGGATCATAATCAATCCTATCGTCCCTAACTGAATCGTTGATGATTGGAAGGGATTCCCGGTCTGGTACCATTTATAAATCACGGAAAAGGCAGCGCTGAATAGTACGACTGCGATAAAAACTGAAAGTTTTTTACTGATAATAGTTCTCATAATGCTTTTTTTTTATTAATACTGGCACAAAAGTAGGCGCTTAGCAAATGCTTGCAAAATAATAGTATGGGAGTAGGTATTTTGAAAGGTTGAATTGCCGGTATCGGTGATTAAGTCGTTTTAGGTAGTTTTTTGCTCTTCTTCTTCATTCTTTTTTTAAAGGTCTGCAATAATTATCAGAGCCTTACAAAATCACTTGTAAGGCTCTGATATTCAGGTTGTGGGCGTTGACGGATTCGAACCGCCGACCCTCTGCTTGTAAGGCAGATGCTCTGAACCAGCTGAGCTAAACGCCCTGTTTTTGGGGGTCTTTTTGATGAAAAGCGGGGCAAAGATACGGTTTATTTTTTTATATCCAAATTTTTTTTATATTTTTTTTTTGAGTATTGTTTTTTTATTCAATATAAATGTTTTACCTTTGTCGCCTGTTTAGGTATTTTATTTTTATGATGCTTTCGACACTTACAGCAATCTCACCGGTAGACGGACGATACAGGGACAAAGTAGATAACCTTGCGGGATACTTTTCCGAATGGGCGTTAATGCAATATCGAATGGGTGTAGAAATAGAGTATTTCATTTTTCTTTGCGCGTATCTCCCTCAATTGAAGCCGCTTGACTACAAAGAAATGAACGAAATGCTCCGCGATATCTATCGTAATTTTTCCGTTGAGGATGCTGCAGGAATCAAAGAAATTGAGAAAACTACTAATCATGATGTCAAAGCAGTCGAGTATTTCATCAAGAAACGTTTTGATGCGCTTTCATTGCAGGATTATAAGGAGTTTATCCATTTCGGACTAACCTCCCAGGATATTAATAATACTGCGGTTCCGTTATCTATCCGGGATGCCTTGAAAGACGTCTACTATCCGGCTATCGAAGCGATTATCGACCAATTGAAACAGTATGTAGATGAATGGCATGACATTTCAATGCTGGCAAAGACGCACGGACAACCGGCGTCGCCCACACGGTTAGGGAAGGAAATCATGGTTTTTGTCTACCGCCTGGAACAGCAGTTGAACTTTTTCAGGACAATACCGTTGACTGCCAAATTCGGTGGGGCGACTGGTAATTTCAATGCACACCAAGTCGCATTTCCCCAATTCGATTGGCGATTGTTAGGTGATATATTTGTCGCTGATTATTTGGGCCTTGAACGCGAGGCCTGGACGACACAGATTTCAAATTATGATAATCTGGCGGCCTTATTCGACGGGTTATGCCGTATTAACACTATTCTGATAGATATGTGCCGCGACTTTTGGCTTTATGTCTCAATGGATTATTTCAAACAAAAAATCAGGCCGGACGAAGTGGGCTCGTCAGCCATGCCACATAAAGTCAATCCGATAGATTTTGAAAATGCAGAAGGTAATCTGGGCTTGGCTAATGCTATCCTGATTCATTTAAGTACAAAACTACCTGTTTCGCGCCTGCAACGCGACCTGACCGATTCGACTGTTTTGCGCAACGTAGGTGTACCGTTAGCTCATATTGAAATAGCTTTTAAAAGTATTACTAAAGGGTTAAAAAAACTGTTGTTGAATAAAAGCGTAATTACAAATGAATTAAATAGCCATTGGGCGGTAGTGTCAGAAGCAATCCAAACCATTCTACGTCGTGAAAATTATCCGAAACCGTACGAGACATTGAAAGAATTAACCCGCGTAAACGATGATGTTACAGAACAAACTATCCATCAATTTATTGACTCATTACAATTGAACGAAGATATCAAAACTGAATTAAAGGCGATAACGCCTCGAAACTATGTGGGAGTATAATCAATTAGGAATTAAGAATTAATATTATAATAAAAAAACGCAATCGGGAGATTGCCAGTGTTTAACTCAACTAAAATTTTAAAAAAATGGATTCAACAGAAAAGAAAATCACTTCCGATGAAGAAAACGGACAAATTGATGATGCATCAAAAACGAAAGGTAAACGTTTACGCATTAAAGACACACGGAAAGTAGACTATACGAGTACGTCTACTTCCAGCCGACCTTTTCAACCGATGTTTGGACAAACAAGACAATCGTCTTCTTACCCCCAGCGCTCTTATACTCCGCAAGAAGGAGATGCGGCAGCGCCCCGCCAACCACGTGCTAGCGATAATTATCAAGAAGATACGGGAGGCGGTTATCAACGTCGTAGCTACAACCCGCAGGCTCAAGGCGGCTATCAACCCAAAAGCTATGGAAATCAAAGTGGCGGTTATCAGCAACACAGAACGTACGATAATACGCAGGGTGGCTATCAGCAAAGGAAAAGTTATGATAACAACCAGGAAACCGACTATCAGCAAAAAAAGACTTATGGTAGCCAGGGTGGAGGCAGACCAAGTACAGGTTATCAGCAACGTAATTATAACCAGGGCGGCTATCAGCAAGGTGGTTATCAACAAAGCGGTCAGCAACAAGGCGGACATCAGCAAGGCGGGTATCAGCAAGGTGGTTATCAACAAGGCGGACATCATCAGGGCGGCTATCAACAAGGTGGCTATCAACAAGGCGGACATCAACAGGGTGGATATCAACAGGGTGGATACCAGCAAGGTGGATACCAGCAAGGTGGTGGGTATAATAAAGGTGGTTATAACAAAGGCGGCAGTTATAATAAAGGCGGCGGATACAACCAGGGAGGTGGTCAGTATAATCAAGGCGGACGTAATCAAGGCGGCGGTTATAACAAAAGTGGCGGATATAATCAGGGAGGCGGTCAGTATAAAAAGCCCGGAGGCGGGTCGAATATACGTAAACAGGGGCCGGGCGGACGCGTGAATTTCGTGAAACAGAGTTTCCCGAAACCGATTAAGTATAAAGAAGAGATTATTGACTTATCGGCTCCGATACGCTTAAATAAATATTTGGCGAACGCAGGTGTTTGCTCACGTCGCGAGGCCGATGAATTTATCCAAGCCGGCGCTATTAAAGTGAATGGAGAGGTTATCTCCGAACTCGGAACAAAAATTACGCGCATGGACAAAGTAATGTTTCATGATCAACCGGTTCAAATTGAGAGTAAAATTTATATTTTGCTCAACAAACCGAAAAATTGTGTGACGACCTCCGATGATCCTCAAAACCGGCAAACCGTCATGGACTTAGTAAAAAACGCTTGCCAGGAACGTATCTATCCCGTAGGTCGTTTAGACCGCAATACGACAGGTGTTCTATTGCTTACCAACGACGGTGAAATGGCTGCTAAACTAACACATCCGTCCTATAAAAAGAAAAAAATCTACCATGTATGGCTCGACCGCGAAGTTACGATAGAAGATATGGAAAAACTTGCTAACGGAATTGACCTGGACGATGGAGAAATACATGCAGATGCGATTAGCTATGCCAACGAAGAGGATAAAAGCCAGGTAGGTATCGAAATTCATTCAGGCAAAAACAGAATTGTCCGACGAATGTTTGAAATACTTGAATATCATGTAATAAAGCTTGATCGTGTATATTTTGCCGGACTGACGAAACGGAATTTAGGACGCGGTAAATGGCGTTATCTGTCAGAACAGGAAGTGAACGCGCTTCGCTTAGGAGCGTATGAGTAGTTTTCAGTTATCAGTTATGGAAAGGACAAAAATAATAGATGCATTGATAATCAATGCGTATGGTACGGATATTAAAGTTAAGGGCTGGGTTCGTACCCGACGGGAAAGTAAACAAGTGGTGTTTATCGCATTGAACGATGGTTCGACCATCAATAACATTCAGGTTGTCGCTGACATCGGGCAGTTTGGTGAAGAAGCGTTACGGACTGTAACTACCGGCGCCTGCATCAGTGTGACAGGTAAGCTTGTCCAATCGCAGGGCAAAGGACAATTGGTTGAAATTCAGGCAGACAGTATTGAGGTGCTCGGTGTTGCCGACCCCAATACCTATCCGTTGCAGAAGAAAGGCCACTCCATGGAGTTTTTACGTGAGATCGCGCATCTACGTCCGCGTACAAACACCTTTGGGGCGGTATTTCGTATCCGTCACCACATGGCGTTTGCTATCCATAAATTTTTCCATGACCGCGGCTTCTTCTATTTCCATTCTCCGATCATTACAACCTCCGACTGTGAAGGGGCGGGTCAGTTGTTTCAGGTGACTACCCTGGATCTTTCCGATTTGAAAAAAGACGAACAGGGAGCGATCCGATATGAGGATGATTTTTTTGGCAAGTCGGCCAGCCTGACTGTTTCCGGACAGTTAGAGGGAGAGTTGGCTGCGATGGGATTAGGCGCCATTTATACCTTCGGCCCTACATTCCGCGCCGAGAACTCCAATACGCCGCGACACTTAGCTGAATTTTGGATGATCGAACCCGAAATGGCGTTCTATGAGATAAAAGAAAACATGGATTTAGCCGAAGAATTTATCAAGTATTGCGTGCAATGGGCGTTGGATAATTGCGGCGATGATCTGCAATTTCTGAATAATATGTTCGATAAAGAGCTGATAAGCAGGCTGGAAGGGATTATTAAAAATGATTTTGTAAGAATAACCTATACGGAAGGCATAACTATTCTCGAAGCAGTCGTCGCCAAAGGTCATTCGTTTGAATATCCCGTCTACTGGGGCGTCGACCTCGCTGCCGAACATGAACGTTATCTCGTCGAAGCCCATTTCAAACGTCCTGTCATCATGACTGACTATCCCAAAGAAATAAAGGCGTTCTACATGAAACAGAACGATGACGGGAAAACCGTACGCGCCATGGATGTGTTATTCCCGAAAATTGGAGAAATAATCGGCGGCTCGGAGCGCGAAGGCGACTATGATAAATTGATTACGCGTATTAAGGAAATGAATGTGCCGATGAAAGATATGTGGTGGTACCTTGACACACGCAAATATGGGACATGCCCCCATGCCGGCTTCGGATTGGGATTCGAACGGTTGTTGCTCTTTGTAACGGGAATGACTAACATACGCGACGTGATCCCGTTCCCCCGTACCCCCAAAAATGCAGATTTTTAATGTGTCACCACGGGTTCAAATCATGAAAGCAGAAAATGCATTGCTGACAATATAATTATATGTACGCGCGCGCGTAACATCGTTATTTCGAGAAATTGGTAACTACGGCATCCTGCCGTTGCAAAACATGCTGATATTGACGAGTTTCAAAAACTTTGTCATTGGTAGAAGTCCTGAACCGAGGGATGTATCAGCAGCAACGATCTCAGCCTGTGCGCTCTACGAACTCTCGATGGTTGATAAAGCCAATGCAACGCGATACAGAGCGTGGGCGGATACTATCTTAGAAAACCTTACGAAAAATTACCGCGCGACTTTGCATGCCGACCGGGGTTTTCTTTTACTGCATAATACAGGTTCAGCACCACACAATTCGGAGGTCGATGTCCCTATCATCTATGCGGATTATTTCTTTCTGGAAGCATTGCTGAGAAAAAGAAACTGTTCCCTCGCAGACAATCAGAAAAAAACCATCGAAGAAACGCTTAGTAGCGAAATACTGAAGCAGGCGGCAGAGCAACTGTCTTTTGAATGGTTAAATTGGCATTCCGTTTTCTTTGAGGATTTTAATTACTTCTTCAATGGAAAGGTCTGTAAATTCGGCAATTGTCTCTATTGAATGTCCTTTTTTGCGTCCTCTTATGGTAGCCTCTACTTTTTCCCCGGAACGTCCTTTTTGCATACCAATGACTTCGCCTTTTTGCAAACCAATGACTTCGCCTTTTTGCAAGCCAATGACTTCGCCTTTTTGTAAACCAATGACTTCGCCTTTTTGCAAGCCTCTTTTTTCGCCTTTTATTTCGGCGGTATATAGCTGACTTTTATGGGTCAAATCCAATTTCCGGATTCTTTCATATTCGGCTTTCTGTTCAGGAGTCATCTTGAGGACGTCCAATTTTTCGCTGGCCGCCTGTACGCCTGCCGCTGTAAATTCGCTTTTCACAGCAGAGTGCTTCAGCACATAAACCCACTCGTCAAATTTGTCCGCAGTTTTTTCTTTGAAAATATCACTTACTACATTGCCGTCTTCATCTCTAATCTTTTCGTCAAATACATAGGGCAATATCAGGAAATATTCCGGATGTATTCCCTTAGCAACGCTTGAAAGGGGGTCTAAATTTTGAGAAAAAGGGATCACCTCTTCAAAATGAAGCCCTTTAAATTCCGACAGGTTGGCGACAAAAACATATTCGTCTTTGGCGCCCATGTCATAGTAGGCAATGTTTATTGAATAAACCTTTTTGACATCATACTGTTTGCCTTTGGATACCTGCTCCACTACCGCTTTGCAGGCGTTAAACAGCACTTTGCCCAGAAAATCAACCTGGTCAAAATACTGTATTTCGAAAACGGCTAACTCGCCATCATCTATTTTCGCCTTCAAATCCAAACGATTTACTTTTCCGTCCAGACCTTCCGGATTGCCTTCGCTTTCCAATACATCCAGAACATTGACCGGCCTTTCTAACAATTCAGTCAAAAAGCCGCTCAATACATCGAAGTTGGCTTTGTCGCGCAGGATTTCTTTAATAGCGTAATCAAATGAAATTATCGTTCGTTCCATGATTTTCAGTTTATTTAAAGTACAAAGGTAAGAAATATTATTTTTGATTGGTAATTTTATCAGGATTTTTTTCACTGCAGGCAGCGTTACCTTATTTCATGCGCTTGGATAAACGGAAAATTTCTTCTAATTTTGCAGCAAAAAGATACAAGATGAAAGTATGTATTAGCGCTATCGCCGGATTGTTTGTCTCCGTATGTATGTCGCAAGTAGTGTCAGACACTCCCTCGCTTACAGGCGACAGACATGAATGGATGATTTCTTCGCTTTCCGCCGGTGAAAGCCGGAGTGTTACGTTTTCGTGCAGAGCAATTGAAGCGGGGCGAGGCAGGATATATTACAAATTATCAGTCGGTAATTTCGAGGTTCAACAATCATCCGATATTTCCATCGCAGGAACAGGCTGGTACGGCGGCGACTGCCATACCCATACCAACTTATCGGACGGTACCGGTACCGTGCAGCAAAACGTTGAATCGTCCTACGCCAAAGGTATGAGTTTTCTATATACGCTCGACCATAACGACACCCGTTCGCATATTGATTCCGAAAGAATTACGGCAGAATCAGGCGGCGATTTCATCGCTATCACAGGTATTGAAGTCGACAATCTCGAAGGCCATGGGGGGTGTTTTCAAGTTCCTTATAACATACCGGGTGGCAGTTATCTCTTTTTTACCTATCCGGTCTATGAAGGGTATTTTGAAGTTATTACTAAAGGCGCAACAGAGCCAATCCGCATACCGTACAGAGATACGAATTTAGATGCAAGCTATGCTTATTTTGCAGCGGTTTTTGGTGATAGGGAGTATGAACTTGTATGGGTGCCGGGACATGGCCGGCCACAGGATTTTACGGGGTGGGACTTGACGGGCAAAATAGCTTTGATTTCGCGTGGAACGAATGAGTTTGTTGAGAAAATAGCGAACGCAAAGAAAGCAGGAGCTGTTGCAACGGTGATTTATGATGCCCGAACAGGCGTTTTCAACATGCCCCTCTCGGAAGGTCTTTACGGCGTTTCCATTACAAAAGCCGACGGAGAGAGGCTCACCGGATTGACCGAAAGCACAGGTGGTACAATTGGCGTTATCAAATTCAACTCTGCGGAGCTTCCACCCAAGCCGTCACAAAGAGGAGCCAAAACATGGCAGGATATGATTGAACGATAGCAGGCGGAGGGTTCTTCATGCCGGTGCACCCCGCCGACCCTACCTATCCGTTCCTGAATGTTTATACGATTCAAAACCACGTGGGGCTTGAAGTGTGGAACGGCGCAAACGGCATCAACGCGTCGAATATACGCACACGCAAGTATTGGGATGAACTCAATGCGAGAGGCGAGTACAAATATGTCGGCCTATCGAATACCGATTCCCATACTGCCGACGGAACTGCTATTACGTATAATATGTGTTATTTGGACAGCCTGACGATTGATAACATCAACAACTCCCTGAAAACAGGCGCTACATATGGTACTAACGGGCCGCAGCTACGGTTCGACATAGACGGCATATCCATGGGAGAAACCCTTAAAATCAAAGCGGATAAAAGAAATGTACGTGTGAATATCAAGGCTTTTGACGACCTGCACCCATTGGTAAAGATAGATTTGTACAGGCTTAAAGTTACTGGAGAAACCGAAGATACGAAAGAAACAGTTAAAAGCTGGGATTTGACGGGACAGCGTGTTTCTATCTGGTCTGAAAGTTTTGACATGAATGTTTCTCCCGGTGAATTTTATCGCATTGAGATACAAAGCGAAAAGGCGGCTGTTGGCGATGTGCCCGGTTTTGCCTGCTCCAATCCTGTGTGGATTGAAAAGACAAATGATGCCGCAAATCATACGGGCATCACGAACATAAAGTTAAACTACTCCGGCGCTAAACTGCTACAAACCAAGGCCGGCAATTATTATATCAGATGCAACCATCCGGAACGGCTTCGCGCCGGCCACCTGAAGGTCACAGCGGTTCGGGGCGCCCGTGTCGCCAAGACGTATGACGCGATTGAACGGGTATTTCAAATCACCGTCACTTCACCCGACGGCGCAAACAGTCGCTGTTTGAAGATTTTTGTAATTAATTAGAGGAGAGTTACGAAAATTTTATTTAATTTTGCAGCGAATTTTAAGTATTGATGTTATGAAAAGAGAAACGAACATACCGGTCATTGAAGTTACTTTCAAAGGGATATATTTATTATTAATTTTTGCGTGGATAGGTTGTAAAGAAAACACCTCATCAATAAGGGGAAATGATGAAATTATAGAAATCAGTAATATTATAGATTTGACGGAAGGGTTTAAGAATATCCATTCTGTCCGGTTGTCTGAGATAGTCGATAGTATTACTTTCATCCCTTTCGACACAAACTCCCAGAGTCTTATGGGGTCAGCTCAAAAAAGAATGGAATTAAATCCTCAGTTTATTTTTTATAATAATTTTGTTTTCGATTGGGAGGGTAACTATTTAGTCTCCATTGGCAGAAGAGGAAACGGAACGTTTGAAGAACCTCAAGGAGTATTTAGTGTAGTATATAAAGAAAACCATTTTTATTCAAAAGGATCGAAATTTATAGAATACGAAATGAACGGTAAGCCGACAGGAAAAGTAAGGAATCTATATGCCTCAAATGAATTTAGTTCTACTGATTTCTTGCGTAGTGGCTCCTTGTTTATAGCTGGAGATAATTTAGCAGTATATAATTATCCGACTACTGTTTATTTTTTTAATACTGACTTTCAAACTGTTTCTTCAAGAGTAGTTACAAACGCCGATTCTTTACCGCCTTATTTAAACCAAATAGGCGACAGTAAATTCGTCACATACTTCATCGATAAGGTTCTTTTCTATAATTTCATGAACGACACGATTTTTTATGTTTCTGATACAGTAATGGAATCAAAATGGATCGTTAATTTCGATGAAAAATTGAGACTATCTACTCAGGTAATGCTAAACTTTCGTAATTTAATGAATGATTATGCAATAGAAAGAGCTGGAGGTTTGTCTTATGAAAATACAAAATTGGTTCAACTGACCAATAACAAGCATAAAGTCGTGGCTGTATATGAAACCGAATCATATATTTTCTTCCACATGATCGAAATAGCGCTTTTTGCTGAACCGAGAGGATTAACACAACCATTACCGTACATCATTTATTATGATAAAAAAACGGGAAAATCGATCAGAGTTGAAGGGAATGGTTTTGAGGATGATTTACTGGATATGGATTACTTTTTCCCTCAATTAGGAATTTATGATAGTAAGCTAATATCATTTATTTGGCCGTTTGAACTATTAGATTACATTGAAAAATGCAAGGAAACAGGTCGTAAGGTAAATCCGAGATTGATTGAACTGTCAAAAAAAATCGACAGTGAAGACAATCCGATATTAATTTTAGCACACATAATACATAATCGATAATCGCCACATAATCGCCCCTCATACTCACCTATAATTTTATTTTAAGTCCATATTCACGTTTCATGATCAACAAAGCTTCCGCATTTCCTCTTGCGTCGTCGACTGGGTGATGGGTATGTTTCGTTTTTCTTAAATGTTTAAAATTTTTGAACATGTCTTTTTCCATGCCTTTGAATAAACTGCCTAAGTTTTGCGAACTGTGTCCGAAAGGATTTTGGCCGGTAAAATGATAAAAATACCAGCAGATGAACATGAAGTCAAAGCCATTGTTATCACTGATGAATATAGGTCTGTCTTTGCATGTCCTTTCAATCCACTCCTTAAATTCGACCATCACTTGGGCGGGGTCATCAAAAGAAAGCGTCTCCTCCCTTGTGTGTCCTGATACTGCCAATGCTTCGGGTACATACTTGTCAGAAATGGGTTTCAACCTGCCGTAGAAGGTCTTATCCAATTGCTCATCAACCAAAACCGCTCCGAAAGAAATCATTGAATAATCGCCCGGAATAGGCCCGTCGCTTTCGATATCAACCATAATATATGCCATAACTATTCGTTTTTCTGTTTATTTAAAACGCTTGCAAATTAATTTACTGCCCTTTCACTCCTTTTCACCCTTTCCACCTTTTCCACCTTGAAATTTGAAATGTGTTATCTGCCTGACAGTATCATCAACAGTCATTGCGATACTAACAGCGTCTGGAAATGGGCCGGCATAATGTTTATTAATCATTTGGCGGTATGCTCTTTGGGTTTTCTTTTCCGGATTTTCGCCTTCGTAGGCA
>Ga0099364_10004458_pt1 | contig 21208 bp, 13 predicted proteins | sample TergutTh196P3_FD_73070 | JGI IMG/M metagenome (GOLD analysis project Ga0099364, IMG submission 73070) | Microcerotermes parvus P3 segment gut microbial communities from Pointe-Noire, Republic of the Congo - Th196 P3 | ecosystem: Host-associated > Arthropoda: Insects > Digestive system > Gut ... | reverse complement strand
AGCCGATAGAGCCTTCAGATTATCTTTCTCCTCTCTCATTCAAATTCAACCGGATCGGATTGACTCATGCTCCTGCTCAAAACCACCCGTGATGCCCTGCTCGCACCGCTGCAAGCGGTGTCCGGCGTTGTCGAGAAGCGCCACACGTTACCCATCCTCTCGAACGTGCTGATCGAAAAAACGGGTGAACACATCACCTTCACCGCCACCGACATCGAAATCCAGATCCGCGCCACCACCACGAGCGGATTCGGGGGGGAAGACGCCGCCATCACCGTGGGCGCCCGCAAATTCCAGGACATTCTGCGCGCCCTGCCCGACACCGAAATCAGTCTCACCCTCGAAGAGCGTCGCCTGAACATCAAGGCCGGTCGCAGCCGCTTTCACCTGCAAACCCTTCCCGCCGGAGACTACCCCCTGATCACCCCGCCCGACGGGGATGCGGTGCGCTTCTCCGTATCGCAAAGAACGCTCAAACAACAACTTGCGCTGGTCGCCTACGCGATGGCGCAGCAAGACATCCGCTACTACCTGAACGGCCTGCTGCTCATCGCCGACGGCAAGAACCTGATCCTCGTCGCTACCGACGGCCACCGTCTGGCCTACGCGGAGAGCGAACTCGATATGGCCGTCCCGAGCCGCTGCGAAGTCATCCTGCCGCGCAAGACGGTGCTTGAACTCGCGCGCCAGATCGGCGACGCCGACGATCCGGTCGACATCGTGCTCTCCGGCAATCAGGCCGTGTTCCGCTTCGGTTCCATCGAATTCGTCACCAAACTCATCGACGGCAAATTCCCGGACTACGAGCGGGTCATCCCGCGCGATCATCCCGGTTGCATCACCCTGACGCGTGTGCCGTTCCTGGCCGCGCTGCAACGGGCCGCGATTCTCTCCAACGAAAAATTCCACGGCGTGCGGCTGGTGCTGGACAACAACATCCTCTCCATCATCAGTTCCAACACCGAACAGGAAGAAGCCAGGGAAGAAATCGAAATCGACTTCAATGGCGAACGGCTGGACATCGGTTTCAACGTCAGCTACCTGCTCGATATGCTCAACAACGTCTACTCGGAGACGATCGAATGGCGCTTCCGGGACAACAATTCCAGCGCCCTCATCACCCTGCCCGGTAACGAGCATTTCAAGTACGTCGTGATGCCGATGCGCATCTAGCGCCCCTTCATGTGCCCGTCGGGCCGGTCGGCCTGGACGGGCATTTTCGTTTTTCCGTCGGGGTATCCCCGTTCACCATTGCTTCACCGCCGAGACTTCCATGACCGAACCCAACACACCCGGTAACGATTACGACGAATCCAGCATCCAGCAACTCGAAGGACTGGAAGCGGTCAGGAAACGTCCCGGCATGTACATCGGCGACACCTCCGACGGCACGGGCCTGCACCATATGGTGTTTGAAGTCGTGGACAACGCCATCGACGAGGCGCTTGCCGGGCATTGCGACGACATCGTCGTCACCCTGCACAGCGACAACTCCGTCTCCGTCACCGACAACGGGCGCGGCATCCCGGTCGGCATCAAGATGGACGACAAGCACGAACCCAGGCGCAGCGCGGCGGAAATCGTCATGTGCGTGCTGCACGCAGGCGGCAAGTTCAATCAGAACAGCTACAAGGTGTCCGGCGGCTTGCACGGCGTGGGCGTCTCATGCGTGAACGCCCTGTCCAAATGGCTGCAACTGACCATCGCCCGCGACGGCAAGCGACATTTCATCGAGTTTCATCGTGGAGAAGCGCAGGATCGCGTCATCGAGGCCGTCGACGGCATAGACACTTCGCCGATGAAAGTCATCGGAGAGACCGCCAAGCGCGGAACCCGCGTGCATTTCCTGGCCGACGAAGAAATCTTCGGCAACATCGAATATCACTACGACATACTCGCCAAACGCCTGCGCGAGCTATCCTTCCTCAACAACGGCGTCAAGATTCGCCTCGTCGACCAGCACACCGGCAAGGAAGAAAACTTCGCCTTTGCGGGTGGCGTCCGGGGCTTCGTCGAATACATCAACCGCACCAAGACCGTGCTTCACACCGGCGTATTCCATGCCACAGGTTCCAGCCGCATTCCCGTCACAGGCAACGGAGGGGAAACCCTGCTCGATGTCGAAGTCGCCATGCAGTGGAACGACAGCTACCAGGAGCAGGTTCTCTGCTACACCAACAACATCCCGCAGGCCGACGGCGGAACGCACCTCACGGGTCTACGGGCGGCCATGACGCGGGTCATCAACAAATACATCGAAGAGAACGAAATTGCCAAGAAAGCCAAGGTCGACATCTCCGGCGACGACATGCGCGAAGGGCTGGCCTGTGTGCTCTCGATCAAGATGCCCGACCCCAAATTTGCCAGCCAGACCAAGATGAAACTGGTGTCCAGCGAAGCCCGTCCGGCCGTGGAAGAAGTCGTGGCCGCACGCCTTGCCGACTTCCTGCTCGAAAACCCCATCGACTCCCGCACCATCTGCGGCAAGATCGTCGAAGCCGCCCGCGCCCGTGAAGCCGCGCGCAAGGCGCGCGAGATGACGCGCCGCAAAGGCGTGCTCGACGGCGCGGGGCTGCCCGGCAAACTCGCCGACTGCCAGGAAAAAGACCCGGCGCTGTGCGAGGTCTACATCGTCGAGGGCGACTCTGCGGGTGGTTCCGCCAAGCAGGGGCGCGACCGTAAATTCCAGGCCATCCTGCCCCTGCGCGGCAAGGTGCTCAACGTCGAAAAAGCCCGTTTCGACAAGCTCATCGGCTCGGAGGCCATCGTCACCCTGATTACCGCGCTCGGAACCGGCATCGGCAAGGACGACTACAAGCCCGAAAAGCTTCGCTACCACCGTGTCATTCTGATGACCGACGCCGACGTCGACGGCGCGCATATCCGCACCCTGCTCCTGACCTTCTTCTACCGGCAGATGCCCGAACTGATCGAGCGCGGCCACATCTACATTGCACAGCCGCCGCTCTACAAGCTCAAGCACGGCAAGACCGAGCACTACATCAAGGACAATCACGAACTGAACAACCATCTGCTCAAGCTTGCGCTGGAAGGCGCTTCCCTCATCCCGCGCGAAAACGCCCCCCTCATTGCAGAAGAATCCCTTGGCGGACTGGCGCGCAGCTACCTGCTGGCCGAGGCCGTCATCAAGCGTCAATCCAGCTTCATCGACTCCGAAGTGCTGCACGTCATTCTTGCGCACGATCCTGCGCTCAACCTGCTCGATGAAGCCGCCGCCCGCGCCAGTGCAGACGCCCTGCAAGTCTGGCTACCCGACGGCCCGCGCGTGTACCCCGAATTTCACGAAGAATCCGAATCCTGGCGGCTCGTCATCGAACGCCTGCACCACGGCAATCTCAAATTCGGCTGGATCGAAGACGATTTTCTCTCCTCCGGCGACTACCGCAGCATCCGCACCGCTGCCCAATCCATTTCCGGCCTCATCGGCCCCGGCGCCGAAATTCGCCGTGGCGACAAACGGCAGCCCATCACCCGCTTTGCCGACGCCATCGACTGGCTGCTTGCCGAAGTGGAGCGCGGCATCACCAAGCAGCGGTACAAAGGTTTGGGAGAGATGAATCCCGAACAACTCTGGGAAACCACGATGGACCCCGCCGTGCGACGGTTGCTGCGCGTGCAGATCGACGACGCCATCGCCGCCGATGAAATCTTTACCACCCTGATGGGGGACGCCGTGGAACCGCGTCGGGCGTTTATCGAGTCGAATGCGCTGCGGGCGCAGAATATCGACGTGTAAGGAACCTCTGTCGCGCCTGTTACGCGCCCCGATCTGCGGATTGAGTCCGCCAGTCGTTCAGGATCACCTTGAACTGCTCTTCGTAGCCAAGTACATCGGGATATACGCGCAACCGGCCAATCATGCCGAAGACAATCTGTATATCGGTTATGATCGCAACATCGACTGCCCAGAGACTGGTGATGTCGAAGTGACCACAGTTCACGGAATCCCACCAGGACAACAGAAAATCTGCAACGATCATGCTTTGATGGGTGCTGCCCTGGGACATGCTTGAGCCGGGACTGTTTGCGCAGGCAACGGCAATCAGGCGTTCGAGCGCCGCAGCTTCATCCGGTCGCATGGCGGGAACTTCCGGCGTACTGATGGTTTTCATCTTCATTTCTCCTTTTGAGTCCGATACATGTTCATTCGCCACGCATTTGCGGAAACAGGATGACATCGCGGATCGCGGGGCTGTCGGTGAGCAGCATCGCCAGACGATCTATGCCGATGCCGCAGCCGCCGGTGGGAGGCAGACCGATTTCGAGCGCGCGAATGTAGTCGGTATCAAAGTACATGGCTTCCTCGTCGCCCGCGTCCTTGGCCGCAGACTGGGCCTGGAAACGGGCGGCCTGATCTTCGGGGTCGTTGAGCTCGGAGAAGCCGTTGGCAATTTCGCGGCCCGCGATGAAAAGCTCGAAGCGTTCGGTGATCTCGGGATTGTCGTCGGAGGCGCGGGCCAGCGGCGAGACTTCGAGTGGATAGCCGATGATGAAGGTTGGCTCCCACAGTTCTGGCTCGGCCGAGACTTCAAAAAGCTGTAGTTGCAGGCTGCCAGTCCCGCCCGGTTTGACCTTTCCGCCGAAGTCCTGAATTTTTTGCGTCAGCCAGACGGGATCGGCAAGCTGTTCTTCGGTAAAACCGGGATGGTATTTGCGGATTGCGCCGGTAATGGTGAGCCGGGAAAAGGGTCTGGAAAAATCGAGATCGCGATCCTGGTAGATGAAGGTTTCCGTGCCGAGCGCCTCGCGCGCAGCCTGACGAATCAGCCCTTCGGTGAAATCCATCAGCGTGCGGTAGTTCGCGTAGGCTTCGTAGAACTCCATCATGGTGAACTCGGGGTTGTGCCGTGGCGACAAGCCTTCGTTCCTGAAACTGCGGTTGATCTCGAAAACTTTCTCGAAACCGCCCACGACCAGCCGCTTGAGGTAAAGCTCAGGCGCAATGCGCAGGTAAAGCGCCATGTCGAGCGCGTTGTGATGGGTCACGAAAGGCTTGGCCGCAGCTCCGCCCGGAATGGGGTGCATCATGGGCGTTTCGACTTCGAGGAAGCCGTGGCCGCACATGTAGCTGCGGATCGACTGCACCAGCCGACTGCGGGCAACGAAGGTAAAGCGCGACTCCTCGTTCATGATGAGGTCGATGTAACGCTGCCGGTATCGGGATTCGGTGTCGGTGAGACCGTGGAATTTGTCGGGCAGAGGGCGCACGCTCTTGGTGAGCAGGCGTAGCGTCTCGGCCTTGACGGTCAACTCGCCCGTTCTCGTCTTGAACAGCGTGCCGATGCAGCCGACGATGTCGCCGATGTCCCAGCGTTTGAAGTCGGCATAGACTTCGTCGCCGACCATGTCGCGCCCGACGTAGAGTTGGAGTTTGCCGGACAAGTCCTGGATGGTGACAAAGCTTGCCTTGCCCATGAGGCGCTTGAGCATGATCCGTCCGGCAACCTTGACTTCGACGGGGGTGGCTTCCAGCGTTTCAGGGTCTTTATCCGCATAGAGTTCGTCAAGCTTGCCGGCAGTATTTTCGCGCGCAAAGTCGTTCGGGAATGCCCGTCCGGCGGCGCGCCATTGGGCAAGCTTCTCGCGGCGCTCGGCGATGATGTGGTTTTCGTCCTGGGCAGCGGCGGTGTTGTGATCGGTCATGGTCAGTCGCATGAAGAAAGTTATAATTGTCGCAGGCATGAACGCTTGGAGCAAACGGGATGAAGATTATGATTCGTTTAGCGATTTTGTCGGATACTGATGGAGTGTAATGACTTTATGGACTAGACTTCGGCTATCCTGTGCTTGAGCATGTGCCGTGACTAATCTTCGCCGTTCATGGCGGGGCGGTTCGACTCGGTGAAGGATGGTTCATATTTTTGGTATTACCCTATTTTTCTGCACGATACCAGGGGATGAAGATGGGAATCGCGTTTTGCAATGCGTTCGAGCGGATCAGGAACGCAGTAGGGAGGCTCTTTGGAGCAAAGCCTGCTGCCCGTTCGCGGACAAAATCGTCCGGGTCGATGACCGAACCTGTTTTGCTGAATTATTATGATTCCGAAAAACAACAGCCGGGACTATTCCAGGAGTTTCATTTCTCCGGAAGGGTAACGCAGTATGTCATGGACGAATCGCTTTGGCGCGATTTCGATGCGTTTTATCGTTCTCCGCAGGCTTTGTCATGGTGGCTGATTACCGGAAAAGCGGGTTCCGGCAAAAGCCGCGCGGCGCTTGAATTCTGTAGGGCGCTGGAAACGGGCAAGGCAGAGTTTCGTTTCCTGAACGAGGCCGCCGAACCTGTCGAGATCGAATCGACCTCGAGTTCCCCGACCTGGAAAGCCGGATTCCTGAACCTTGCGGGAACGCCTTTTTCAACCTGGAAGGACTGGATGCCCAGGCAAGATACCCTGCTGATATTCGACCGGGCAACCAGGCATTACAACGAGGGGTCCCGCCTTTGCACGGGATGGCAGGATGGCGAGGATGTCCGGCATCGTTTCAATGTTGCCGAAATCATCAAGCTTCTCGCGGAAAAGGCCCAACAGGGCGATTTCGGGCCGTTCCGTGTCCGCTTGCTGTTGCTGGAGCGGGAACACAGGCAGATAGGCCGGGATTGGTACAGCGAGTTGGCCGTGGATCCGTCCCTGCGTTTCAGGGACGAGCCGACCCTGCTGCCGTCCGTGACGCAGGAGGGGCTGTTCGGGGTTGCCCAGGATGTATGGAAAAACATCGGGCAGGACGGCTCGGAGGCGCCCTGCTCCACTTCCGATGCTTTCCTGGAAAAACTGTATTCCGTGGATAGTGATCGGAGGCCATTGTTCGCCATGCTGTTGGCTTCGGCAATGTCCACGAACGATGGCGCAGAATTCCCGTTTACCCAGTGCGATGTGCTCAAACTGGCTCTTCAGGGCGGGTATGAGCGCATCTTGCGGCTCGTCGGGGAGGAGAACGCCGCGCAAGCCGTGAGAATCCTGACTCTCTCTACCCTGTCGGGCGGCAGGCTCGGCGCTTGCGATCTGGACAAGGATCATGCCTTGTGGAATTCCGGCCTGGGACATGCGGCAAGCAGCGAAAAGGGCATTTTCTACCCCTGGCCTGTCGAGCCGGAACTGCTCGGGGAATGCTTCATTCTGGGCAATACGGAGCAGGACGGCATCCCGGAAGGCGCGCGCGTCGGCGATGATGAGATGCGCGCCCTGATCGTCAAGGCATGGGAGACCTGTTCTCCCGAAGTGGCCTACTTTTTCGAGTGTTGCGGGCAGGACTTTTCGTCCGATCCTGCCTGGATCGAGACGCGGTTCCTGAACTGCCGTCTGGTCGATGTGGACACGCCGCTCTACATGCGAACCGCCGTCAACCTGCTGACCTGGTTCGGCAAGGGGCAACTCGACGCGGCGAGCAAGATTTACGAGCACATGAACAGTGTCGGAAACGCGGGCATGTTCTGTCGTGAGCGCGCCGAAGTGGCGACAAACCTGATTCGCATCTATTGCGATGCGGGAATGTTCGACGAGGCTTCCCCGGTATTCCTGACCATGAACGCGCTGGGAGAAGCGGAAGAGGTTCGGCGCTGCCGCGCCGCTGCCTCGGTCTATCTGGTCGGAGGATTGTGCAAGGCAGGAGAACTCGTCAGGGCGAGGGTAATGTTCGAGGGCGCGCTGGCCTTCGAGGAAACGGAAGAATACCGGGTTCCAAAAGCCCTGGCGTTGAGCAGCCTGATCAATGGTTATGCCAGGGCGGGAGATTTCGGAGAGGCACGCGATTTGTTTGAAAGCCTGAAGGCTTACGGAGATTCGGAGGCGATACGGGTGCAGCGCGCCAAGGTGTCCGTCAATATGATCGTCTTTTACAGCAAGGCGGGATTTCTGGAGGAAGCGCGGGCCATCCACGAGAGCATGCAGGCGCTTGGAGAAGAGGCGAAAGTACGCAAGGAATATGCCAGAGCAACCAGGTTCCTTGAGTTTCTGACAGCTTCGAAGCCGGACGACGGCGAAGAGAAGCCGTCGAAATCCGAGCCGGAATCTGAGTCGAAGCCGAAGCCAGAGTTGGAGTTGGAGCCGGAGGTGGAACCGGAACCAGAGTTGGAACTGGAGGTAGAGCCGGAGCCAAAACCGAAACCAAAATCGAAATCGAAACCAAAATCGAAATCGAAGCCTGAACCTGAACCGGAACCTGAATCAGACCCGGAACCGTCCGTGGCCGCCTGACCTCCCCGCTCTTCTGGCGCACATCCAAGGGAGGGGAATGGCTTCGATGTAGTAGAAAACGGGCCGACTTTTCGTCGGCCCGTTTTTTTCTTCAACCCGTCATTCCCCTCCCGTGGAGGGGAATGACGTCACCGCATCACAATCCTTCCGGCTGCTGTAACACCTCTTCCTCGCCAACGACGACGGCCACTTCCACTTCTTCTTCCACCGGAGCTTCTTCCACCGGCGCCCAGGCATGCGGCGCATTGCCCAGATCCTCCCCGGTGGCTTGCGCCTTCCGGCTGCGGTGGTACGCGAGGCCCGTGCCCGCCGGAATGAGACGACCCACGATGACGTTTTCCTTCAGACCGCGCAACTCGTCGCGCTTGCCCATGATCGCGGCTTCGGTCAGTACGCGGGTGGTCTCCTGGAAGGAGGCCGCCGAGATGAAGGAGTCGGTCGACAGGGACGCCTTGGTGATGCCCAACAAGAGGTTTTCATAGTTGGCAGGCAATTTGCCCTCGGATTCGAGACGGTCGTTTTCATCCAGCACTTCGGAACGCTCGACCTGCTCTTCACGGATGAACCGGGAGTCGCCCGGATCGGTGATGACGACCCGGCGCAACATCTGACGCACGATCACTTCGATGTGCTTGTCGTTGATCCTCACGCCTTGCAGACGATAGACATCCTGCACTTCGTCGATGATGTAGCGCGCCAGTTCGGTAATACCCTGAAGCCGCAGGATGTCGTGCGGATCGGCCGGACCGTCGACGATCATCTCGCCCTTGTTCACGACTTGTCCCTCATGCACCATCAGGTGCTTGTCCTTCGAGATCAGGAATTCGTGTGAGGCGCCGTCCGGCTCGGTGATGACGAGGCGTTGCTTGCCCTTGGTATCCTTGCCGAAGGAGACGGTGCCGGTGTGTTCGGCCAGCATGCCGGCATCCTTGGGCGCGCGCGCCTCGAACAGTTCCGCCACACGCGGCAGGCCGCCGGTAATGTCGCGCGTCTTGGCCGATTCCTGCGGGATGCGGGCGAGTACGTCGCCAATGCCGACCGCCTGACCGTCCTGCACGGTGATGAGCGCGCCCGGCTGGAAAGTGATGGCGACGACGTGGTCGCTGCCCGCGATCTTCACCTCGCCCCCCTTGTCGTCGAGCAGCTTGACCTGCGGACGTGCGCCTCTGCTCGTCGAGGAGGAGGAGCGGCGCGGGGAATCAATCACCACCAGCGTCGAAAGGCCCGTGATTTCGTCGACCTGCTTGGCGACGGTCACGCCCTCTTCGACGTTTTCAAACTTCACCGTGCCCGAGTATTCGGTGATGACGGGCCGGGTGTGCGGATCCCAATTCGCCAGCTTGGAGCCGGCCTTGATCTCGGCGCCATCGTCGACGAGCAGCGTCGCCCCATAGGGAATCTTGTGGTGCTCGCGCTCGCGGCCATGCCGGTCGACGATCGCCACTTCCGCCGAACGGGCGATGACCACTTTTTCGCCCCTGGCGTTAGAGACGTAGCGCATGTTGCCCGCAAAACGGACGGTGCCCTCGGTCTTGGATTCGACCCCGGTGGCCGCCGCCGCACGCGAGGCCGCGCCGCCGACGTGGAACGTTCTCATGGTGAGCTGCGTGCCGGGTTCGCCAATCGACTGCGCGGCGATGACGCCGACCGCTTCGCCGGTATTGACCATGTGCCCGCGCCCAAGGTCGCGCCCGTAGCACTTGACGCACAGGCCATAGCGGGTTTCACACGTCAGGGGAGTGCGCACCTTGACTTCGTCGATGCCAAACTGGTCGATGAGGTCGACTGCAAGCTCGTCGAGCAGAGAACCAGCCTCGATCACGGTTTCATGGGTCTCAGGGTTGACGATGTCTTCGGCACAGACGCGCCCCAGGACACGGTCGCGCAGCGGCTCGACGACTTCGCCGCCTTCGGCAAGCGCCTTCATGTTGAAGCCGTTGCGGGTTCTGCAATCGTCTTCGATGACCACCAGATCCTGGGTCACGTCGACCAGCCGTCGGGTGAGATAGCCGGAGTTCGCGGTTTTCAACGCGGTATCGGCCAGACCCTTGCGCGCGCCGTGGGTGGAGATGAAGTATTGAAGAACGTTCAACCCTTCCCGGAAGTTGGTGGTGATCGGCGTTTCGATGATGGAGCCGTCCGGCTTGGCCATCAGGCCGCGCATCCCGGCGAGCTGGCGAATCTGGGCGGCGGAACCGCGCGCGCCCGAGTCGGCCATCATGTAGATGGAGTTGAAGGCTTCCTGCTTGACCCGGTTGCCTTCGCGGTCGATCACGTCTTCCTGGCCGAGTTGCTCCATCATGGCCCGGGCAACCTGGTCGCCGCAGCGGCCCCAGATGTCCACGACCTTGTTGTAGCGTTCGCCCTGGGTAACGAGACCATTGGCGTACTGACGCTCGATTTCGCCCACTTCGGTTTCGGCGGTGCCGATGAGCTCCTTCTTCTTCATCGGAACCAGCATGTCCTTGACCGCGATCGAAATGCCGGCGCGGGTGGCGAGACGGTAGCCGGACTGCATCAGCCGGTCGGCGAAGATCACCGTGGCCTTGAGGCCGCAACGGTGGAATGAAAGGTTGATGAGTTTGGAGATTTCCTTTTTCTTCAGCGGCTTGTCGATCACGCTGAACGGCAACCCGGCAGGCAGAATCTCGGAAAGAATGGCGCGTCCGACCGTGGTGTCGGCTCGCACGACCCGCTCGACGTATTCGCCGTCCGGCCCGGTGTCGACTTCCCTGATCCGCACGGTAACTTTGGCGTGCAGGGAAACCTGCCCCGAATCGTAGGCGCGCTTGACTTCGCTCACGTCGGTAAACAGCATGCCTTCACCCGGCGCGTTGATCGCGGCGCGCGTGGCGTAGTACAGACCCAGCACGATGTCCTGAGAGGGGACGATGATCGGCTCGCCGTTGGCCGGAGAGAGCACGTTGTTGGAGGCCAGCATCAGGGTGCGGGCTTCCATCTGCGCTTCGAGCGACAGCGGGACGTGGACGGCCATCTGGTCGCCGTCGAAGTCGGCGTTGAACGCCACGCAGACGAGCGGATGCAACTGGATGGCCTTGCCTTCGATCAACACCGGCTCGAACGCCTGGATGCCCAGACGGTGCAGGGTCGGGGCGCGGTTGAGCATCACCGGATGCTCGCGGATGACTTCTTCCAGGATGTCCCACACGATGGGTTCCTGCATTTCCACCATCTTCTTGGCCTGTTTGATGGTGGTGGCCAACCCCATCAGTTCGAGCTTGTTGAAGATGAAGGGTTTAAAAAGTTCGAGCGCCATGAGCTTGGGCAGGCCGCACTGGAACAGTTTCAGTTGCGGACCCACGGTAATCACGGAGCGGCCCGAGTAGTCGACCCGTTTGCCGAGCAGGTTTTGCCGGAAGCGCCCGCCCTTGCCCTTGATCATGTCGGCCAGCGATTTGAGCGGGCGCTTGTTGGCTCCGGTCATGGCCTTGCCGCGCCGACCGTTGTCGAGCAGCGAGTCGACCGACTCCTGGAGCATGCGTTTTTCGTTGCGCACGATGATGTCGGGCGCTTTCAGTTCCAGCAGGCGGCGCAGCCGGTTGTTGCGGTTGATGACCCGACGGTAGAGGTCGTTCAGGTCGGACGTGGCGAAACGTCCGCCATCGAGCGGCACCAGCGGGCGCAAGTCGGGCGGCAACACCGGCAGCACTTCGAGGATCATCCACTCGGGTTTGATCCCGGATTGCTGGAAGGCTTCGAGCACTTTCAGGCGCTTGGAAAATTTCTTGATCTTGGCCTCGGAGCCGGTGGTCTCCAGCTCGGAGCGCAGCCTTTCGATTTCGAGATTGATGTCGAGCGTGCGCAGCAGTTCGCGGATGCCTTCCGCGCCCATCGTCGCGTCGAACTCATCGCCGTACTCTTCGACCTTGGCGAGGTAGTCGTCTTCGACGAGCAACTGCCCGCGCGCAAGCTTGGTCATGCCCGGTTCGACGACGACGAAGGCTTCAAAGTACAGCACCCTTTCGATGTCGCGCAGGGTCATGTCCAGCACCATGCCGAGACGGCTCGGGAGCGACTTCAGGAACCAGATATGGGCCACCGGGCTGGCCAGTTCGATGTGCCCCATGCGCTCGCGGCGCACCTTGGACTGGGTGACTTCGACGCCGCACTTCTCGCAGATCACGCCACGGTGCTTCAGGCGCTTGTACTTGCCGCACAGGCACTCGTAGTCCTTGACGGGGCCGAAAATCTTGGCGCAGAACAGGCCGTCACGTTCGGGCTTGAAGGTGCGGTAGTTGATGGTCTCGGGCTTTTTCACTTCGCCGTAAGACCACGAACGAATTTTGTCGGGCGAAGCCAAACCGATGGTAATGGCTTCAAATTCCTCCTCGTTGGGGAGGGTTTGCTTGAACAGGTCAGCAAGCAGGCTCTTCATGTATCACTCCATCCAGGACATGCGTCACGCGATGTCGTCGGTTCAGCTGCGGTCCAGGTCGATGTCGATCGCAAGCGAACGGATTTCTTTCACCAACACGTTGAAGGACTCGGGCATGCCCGAATCGATCTTATGTTCACCCTTGACGATGTTTTCATACACCTTGGTACGGCCATTGACGTCGTCCGACTTGACCGTGAGCATTTCCTGCAAGGTATAGGAGGCGCCGTAGGCTTCGAGCGCCCAGACTTCCATCTCGCCGAAACGCTGACCGCCGAATTGCGCCTTGCCGCCCAGAGGTTGCTGGGTGACGAGCGAATACGGGCCGGTCGAGCGCGCGTGCATCTTGTCGTCGACGAGGTGGTGAAGCTTCAGGACGTGCTTGTAGCCCACCGTCACCTTGCGCTCGAATGGCTCGCCCGTACAACCGTCGAAAAGCTGCACCTGGTATTGCACCTGCCCGTCCTTGTCCACGAGTCCGGCCAGGCCGAGCATCTTCTCGACTTCGTCCTCATGCGCGCCGTCGAACACCGGGGTGGCAAACGGCACGCCGCCCCGGAGGTTGTCCGCAAGCTCGACAACGGCGTTGTCATCGAGTTCATCGAGATCTTCGGGATGTCCGCTGCCGTTGTAAATCTGATCGAGGAAGCCGCGTAGTTCCCGGATCGATGCCTGCTTGCGCAGCATCTCGTCGATCTTCACGCCCAGGCCGCGTGCGGCCCAGCCGAGGTGGGTTTCGAGGATCTGGCCGATGTTCATCCGCGACGGCACTCCGAGCGGGTTGAACACGATGTCCATCGGCGTGCCGTCGGCCATGTAGGGCATGTCTTCGATCGGAACGATCTTGGACACCACGCCCTTGTTGCCGTGGCGGCCCGCCATCTTGTCGCCGGGTTGCAGGCGACGCTTCACGGCGAGATAGACCTTGACCATCTTCTGCACCCCCGGCGGTAGTTCGTCGCCCTGGGTGAGTTTCTTCTTCTTGATCTCGAATGCCTGGTCGAAATCGGCGCGGGTCTTTTCCAGCCCCTCGCGCACGGCTTCGAGTTGGGCGGCAAGTTCCTCATCCGCCATACGGATATCGAACCAATCGACAGGCTCCAGTTCATCGAGGTATTCGTCGGTCACGGCATTGCCCTTGGCAAGTTTCAACGGGCCGCCGTTGACTTTCTGTCCGACGATCTGGCGGCGCAGGCGCGCGAAGGCGTCGCGCTCGACGATGCGCATCTGGTCGGCCAGATCGGCCTTGAAGCCGCGCAATTGCTCGTCGATGATCGCCTGCGCACGTTTGTCGCGCTCGATGCCCTCGCGGGTGAAGACCTGCACGTCGATCACGGTTCCGATCATGCCGGAGGGCACGCGTAACGACGTGTCTTTCACGTCGGAAGCTTTTTCGCCGAAGATCGCGCGCAACAGTTTTTCTTCCGGGGTCAGCTGGGTTTCGCCCTTGGGCGTGACCTTGCCGACAAGCACGTCGCCCGCTTCGACTTCCGCGCCGATGTACACGATGCCGGCCTCGTCCAGGCGGGAGAGTTGCGCTTCACCCAGCGAGGCAATGTCACGGGTGATTTCTTCCGGCCCGAGCTTGGTGTCGCGCGCCACGATCGAGAGTTCTTCGACGTGAATCGAGGTGTAGCGGTCTTCGGCCACCACGCGCTCCGAGACCAGGATCGAATCCTCGAAGTTGTAGCCGTTCCACGGCATGAACGCCACCAGCATGTTCTGACCTAGCGCCAGTTCGCCGAGGTCGGTGGACGCGCCGTCGGCGATGACATCACCCCTGACGATCTCGTCCCCTACCCTGACCACCGGGCGCTGGTTGATGTTGGTGTTCTGGTTGGAACGGGTGTATTTGATGAGATTGTAGATGTCGACGCCGACCTTGCCCGCTTCGGCTTCGTCGTCATTGACGCGCACCACCATGCGTTGAGCGTCGACGTAATCCACCACGCCGCCGCGCTCCGCCCTGACGACCGTGCCCGAATCGAGCGCCACGGTGCGTTCGATGCCGGTTCCGACCAGCGGTTTTTCGGGGCGCAGGCACGGCACGGCCTGACGCTGCATGTTCGCGCCCATCAAGGCGCGGTTGGCGTCGTCGTGCTCCAGGAAGGGAATGAGCGAGGCCGCCACCGAGACGACCTGCCCGGGGGCCACGTCCATGTAGTTGACGCGCGCAGGCTCGGCGAGGATGGTCTCGCCCTTCTCGCGGCAGGTCACGAAGGTGTCGCACAGGCGGCCTTCTTCATCAAGCGTGGCATTGGCCTGGGCGATGACGAATTGCCCTTCCTCGATCGCGGAAAGAAATTCGATGTCGTCCGTCACCTTGCTGTCGATCACCTTGCGGTACGGCGTCTCCAGGAAGCCGTGGCGGTTGGTGCGCGCGTAGACGGCGAGCGAATTGATGAGGCCGATGTTCGGGCCTTCCGGGGTTTCGATCGGGCACAGCCGCCCATAGTGGGTCGGATGCACGTCCCGCACTTCGAAACCGGCGCGCTCGCGGGTCAGCCCTCCCGGCCCCAGCGCGGACACCCGACGCTTGTGGGTGATCTCGGAGAGCGGGTTGGTCTGATCCATGAACTGCGACAACTGGCTGGAGCCGAAAAACTCCTTGATCGCCGCCGAAATCGGCTTGGCGTTGATGAGATCATGCGGCATCAGGTTGTCGGATTCGGCTTGCGAGAGGCGTTCCTTGACCGCGCGCTCGACCCGGATGAGTCCCTGGCGGAACTGGTTCTCGGCCAGTTCGCCGACCGAGCGCACGCGGCGGTTGCCGAGGTGGTCGATGTCGTCGACATCGCCACGGCTGTTGCGCAGTTCGATCAGCACACTGATGACGGCCAGGATGTCTTCCTTCGAGAGCACACCGGAACCTTCCTCGCCGCGCGGCCCGACCTCGGCGTAGAAACGCTTGATCCATTCCGGCGACTTCTCGTCGGTGACGCCCGGATAGGCGCGGCGGTTGAACTTCATCCGCCCGACCGGCGACAGGTCGTAACGCTCCTCGGAATAGAACAGGCCGAAGAAGAGTCCTTCGACGGCCTCTTCGGTCGGCGGCTCGCCGGGGCGCATCATGCGGTAGATGGCCACCTTCGCCGTCCACTCGTCGACGGTCTCGTCGACCCGCAGGGTCTGCGAGATGTACGCGCCACGATCGAGATCGTTGATGTACAGGGTCGTGAGTTTGCCGACCCCGGCGGCGCGCAGGCGCGCCAGAATTTCTTCAGTCACTTCGTCGTTGGCGCGGGCCAGCACTTCGCCGGTCAGGGGGTCCGGGATGTCGCGGGCGATGACGCGCCCGAGAACGAAATCGTCCGGCACGGTCATGCCGGTGATGCCCGCCCGGTCGATCTCGCGGATATGGCGCGCAGTAATGCGTTTGTCCTTTGCGACGATCAACTTTCCGTCTGGCCCGGTAATGTCGAAACGCGCCACTTCGCCGCGCAGGCGATCATGCACGAGGTCGAAACTCACGTTCTCGGAAGCCAGGTGGAATTCGTCGAAATCGTGGAAGGCATGGAGAATTTCTTCCGGCGTCATCCCGATGGCGCGCAGGAGAATCGTGACCGGCATCTTGCGACGGCGGTCGACGCGGAAATAGAGGTAATCCTTGGGATCGAACTCCAGGTCGAGCCAGGAGCCGCGATACGGGATGATCCGTGCGGAAAAGAGCAGTTTGCCCGAAGAATGCGTCTTGCCCCGGTCGTGTTCGAAGAACACACCGGGCGAACGGTGCAACTGCGACACGATGACGCGCTCGGTTCCGTTGATGACGAAGGAGCCGGTTTCGGTCATGAGCGGAATTTCGCCCATGTACACTTCCTGCTCCTTGACTTCCTTGACGGTCTCCTTGGGCGCCTCCCGGTCCATGATGAGCAGGCGCACGCGGGCGCGTAACGGCGAAGCGTAGGTCAGTCCGCGTTGCTGACACTCTTTCACGTCGAATACGGGTTCGCCCAGCATGTATTCCACGAATTCGAGCCGGGCGTTTCCGCTATGGCTGGAAATCGGGAAAATCGACGTGAAGGCAGCCTGCAAACCTCGCTCCTTCCGTTCTCCCGGCGGCGTCTGCGCCTGAAGAAATTCAGCGAAAGAATCAATCTGGGTAGCAAGCAGGAAAGGCGCATCAGGCACAGCCGCGCGCTTGGCGAAGCTTTTGCGAATACGCTTTTTCTCAGTGTAGGAATACGCCATGGATACTCCGGGCTAGAGAGGTGTTACGTCAGAAAAACAGTTGCCTTGTTTCGACTTCGTTGCACTTCACGTACAAGGCACGAAAGGGCCGACGCCCGGCAATGAGCGTCAGCCCCGTCGTAGGGCCGGGAATTACTTGATTTCGGCCTTGGCACCCGCGTCCTCGAGCTGCTTTTTCAACGCTTCGGCTTCGGCCTTGGGCAACGCCTCCTTTACCGTCTTGGGCGCGCCGTCGACGAGATCCTTGGCTTCCTTCAAGCCCAGGCCGGTGGCCGCGCGCACGACCTTGATGACTTCGACTTTCTTCTCGCCGAAGGCGGCAAGAATCACGTCGAATTCGGTTTGTTCCTCGACCGCGGGCGCTGCGGCTCCGCCCCCGCCCGAACCGGCTACCGCCATCGCGGCGGCGGAAACACCGAATTTTTCTTCGAACGCCTTGACCAGGTCGTTCAGATCCATGACCGTCATCGAGCCGACGGCTTCGAGGATGTCTTCTTTGCTGATTGCCATTTAAAATCACTCCACAATTGAATGGGAAAACCGTAAGGGATGTTCAGGCCGCCGCGCCTGCTTCCTCGCGCTGTCTGGACAGTGCGGCAAGCGCCACGGCAAAACCGGAAACCGGCGCCTGCATGACGCCCAGGAGCTTTGCGAGCAGTTCATCGCGCCCCGGAATCGAGGCCAGCGCCTGGATACCTGCCTTGTCGAGCACCTTGCCGGCGTATGCGCCTGCGCGCATGGTCAGCTTGTCGTTGCCCTTGGCAAAGTCGTTGAGCACCTTGGCCGCCGCCACCGGATCTTCCGATATGCCGTAGATCAGCGGCCCAGTCAGTTGGGCGGCCAGATCGGCAAACGGAGTATCGGCAAGCGCACGGCGAACCAGGGTATTCTTGAGCACACGCAGGTACACGCCAGACGCACGAGCCTTGGCGCGCAACGTGGTGAGATCGCTCACCGCGATGCCGCGATATTCGGCCAGCGCAATCGTCTGGGCATTGGCTACCTGTGCCGACACCTCAGCCACTACGGCTTTCTTGTTTTCAAGATCGAGACCCACGGGTCTTTCCTCCTATCAAGTCCACACACGGAGAACAACGAAGCCCTCCGCACCCACGGCGACCTGAATCAGGAGCGCGGCCAGATAGCCGCAAATCCTGTTCTGGGTTCACCGTCTGCGCAGGTCGTTTCACGATTAAACGGCCAGTCAAGCAAACAGCCGTGCCTGCGGTCTTTGACGATTCGCCCGGCCTGAAAAAGCGCCGGACGCCCCAAAGTTCGTTTCTCAGTTCACCACCCCGGCGGTATCGACCCTCACACCCACGCCCATCGTGCTGGAGAGCGCGACGCGACGCAGATAGACGCCCTTGGCCGCAGCCGGGCGGGCCTTGACCAGCGCATCGATGAATGCCCTGAGGTTTTGTTCCAACGCTTCCGCGCCGAACGAAGCGCGGCCAATGGTGGCATGCACCAGACCCGCCTTGTCGGTGCGGTACTGAACCTGTCCGGCCTTGGCATTTTTCACGGCAGTGGTGACATCCGCCGTCACCGTGCCGACCTTGGGGTTCGGCATCAAGCCGCGCGGGCCGAGAATCTGACCCAACTGGCCGACGACGCGCATCGCGTCCGGCGTGGCGATCACCAAATCGAAATCTATCTTGCCGCCCTTGATTTCCGCTGCCAGATCCTCGAATCCGACGATGTCCGCACCCGCCGCCTGAGCCGCTTCGGCCTTCTCGCCCTGAGCGAACACGGCCACCCTGACCGCCTTGCCCGTGCCTGCCGGCAACACGACGGAACCGCGCACCACCTGATCGGACTTGCGCGGGTCGACGCCGAGATTGACCGCAACGTCGATGGATTCATCGAATTTCGCCGTCGCGCATTCCTTGACCAGCGCCAGCGCATCCGCCACCGGGTAGGTCTTGCTGCGGTCGACTTTCGCGCGATACGCCTGTACACGTTTGGACAGTTTCGCCATGATTACAGCCCCTCCACGGTGACGCCCATGCTTTGGGCTGAACCGGCGATGGTACGCACCGCCGCGTCCATGTCAGCCGCAGTCAGATCGGGCCCTTTGGCCTTTGCGATTTCCTCGGCCTGGGCGCGGGTAATCCTGCCAACCTTGTCGGTATGGGGTCTGGCCGAACCCTTGTCGATCTTTGCAGCCTTCTTGATGAGCACCGCAGCAGGCGGCGTCTTCATGATGAAGGTGAAGCTCTTGTCCGCAAACGCGGTAATCACCACCGGAATCGGCAACCCCGGCTCCAGGCTCTGGGTCTTGGCGTTGAATGCCTTGCAGAACTCCATGATGTTCAGACCGCGCTGACCGAGCGCCGGGCCGATAGGGGGGCTAGGGTTGGCCTTGCCGGCCGGAACCTGTAGCTTGACGTAACCAACGATCTTCTTTGCCATGACGGCTTTTCTCCTCGATGAGTGCTAACGCGCCGGTCGCCCGACGCTCCTCGATGCAACGACCGCCCAATTGGATGCTGAAACGGTCTTTGACAGGCTTTTTGGGCCTGCCGTTCCCTGCTCAGGACTTCTCGACCTGAGCAAAATCCAGTTCTACCGGAGTCGCCCGACCAAAGATGGTCACAGACACCCGCAGCTTGTTCTTCTCGTAATTGACCTGCTCGACCGCGCCATGAAAATCGGTAAACGCGCCTTCCTTGATCCGCACGAGCTCGCCGTTCTCGAACAGCACCTTGGGACGCGGCTTCTCCACGCCCTCCTGCATCTGAAGCAATATCTTGTCGACATCCTTCTGCGGGATGGGCATCGGTTTGTTGGCGGTTCCGCCGACAAAGCCCGTTACCTTGGAGGTGGATTTCACCAGATACCACGACTCGTCGTTCATATCCATCTCGATGAGCACGTAGCCGGGGAAAAATTTACGCTCGGAGACACTTTTCTGGCCGCCCTTCATCTCGACCACTTCTTCCACCGGAACCAGTATCTGCCCGAAGAATTCTTCCATTCCGGTGCGCGTGATCCGCTCGATCAACGAACGGCGCACGGATTTCTCGAACCCCGAGTAAACGTGAACGACATACCAGCGTTTTGCCATGATTATCTTTTACCCCATCCTGGGCCAACCCAGAATGAGGTCATACACCACCCACTCCAGGCTCTTGTCGGTCAACCAGAGGAAGATCGCCATGATCAGGACGAACACGAACACGATGCCCGTCATCTGGATCGTTTCCTTGCGTGTCGGCCAGACCACCTTTTTGGTTTCAACGATCGCTTCCCGCACGAATACGGCAAAACGCCTCCCCGGCTCGGTAAACCACGCCACCGCGCCGCCAGCGGCCAGACCGGCCATAACGCTGAGCACGCGCAACACCAGCGGCGACTTATCGCCCAGCATGTAAAAACCAACCACGCCAGCAGCGACCAAGGCAACAGCCAGCGAGAATTTCAACTTATCGACCATTGAGGCGATGACTTCCGGATGAATGGCAGGGGCAGAGGGAATCGAACCCCCAACCTTCGGTTTTGGAGACCGACGCTCTGCCAGTTGAGCTATACCCCTGCAACAGAGACTACAAAGCGCGCCCCCAACGGGCGCGCTCCCCAATCGACCAACGACGGGCGATTACTCGATAACCTTTGCGACGACCCCGGCGCCCACTGTGCGGCCCCCTTCGCGGATGGCGAAGCGCAAGCCTTCTTCCATCGCAATCGGGCAGATCAGTCTGACCGTGATCGACACGTTGTCCCCAGGCATCACCATCTCCACGCCTTCCGGCAGCGTGATGGAGCCCGTTACGTCCGTCGTCCGGAAATAGAACTGCGGACGATAGTTGGCGAAAAACGGCGTGTGACGACCGCCTTCTTCCTTGGACAACACGTATACTTCGCCGACAAAATGCGTGTGCGGCGTGATGCTGCCCGGCTTGGCCAGCACTTGCCCGCGTTCGACATCTTCACGCTTGGTGCCACGCAGCAGAACGCCGACGTTGTCCCCCGCCTGACCTTGGTCGAGCAGCTTGCGGAACATCTCCACGCCCGTGCAGGTGGTCTTCACCGTGGCCTTGATGCCCACGATTTCAACCTCTTCGCCCACCTTGACGATGCCGCGTTCCACGCGGCCCGTGACGACCGTGCCGCGACCCGAGATCGAGAAAACATCTTCGATCGGCAGCAGGAATGGCTTGTCGATCACGCGCTCGGGCGTGGGAATGTAGCTGTCCAGCGCGTCGGCCAGCGCCATGATCGAGACTTCGCCCAGATCGCCCGCGTCGCCTTCGAGCGCCTTCAACGCCGAACCCTTGACGATGGGGATGTCGTCGCCCGGAAATTCGTACTTGGAGAGCAACTCGCGCACTTCCATCTCGACCAGTTCGAGCAACTCGGCGTCATCGACCATGTCGCACTTGTTCAGATAGACGATGATGAACGGCAC
>Ga0099364_10004457_pt1 | contig 21210 bp, 31 predicted proteins | sample TergutTh196P3_FD_73070 | JGI IMG/M metagenome (GOLD analysis project Ga0099364, IMG submission 73070) | Microcerotermes parvus P3 segment gut microbial communities from Pointe-Noire, Republic of the Congo - Th196 P3 | ecosystem: Host-associated > Arthropoda: Insects > Digestive system > Gut ... | reverse complement strand
AGTAACAAGGAAATGCGTCAGAATAATAGATTCTTCAACATGGCAGTACGGTATTATCTCCGCTATGATTCGTTTTCTGTTTGCATGATTATTCAGATAGCCGATATTCACCGGCGATATTATTTTTTCTGTTTTTTAGTACTCATTACCTTATCTGTAGATATTTTCAGATTCCTCGATATGTCACGTATTCCACTCGCGTTACTTGTCATATCTATTATTTGTTTCTCTATTCCGGGCTTACAACCATTATTTTTGTATTCAAGCATGAATGACTTTCCCGAACATTCCTTTGCATTGCACAAATACCTTTGTACTCCTTGTCTGCTTTTACCATTATTTGACATATCTTTTCCGCCGCATACGGGGCATTTTACTGCTATCATTACCATGATATAATTCTCTTTTCTTTTTCTGCTACAAAAAATATAGAAAAGCATAGTAATCTATATTTTTGAAAATTCCTGCTTCGTCCTGTCTGTCCTCATAGCCTTTCGGCGTACTACTAACATTTGATATAACAGTCCACAGGCGTAAATTCCCAACTAAGCCATCGGTACATATCTACATCAGCGTGATTATGCTGTCTTGTAGATTTTCGCATCTCTCAAATTAAGGCTTGCGTTTAGGTCCCTGTCAGCTTCATAGCCGCATTCGCACTTATATATTCTATCCGATAATTTTAAATCGGACTTGATGTTTCCGCACTCGTGACATAGCTTGCTTGACGGGTAAAACCTATCAACAATCCTTAACTCAATGCCGTTCTGTTTGCACTTATGTTCAAGTTTTACCCTGAACTCGTAGAATTTCTGCTGTGCAACAGCTTTTGAGAGGTGCTTGTTCTTCATCATGCCTGATACATTCAGATTTTCAATCGTTATATAATTTGGCTTGGTTTTCGTCAAATCATTAACTATCTTGTTGATATAATCAGTTCGAATATTATCTAAACGCTGATGAAGTTTTTGTACCTTTACAACTTGTCTGTCTATATTTTTTCTTGTAGCTTCTGCTCCTTTCTTATTTTTATTTTTTTGTTTTAAATTCTCGTATTTCCTCGAAAGTCTACGCTGTTCACGTCTTAGTTTCTTTTCAGTTTTTTTAACTATTGATTTTTTATTGATATTCTTTTTAGTTATGCCGCTTGATATTACAGCAAAATCTTTCAAACCTAAATCTATGCCTATACCCTTTGATTTATCTGCGGATTTTGGCATAACATCAGGGGTTTCTACTAAAACAGAAACATAATATCTCCCGGCTTTATTCGATACCGCACCGCTTTTGATTATTTTGCCTGTTGGGATATACCCTTTTTCTTTAAGCTGTACCCAACCCAATGTCGGTATTTTAAGCCTGTGACGCTCGCACTCTATGACCATTTTTGCATCATTTTTCACAAAATACATTTTCATATCGGATTTGTTTTTCTTCTTGAACTTCGGGAATTTCGACTGCCCCTTGAAAAATCGTTTAAATGCCCGCTCTGCGTTCATTATACTTTGCTTGATAGATTTACTGCTCACTTCTTTTATCCACGATTTGTCAGGATTATTAGGAACGAAATCATTATTCAGCCATTTTGAAAAATCCATGCCGCTGATAAATTTACCGCCTTGCGCGTGAGCCTCTTTGTTGTGTGTGAGATAAAAATTATAGACGAATCTGCTCACGCCGATTGTTCTGTTGATTATCTGTTTTTGCTCCGGCGTTGGATTTATTTCCGTTTTGTAACTTCTCATAATTCTTTGTCCTCGCTTATCTTGGTTTTATACTTTCGCAAACCATATATTCGACAGCTAAAATAATGAATTACACTTACTAAATCCTGTATCATTTCCTCCTGCGGACTCGTCACTTCATTTTTGACCACTTCTATCGTACAACCACAACTCTCTACGAATTTTTCAAACCATTCATACCCGAATCTAATAAATCTGTCTTTATGTGATACGATTACTTTTGATATTCGTTTTTCTTGTATTCGCTCAATTAAATCATTCCATTTTTTACGTTTGTAATTTAATCCGCTTCCGATGTCTGTTATGATTTCGTCTACTATATACCCTTTGGCGTTCGCATACTGACGCAAAAATTCTATCTGACTTTGTAAATCAGCCTTTTGACCATTGCTTGACACTCGGCAATATATCACAATTTTGTCCGATATTCTGTTCTTTTTTCCTAAATATTCATTTATTTGCTCTTGCGTGTAATACCGTTGATTTGTCGGCGTTCGGCTCGCTTTTAACTTTCCTTCTCTGTCCCATTTCTGCAATGTTCTTACTGTTACGTTTAATACTGCCGATACTTCTCGCGGTTTCAATATTTTCATATAATTACCTCATATTCTACATATTTCGTTATATATATTATACCAGATAATTGTACTTTTGTCAATTACTTTGTTGTATGCTTTTCTATGCTTTCATTTGCAGTTCGCTGCCTCGTATATCTTCATGGGTTATATTCGCCGTCGGATATAAATATTTCGCGACTTTGACAGCTTTTATATCAATGTCCGCTCCGTAAATATTGCTTTCAGTCGGCAAATAATTAAAGAAGTTGCCCATACCGCAAGTGAGGTCGTATATAATATCTTTGCTCGTGGGTTTTATGCAGTCCACAATAAATTGGCATATATGACGCGGACTAAAAAATTGCCCCTGTTCTATTTCTTTTTTAGCTTCTGTGTATTCGTGAAAATTTTTGAAATTTTTTAGTTCTAATCCGTGCAAGCCGCCGTCTCCCGTATAACTGTTAAATATATCGGCGGCTGTGAAGCCTGTTTTCTCTACGAGATTATTTGTTATCATGTATATTATTTTAGCGTTTATATCGGCGCGTTTATCCTGCGGAATCGTTATATCGCTGTTAATTTTATATTTAAGCATTGTAGCCTCCGTTTAATTTATCCGGCATACCCTAAAAATTCTCTCGCGAAGTTCAAGGCGTTTGTGTGATTATCAAAAGTAACGTCGAATTTGCCGTTTTTGTAATATTTGAAGTAATTAACTTTTAAACCGTTTGTGTAGTGATTATCGTATATCCCATCTCTCTCATCCTTTTTATATGAAACAAAGTGATTTATCCACGAATTATAAATATCCGATTGCTTATAGTCGGAATCAAAATATGTTAAAGCCTTTAAGATAGATTTATAATCAGAGCTGTCAAGACTAATTTCGTACCGTTTGAAAACACTGCATTTATGCGAAAATAAAATCTTACTGAAAGAAATCCTGCCGTTGTTTACTGTATATTTGAGTTCGCCAGTCCATTTGTTTTTTACAGCTTCTTTTGCAGCGTCTTTTATTTCTTTATCAGCTTTTTCTGTAAAGCTGAATCCGTCAAGGGAATTAAATATATCGTCAATTATCGGCGAATAGTGCATTTCAGCGTTAATAATATTGTCTAAATAATTATCTAACTTTGCTTCATACTCTTTTCTTCTTGCAAGCGCCTGTTCAAGTTCTTCATCTGTTTGCCGCCGCCGCCAGCCTTTATCAGGGTCTTCCGGCTTCTCGAATTTAGAATAATCTTCGAAATCTTTTTCTTCGATGCTCACGTTATATTTATTTCTGAAATAACTGTTAATTTGCCTTATAAATATATTATGCGTCTGTTCTACTGTCTTTTTAAAATCGTCTTTATCTGTTTTTACAAATTCATGCGAATATATTTGACATTTATAATTGCCGCCGCTGTAATAAGCGTTTTCGCTCACAGAGTTATAGAACTCATTGTCGCGTTTTTTTAATTCCTGTAATGCTGTAACACTTTTATATAAAGCTCGTGCTGCTGTTCGCAAAATTGGAGGTCTTCTTCTGCAAGCCGGGTATTATTTTTTATCTCTACGGTTTCAAATCTTTCAAGTAAGTTTATCATTATTATATCTCTCCTCTTTTATAATTTATTTTTGAAAAAACGTGCCATACGCAGCCGGAAGTCATAATTACCGTATCTATAAATTTATTATTCGGGTCTGGTTGATATGGATTGCCTGTTCCTATAATTTCAATGTCAATATCAAATTCGCCGGGATAATCTTCTTCAAGAGCCGCCCACAACATTAATTTCCCGTCCTGCTCCTTTGCTGATAGAATGGTTGGCATTGCTCCGCCGATTTTTATATTTTGCTTGCTTGTTATTTCAAGCTCGTATTTATATATTTTCATTCTCTAATCCTCCATTATTTTTTTATTTATTCAGATTCTGCATATGCTTTTATCACGCATAAATCAAACCCAATTTCTGTTATTTCTTTATCTGTCATGCCGAGCGATTTTGTTAATATATTATATAAGTCCGACTTTGAACATATTTCGCTAATCCATGTCATAGCCTCATCAAACAATTCATTTTTTCTTTGGGCGGTCATAATAAATCCTCTCTGCCCGCATTGCCGGACAGCACAGCATTTATATTTTATTTACGATTGCGGAATATACCGCAAAATACAATCACGAGTACAATAAGCGTTAATATCTCCATAGTTCAACCCTCCTTTAGATTCACTCCTAATTATAACTCGATATTACTTTTTATGCTTGTTCATGGCTGTTTCATAGCCGCATAACCAGCAATAAACATTTTTCCAAGAGGCAAACCAAACCTAATTATCAGGCTCTAAATAAATTCTAACATTGCCTTCTTTTTTCGTATTAGTTAAATTGCAGTTATCTGATGTTTCGATTGCTATTTCTTTATAATTTCCCATTTTAACCCGCCTCGTTTCTCCGTTTAATTTGCTGTCGGTTCTGCTAACTTAGATTTAATTATTTTTTTACTAATCATTGACTATAAATCGATATTATCATTTGGATTTGAGCGGGTTATCCGCTCTTTGTGTAGGCTATATCCAATCTTCGCGTTCACGTTTATTAATAACAGAAAAATGTTTAGTGTTGTTTGTAACTACTGTTCAAATTCCGGAATCGCTTCACCGCTTATTTTTACAGCATTTATAAATTCGTCCATTGCCGCAAGATATTCATTCATCGTTGCGTCCTGTGCTTGCTGCTCGCTGCTCGTCAAGTACGGTTACGAAAATACGCTTGCGTTCCGGGAAAGCTATCGTTTTTCCTGCCGTGTAAAATTGCCCTTTTTAAAATCACTCCTGTTTAAGATTAATTTTTTACTTTGAAATCGTTCTGTGCCGGATAAACTCTGATATTGACATTTTGGCGTTTTTCGCTTTTGTTCTGATAATTTCGTACTCTTCGTCTGTAGTCTTAAAACTCCGTGCTTTTCTTAATTCGTTAGGCTCTTTTTTTGCGTTTTTGTTGTTAGGCGGTGCGCCGCTTTTTTTTTTCAACATAAACCTTCTTTCCGCCAGAAATTATCTGACAAGTTAATTATTTTTATGATTGCTGTTATTATATCATATTTCAGTTGTTTTATCAATACGTTTTTGTAAAATATATTGCATAATGCTTTGACGCACTATTTTGATATTAATTCCTCCGCGCTTGCGTATACCGCCAATTTTGCAAAGTTATATAAGGTATCTCTCAATGTTTCCGCCGCCGTTCCGCAGACAAGTCCTGTTTCGTGTTCTAATAATTTATAGGCTGCCGGCAATAAATCGCAATAAATATCAAGCTCTTTTTTATCCATATTACTAATCAAAATGTTTTCAAGCTCATAAGTATTGCCTTTACCCGATACTACTTTATAAAGTTTTTCAACCGCGGCTTTAAATTCTCCCGTGCTTACTGTAATTTTCATAATATATTCCTTTCTGCGTTTATAGAGTTCGCCTCTCGTTACGACTTTATTTTTCTTTTCTTTTTGCCGCCCCAATTACCGCTGGCTGGCGTTTGCACGACAATATTTTTTTCGTTCGTGTAAAGCGTTATTTTACCGGCTCCGGCTCTTACAAAATTATATTGCGAGCTGTAGCTGCCGATATTTTGAGATTCAAGCGCCCACCAATACCCAAGCCTTTTTACCGCTTCTGAAATTTCTAACCCTATGAGCTGGCTCGCTGTATTGTTTATTAAAGCATTTCTGCTATTTAATATGTCTGTCATAATTTTTTCTCCTGTTTGATTATATTTTATTGTTCAATTTAAATAATCGACAAGTATTTTTTCGATTGCTTTTACATCTTCAACTATATCTTTATTTTCAATCTGTATTACAAAGATTAAATCAAGATATTCATTAAAATCAATGTAAACGCTTGAATAAAAACTGTTTAAATCATAGCTAACAAAGAGTTCTATTTTTTTCAATTTCATTTTCGGATATTTCATGATTAACTGAATTAACAAACGTATTATTGTAACCTACAGATAATATATTTTTTCTTAAAATTTCTTTGTCGGCTTCGTTTTCTATCAAATAAACTGCATTTTTATATTCGTTATCCTGTTCTATGGCATTTCTTTTTAATTTAACTCTCACTTATAACCTCCTATCCGGCTGTTTAATATCCAACCTAATCTTCAATTAATAATTTAATCATTTTTTCTTTGCACTTACCGTATAATCTGAATATAATTCCCCCGTTAAGATGTCCTAATTTTCCACTATGCCGTTTTATATGATATTCGGTCGTGCATTGTTATCCACACAGGAAAGGCATATTTTAGTATAATCATCGTTTGATAGTTCAATCATTTCCAAACCTCTTTTCTGCGGCATACTCGCCGTGCCGCCCGGTTCGGTGTTGGTTGACTCATATTATATATTTTTTAGCTTCTGCTTTAGCTTCTTTTAAGGTCTTAAAAGTTTCCCTTGCGGTGTTCCAAAATCCATTGAAATAATTTATCTCGTAATATATTTCTCCCTCGCGCTTAATAACATTTCTGTTATATTTATTTTTTACCATTATCGGAGTTCTGCATTTTTTGATTACAATATTTGAATTTTCCATTTTCCGATTCCCCTATGCTTTGTTTAATATTAATTTTGATTTGGTGCGGGGAGTTCGCCGTCCCCGCTCGACATAAAAACTATTATACTATGACTTTAAATTTTCTATCGTCCAACCGCCAATCCATACTTTTGTGAATTCTGTGCTTTCTTTAAAAATTTCGGCTGTAGCTGCCGCGGGGTTCTGCGTAAGCAAGCGATATATAATCTTTGTCGTTTACTGGAACGCGGGGCTTTCCGTTAAGGAACGCTGTTCTGCCAAGTTGGAAAAATGCTTCGTATTTTGGGTTCGCTATTTTCATTTCTAAATCCTCCGTAAATTATATTTATCGGGCGGTTTTGCCGGCTCCGGCTTAGTCTATTTATCAAGCAATTTCGTTTACTGCTTTAAATCTGACTGCTCTATCTTTTGTTATCCACAAATCTACATATTCAGTATTTTCTGAATCAGGGAAGAACTCGTATTGTGCGAGGTTATGATTGTAAATCATTTTAGAGCCGTCTATTTTGAATTTAATGTTATATGCGCTTCGATTTATAATTTCAATTTTCATGCCTTTTTCACCCGATACCTTGTACACCTTGCCTATTTCAAATTTTTTCATTTCTAAATCCTCCGTAAATTTTGATTGTGGCTCCCGGAGATTTGCCGCTCCGGGACGGCTGTTATTATATTATTTACTGCGCCGCTGATTTTCAATAAAATTATATATCCATGTTTTACGGTCTGCTAAATTAACTATCTTGTTATAATATTTATCTCCGATTCTGGCGAATTGGTCTGTGTACGTGCCTGTTAGCATTTCAGACATACAGAACATTTCAACTCCGTTTATTGTAGTCCAGCACTTCGGCGGCAGTATATTCAACATCTCATTAAATCGGTCTGCGGTTATTTCTTTTAACGGTCGATTTATATAATAATTATGCTCGCCTTGCTCGTATTCGTCCCATGTCATAACCTTGAATTTTTTTGCTTCTGCCGTTTTCAAATACTCTTTAAACGCTTCTGTTTCGGGATAATTTTTTATATGATTTTTCCATGCTTCAATATCTTTGTTATTCGCTTCGACAGCTCGGTTTAACAGCTCCGCTTCTGTTTCTCCGTTTCTTAAAGAAGAATATACGTACATTTGCGATATATCCACTACTATTATATCATTTATCATTATTAAATCCTCCGTATTTTAATTTATATTTGTTTCGGCTCGTTGCCGATTCTGTATTCTGTTTTTATGCCTGCGGCGTTATCTCTTAATATAAAGCTGTTGATAATTCCTATATATTCATATTCGCCGGGAAAACGGTTAGAGGCATATTTTATATAGTAGGTTTTAATCGGCTTGCCGCCTGCTGTGCCGCTGCGCTCTTCTTTGTATTCGATAAAATTTGTTTTTCTGCCGGAAGACTCGCCGCCGATATATAATGTATAATCGCCCGTTATCGTTGTTTTATCGCTCCGGTTCATTGCCGCCTCACTTTCTACCGGGTATTATACGCCGTCCGGTTCGGCTTACTCCTTTTTTTTATATCACTTCTTTTATAGCTTCTGCGGGGTCGTACCTGAATATAAAACCGCGCTTAAATCTACTGTAATACCCTTTTATACTTTTGATTTTATCGGCAATTTGTTTATACTCGTCTGCTGCAAGCGTTCTTAATATTTTCAATACCCATAAATCAGAATTATCTCGCGTGTCTGTGTCCCGTGTTATAGTGTACTCGTTTGAGGCTTCCGATTCTGTTTTAGCGTTTGCGTTCCGGCTCTCCGGTTCTTCTGTGAATGTTGCGGCTTCTGTTTGTTTTTTCGGGCGGCGAACGCTGCTTTTATACTCTTCTGTTTTAATGACTTCTTTTAACTCAACAAATTTAATTGCGCCTTTTTCTACCCATTTTTTGAGATTTTCGATACTTAGATAAAATCTGTTTTTCGTGTCGCTGCCCTTGCACATATTTTTATATTTTCTATCCATTTTATATGCCTCTATATAATCGCCGTTTATTCTGTCAATCTGATATACATAACCTTTGCTGCGCCCGTAATTAAAACTGCTTTTTAATTGAAATAACTGTCCCGGTTTAAATTCCCGCGGCGTTTTAATGTCTTTTACTTCAAGCGTTTTATATGTGCGCGTCTTGGTCACTTCTACATTTTCATATTCAACATCAGGGATATTTTTTCTTGTGCGTTCTACGATTTTATACGGTTTGTCATACTGTCCTATTTTTACGCCGTGAAACCAGAAATTAACATGAAAGTAGTCGATTTGCCCATCGCAATCATCGAAGTTAAAGGAATTTGCATATTTTTCTACCGCCTGAACAGGCTCTTTTATCTCGTCCGTTAAAAACTGCGGTAAATAAATTTCATCTTCTGCTCCGAAGTCTTTATCATACATCGGGCGAATTATATTTTTTATTTCGTCCGTATGCCACGAATTAATATTTTTAGCCTGTGTATATTGCTTTATAACTTGCGACATTTCGCCCCTGTTTAAGCCTTCGTCTGTCAATTCGTCAAAGGTTTTATATGCTCTGTAGGGGCTTTCCATTAACGCGATATAAAGAGAACATCCGCCGCTGTAGTATTCTGTCGTTACGCTGAATTTACATTCGTTATAGTGAATTTTTATAAACTCTCGGATTATACAGGCTATTTCTTTTAATGATAAATTGCCGTTGTAGTTTTCGCCGTTCCAGCCGTTTTGTGTGTAAAATTCGCTTCGCGTTCCCGCCGCTGTTTCCGTGTTTTCTGTTTCGGCTTTTATGTTATGCCGGGCTTGAAATACAGGAAATAGCGAATCATATTCATTATTAATAATTTTCATTGTTTCGGTATCGCCGCCAATATCGGGGTGGTGTTTCATGGCTAATTCCCTATACATTTTTTTTAGCTCTTCAAGCGTTGCCGGATTTGGTGTAAAATATTTGTTCATGGTTTCAAACTCCTTCAATTCAATTTAAATTTATATCATTAATTAATTTATGTTTATATCTCGATATTTAATATATCGTAATTTTTATACATCGTTCACCGTTTTCGCTTATGCCGTAAGTTTTGTTTTTTATATTTGCTCCGTATTCGTCTATTAACTCCCAAAGGCTGGCGGCTCTTAAATTTTTAACTATACCTTCGCAAAGAAATGCGCCGTCTTTTCTCCTAATTTCAATATATGCCAATTCCCCAACATCTACGCTGTCAAGATATTTTTTCAAATTCAAGCCGTTAATCGGGTTGTAATACAAGCAATCTGTAAAATTCGGGTTCGTGCCTCTGCAATCAATATTTAAGTCTTTACAGTTATTACAAAATTCTGCTGTCACAGCTTCCGGCTGACTCATGATTTCCGTTTCGGTTACAATTTCGCTGTCGGCGTTCTCGTTGCTTTCCTCTGCCGGGAGATAATTAAATTCTGGTGTTATTCCTATGATATATTTTAAAATCGTTTCGCTTAATTCAAGTAATTCTGTATGCCTCCACTTGTAAGAATTATATAAATGTTCAATTTTGCCGTTTTTTGTTGATACGCTGATATAAAATTCTTTTTCCCCCTCGTCAAAATCTTCTATCGTGTAGTTATACGAGAAATTAATTTCGTTTGTTATTCTGTCCCGGTATAAGTTTTCAATCTTGATATTTTTTATTATTGTTTTATCTTTGTTTCTACCGCCCCAATTATAAACCCACTCGCCGGAATTCTCTATTTCAAAATGATTTATTACGGCTTCTTTTATTGTTTCGGTTTGTTTATTCCATTCTATGCTTTTTTCTATATGATAATCAGAATCATATTGTATTCCGGTTAATTGCTTATACTCTTTGCGTATATTCATATAGATATAAAACACACCGTCTAAATCTTCAATGCCTAAAGAATAATTGCCCGTATAGTCCATTTTACCAGTCATATAATTATGAAACTCCTCAATAATTTTTTCGTTCTCTTTGCTGTCAAGATTAAACCAACCGTCCCATGCCATTAAGTCAGGATAATCTGTAACCGTTTCAAAGAATTTTCTTACTGCTGTGTTATTCTTTTTACATTTGATTTGCATATCCGCCGATATATAATTCTCGCTTTCGATTATGGTTATAACGTCATACGGGATTACTTTTTTATCAATATACGCCTCGTATTCTTCATATGTTTCAAAAGTTAATATTTTCATTTCAAACACTCCTTAACACTTATAACTCGATATTTGTTTTGTTTTAAGCTGTCAGCCACCGGCGGGAGTTTCCCGCCACGCTTACGGCTTAAGGCTCTGTTTATACTCGCCGCAACGAGTTAATATCCTAATTTTTGTCTTAATGCTTCTTGTAATATTCCTGAAAAATTAACGTGCGCTTCTTCTCCTGCTTTCTTTAACCATTCCGGGATTGTTACCGTTGTTTTTGCTTGCTTATCTCGGCGGTATTGATTGAGTTCTACCATAACCAAATTAATAAACTCGCCTTGTTTAATTTCCCTTGTGTTAATTTCGCTTGCGCTCGGCACCGTCCGTTTATTCTCTTCTAATGATACGAGATACAAGCCTAAAGCCTCCTGCGCCATTTCTAAAGCGTGTGTTAAACTGTCGCCCTCTGTTATGCAGCCTTCAAGGTCAGGAAATATTACCGAATAACCGCCGACTGTTTCAGGGCTGAATATTGCCGGATATACTGCTTTCATGCGTTCGCCTCCTTTTATTTTATGCCTGTTGTCTTATACAAGTTGCTTAAAGTGCCGGGTTTCAAGTCTTTGTTACCGTGAACCGGTACTGAAACAGTTAAAGTTCCTTTTTTAATAATATGATGACTTCCTTTTATTCTGTCAATCTTCCAGCCGTTTAGTAGTAACTTCTTGATATATTCTTTACCTGACATGGTTTACGCCTCCTGTATTTTGATTATAACATAAGCAATATAGTTTGTCAAGTTTACCGCAAGCGGTTTATAATTATATATTGTTTTTTTATATGGCGGTGTAGTTTATAGGTAAACCCACACCAATAAAACCTTGGTATAAAAGCCGATTCTATTCGTTGTTTATTGTTATATATTTAGCTCGGTTTAGCTTATGCCCGTTTATCCAACAAGGCGGACGCTTTAAGTTAATGATTAACTAATAATCTTTTATATTTGCCTGTGATACTTGATTTTAGATTGTCACTTTGTTTTCCGTACTTTAAGCATACCTCACACACTACACCCCCGCCCCGTATTCGGGAGGCTTTTTGTGTATGCGGTATTTGTAACGCTTGCTATTCTCGGCACTCGGCTATATTATTTTTATCCTGCCGCGCTTGGTGTGTTATACGGGAACACGCGCCGCCCCTTTATATATAATATCGCCTTGCGCTTTGAATCGCCTTTGTTACAAATACGGTTTTAACTTGGTCTGTAATGTTTCTGTGCGCTTCTCGTTGGTTACGTCGTCCAACCCCGCCCCGACTGCGCTTTGTCGGTGTTTTTGATTTTTTACACCGTGTTACTTTTTCACGTTGACAAGTTTTTATTTATGGTTAGCAGTTGACTTGTACTTTCTGCTTATTCCGGCTCTCTCGTTTGCCTTGTTTACGTGCCGTAATCATTGAAAAGAGTTTCGGCAATGCTCTTTTATTATCTCTGTCCCTCTCGTCATCTTTATCCTCTGGCGATTTGCTTCCGGTACGCCGTCCCCGTGTTTTGAGCTTTCCACTCCCTTTATAACGCCATATTCAGGAATTATCAGACGATAGGGCTAACCGTTTTCGTGCAGTCAATTTCCGTTTGATACGCAACTTCATAAAAAGGTGTTATCTACTCAATGATTTTTGCTTGTATGCTTTCGGATTAACTAACTTTTATCTGTGGTGCTTTTTGGCAGCTGCACGCCGTACCTTATATAATAAGGTTTATAAAAATCTCGTTACGCTGTATGCTATGCAGTAATCAGGCTTATAAATTCAATTTTTAAAATAATCGTTTGTCGCTCCTGTGGTTTTCTTGTACTTATATTATACCATATTTTAATAGATTTGTCAATATCTTTTAGATAAATAATTTGGTTTTTCTTGAAATATTTTTTCAATATTCGATGTTTTACTGCGGCATTTCCTATGATTTAACTGTATCTATATTATACCATATTTTAATAGATTTATCAATACCTTTCTTGAAAATAATTCGCTTATTAATATAAATATTTTTTATATTATATATAAGTTATAGTTATATTTTAATGTCTAGGATTATTTTTGGAGTAAATTAATCTTCAAAAACAATTTACATTTTGATGTTCAACAGAGCTTTTTTATTTTGTGAATCGTTTTGATTTACGGCGGAAAAATCATATATTTTATAGATATTTCTCCGGTTCCGGCTCGTGCCTAAGGTTAAAGCTCTTTTTATTAAAATTCGGTTTTACTTGATATAATATATATTTATATATAGCAGATTATATCTTGAAACGCTCCATTTTATGCGGAAAACAGGGGGATAGTAAACATTTTTAGGCTCTATCCGGTTGGCAAATGTTGCCGCGGCGCATTACACTATGCGCACACGTTATAAACCGTGATTCGCTCTCGTATGTTTCTCGTAACATATACGGTAAAATCGGCGGTTTTTTTATTGATTTTTAACCGGGAAATAAAAAATATTATATATTTATATATATAAAGTTCCATTTTACCGTAAATCTACGGGGATTTTAGTGAAAATCATCTAAAACAGCCTTGAAACGCTGATATTACCATGGTTTCAGCTTAATTTATACGAGATATGGATTTTATTGATATATATACGGCTGAAACGGTAAAAACAACGCAGCTACGGCAAAAATACGAGAAAATATACCGCTTGAAAATTTGGTAACGATTTCTGATACCAAATTTCTCTGAACCGATTGACAGAAAATTCGATGTATGGTATAATAGAACAATATTATTTATAAATGGATATTGGATAAGCCAAGGCGGGTGCGGAAACTGATGCGGAAGCGAAACAATATTTTTTTAATGGATATTAGATAAGATATCTGGTAATTCAAGGAAGTCCTAGTCGCCTTTTAATATTATTAATAAAGGCGACTGTGACTTCGTAAGAGTAAGCAACCGGAGCTTCGGGAACATGGAAGTTGTCAAGACTTGGCTTAAAATGGGGGATATGGGGGTGTTTTCATAAATAAAGAAAAGCTATATTTTGAAATATTAAAAAACATGAGTTTAAATTATATTACGGAAGATTACAGGAAAGCTATTAATATTACTTCTGATATTATCATTAATCCGAAGCGTTTTAAACAAGACGGAAAAATAAATGTAATCCCTTTGGAAACGGGCGGAGGCAAGAGCAGTATTACAAATTTATCGTTGGTATGGTTGGCTGAAAACGATTTTGATAATGCGGGTACGATTATTTTAAAAGAGAGAACCGAAGATTGCGACAACGCCGTTAAACAAATAAATAATTTATTCGGTAAGGAAACAGCTATGCCGTATCACGCCAAATTATTTGAGGTTAATGGGAAATACAGCTATAAAAAAGAGAGCAGATACAGAGAAATGCTTTTCAAATATCCCATATTAATAATGACGTGCGAGGGGTTTAAAAACAGACATAAAAAACTCGGAGATTTTGTTTACTGGACGTCGGATAAAACGGCGGTTGGGATGTATACGGCAGGAAAATCCAATACAAGGACTCGCTTGATAATTGACGAGCAGCCAAATCCCGCGGCATTATATCAGATTACGCCTAAAACTTTGATGGACATTGAAAATTTTGTTCAAGTCGAGGGCAGCAAATCGTTATTTAATCCGATTTCGAATATCTGCGAATATATACGGAGAAGTTGTTTTTTAAGACCGTCGACCGGGGAGCATCAATATTGGGATATATGCGATTGCCCGATAAGCAAGGAGTTAAACGAGTATTTCGAATCGAAACGCAAAAGAGACGATATATACGATATATTTGTGGCATTAAAATTATTCTGCTTAAACGGCGGCATAGTAAGCTATAACGACAACGAAAGATATAAATCCGTAACCGTGGGGAAATATATCGATATTTTCGATAATTTCTTTGATACGATTATTTTAGACGGGACGGCGAGAATAAACAGCATTTATGATAACGACAATTTTAATATCATAAATATTCCTAAGATAAAAACGTACAGCAACACAAAACTTCATATATGCAAGCAGCTCAGCGGTTCCCGAAGCGAGCTTTTGTCTAATAAAGAGATAGTGACCGCCGCTTTAAACTATGCGTGCAAAATCGTCCCCAAAAATGAAAAGTGCCTTATCGTCACTCTGAAAAGCGTCAAGGAGGAATTTGAAAATATAGGCTGTTCAAATAATATAATAATAGACCATTTCGGGAACATAACCGGAACGAATAAATACCGCGACTATAAATATTTATTTATGATAGGAATACCGTTCCTTCCGGACAGCGCCTATTGTTAATTGCAAAAGAGCCTCCCGGCACTTCTCACTTGCGCCGGCGGCTCTTTCATTAGAAAACATATTTATACATGATACTATTATAGCATATCAAAAACGGACAAAACGGACAAAATCTTTAATTTACAGATTATTAACATTTTACTAAAAATCTTTCTGCAATTTTTCTTACTCTGTCACCGCATGGATAACCGAATATTTCCGTTGCCACAGCCGGCCACGAAAGCCCGTCAATATATTTATATTCAATAATTTGGCGTATCGCGCTGTCGTCTATAGAATCAATAAACGCTTGTATTTTTTCAAAATTTTCGCTGCAATCTTTCAGCCGTTTTTTAAGTTTCTTTATTAATTTGCTTTTCTTATAGTCATTGCTGGCATCATATCCATAGCCTCTTATCGTAATATTGCGTTTAGTATACGGCAGGTGCGGAGATGACGACATTACAGTATCTTCGCCGTATTTATGCTTTCTCACGCTTAATCTATCCAATCGTCTTTGTATATTTTCCATTTCTTTTTTTATTGCCCTGTACTGCAACAGTTCTTCTTTTTTCATCTTGACAAACCCCCGTATTTATGTTATAATAATAATAACATGAGTTGTCCGGCATAAGTGAAATTGCTCTCGCTTACGCTGGGGTCGCCAAGTATCGGTTGGCGGCTTTTCTTATTTTGTTCATAATTACGTTCCCGCACCAAGCAATAACTGCCCGCTCTCAACAATATAATATTTGCTGTCCCGCACTATATCGTCGTAAGCGTGGCACAAGCCGCCTTTACCTGCGGACGGTTCGAGGACTGCTCTTATCTGCTTAAAATCAAGCCCTGATAACATCTTACTGATTAATTTCGGCGGCGTGGGATAAAATTCTAATAAATTCATGTTCAATACTCCTTTTATTTTAATTATATAATTTATTATCCGGCTGTAAGCGTTTCAAAAACTCTCCGGCAAACTTCCTGACTTCCGGCGTTGGCGAATGTCCGCCGAACCCGTATAACTGGCGGATTCGCAATTCCCGCATATCTATCTCCAGCGTGAAATATGACTTGTCCGGCTCGGTTGACTGTCTTATAAAAAATACCATTCGAGTTCCCTCAATATGATTTTTATAATAAGAGTCAGTACCTACGCAATGATTGAGGCTCTGCCCCTCAGTAATAAAATCGCTCCGTAACTGCGGGAATATAACGCAGTAGCTCCCGTTCGCGTATTCATTCATGCCCGCGTATAATTTTTCTTTCGCCTGACGTAAATTCTCGTCCTCAATCTCATGCTTAACCTGATTATACCGCTCTAAAATCAAATCATGCGCTTCTTTTATATTTTTCGGGAAACGCACGGATTTCTTTGTCAAGTCAACTTTTAACCCCTGCGACATATTGATATAATCTTTATATTGTATAAGCAGAAATTTTAATTTTCGTCTAAGTAAAGTCTTTTGCCTCGTAAAATAATTAACGAACCGCTCAAAACTTATATCGGCAAGCAAGCCGATTATATCTCCCGTGTCGTCACGCTCCGCTTTAAGTTCCCGAAACTTCCCGAAATTTTCTTCGCTCACCCACGAGCCGGAAGCCCGGACAATTTTATGCTCATGCACGTCAATATTATATTTTTTATACAGCGTAAGATATTGCCGGCTCACTCCAAGCGTCCCTGAAAACCCGTCGCCGTCGTATAAATCATGCTCGCTCATGTTCGCCGCGAACGTTGATAACCCGGTTTTATATAGATATTCGGCGGCGGGTATATTTTTCAAATTGTCAAGCAAACCTGCAAACGATATTTTCCCGGCGTTTTCAAGCCCCGATTTTAAATCTGCATTATAATATTTACTGCCGAAAACTTCGTGAAGATTAGGCGTGTATATATGCGTCTTATCATAATTCGGAGTGCCGTTTTTCTTGCGGTACCAGTCCCACCCGTAGCCCATAACCGACATATATCTGTACGAATATATCACGCCGTCCAAGTATAAATTACGGTAATAATCCCAGAAATAATATTTATATTCCGTGCCTGTAAACTGCCGGTTGATATTCACCCAGCGCAATATAAGCCAACCGTCCGCTTTATGAGCGATACAAAGCCGGGCGGTGTCCTCAATTAAACCGTTCACCCACATTCCCCTGTATTTGCCGCGAATACCGCACTTCGGGCAGTCACCGTGACCGCCCGGAGCAGATTTATCTTTTTTCAGCTTAAACTTGCGTTTACAATGCCCGCATACCGCCGGACGGCTGCTTTTTTCTGTTTTGCCGACAAATATATAACTGTGTTCAAACACGTGCTTCTCGCAGTACATTTCTAAATCCTGCGGATATTCGGGGTACATATCAAAGTGCATGGTCATAAGAGCATATTTGCGTTCAGATGCCGCACGGCTCTTTTTAGTCGCGATATAATGAGCAAACCCATCTATACAACCGCCGATATTATTCTTGTGCCGCCATGAAGCCCGCGCCTCTTTTAAAAACTCGCAGACAAGTTCGTCGTCTTTGCTTGTGGAGGCTATAGAATTATAATTTAATATTCTTGTCGGATTTCCGGTGAGCCATTCTTTACCCGGTCGGGATTCGCATATATATTTTTTACCGTCGCTGAAAAATCTTAAATTTAATTCGCGTGTGCCAGTATCAAATATATCAACCGTTAATATCCTGCCGCTTTTTTTCAAGTCAGCAATTCCGGCAGCGGCGGCACATTTATATCTGTCACGCTCTTTTTTATTTATTTTCGGGAATTTTAACAGCGGCAGTTCCGCTAATTCTTTTTTAACCCCTTCGAGCAAGAAATCCCCCGCTTCTATAAGCGGTTGGGATGAATTGCCCCACTGTAATATAAGCTATTTTTTAGCAGACTCTTACGAAAAAAGTCTTGACAAGCCTTGTTTTCTATGATATAATATAATCAGTCTAAACAAGAAAAGGATTGATTATATGTTAGAATTAGATACAAATGCACATTCGGTATTTCTATTGCACTATCATCTTATCTTGGTGATAAAATATCGCAGAAAAGTCATAGACGAAGTTATATCTGACAAAGCCAAAGAAATATTCGAATATATTGCGCCAACCTATAAAATAACTGTTCAGGAATGGAATTACACGTCAGACCATGTTCATGTGCTGTTCAAGGCTCACCCGAAATCTGAAATAAGCAAGTTCATCAACGCATATAAAAGCGCAAGCAGCAGACTTATCAAAAAGGAATTTCCCGAAATAACTAAAAAGTTATGGAGAGAATATTTTTGGAGTCAGAGCTTTTGTCTGCTAACGGCGGGCGGCGCACCGCTTGAAATTCTAAAAAGCTATATAGAAAGTCAGGGTGGTAAGAATGAAGATGAATAAAGCATACAAGTTCAGGCTCTACCCGAACGCAGAACAAGCCGTGATGTTCGCAAAAACTTTCGGTTGTGTTCGCTTCATCTATAATAAAATGCTTGGTGATAAAATCGCGCATTACAATGAAACTAAAGAAAAGCTGAATAATACTCCCGCGCAGTACAAATCTGACTTTGAGTTTCTCAAAGAGATTGACAGCCTTGCTCTCGCCAACGCACAAATAAATTTGCAGACAGCGTATAATAATTTTTTCAGAGATAAAGCCGTAGGTTTCCCGAAATTCAAGAGCAAGCACAAAAATCATAACAGTTACGCGACAAATAATCAGAACGGGAGTGTAAGACTTGAAAACGGATATATCAAACTGCCGAAAATCGGGTTCGTAAAAATAAAACAGCACAGACAAATCCCTGATAATTACACGCTGAAATCTGCAACTGTGAGCAAAACACCGTCAGACAAATATTATGTGTCAATTCTTTTCGAGTATGAGCAGATTATCGAACCTGTAGAAATCAAAAGCATAATCGGCTTAGATTTTTCTATGGCTGAATTGTTTGTTGACAGTAACGGAGAAGAAGCCAATTATCCGAGATACTACCGCAGAAAACTTGAGAAGCTGAAAAAGATGTCGCGTTCGTTGTCGAAGCTGAAAAAGTTTAGCAATAATTGGTACAAGCAAAAGCGTAAAGTCGCAATCCTGCACGAAAAAATAGCTAATCAGCGTAAAGATTTTCTGCACAAACAGTCAAGGCAGACAGCCAATGCCTATGATTTAGTCGGCGTGGAAGATTTGAACATGAAAGCAATGAGTCAGGCTCTTAATTTCGGCAAGTCCGTAGCTGATAACTCGTGGGGAATGTTTCGGACGCTTTTGAAATACAAGCTCGAAGAACAGGGTAAGCATTTTGTGGTGATAGATAAATTTTTCCCGTCAAGCAAGCTGTGCAGTATTTGCGGTCACAGGAACGCCGAATTAACCTTGTCTATCAGAGAGTGGCATTGTCCTGATTGCGGCGCGAACCACGACAGGGACACAAACGCCGCAGTAAATATCAGAAACGAAGCTGTGCGTATAGCGACGGCGTAGAACATAAACAGAACCGTAGGGCTTACGGGGTTAGCTCGTTGATACTGATGTCATTAGATGTCTTGAGCGAGAAGCCCCCGCTTCAAAAATCGTATTTATTCGATTTTAAGCGGCGGGAGCAGGTCACGCAAACTCAAAAAATGCTTTTTATCTGAAAACAGCTTCTTATACCGCTTATCATGCGGCTTGACCAGTTTTTTCTTACCCTTGTTATTTTTCTTGTCCATATATTCGACCTTTCATCTTAATAATAATATTATACCATGAAAAAATATTTTTTTCAATAGCTGAAACAAATTTTTATTCTAAGCCGCGCTGCCGTTTTTATCAGCCAAAGCGGCGTACTGAGCGTCAAGCTCGTTTCTGCCCGCTATCACGACCGATGCGCCGTACTGCGACTCCCAAATCCGTATAAAGCTCACTACCTCGTCTATCCGTATGAAAAAATCCATATCGTTCAGATTCAAGAAAACCTTATCTATACTCACAAAACTGCCGCTTTTGCAGTAGGAACCGCCGTTCTTGTTCTTTTCGGCGATGCCTTTTCCGTTCTCGCACTCGATATACCACGGGTATAACCGCGCCTGACCGTCTGAACCGACTGTTGCGCGTATGATTTTTAGTTTCGTCACTCTGGAATAGCCCTCAGGGTCTTTGTCGCCGAATATTTTCTCGCTCGCGAACTCGAACTTCTCAGCGCAAGCTTTCGCCCTGCTGTGAATATATTTAGCCTCTCCGGGCGAGATATTCGCTTTGACGCGGACGGTATTTTCGCCTGTGCCTTTAGAATAATCCTGCAAAACTACCTGTATCAGCGAGTAGATTTTCCTGCCGCTGCCGTCGTTATCCGCCTGCGCGTGTATATGCGCGTAGGAGCTGACGGGTGCGGGGTTCAGTCTGTCGATGAACTCCAGTAATTTTTTGTCGGTTTTGTATACCGTGATTTGGTTTGATATTGTGATTGCTCTTTCATTCGCTGCGCTGTTCATAATTTTTACCTCTTTCTTAATTTTAAATTATTTGTTATATATTATTATTTTTGCTTGTCACTTTATATACCTCGCAATCAGCGACGTCAGATTAACCGGGAGCTTATTCAAATCCGTGATGTCAAGAAATCCGCCGCCGTATATGTGCTTGATATTTTCTCTGTCGCCGCCGATTGCGGCGGCGAACACAGTTACACCTTTGTTTGTATACTCGCGCTTTATACCGCGTATATCAGCCTCAGCCGCATCGCCGTAATACCCCATAGCCTGAGGCTGTCCGTCCGAAATCACTATCAGCAGCTTGATTTTCTCGCTTCTCCCGACAAGTCTTTCCGCTACGAACCGTAAGGCTGTGCCGTCTCTGTTATTTTGTCTGTCCGATATATCCGTGAGCCTGTACATATCTTTTTTATCATACGAATCAAACTCAGCGTAAGCGTACATCTCGACAAACTT
>Ga0099364_10004456_pt1 | contig 21211 bp, 13 predicted proteins | sample TergutTh196P3_FD_73070 | JGI IMG/M metagenome (GOLD analysis project Ga0099364, IMG submission 73070) | Microcerotermes parvus P3 segment gut microbial communities from Pointe-Noire, Republic of the Congo - Th196 P3 | ecosystem: Host-associated > Arthropoda: Insects > Digestive system > Gut ... | reverse complement strand
GAAAGCCGAAACAAAAAGTATTGGAGAAAAAAAAAAATAAAAAACATATAAAAAGGGCGTCAAAACACCCGTTACCCCCCCCCCCCCGAAAATGAGGGTATAACATTCTGATATACAGCCTATTGCCTGATTGAGGTTATGAGATAATATGGTACAATACTCTTTGGTCATGCATTTGCTATTTGTCAAATAAGGCCGCAAAGGTAGAAAACTATTTTTGATAAAACATACTATTTTTTTAAAAAATAAAAAAATCCGTATTCCGAAATCATTCCAGACAGCAAGGCAATGCGTTCTTTTGCAACTAATTGCGAAATGGAACAAAATACGGCAAAGAATGACGCTGCCGACAAAAGCGAGTAGTTTTTTAGCGCGTGACGATATTTTAGTTACCTTTGTAGCGTCAAATGAAAAAATTACAATTATGAATGAATTGAAAAAATATGGCTTGACCATGATAGCGCTCTTGTCGCTTTCCATCGGAATGAAGGCGCAGGACGCAACAAATGAAAAAACCAGGAAAGAACAGACTAAAGACAAGTTTTCGTATGGATTGTTGCCTGCTATTGCTTTTGACGCCGATTTAGGCGTTCAGTACGGCGGTTTGGTAAGTGTATATGATTACCGCAAGCCGGTAACCTATCCCGATTACCGCCAGATGTGGAAAATGGAGATTTCACGATTCACGAAAGGTTCGGGTATTAATCAGTTGTATTATGACGCTAAAAATATGTTGCCGCACCGGTTGCGGTTGGTGGCCAATCTGGCGTATATGACCGAACAGAAATTGGATTTTTTCGGGTTTAACGGGTACGAAAGCGGTTATAATCCCAATTTTGTTGATGATGCTTCGCCCGATTATCTGACCCGTGTCTTTTATGGGCATGGAAGGGAGCAGTTTCGTTTTAACTCGGAGTTGATAGGTCATTTGCCTTGGGAGAATTTTTACTGGTTGGGCGGCATAGGCGTCTTTCATACCAAGGTGTCGGCTGTCGATATTGACCATCTGAACAAAGGTAAGGACGACGACAAAAAACTGCCCAATACGCCTACGCTTTATGATAAGTATGTGGAATGGGGCATTATTCCCGAAAATGAAAAAGATGGCGGTTTTTCCAACTATTTTAAAGCGGGGTTCTTATATGATACGCGCGATATCGAGGCTAATCCATCGCGCGGTATCTGGACGGAGGCATTGATTGTCTATGCGCCCGGATTCTTTTTCAACGATGATGTGAATTTTTGCAAGCTATCGGCTACCCATCGTCAATATTTTACATTGGCGCCTGCAAAGCTGATTTTTGCTTACCGGTTGATGTATCAGGGTACAATTGGCGGATATATGCCTTTCTATATGCAGCCATTCATGATTAACGCATATTCGCCCATTACGAAACTTGACGGGTTGGGCGGCGCAAAAACGATGCGCGGCGTGATGCGCAACCGCGTTGTAGGAGATGGTTTTATCATGGGGAATGCCGAACTTCGTTGGAAGGTATTCAATACAGTGATTGCCAAGCAGAATTTTTATGTTGGCCTGAATGCTTTTATGGATGCCGGCATGGTGGTTCAGCAAATAAAATTTGACGAGTCACGTATCCCCGCAGCCGATAAGTCCCTCTATTTCGATACCGGTTATATTAACAAAAATGATGGTTTACATTCCGGCGCCGGTTTGGGACTACGCGCCGTTTTGAACGAGAATTTTATTTTAGCCATCGACTATGGATTGCCTCTCAAAAAGCAAGATGGTGACAAGGGCGGGTTGTATATCTCAATAGGGAATCTTTTTTGATTTTCTATTTTGGTAAAAGATTCAGATGGATTCGCTCTTCCTTATTAAATTTTGATAATCAAAATTTAATAAGTATCTTTGCAGGGAAAATTTTAGCTTATGAAGAATCCATTTTTACTAAAGGGCTATATTTCAGACGAATACTTCTGCGACCGTAAAAAAGAAACCGCAGACCTCATGCGTTATATTACAAATTTGATTATAGTGTGTAAAGACTTTTCGCAATTGCAGGTTGCCGTTGTTACTAATGGTATCCTTCATTAAAAATTTTCTTCATTGGCATGATAAAACGTCCCAAAAGAGACATGTCTTCGGTAATGATATCGGCTACTCCTTGCATGTTAGGGAGGTAGGGCAGTTCTTTTTTGTAGTTTGTGTTCAAACCGTCGGGCAACGCTATTTCTACTACATAGTAGGTTGTTCCGCCCGAAACTGTGGGGACAAGCGAGATGTTGAGAACGAGGCCTTTCAGCATACCGAACTCATTATCAGGGAAATTATCTAACCGGAGATTTGCCTTCTGCCCGATTTTAACTTTTCCCGAACGGGCTACCGGAAGCATCGCCTTGCCGATAAGGCGGGATTCTAATACTGGGATGACCGTGAAAACCTCCTCGCCAGACTGAACGTTCTGGTTACTTACCCAATAGCGGGTAAATGTGATTTTGCCGTCGATGGGCGACATCAGGACATAACTCATCTCCCACGACTGGATATTCGCTTTCAACTGGGAAACCATTGACCGTATCTGTGAACGAAAATCGTTTGTCTTTTCAGTATACTGGTACTCCATGTCGAGTAGCGATTCGTTCAGTTGCGCCATTTGAATCCGCATGTTGTTGATGGTTGTAAACATGCTTTCTTCACTTAGCAATCCCTGTAACTGACGGCTTCGCGATTCGTCCAATTCCTTGCCGGAGATGCCGCCTTGCTCATACAAGGTAGCGCTTCTTTCGTGGTTCCTGTCAGTCAGGGTTTTCTGCTCTTCTGTCATCTTCTGTTGGCGAAGCAGGCTGTGGTACTGCTCCTGGTATCTATCAATCCTTTCCTTCGTCATCTGTATCCTGACCGGATAATATTGCTGACGAATGTATTCGTTGTATTGGAACAGGAGGGTATGAAACGAAGCATACAACGTTTGTAAATTTCCTAACTGGAGGTTCTTTTCCGGCACGATGAAAACGGAATCATTTTCTATATCAAGTTCATTCAGGAAGGATTTAAGATACAGGATATCGTCCGTTTGCGCCGGATTATGTATCACCGCCAGATAATCTCCTGCCTGAACGATCTGATTGTTTTCCGTATTTAACATATCCAATTTACCTGATGAAAAAGCGATTATCCCCGCCGGAGGCGTAGACCCCGTCAATTGTATCGGCGCCTGTATCACGTCCGGATACGTGAAAAACGAACTTCCTACAAGCAAAATAACTACCACCCCAAATAAAACCGCAGTACCCCACCGCAGTATCCAAGGCGGTATTTTCCCCATCACTTCCTGAAGTTCTTCACTTCGAAGTTCCACTTCTTTCAATTCTTTCTTTTCCATATAATGTCTTAATTCTCAATTTGGTTTCTAACCAAATTGAAATACTTTCCTTGCTTGGCAGTCAGTTCCTGGTGCGTTCCTTCTTCTACGATTTGGCCGCTGTCCAAAACGATTATTTTGTCCGCATCCCTGACGGTACTGAGACGGTGCGCTACAATAACGACCGTTTTGCCTACATAAAACCGGCGCAGTTGCTCCATGATTTCTTTCTCATTATTAGAATCTAACGCATTTGTCGCTTCATCCAAAAATATAAAATCAGGGTTCTTGTAGACAGCCCTTGCAATTAAGAACCGCTGCCGCTGTCCCTGGCTCACTCCCTTGCCTTCCATTCCGATCTTCGTATTGTAGCCAAGCGGCAATTCATCAATGAAATCACCGATATTAGCCACTGTTACGGCATGAAGCAAACGTTCCTTGTCGACTGAATCAACGCCGATGGCAATGTTGCGGGCAATCGTATCCGAGAAAATGAAACCGTCCTGCATCACGGATCCCGAATGGGCGCGCCATACATGCGGATGAATATTCTGTAAGGGGATACCGCCAATTTTTATGCCGCCCTTGTTCGGCTCATAGAAACCTAACAATAGTTTAATGAGTGTCGTTTTTCCTCCGCCGCTTGCACCTACAATAGCGGTTACTTTTTGCTCAGGTATTGTCAGGTTGATGTTATCCAACACATAATCCCTGTCTGCGCCATCATAGCTAAAGCTGAGGTTTTCAATCGTGATGGTTTTGTTTGATGGCAAGACGGTCTGTTTTACGTCCGTAACCTGTACTTCGTCTTCGCGCATGTGTATTTCACTCAGACGTTCGAGGCTTATCTTGGCATCCTGAAATGAACGGGCGAAACCGATAAACTGTTCGATGGGGGACGTGAGCTGTCCTACAATATAAGTCAGCGACATCATCATACCAAGCGTCATATCGCCCTCTACTACACTTTTGGCGGCAAGGAACGAAATCAGAATGTTCGTAGTCTGGTTGAAAAAGACGGACCCAAGCTGCTGGTACTGTCCGAGGGCAAGTCCTTTGATGCTTATTTTGAACAGTTTGACCTGAATCCGTTCCCATTGCCAGCGTTTTTCCGTTTCGCAGTTGTTGAGTTTTATCTCCTGCATGCCGGTAATGAGTTGGAACAGGTTGCTTTGTTCGCTGGCAGCCTGCGCAAACCGTTTGATGTCCAATTCGCGGCGGTATTTCATAAAGGCGAGAATCCAGGCTACATACAGGCCGTTACCCAGCATAAATAACCCCAGTATCGTCAAATTGTAATACCCCAGTACGAATCCGAAAACAATAAAATTAACAAACGAAAAGAGCGTACTGAAGGATGTACCCGTCATAAACTGTTCGATACGCCGGTGGTCGCCGATACGCTGCATGATGTCTCCGACCATTTTTGTATCAAAGAAACGAATCGGCAGGCGCATCAGCTTGGCTAAAAAGTCGGAAATAAGGGAGATGTTGATACGTGTGTTGACATGCAGCAGTATCCAGCTACGAATAAAATCGACCGAAAGGCGGGCGAAGAAGATGATAAGCTGCGCTACGAGTATCAGCGTTATAAAAGCTAAATTGCTATCGCGAATACCGGTATCCACTAACGATTGCGTCAGGAAAGGCATAATCAATTGCAGCAGACTGACTGTAACCATGCCGAGAATCAGTTGGATGAACTGTTTTTGGAAGGGAGTAAGATAACGGAAAAAGAACGAAAGCCCGCGATTGCGCTTTGTCTGTTCGTCCTCTATGGTGTGAAACTCCGGCCCCGGCTCAAGGAGCAACGCAGTGCCGGTATCTTTTTCTCCCTTTTTACTGCTTATCCAGCAGCGTTTAAATTCCTGTTCGTTGAAAACGACCTTTTTAGATGCGGGGTCGGCAATGTAGAATTGAGATTTTTTCACCTTGTACAACACTACGAAGTGATTTTGGTTCCAGTGGAGGATGCATGGCAGGGGGGCTTCTTCTTTCAACTGGTCTAATGTAATCTTCACGCCGACAGTACGGAACCCTATTGTTTCGGCGGCATCACTGATACCCAACATGGAAACACCTTCGCGCGTGATAAACGATCGATCGCGAAGGTATTGCAAGGTATAGCTCCGCCCGTAATACTTCGCAATCATACGAAGGCAAGTCGGCCCGCAATCCATTGAATCTAACTGGACAAAGTGAGGAAATGATTTAAAAATATTGCTTTCCATACTAATAAAATTGCGGCAAAAATACGTATAATATTTCTATTTCCCTATAAAAACGTTAAACTTTTTTATTTTCACTCTGCCGGAACGGTTCGTGATACCTTTGAAAAAGATTTTCATGGAAGGATAAAGATACAGTTAATAATAAAAGCGTTTGCTATATTCTTGTTCTCGAAACTTAGACAATTTCAATGAACGCCAAGAGTAAGTAGCCAGCGCTCAAGTCGGTCCCCGGCGTGGGCTTACTTATTTGGTGTTTAGGTAGTCTAAGGCCTCGAGAACAAATAAATCATAAGTCCCACGCTTTTTTATTGCAAAAATTGGCGGAAACTATTTGTAGATATCAATATAATCCGGTGAAAATCTTTAAATTAGATGATATGGATGCAGAAGATGTCGTAAAAATAACTTTACTATTATCGTAAAAATAACGAATTATTATCGTAAAAAAAATGTCTATAAAAATTGTATGAATTGAAAAAAAGTGTACTTTTGCAGTGAATTCATACGAAAAGCAAACAAATAATACCGTAAGGCGATGAAATTAAAAGGAAAAAACGTTCTTGAAAGCTATCTCACACTGCTTGATGTGAGATATACGAAGTCGTTTACCGACCAGTACTTCAACGAACATCTGTACAAATTCAGCCTGTACGGAATATCGAAGATGCTATTCGACTACGGCATTGATAACGGAGCTACCCAAATTCCGGACAAGGAACAAACCTTTCAGAAATCGGTACTCCCTTCATTGCTCAATTCGGAGGCGACTTTGTCGCCGTTTATAAAATTGAACCCGAAAAAGTCTCTTTTATTTGGAAAGGCGTCAATCATGTTTTGCCGGTGGCCAAATTTATCGAGCCACTACGCCGACAATATATACTCACTGTTCAAACAAAAAGACTGCAACAACATCCTTTTTAAAGGACAAAGTATTGAATATCAATAATTATATGAATATTAAATCAATTTTAAATTATGTTTTAATTGTTTATTTATCAGTAGGATGTTCTATTAATAAGCAATCAAATGAAGGTTTGCCATATATCGATGTCAGAAAAAACTATCCTGAAAAAGAAATAGATATGACGGAAATTGCTGATGTTACGTATTTGCATTTAATTACGAAAAACAGTGATTACCTATACAGAGGACGCATCCTTTGTATTACTGAAAACACAATTGTCGTTGGTGATGACTCATCCGGCAGTATCCTATTTTTTTCAAAAGATGGTCAACCAATATCGCGATTAAATCGTTATGGAGTTGGTCCTGAAGAATATCCAATGAGTAGATTTAGCTCTATTATTTATGATGAAGCTAAAGACGATGTATTCATTAGAGTTTTTAACAATATTCTAGTTTATTCTTCTTCAGGAGTATATAAGAAAAAACTAACCCTGCCGCCAGGAATATATGACGTTCAAATTGTTTCTTTCGACAATCAATCATTATTGGTTCACGACCCAAAAAGAATATTTGAGAAAATGCAAAATAAATCAATTCCTAAAGTATCAGATTTTATTACCCATTACAATGATTCGAGTTTCTTCCTTATTTCTAAAGCGGATGGTAAAGTATTGGAATATATTACAATGCCCTCTAACGAAATAGACTTGTCGTTTTATCTATATGATGGAGTAATTCGAATGAGACCAACCTACTGCCGAATAGTAAAATGTTCTGAGGGATTATTTTTGTGCAACCATGAAGTCGACACTGTTTTTCTTTATGGAAAAGACAAGTCCTTAACTCCGGTCATACGTAAAATTCCTTTAATAAACAAATTGGACCCAATGGTTATTCTGGATAATTGCATGGACACAGGAAAATATCAATTTATCGTGACTGAGACTCTCAGTTGGGAGAAAGATAAGGATCAGAGGAAGTATTATATTCGAGACAAAGAAACAGGTGAAATAGCCCGTCAAAAAATTATCTTGCCGGACTATCAAGGAAAACAATTTTTCATCTCACCCTATAATACGTATTTTAATGGAGAAGAGACGCTTTCTCACTTTGAACTGGATTTGATTGAATTGAAAAAGGCGTACAATAATAACAGACTTGGCGGAAAGCTGAAAGAGTTGGTTGCGACATTAAACGAATTCGAAGACAATAACGTATTTATGTTTGTCCATTTTAAATAGCATTATTTCAATATGTTAATATTTTCAAGATATATATATAATATGTTTTCTTCTGATTTATTTTTCGTCGTATAATACTCAGAAAGATATCTATGCAACCATCCTGCATCGTAACGCGAGAATTTTTTTACCCAGTTTTGGTCGTCGCAATGCGGATGTAAGTGAAAATGAAGAGGCGCTACCGCAGTCATTGATTGTAGCAGGTGTTACGCAGCATATAGACGCGGTTTTTTTACTGTTGACAGGATTTGCTTTGCCTTTAGTTGTATGGACATACATCAAACCATTGCTAAAAGAGTATATCCGCATTTTGTTTGAACAGTGAGCATATCTGCGAGCATCACAATACCTGTCCATGATTCAGCGTAAAATACATCCTTTCTTCCTTTAGCGAACAGCTCAATTCAACGAACAAATAAAACAGGTTTTGTCTTTCAAGTTTTGAAGGATTGCTTTGAAAAAGGAAAGCCAATAGGGGATGCTTATTTCAAGGATATGGGACTTGATATGGAGAATCCGGGAATTGAAGTAGAGTATCGGAAACATGAGTTATGGAAGGAATTCAGTAGCACGAGAAACTGCCTGACTGTTTGAAAAGAGATCTTCGACTTAATCAATTCTTTACAAAGCTAAAAAATGTCGCAAAAAGATTGGTTGTTTTTAAATATTATTATACTTTTGCACGGTGTTACAGGGAGCACAACACCAATTCTGATCTCGGAGGAGAGTATGAAGATGAGAATTTCTTCTCTTAAACAGTTTTTATTTTATTGATTTTTAAACTTTTATATATTTTATGCAGATGAAAAGAAAAACAATTATTGGCGTCAATGGAATTCTTGGAATTCTTATACTTATCTTATGCCAATTAGCTTCATGTGACAATAAAAAGGAAACGATCACTCTTAATATTATTCCGTTAGCGAGTACTATTGGAAATTACAATATACTTAATCTAAGCGAATATGCAAAAGAAATAAGGTATATTCCATTAGAAACAAATGACTCAGCCCTTGTAGGCGATATACGTCAAATCAGTTATGAAAATGATAAAATCCTTATAAAAGATGCTTTTCAAAATTGCTTTTTATTTGATGAAAACGGAAAGTATTGCAAAAAGATAGGTCAATCAGGACAAGGGCCGGATGACTATGTTTCATTACAGCAGTTATTTATAATGGAAAACTTAATCTTTCAAACGGATAGACTCAAAATATTAATCTATGATTCCAATGGATATTTGGTAAAAAAGAGCAATTTGCAGTCAATCCTTTCAGAATATCACACTAGCCAGTATTCAATAGTTCCATTAAAAAAGGATTCATTTGTTATGGATGTAGTTTCAGCTTTTAATCATTATCCAAAAGCTGTTCTGATTAAAACAGATCAATCCGATGCGATAATAATAAGGGAATACCCCAATTATATTGAATTAAAAAAATCACGACCGGGATACTATGGTTTTGAAATAGGAACTATGTATCGTTTCAAAGATGAAGTGAGGATATATAAAGCAATAAATGATACAATTTTCACAATTGGTAAAGACACAGAAATGAAGGCTGCTTTTATTTTTGAATTAGGTAAATATAAACCAACAATATCTTTTTTGGAACGAAAAGAAAACATTAGTAAATCTGATGATTTTATAACTCCCAATATGATTTATGAATCTTCTAATCATTTATTTATAGAGTTTCTTTTTGGGAATCATGCCCCCGAACCTTTTGTTTATAGAAGATTTGTGGATGGTTCTGTGCAATCTAGGAACACTAGGGTGTATAGCGTCTTTGACAAACTAACAGGAGAACTTACATTAATGAGACAACCAACAAAAGGGGTATTCGGATTTAAAAACGACATTGACAATGGACCTGTTATTTGGCCGCGCTATATTTCATCCGATAATGAATTAGTATCATATATATATATCAGTTGATGATTTTATTGATTATTACAATAAAATAGAAAACCCAACGCTTCAAATGGTTGAAATAATCAAAAATCTTTCATGGGATGATAATCCAATTGTTATTATTGCGAAATTGAAGTAATGAAAAATGATAGTGCAGCCTTCAACAACCTTTTCTTTTTGCAAACGCTTCTTCTTGCATTCTATTTCAACAATCTCTAAAAATATCAAGAATCCGGTATGACAAAACATAACAAAAAATGAACAGAACCGAAGAAAATTTCGTCAATTGGAGGATTCCGTATTTAACATATCCAATTCCCCGGATGAAAAAGCGATTATCCCCGCCGGATACATGCACAGCAGTATCCAGCTACAAATAAAATCGACCGAAAGGTGTGCGAAGAAGAGAAAAGATTTCGACCAGTTGAGTGGAAAATACAATTATTTGTCAAACAGGAAATTTTGATTAACTTTGCAGCGTAATAATAAAAGAAAAAATGTCAAAAGAGCGTAAAAAGCGTGAATACAATATCCGTAATGAGAACTGTGTCAGTTTATTAACGGGGTTAGAGCATCTTTTTGAGCGGAAGATAGAGGTGAAAGTACTATTAACAATTACTCTATCATTCGTTATGCTTCTGACTATGCATGCTCAAGATATAACGACTATTGACTTAACAAAAGTGAAATTCGGAGAGATTGCCGCCAGTGAAATATTTGAAGAAATCAAATTTATTCCTTTAGAAACTCATCCGGATGGTCTTTTGAATATTACTACTACAACATATTATTTGACCGACAAATATATTCTTGCAATAACTTTTCTTCGAATTTTAACAGGTGCGTCACGTGCCTATTTGTTTGACCGAGAAACCGGAGCATTTATTAAACAAGTCAGTTCTTTTGGTCAGGGTCCAAACGAATTTACAGGTTGGCTTTATGACAGGTACGGTTTTGATGAAAAGAATGGTCTTTTGTTTGCAAGCGACGGCCAATATATAGGAGAATCGTGTAAAGGCATCAATATCGAAACAAACAAAGTTGAATTAATTGTCAAAAAACCTTTACATGAAAATGTCAGACAAAGAATAGTTTCCAGCGTTCCCTGGTTTTTGAAAGATAATATGTATGTAAGTTTTGTTAATAACATAACGGGCAAGGACAAAGTCAAATTAATCGTTTACGACAAAGAAGGAACAGTCATCAAACGATACCCAAATTATTTGGAATACAAAAAAGAAGAAACTGACAGAAGTATGCCTGATTTCTATGGAATATTTTATTATTTTAATGGGAATACTTATTTTAAAGAATTTGGCTACAACGACACTATTTTTTGCGTAGATGAAAAGAATCTGACGCCTCACATTGTTTTTCATTTAGGTATCAAGCAGCCTTCATATTATCTTCAAAGAGATAGTCGGTCCAGAAATGAGAAGTATTTGATACAATTTGTATATGAATCGAATTCATTTGTATTATTTAATTTTACATACCCCACTGAGACTATTCAAAATCCTTTTTTAGGCGGAACAATGACAAAAAGCGCATCACGCCACACAGGATATTATGATAAAAAAAGCAAACAGGTTTATATCTCTTCCACCCCTGACTATAAAAAATCAGGATACGTTGCTCCCGGACTTCCCGTTAATTTTTTCCCAATATCCGTTAATTCAAACAATGAGGTTATTAGTCATATAAACCCGGAAGAATTAATAATAAATAAAGACAGGATAGACCCCAAATATTCTCATTTATTTGAAAATATCCAGGAAGATGATAATCCTGTCGTTATTATTGCAAAATTAAAGAATTAAGACAAGATAAATCGTCCAAAAGAGACATTATTCTTTACCAAATCGAATTAATAATAAATATCATGTGTAAATTTTATCTTCTAAAATCAATTAGTTTTTTCACGCTAATATTGGCATTGAGTGTTTGTTTTGAAAATTGTTCTCATTCTTTAAAAAAAATTGAGAGTGCTGTCAGGGATAATAACAATGGAGTAAATGAAATAAATGTCATAGATAATATTTCTAAAAATCAGCAATTGAGCCTATCGTCTATTGCTTCTAAGATTGAGTATTGCAGGTTGGAAACCGATAAGAAATGTTTAGTTACTCCTTATATGAGTATTTATTGTACAAAAGACCATGTTGTGTCCATTGGTACTGAAAGACCAATGCATGCTGTATGTTATGTTTTTGATCGAAAAACAGGAAATTTCATTAGACAAATTTCAGGAAAGGGGAACGGGCCGGATGATTATTTAGAAGTTCTTAATGGTTTTTGGGATGAAAAAAAAGAACTGATATGTGTTTGGTCCCCTCCTAATTATGTTTTTTATAAAATTGACGGAACTATTTCGCATAAAATAAATCGCACAAATAATCCTTACTTTTCAGAAAGTGCAATTGCTTTTGATGATTATTATGTGAAATATGTTCCTAATTCGACCGGAAACCAAACGAAAAGAATAGTTTTTTTTGATACGGCCGGCACTTTACTCGATTCGATCCCAAACTATAAAACATGGAAAATGACCCATCAAGGGTATTCTGGAGGCACCTTTTGTAATATTCATATTTTCCGTGATGAGTTATATTATATTGATATGTTTTGCGATACACTTTATCAGATTGTCGATTTCAAACTTCATCCGAAATATGTGTTTAAAACCAAAGGTCACACACTTCCTTATGAAGCACAAAGCGGAGAAGGTCGGTATGGCGACTTATTGGCGCCTCTAAAAGGTAAAGAACTTGAAGACATGTGGAAAAATTATTTTCTAATTGATAAAATACTTGAAGACGCTAAACATTTGTACTTTACATTCGATTATAATACAAAAAGATACCCTTCCATCTATAATAAAAATGAAGGTGTTCTTCAAATTATGCCTCCAATATCGATTCCACTACCTAGCAGGAATCGGATTTTTCCTCTTTACGGATTTGATAATGATTTGGATGGCGGCTTGCCGTTTTGGCCAAAACAAATGATTTCAGAAAAAGAAATGATGTGCGTATACACAGCGGAAGAGTTAATGGAGTTGGATAGATCAAAAATTACGGATGAAAAACTAAAAAATGTATTGAACAGCATAGAAATTGATAGTAATCCCGTAGTCGCAATTGTTACTTTAAAAGAATCAGTATCATCTGCATCAATTCAGAATTGACTTCTTGAGGCCAATCTAACCCTTCTTGGGTGAGATATACGGAATCACTTATTTGTTTTGTTACTCATGAAAAGTTTTTCGATAAAAGTTTTTTATTTCCCTCTAAGATATATTATCTTTGCCCCGTTGTATAAACCCGGCCTGCCTGCAAATACAACCGGTTCTTTCAAATTGCACTGGCCGCAGTGTTTTAATAGTAGTCTCTTTTTAAAATAAGAGTTTTGTATGAAAAAATTATCTTTATTACTTGCTGTATCTGTTTGTTTGACAGTTTGTACTGATAAAAAACCGACAGAGGATTATCCGGTGATTGATGTGACAGGTAAAATCGGGAAATATCAAAAGGTATATTGTTCCGATTTGTTTTCGTCGATTGAATTGATTCCTTTGGAAACAAAGGATGATTGTTTGTTAGCCGTTCCCAATCTTGGGACACCCATTCTGCTTAACGATGATATTATTGTTGTCCCATATACATTTTTTTGGGATTTTCGTATATGCGCTTTCGACCGAACAGGGAAATTTCTGAATCAAATCGGTCAAAAAGGACAGGGGCCGAGTGATTATTATTTACCTTCTAATATTTTTTTTGATACGGAAAAACCGATAGTTTATGTTGTAAACGGGAATAGTAGCATTTTAGCGTATGAATTGAACGGGAAATTTATTCGTTCCATTCCGATACCGAATGTGGAGGGAAAAACACCATACGGTATTTCTTATGCTGGGGATAATTTATTTGTCGGCCATCTTTCAAATCAGGGAAAAAACAAATTCAATTATGTCCTGTTTGATGAAGAAGGGGATACGGTTAAATGTTTTCCTAATCACATTTTTTTTAACAGGAAAGGAGGCTCTAGTTCGTATGACGGAGCATTGAAACCTTTTCGAGTAGACGAACGGATGTATTTAAAGGATTATGTAAACGACACTATTTATTGCCTTGCAAATTCTACTTTACAGCCGTCATTCATTTTTAGCTTAGGGAAATATTCATTTCCAAAAGAATTTCTTGAAACAATGGACATCCCTTCATTCCTGGAAAGGGCATTAATTATTCGTTTTCTAATAGGTACACATAATTATTTTTTTTATGAAGTATATGTTCCGAATAAATTGCCCACTCCTATAATTAAACCGGTATATATGCCAATGGTTGACAAATACATGACACGAGAGGCATATGTTTTTGGAATTTACAATATAGAAGAGCATACCAATATACTACTTGATATAAACGAGAATATATTAAGTGAAAAGGGTATTATTAACGACATAAACGGCGGACTATCGTTTTTCCCGCGATATTATGCAGGTAATAACGAAGTAATGGATATTTGGGACGCGACAAAAATGAAAGAAACACTTACGGAAGAATACTTTACCACCAAGACTATCAAAGATCAAAAGGCGCATCAACAACTCAAAGACTTGTTGGAAATTTTGAAAGAGGATGACAATCCGGTAGTCGTGATCGCCAAATTAAAGTGAAATTCAAAAAATAAGGTGATGATAGACAAACCGCGCAAGACAACCGAACATATCATCAACACGAGATGAATAATTCAGGTTTATTGTGTTTTAATGTCAATTTTCTCTTTCTTATAGATGATTCTGCCGTCATGAGTTAATCCTGAAATTATCACTGTATAGTAGGTTGGCTCATCAGCTGTATAAAATTCAAAATGAGCATTCCCCTTACTGTCAACCTGAACGACAGGTTGCCAATGAATGGTGGTACGTAGGTCGGGAAGTTGTGCATTACGTTTTTTGGGCGTATCATATTTGGGTGCATAAAATTCCACCGGTTGCTGGTAACCTAATGGAAACAGGGTTTGAATATGGAAGAGGGGCGTCTTTTTGGCGGGAGGGGTTTTATTTCCCGTCTTCGTATAAATAGCAATGACGCCACTACTGCCTTGTATTCCGAAAATAGCGGTTTCAGGGCCTTTTAGTACATCTATTTGGAAAACATCCTCTATGGGGATGTTTTCCAAATAATCTTTTACATCATCTGTTGATATTATCAATTGGTCAACAAGTATTAACGGATCGTATACGATGCCATATCCGACTCTAAGTTTTCCATCTTGGGTCAGACTTACTTCCGGCTTGCTCAACAACATTTGTAAAACATTCGCTCCATACCAGCTTTCTATTTCTTTCTCTTTCAGGGTGCGGGCGGTTGAATTATCGTAAAAATCCGATGTAATGACCGGCGATTGTTGAACCGCAGTAACGGATATTTCGGGCAAGTCAATCATACGCATTCCGTGTTCCCAGGCATATTGCTGTTCGGCTTTTATGGCATATTGTGCAAACTGCGCCTTGTCAATCGCCACAGGAGGTAAGGCGGGGGTAGTCTTTCCGGGAAAAGTCGCCTCGTCGAGAACCATATTCATTTGTGTCAAACGTTTTTGGGGATTCGCACTGACAACCACCCGCGCGCTGTCAGCCCAATCGCCTCCTGAAATGCGGAATCGTCCGTCTTTATCCGTGGTTGTGACCTCGAAAAAGTTGTTATCAAGCGATACTGCACTAACTTCAACACCTTTAAGTGGTTTACGGGAAAGAAAATTTCTAACGGTTCCTGAAATTTCCGAGCTTGGTTCGATGGGTGTTACCGGGTTTAAAAAACGCCCTTTCATCATATCGGGAACGGGATAACGCCGCCAGACTTGTGAGCGCATCAACCAATCCAATGCCCGCTCCGCTTCGGTTGTATGCTGAACATAAGCGGCCGGGGTTTCTATCGCTACGGGCAGGTCGGAAGTAAGTAGAAGATGGGCGAGTATATTTGATGTGGAATCGGGCGTTACTTCACGATCAGACGTAATGGCTACCGAGAAACTGCCTGCCAAAGGCCGCCCTTCGGCGTCGGTCACCGTCACCCTGTTTTTCACCGGCGAACGGACGTCGTAATTTTCTTTGTCCGTTTGGAAAACAACCTCAGACTGATCCGCTTTGTTTATGAAAACCAAACGTTCACTCACCGGATTAATGTCGGCATCGAAAAGAATAAAATGCAATACGCCCGACGGGAACAGCTCTTTTTGGAAAGAAACCGAAGACTTATCATTATCCCAAAGGTCAACAAAGTGTATCAACCCGCGCGTATGGGCAAGCAGGTATAGTTCATTGTCGTGATCGGCAACTGCGGATTTACGCACAGCGACATGGATCGAATCGCTTCCGGGGTTGACAGCCAGTGCGTAACCGCTTTCTGAATACACGGTGACATCAAAATCATCGACCGGTTCGGTAACAACATTTGTTGCTTCAGGGACAATGCGGGAATCAGGCTCACTGAAAAGAACATGTTGATCGGACGCGGAAGTAGCAGGGACATTACGGGAACCAGGAACGCCGATATGAACAGTTTTAGTGAAAAAATAATGCTCGTCACAATTCAACATTTGTGTTGTGTAGGCGCGTAGCGTATAGTCGCCTTCGGGAAGATCATCCGAAACGGGCAGGTAGCCATGAAAAGCATCATCTTCGCGGCGTATTTTGACCCGCGCGATAACCGTATCGAGGGGAGAGAACAACTCAACATAGACATATTGACTGTATGGAGAGGCCGTATGGCTTGAAGCGTCGACCAAATACGCACGAAACCAGATCTTTTCGCCCGAAAGGTAATACGGCTTGTCGGTATGCAACCAAATTTTTTCCTGCGGAAAAACCCTCAATTGTTCTTTGAAACGATTGGTTACCAACTCTTCTATCGGAATATCCGTTTCGAGAGCCGAAGCAAACGCTTCGGAATCAGCCGGAGGAGTGTAGTCCACAGGTAACGCCATATCCAACCCTAAAAGCGATTTTGAGAAAAAGACTGGATAAAGTTGTAGCGCGCTTTGATAGGTGCCATCAGGGAAAATGCGAACGGGGACTTGCGGAGTATAGAGTACATTCCTGTATAAGCCGACTTGTACCCAGTCGATTTCTCCCTTTTGCGCCAAATCAACTTCATCTAATAATTTTTCCGTGACAGGCTTTCCGAAGCAAACAAGCATCAGGTCGTTGATAACGTTTGGAATGAAAAATGTTTTCCGAATCGAGTCGGTTTTCACTAAATAATCAGGACTTTCGCTTACATCTTTCATTCGTACACCCAATATATCCCCTTTACTCTGATACGTTAATAAAAAACCATTCTCCATCAACGAATTATTATATAATGACTTGATGAAATTCGCCAATGAAAATTGATATATCCGTTGTCTGTTTTTTCCCCAATTCATTTTTTGCCTTTCATCATCCGGTTTCAATTCGTTAAATACAGTACTCGTTTGCCAGGAAGAAATCCCGTCGTTATAGTCGTGCGTGAAATGGCCTACTACCATTTGTATCCGGTAACCTGTTTCATTGTTGATGACTTCCAATGGTTCGCGGCAAGTGACCTTCAACATCATACTTTCCGAATTAAAATGATAAAAAACAGCTTCCGGATTCGTTACATATAGTGTTTTTTTCGATGGTCTTTTCCCTAACAGGGTATTCCAGAACAGGTTAATGTCCGTTTGGCGGAACCTGATTTTTCGGGTTACCACCACTTCGTCCAATTCCTGATTCTTCATGGCGACATTGAATACGATCGACGTATCTCCCGGTTCGATATCCCTGAAAACCGGCTGGTAACCGACATACGAAACCGTCAATTGATAACTCCCTTCGCCCGTTAACCTGATTTGGTAATAACCCTCCGCATCGGAAGTAGAACCTATTGTAGTGTTGGAAATAAAAACAGACGCTCCGGGTAAAGGCGTGTTTTCATTCGCATCGGTAATATGGCCACTGATAAATCGCTGTCCGGACAAAGCAAAAGGAATGACCAGCAGCAAAAATGTAACTAATAAGTAGCGAAGAATTAAATTTTTCATAAAAATCGTTTAATACTATAATTCCATTTTCTATCAAACCGAGAATTAATTCGTTTTTTTCAATAACGCGCTAAAAACATCCTCATCGGCTTTCAGGCTGTTCATCGACTGTTGGAGGGATTGGGTTTTTACAACTTGATACCAAACACTCCATAAGGTGATACAATCCGGTTCAATGGATTTTTTTGAAGCCTCGGCAAGCAGGACTACGCCTGTCCTGATTCGATGAATTTGTCAATTGTCAATGTGCAAATCCATACACAGGACGTTATATTGGTTGTTTCCAATACCACCACCATCGAAGTCGTTACCCCTTTTTCGGTTAAAATCAAATGTATGAATTTTCGCCGCAAAGGTGCAACTAAATTTTGAATATCCCGCCAAAAGAATGATGTTTAAAAACATGTTTTTATTTTCCTTTGATATGATTTTTGTTTTTACCGGAGAAACGCCTACCTTTGCATAAAAATTTGACTATCGTATGAAAAAGGAAATATTCGGTCAATTTGAGTTGAGAAAGGTAATGGCTGCTTCAAGTACTTCATCCCTGCCTGCCATGATGTCATCCATAGTGGGATACACTTCGATGTCGGGGATAATGCCTGTCCGTTGCACTTGTTCGCCATTGGGATAATACATCCCAACACCTGAATAACAGGCAGTAATTTCTCCAGGTAAAGATAACCGAATAAAATTTCCATTTGCTCCGGCAGTCGGAGTGCCGATTAAGGTTGCTCCGTTAATTCTGAAAATCATAGCATTTAATTCTGCAGCACTGAACGTGTCAGCGTTAATTAAAACTACGATCTTTCCTTCATATTTATATCTTTCCGACCATTGTTCATCAGGAAATTTCATTAATAAATCATGTTTATAAAACGCGCCGTTATGCGACAAATCAGGGAGGGTATTCATCGCAAAACAAAAATCCTGAGTAGCGCTTATACTAAGAAAAATACTCGTGACAAGCTCAATGTTAAGCGGATAATTTCTTAAATCAAAAATAATGCCGCTATAATTTTTCAAACTGTCTGTCAATCCTGAAATATCATTCGTTTGAGGCATATCCATGTTTATGTATAATATATCTTTCGATATATTTTTATAAAAGTAAGAGCGGGTAGGGGTTTTAAGTAATAATTTTTTATTATCTTCAAAAACAGTTATCAATTGCTGATCTCTTATTACCGTCAATGAAAAACTATTAATAATTGATTGATATATAACACAATTTACAAAATTATCCGTAAAAAATCTGTTTGACGAAGGAACAATGGACGCGATACTGTCTCTTATCGAAGCGATTTCTCTATTATCTATACTCACTATAATATCGCCTCTTTCCAAGAAACATCCTTCAATTGGATTTCTAATAACCGTCTTTGAATCAATTAACGTTATATAGTTGAAATTTGATAGATAATATGAAAATTTTGGGATTAGAAAACCGTGCCCGTCGTTCAATCGTGTAGCTAATAACAGAACGGAATTATAGTATGATGTAAAATCAAATGCCTGCTTAAAATGTGGTATAAATTCTATCAGCGTTGCTTCCCACGATTGATCCATCAGGTATTTGTAGGGATAAAAATAATAGATTACATTCCAATATCTGAATAATGCTAATAACCGGTACTCATATTGAAGGATCATTTCAGCATTATAATTTATCTCATTGGGCGATGCAATAAAATAATCAAAAAATACTTCCGACTTGATATAATGCGATGGTTGATCAACAGTAAGAGATGCTATTTCTTTTAGCGCTTTCTTTATGGTATCGTTAATAAATGAATGATCAAGCCAGCACAGGTTTACGTTCATATTCAGAGAATCGTTCCACATCGTATCTTTTTTCATTTCGTACTCTGCTGCAATCCGTATCATCTGCATCAATTCGGAATTGACTTGTTCAGGTGTCTCTGCTTCATTGATTTTGCACATCCTGTCTATCAATACCTGATCCCAATCAAATTTGCCTGCGGTCACATTCGGATGGTAATACTTCAAAAGCCCCCATACTCGGCAGGTAACCGCCCATTTCGTTGTATCATTGAACGGATAGTCGCAGACTGTATCAATGGGTTTGACAAAATAGGACTTGTTTTCACCCTCATTTGCAAAGATGCTATGAGGATAAAGCAGATTAATTGTAATGATGGTAGTGAAAACTATTTTATACCTTTTAGAATGACAAAATGCAACTATTTCTTTCATAATGAATCGTTTATAAAAATGTTTTAAATTGACTTACGTATATTATGCGACAAAGGTAGTAAAATTTTTCTCATATTCAATCAATTGGAATTGAGAAATGTAATGGCTGCTTCAAGCACTTCGTCCCTGCCTGCCATGATGTCATCCATAGTTGGATACACTTCGATGTCGGGGATAATGCCAATCCGTTGCGTTTGAGTGCCATCCGGATAATAAAATCCGATACCGGAATACTGCGTTTGAATTCTTCCAGGTAAAGTAAAACGAGTAACATTTCCGTTAGACCCGGCTGTAGGTGTTCCAATTAATATTGCTCCATGGATTCTTAGCATCATAGCCACGGTTTCTGTATAACTTATTGCCCCTTCATTGATCAACGCGACTATTTTACCATTATATTTTTTACGCTCCTTCCATAGCTCATCGGGACATTTTGTAAACCATTCATGTTTATAAAATGATCCGCAATGAAAAAAATCGACATGGGTTCCTAAAGCATAATGAAATTCCTGCGTTGAACTTATATGACTGATTAGTTCCCAATAATTAAATAGTAATGGGGATTTTCTCAAATCAAAAATAATACCGCTGCAATTTCTTAAACTGTCCATTATGACTGGGATGTCGGATGTTTTCAATAAAGATAAATTTACATAACTTATTTCAGATGAAATGTAATAATAGGGGTTTGAAGGAACAGAGGCACCGGAGAAATATTTTCGGTCTTCCTTGATAGTAATCTCATGTTTATTTCTCATTAATGTCAAATTGGTGCCTTTTGTAATATCATAAGATATCCAACCATTAACGAGTTTATCCCTAAAGCGTTTATTTGGCGAAGGAAGGAAGTCCGACATACTGTCTCTTACCGTCCGGATGCTTTTTCCTTCTACACTTAAAATAATATCCCCTCTCTCTAACAAACTTCCCTCAGGTTTGTTCATTACAATGGTTAAAGAGTCAATTAAAGTTATGTATTTTTCATTCCCGCTTTTAAGAGGTAAACCACTTACTACAGCATGATCATCATTCAAATTCGTTATTAATTTAACCAGCAGGTTATTATAAGATGGGAAATCAGATGCTGATAAAAATTGGGGGATAAACTCTGACAATGTTACATCCCATGATTGATCCATCAGGTATTTGTACGGATAGAAATAGTATATCACATTCCAATACCTGAATAGCGCCAATAAACTGTATTCATATTGATTGATTACATCCTTATCATAATCCTTTTCATTAGGAATAGCTTCATAATCACGAATTTCGTGTGGCCGGACATAATTCAATATTGATCTT
>Ga0099364_10004455_pt1 | contig 21215 bp, 15 predicted proteins | sample TergutTh196P3_FD_73070 | JGI IMG/M metagenome (GOLD analysis project Ga0099364, IMG submission 73070) | Microcerotermes parvus P3 segment gut microbial communities from Pointe-Noire, Republic of the Congo - Th196 P3 | ecosystem: Host-associated > Arthropoda: Insects > Digestive system > Gut ... | reverse complement strand
TATTCAAATAAAAGTTTTGTTCATATATCAGATATTGTAAATTATAAATTATAAATTATAAATTCAAATTTCCCCCCCCTAATAATTAATGTCTTGCAGACGGTAGATAGTAATTCTGCGAGCCTTTTCGCAAGCTCAAAGTCTATTGAACCGCCCCATAAATGTGGGGGGAGGGTAGTGACACTGAGATTGCTTCGTGAGAATAGCAAGAAGAGACCTCGCAACGACGGGCTGGGGTAATAGTGGCACGGAGATTGCTTCGTGAGAATAGCAAGAAGAGACCTCGCAACGACGGGCTGGGGTTGTTGAAGTAATTGAGAATGCAGAATTAAGAATTAAGAATTAAGAATTAAGAATTAAGAATTAAGAATTGAGAATAGAGACGCCCCGACCAGATAGCATTTTCCGCCAAGAAATTAGTTATAAAAAACCAAGCTAAATCCATACGGAGTCCTCTCCGAAAAGTCGTTTGCGTAGAGATGTTAGCTCTGTAGAAAGCAATATATGCACCATGTTGCATCTTGTAGGAATGCAACACAATGTGCCAATATTGAGGCGGAACGCATACATGCGTTCCCTACGAATGCCAATTGATTGGTTGCATCCCTACGGGATGCGGTTTTGTGTTTTTACATCATTTTCTACATAGCTTCACATACCTTCGGCATGTGTAAGGTATGTTTACAATTAATTAAATTCTACATCGAGGCGGATCGCATACATGCGTTCCCTACGAATGCCAATTGCTTAATTACACACAATTTAGTTATCCCAAAGTGGTATATTACAAAAATAGTTGACAAAAAAACATAAAAAATATTTTTTGTAAGTATTACCAGAAAGGAGGTTATTTGTGGTGTCTTTTTTTAATCTTGAAAGGCGAATAGTTATACTGACAGCGGTCATGTTGCTATTTGGATCAATATTAATAATTATGATTTATCGACAAACTGATAAACAGTTAAAAGATGAATTTCTTTTAAATGGAAATATTTTGATTCAGATGTTAGATGTTAAATACATCAAGGTTTTGACGGGTAGCACAGATGATTATGTCCTTGATGAGTTTCAATATTTACATTCTAAATTCCGTGAAATGATACATTTAAATGATGTATATCAATACATTTATGTAATGAGAAAAAACGATAAAGGTGAAATAGTTTTCTTGATTGATGTTGGTAATGTGGACAATCCACAATATGACCCTTCCTTACCGGGCGAAATTTATGAGGAAACTAATGAAGGCATCGATTTTGTTTATACTCAAAGACTACCAGTGGTTTATGGTCCTGTTACTGATAGATTTGGCTCTTGGGTATCAGCACTTTTTCCAATAATAGATCCTGAATCTGATGAAATGATAGGATTTCTTGGTATGGATAAGGATGCTTTTTCTTGGAAACTTCGAGTAGTAGAAAAACTTGCTTTTCCGATATTTTTCATTATTTTGATATATTATTTGTCCATTCTCAGTTTTAAAATTTCTAAACAAAAGCACTATATAAGTCAAAGATCAGAAAGACTAAACAAACAAAAGCTTACTATCAGTGATCTTACTTTGTCAGAAGAATTTAATTCTAATGATTTTACAAAAAAATTGGAACTGATTTGCGAAAAAGTATCAATATGTATGTCAGTAGAAATGGTATCTATTTGGTTTTTGAAAAAAAACTCAGATGTAATGGAATGCCAAGCTTTATACTCTTTAAATAACCACGATTTTACATCAGGTATTGAGGTTGATTTAGGAGTATTTGAAAATTTTATTGAGGAAAGATTCAATAAAGAAAGCATTATAGCTCTGGAGAATGTAAAAAAAGATAAACAATTTTATGATTGCTATTTAAAACATGATGAAGATGGACAGTCTATAAAATCAGTGATTTACGCTAGTTTTTATGAAAATAGGAGGCTTTCTGGATATTTAGCTATAGAAAATTATAAAAATTACAGAGAATGGACTGCTGATGAGGAGATATTCATTGACAACATAACTGCAATAATACAGCAATTGGTTGAAAGATTCAATAAAGAAAAAGCTGAGATTGAGTTAATTCAAACTAATAATAGATTTTTAAAAACACTGGATAGCATGATGGATGGTTTTATCTATTTTGACAAAGATTTGTTCTGCAAATATATAAATAATAAAACCGCAGAAATTTTTGGAATACCCTACAAGAATTATGTTAATGTAGAAATTTGGGATATTATACCTCATGAATTTTTAGATTTTCTGAGAGATTTGATTCAACTTTCATTGTTTGAAAAAAAAGAACAAATGAAAACAGAATTTGTTAAATCCTTAAATAAATGGATAGAATTTAGAGTTTACACTGTAGATAATGATATAGCTTGCATTTTTATGGATGTAACATTTGAAAAACAAAAAGAAAAGATTTTTCTTGAAAATCAAAGACTATCTGTAATAGGAGAAACTACTACTTCATTTGCTCACGATTTTAATAATTATTTACAAGTAATTCTTGCCAATATTCAAGTGATGAATAGCAAATTAGAAGACCATGTATCTCGATGTCCTAATGATCAGCTTGTAAAATATAGTTTTCAAGATAAAATGAGAAAGCATATCAATACTATCCAGACAGTGACAAATGATGCAGCTACACGGGTTCAGATACTCCAAAGATACGCTGGTTCAAAGCAATCCACCAGTGAGTACAATAAAATTAATCTTAATATTGTGGTTCAAGAAGCTATTTTACAATCAAAAACTGTTTGGAAAACAGAACCAGAAAGATATGGTATTGCCATTGATATTAAAGAAAAATATTCAATCACTCCTGATATATTTGGTAACGATAGTGAGCTACGATCCGTTATTTATGGACTGATACAAAATTCAGTTGAAGCTATGCCCAATGGAGGAACTATCACTTTTGAAACAAAAGATTCAGAAGAAGGGGTTTATTTGTTGATATCAGACACAGGTTCGGGCATCAATAATGATATTCTTGATAAGATTTTTGAACCTTTCTTTACAACAAAAAGCTTTAATATTGGGAAAGGATTGGGTTTAAGCAATGCTTACAGTATTATCTCTGAACATAATGGGACAATGAGAGTATTCAACACGAAAATAGGCGGTGGAACTACTTTTGAAATCGTTCTTCCTTATTTTGAATCTAATGGGCAGCAAACAACTAAATCCTTAAAGAAAGAAAAGGAAATAGTTAGTATTATGTGGGTAGATGATGATGAAATAATAAGAAATATTGCTGAAGATATGATAGCTGATATAGGACATGAAGTCATTACCGCAGAAAGCGGGCAAAAAGCTCTTGAAATACTTCAAAACAAAAAATTTGATATACTTTTGACTGATATTGGCATGCCGAATATGAATGGTTGGCAACTCATAGAAAAAATCAATGAAATAGGTAAAGAAAATATGAAAATAGCTGTTATTTCTGGCTGGGGAGCTCAGATTCCTGATTCACAGAAAGAAGAATATGGTGTAGAGTATGTTCTGTCAAAACCAGTAAAATTGGCTCAATTGAAAAAACTGATTGATGACTGTATGGATTATTAATAAGGTAAATTATGTTTTATTTTAATTTTCGTTTAAACAAATAAAAAAAAGAGGAACTTTATGAAGAAAACTTACTTATGTTTTTTCTCAATGCTTTTATTAGCAATAAGTTGTGCAACTCCAAAACAAGAAATCATTTTACTTAATAGAGAAAATGTACCTGTTCCAGAATCTATTGGAATCCATATCATTTTTCCAGAGATGTCAAACACATCTGTAGGAACTGTCCAGATCATTAGAGACTCTGAAAGAATGAATATTCAGAGTTTTGAACAAGCAGTAATTTTTTCAACTAAATTGAAAAAAAATTTCAGTATTTTCAGACTTGCTAATGTTGATAGAGAGGAGTCAGGAGAGTATGCAATGTTTCTAGTAAATACTATTGGAGATATGGATATCAGAGATTTTTATCTTGAAAATCTAAAAAGCGTCCATGATGTAAATTTTGCAGGGTATAATATAGCCTTTTTTACAGCACCTACGCTGACTTTACCGTTGATAAAAACAATTATTGATGTTCCAGATATTGACTTCATTTTTACAGATTCTGATAGTTTAAATTTGCTTGAATACGAAGTTATAGATTTCGATTTTGAAGAAATAATACCAGACTTTGATAACCAAACAATCCAGACCACTTGGGAAGATTTAAATGTAAATATCTCAAACTTTGTCGGTGAATTAAGAGTCCATCCTCCTTTTACAAGGGTTGAAGGTCATTTTGTAAAAGCAACTACTTATGCTTCAAGTTCTCGACTAGACGAAGCTCTTGATAGAGCTTTTGAACTTGCTTTGACGGAGATTTCTAAACACCAAATCCAACAAGTTATCAGCACTAGCGTTGCCGCAGAGCATTTTTTAGAAACCGCAACTGTTATCGAAGCTGAAAATATAGTCGATAATTTGATGTTCTCCGAAATCAAACTTTCCTTAAACTTTCATTTCAATATTCATTCTTTTGTAGCTCAGGTAGAATTGAAAAAAGATTTGAGAAAAAATAGTATAGAGGATTATATTCCTGATATTGTTATTCAAGATGAAGATGATGATTATGCCGAAATGTTATATATATATCCACCAAGAGATGATGAGTTTTTACTTGAGATAAATTCAGAACAGTCAAATATGTCTGAGAACGAAGAATACGAAGAATCTGAGATTATTCTAGAACATCAACCGACTTTAATGCTTATGGAAAGGACAATTTTTAGAGTTGTTGAAGATCATGATAACAACTCTGAATAGATTTTATGCATATTACAGCCATAATTCCTGCTAGATATGCTTCGACAAGACTACCAGCAAAAGCTTTGAGATTGATAGCTGGTAAAACTTTGATTCAAAGGGTTTTTGAAGCTGTTTTTGATACGAATCTCTTTAGTAAAGTTATTGTAGCAACAGATCATTCTGATATTTTCGAACATGTAAAATGTTTCCATGATGAGGTTATGATGACCTCAATTCACCATCCCTCTGGAACTGATCGTATAGCAGAATGCTCAAAAAACATCAATACTGACCTGATAATAAATGTTCAGGGTGATGAACCATTCATCTCAAAAAAGCCTCTACATTTGCTTATAAATACCTTTAAAAATGAAAATATTCATATTGCCTCAATGATGACCTTTTTTGATAATGAAGATGATTTAATTAATCCTAATTTTGTAAAAGTGGTTTGTGATAAAAATTTTGACGCTCTTTATTTTTCAAGAGCTATCATTCCCTATTCTGTAACTGGTTTTCAAATTAATAATTCGCAAGTTTCACCAATATCAAATCAAAATGCACCTTATTATAGACATATTGGGGTTTATGCCTACAGACCACAGATGCTCAAAACTTTCGTAGCTTTACCTCAAAGCAATCTTGAAAAAATAGAAAAACTAGAACAACTTCGGCTTCTTGAAAATGGCTATAAAATAAGAATGGTATTAACCGATTACAAAGGAATAGGGATAGATACTGTTGATGATTTAGAAAGAGCTGAAAAAATATTACAAATTAAAAATTAAAGTATTTATGATGAACAAAGAAAAGTTATCCATTATAACAGTCAATCTTGGTCTCTTTTATAATATAATTCTCTCATTAATCAAGACATTTTTTGGTATTGTTGGGCATAGCACTTCTCTGCTCGCTGATGGTATCAATTCTACTTCTGATGTGGTATATTATATTGCTGTAAAAATATTATTAAAAATAGCCAATAAACCTGCTGACAAAGAACACCCTTTTGGACATAAGCAAATGGAAAGTATTGCTTCTATAGTCATAGCAGCATTTATTATCACAACAGCAATTGCTATTGCTTGGAATAGTTTGAACACTTTAATTGATTTTATTGGGGGTAATGAACCTCATAAAAATATTAGATTAATTACCCTTTATATTGCCTTGTTTACTTTCATATCAAAGATTTTTCTAAGTATTTATACTATGAATATTGGCAAAAAAACAAACAACCCAGCTATTCAAGCTCTCGCTTCTGACCATATAAATGATATTTATGCTTCTTCAGCGGTTATTATTGGTATATTCTTTGCTATAAACAACATTTATTGGGTTGACCCCTTAGCAGGGATTGTCGTATCTGTATTTATTCTCAAAACAGGGGTTGAAATTTTAAAAAAGTCTACAAATGAAATGATGGATATTGCCCCTACAGATGAAATGCAAAATATTGTGAATAATTGTGCAAATAGATTTGACGATAATATCACAATTGAATCTATTTTATCTCATAGATATGGAAATCACTATTCCTTAAATATAACTATAGGAATAGACGGCGAGTTATCTATGAATCAAGCCGACAATCTTGCCGATAGATTTGAAAAAGAGCTGTTATCTAAGGATGATGATTTAAAATATGCCTTTATTCATTATCATCCGAGGAAATAATTATTTAGATATATCTATAATGACACTGTAAATACTGACATAAATGATAATAAACATCTATATAATGCAGATGATTATAACATTGACAGCAATAAAAAGATTGCTGAAAAGTATGATGTAAATTACGATGTAAATAATACTCAAAAGAAAATTTTAGAACTAATGCAAACTAATCCAAAAATCACAATGAAAAAATCTCTGAAGAATTAGTTATCTCCTTCTTTGCAATAGATAAAAGTATAAGACTTTCGGAATGCTTTTAATGAATATTATATCTATGATTATAGAGCAAAATGAGAATAAAAGTCTCTGAAATTGGGACGGCATATGGCTTTCTCATTTTCTCGCAACAATTTCACCTAAATTGATGGTTTTTCACATTGGAGGACACATAGTTACTGTACCCTAAGGTTTTCGTAAGACAAAAACTTTATGATGCACAAGGGACATGACCCCATGCAGTAGGAGAGCCAAAATCTCAAACTTTACTTCGATTTTCTCAAACAATATCGTAAAATATACCCCTTTTAACCATTTCTATCGAACTTTATTCTGATACAATATTGGCATAACGCTTAAAATATTAACAACAGTATATTTGCATCTCTCAAAGTTTAAATGCCCCCTTTTACTGCGGTCATTTACACACCTCATCTGTTTTATCAATAACACAAAATAAGCATCTTACTTGACAATTTTCTCTATATGAAAAAACTGACATTATAATAAAAAGTAAAAATGTTTTATGGTAGATATATTCATATCAAATAAAACTTTACTAAGGAAGTTAGAATATGATAGAAGTTGAAAATATTTCAAAAAGTTTTTTATTGCCCCAAAACATGATTTCGAAATACAGTTCCCTAACTGAAAGGTCTTTTTATGCCCTCTCAGATATATCTTTCGAGATAAATAAAGGAGAAGTCATTGGTTTGATTGGTCTGAATGGAGCTGGAAAAACTACATTGATAAGAGTATTAGCAGGACTGTATGAACCAGAAAAAGGGGTAATAAAATACAACAATCATCCCATAAACCAGAAACCTCGAATTTCGATTCTCACAGCCGGTCAGGGAATATATCAAAGTCTTTCTGTAGAATCTCTAATAAGATATTTTGGTTATTTACAAAATAAGAATTTTAACTTTGACTCCAAAGAGGTTGATGATTTGATAATGTTTTTGGGGTTAAAAATGCATAAGAAAACTAAAATAGAGACACTCTCCTCTGGTTGGAAACAAAAAATATTTTTGTTATTAGCATTTTTGAATGACCCAGAGCTGATATTGCTCGATGAACCATCAAGTTATCTTGATTTTTTAGGGCAGAAAGAGTTAGATGAGCTTATTGACTTGTTCAAGAAGCGAGAAAAATATATCGTTTATGCGACTCATAACCTACACGAAATAGAAAAAAAAAGTGACAAAATAGCATTTATTGATAAAGGATTATTAATATTTTTTGATAGTAAATTGAATCTTTTAGCGAAGTATAATAATAAAAGTCTTGAAGAAATAGTATTATCAAAGTTAGGGGTAAAAAAAAGATGAACATGATTCATACCTCTCCCCCACCTTTACACAAAAAAATGAAATCAATATTGTACATATTTATTTTTATCTCTTTAGTAATAGTTTATGTATTACTTGATAATGTTTGGGGACTTACAAACACTATAGTCTGGATATTAATGATTTCTTTGTCTTTAATTAACTCATTTCTTATAGAACATTATATTAATCATATTTTTCCTTTGAGAATAGGAATAAAAAGTATGTTAAAAATCCCTATTTCAAAAATTGGTTTTATTTCAATGATAGATATAGTTAGTTTTTACATATTGATAAGAAATTTATTAAATGATATCCATCGCATAATAGCATGGATTTTGGCAATATATCTAACAATTACTATTTTGATAGGAACAAAAGCATTTCAAATACAATTTGGCGATAAAGATGATGTAGAAATCCCTGATGATTTTTGAATAAACCCAACTCATAAAGGGATTTATTGTAAAAAACTACTTTATAGAGTTTTATTATTAATAAAACAATTAAAAGGATTTGTTTATGAAACAATTAATATTGATATTTAAAACAGAGATTTATCAGCTCCTACAAGATAAGCGATTGTTGATAGCTATTAGTATCTATTTATTTATATTTTTATCGAGTTTAGTTATGATGATTTTTTCTGAAGTGGAAACACCACTTTTTAGTAAGCCATCTGAAGAAACGAATAAAACAATACTCTTTTTTTTATTCTGTTTATTATCCTTTTCCTTTTGTTCTCTAGTCACTGCAGACATCACTGCTGGAGAAAAGGAAAGAAATACTTTAGAATCATTGTTAATGACTCAATGTCCTAGATACATAATTTTTTGGGGTAAGTTTCTGGTCGGGTTATTTTTTTCTTTGATACCTTTTTTGATAGGTCTACCAGTAATGTTTTTTTTATCAATATCTTATAACACAGCGATTTTGGTTTTCTCTGAAATTATAAGATTTATACTCATATTAATTCCATTCCCTTTTTTTATTACTAATCTTCTGATATATAATGGATTTAAAGCAAAAACTATCCGATCAGCAAAAAGTGCCGAATTGGTAATTTTTTTAGTTATTCCTTTTTTTAGTATAGCCTTAAATAGCTTGGTAAACATTTTTCCTATAATAGTTTATTTTACTATTGTGATTAGTCTGAGTTATTTGTTTACTATTAAAACAATTAAATATTTGAAATCAGAGAAAGTGCTGTTTTAAATAATTAGACGAAGAATCGGTAACTCTATATACTTATCTATAACTTCTTTTTTACACAGAGCTTTTATGAGAATGCACAGAGTTTGAAAGCACAGAGAAAAGAAGAGTTTTTAGAAGTTACCGCTTTGATGGTTTGACCCTTAGGTCGCGGAGACTTCGATTAAAGCAAAAATTCTATATAATGTCAATCTGAGATAGACGCTACGGAATGAGTTTTCGGCAATCGTCTCTATAAATATTCAAATAGAAATGCTATATTGAAAACAATCGAACAGGATTTATGATAGGCACAATCCAGATTTGAGAATTATTTAAAGGATGGTTTTGATTTGTGGGTCTGTAGGTAAACAACAAATCCTCCAAAATAGCCAAGCATACTTCAGCTGTCAAAGGTTCACGAGCATGAATATTGCCCATAAAATAGTAATTAGGTTTGTCTTGAAATACAGTAACATCGTTTGAAAGTTTTACTGCCCAAATCGTGTGATTAAAGTCGGCATAGTTTTCATTACCTGCGTCATAATAAATCTTCCCTTGCGAAGGGCCAAGCTCTATCATTTTGCATAAACCTGGGAACTGAGCTGCGAGTTCCATCATTCTTTGGACTACCTGCTCGTTTGTCTGATAGCCTGGGATAGACCTATAAGTCGAAGTTAAATTTGCTTTCATTTCTGTTTCTGTGAAAGTGATTTTCACTGTAGAGTATTTAGATTCAAAATACAGCTTTTGCTCAGCATTGACCACAAGATAAACTTCATTTTTACTTGGAATCACTTGGGCTATATCATAACCTAAAGTGATATACTCTTGCACTCTTTCGTGAGAAACAAAAGGAATGCTGATAACCATTCTTTCTGCTGATAGATAAACACAAAATATGATAAGAAAAACTGAAAATAAAATTATTTTTTTCATCTTTACCTCCATAATTGAAGTCAAAATATAAATAAAAGTGTTTTTGTCAATTAATGTTTTAAGATATTATATAGATAAAAATCAAATATACACACAAAAAATCCCATCTTCATCTGCAGAATAAAAATCTTTTGTTCTATTTTTATTTGAGATGAGCATATAGCCTTCTTGGACAGACTCTGCTTGCATATAGTTTTTGAGTTGTATTATACCTGCTTTATGGTATTCATCACCTCTCCAGATTTTCATTTCTACCACAAATTTTTGTTTTTTAAAGAGAACAACGAGGTCTAATCTTTTTTCTGCACCTGTTTGGACTTCTTTGAAACAAAAACCTATACCATTGAGGATAGGTTTTAAAAAGACCATAAAGAGCATACGAAGTTCATTTTCAAGAAATTTGTCGGATTTTAGGTAGTCATGGCTATTGTATTTTTCTTTGATAGTCTCTTGAAATTTTAGCATGACCATTCTGAAGTCGAGATTTCCGTCTTTTTTTATGTAAGGTTCTTTGACTTTATTTAGTATTTCATAATTTGAGAGCATGATTTTTGTGACAAAATATTCTGTCATTACTTCTTCAAATATCTTGTTATGTATTCTAATTTTGTTGTATTCATCTGGAATAATCATTCCATACAATTTGGCAAAATTTATAATGGGATCCATTAAACTAAAATTAATTTCTTCATGACCAACAAGAACAGATTTTATGAGTTCAAATAGTTTTGGAATATCTTCAAGGTTTTTAGCGAGACTTTCAAAAAGAGTATTCATTTCTTGCATCAGTTTACTCACTGCCCATTCAATATCAACAACATCCCAGTTTTTATGCTCCCGCTTTGGTAATAATTCTTCATCAACCATTTTACAAAGTTTACTAACAAGAAAGGGATAACCATTTGTCCAAAAATGTATTTTCTCAGAAACAGATTTTATATCCATTTTCCGACCAGTTGTTTCTACATAATCAAGAAGCATCGATTCAATTTCAAGCGGTGAAAAGCTCATGTCGGCTGTAAATTCTACTGCAATGTTCCAGGGACTATTATATTTTTTTTCGGCTTCTGGTCTGATTTGAAGTTTCAAGGATTTTATATCATAAAGACCAGCAAGGATTACACTATGAAAAGTAATATCGTCACCCTCTCGTGCATTAAGGTATTTTTCTCTTAATAACCCTAAAAATGATATAAAAATTTGATTGTCTCTTGATTTGTCTACTTCGTCAATGATCAAAATAATCTTTTTATCAATGCTGGACATGATTTCTGTGATGGCAAGCGATAGAGTTTCAAAACCTGTTATTTTATCAATTTTCTCATTAAATAAATCTCCATATCCATTTTTTTTGATCCTAGAATCTCTTGCTAACATACCCAAAAATGATTTACAAAATCTCTCTTCATTGCTAAACATTAAATCGCCAACACCTTCAAAGCTGAGTCTTGTAGCTACATATTCATCAGAGTCGGCGAGTAGTCTTCTTAAGGCTGCTAATGTCGTAGTTTTTCCGTATTGCCTTGGCCGATTGATGACAATGTACTTTTTCATTTTTATTAAAGCCATGACTTGCTCTAGTTTGTCACTGATGTTAACCATGAAATTTTCATCTGGGATACAAGTCCCAGTTATATTAAATTTTTTCATACTTTCACTCCTAAAAACCATTATTTTTAAGTAGTTATTTTTGTCAAATAATATTTTATGGTTTCTATAGACTCACATAATCTTAAGCATTACTATTGAAATCTAAAAATACTTTATGAAAAGCATAAATTATTCTGAACTGCGTGAAGAATCTTAAGACTTTTCACTTCGTTCAAGGTGACAGGTCGGGTCGTAGAATTTTAAAGGGATAAGCGTTAAGTTGTAGCGTCAATCTCCGATTGAAACATAAATTATATAAATTTCAGATCAGAGATTGACACTACGGAATGAGGTTATTGACAGGGTGCAGTTTGCATTTCCCATTGTCTTATTGTCGCAACCACTGATTATTGTGCCAATTGTATGTCCCAGCAACTTTTTGAAATCTATCATAAAATGTAGCAAAATTGTTGCTAAAAGCATTTGAACTGACATTGACATTCGCGCCGATTGTAATTCTAGTTATGTTGCTGCCAGAAAATGCGTTACTTCCTATAGATGTTACACTTCTTGGAATATTTATTGTAGAAATGTTGTTTCCAGCAAAGGCTTGATTTCCAATTGAAGTTAGATTGCTTGACAAAGTTACATTTGTTATTCTATTTCCTAAAAATGCCTCATCACCTATCGTTATTACATTGCTTGGAACTGTAAGACTAGTGAGCTGATTATTACGAAAAGAACCCATTCCAATCGTTCTCACTCCACTTCCAATCGTTATGCTAGTAAGTTGATTAGCAGAAAAAGCGTTATTTCCGATGATAGTAACACTATTTGGGATAGATACATTAGATAATTCATTTCTTTCAAATGCTCCTTCACCGATTGAAGTAACACTATTTCCAAGAGTAATACTTGAAAGACGGTTACTATTAGAAGAGCTAGTTATATTTGTGTTCTGAGCAGGGGTAGTCCCACTAGCACTTTGGAATGTTACATTTATTCCATAAGAACCACTAACATTGTTATCATATCCTCTCACTCTAAATGAGTATCTATGATTCGCTTCTATATTTATAGATATTCTCGCATTATATCCAGAACCACTATCGTCATCTTGTCCTACTCTTTGATTTGATTGATTGAAAATCTCCATATAAGTGTCAATATTTCCGGTTGTTTCAACTGTTACCCTACCATTTGTTCTTGATTGAAACTGATATGAATGCTCTGCTCCTCTGTTTAGAGTCCTTGTAGTTCCATTAGCATTAGTATTATTTGAATCGACAAATGACCAGTTTCCAACTCCAGATGTGCCACCAGTTCCTCCACCAGCAAATGCAAAATCTCCAATTGTAGTAACACTGTTAGGAATAGTAATACTTGTTAGTCGATTGCCCAAAAATGCTCTAGAACCTATTGAGGTAACGCTATTAGGGATAACTATACTCGTCAAATTGTTTTCTGCAAATGCACCAGTGCCAATTGATGTAATACCATTGCTAATTGTAATTCTAGTTAGTTGATTCCCTCTGAAGGCGTTATTTCCAATCGCAGTATCACTACCTGGAACAATAGTAAGCAGAGTCTGCTGGTTAGTAGTGGCAAATGCTCCCTCACCTATAGTAATTCCAGTAGGAACTGTGATACTGGCCAATCTTGTGCAATCAGCAAAAGCATTTTCACCGATATTTCTGACACTACTTGGTATAGTAATACTTGTCAATCCAGTACATCCTGAAAAGGCACTACTACCAATTCTTGTTACTCTATCAGGGATGGTGATACTGGTCAGACCAGTAGCACCTGCAAAAGAGTTATTTCCTATGTTTGTTACACTATTAGGGATGGTGATACTTGTCAATCCTGTAGCACCAGAAAAAGCACTCTCTCCAATGCTGGTAACATTACTTGGGATAGTGATACTGGTCAGACTTGTATTACGAGCGAATGTGCTACTTCCAATACTAGTTAATCCGCTAGGGAGTGTGATGTTTCTTAAACTCGTGCAACCTGAAAAAGCATAGCTTCCAATTCTTGTTACGCTTTCTGGAATTGATAGACTGACCAAGCTGGTGCATCCAGAAAAAGCATTGTCTCCTATGCTTGTAACACTTTCTGGGATAGTAACACTGACTAAACTTGTGAAACCAGAAAACATATAGTCACTAATAGTTCGCAAGCCATTTGGGAGTGTAATTGTTGTCAGTCCTGTACACCCTGAAAAAACATTTCTGCCGATAGACGTTACACTGTTTGGTATAGTAAGGTTTGCCAATCTAGTACATCCAGAGAAAGCATTATCACCAATACTTACTACGCTACTTGGTATTGAGATACTAATCAAGTATGTATGATTACGAAATCCCTCACTAGCTATTCGTGTAACAGGTAATCCATTGTAAGTTGGTGGTATCACTATTTCTGTAGCTCCCGCTGAGCCTCTACTTACTTCGAATGTTGTATTATTATTTATTAAGGTATAGGACAAGCCCAAAGAGCCTTGTGGTTGCCTTTCAAATCCACTTATAGGCTGCATTCGAGCATTTATTGAACCCGGTCGTAAAGATTGGGTTTCTAAGGAGCCTAGAGGAGAAAAGATACCGTAAAGCGCGTATAATGATCCACCTACAACCCACCAGCCAGCATCATTTAGGGTACTCACTTCTTCACCTTGCTCGTTGGTTCTTTTATAGGTATCCGCTTCTGGAGCAAATCCTATTATTACTCCGGTTCCTATAGCTATATCTATCAGATTGATACCATTGTATTTCGACACAAGTTCATATTCTCTTGACTGATAACCATCCATAGTTATCAAAACCCTATAACGAGCCTCTTTTTTTCTTTCAAATCTTATTACCATTGGAGTATTCTGTGCTCTTATCAGCCTATCTCCTTCGAATATTCTGACATAAGCACCAGAAGGATTGCTGTCTATAGTAACATTTTGACTTTTTCCAGGCCACATTGTTACACAGCTTGTAACAAAAAGACAGATTATACCCAATAAAACTAAAAATAGTTTTTTCATAAATTCACCTCATTTTTTTGTTTTGAACGGATTTATCCATTCTAATATTTTTTATTTCATTTTTCCGGGACAGATAAATCTATTTCCATTATCCATTACTTCCCGCTTTAATAAACCTAAACCTAAATGGCGGTTTCCCAGGCAGTCCAATGATAGCCTCTCCCAGTCCAAGATTGCTAATATCCCAGTCCTCTACCACAAAGGCTTCTCTGACATTTTCGACTATGCCTCTGGTTTGGATAGTGGACATGAAGGTTTCTCTTTTTCGATTTTCACCATGCAGATTTTTTATGTAATGCTTTGATGTCGCATCATTTACTCTGAAGGCTATAGAGGTCAAAAAACCAGACATGATACTGCGAGCCCGCTGCTCACCATAACATTCATAGACCTGCTCTACATTTTGGATACCTATCATAAATTTAACACCAAGACTACGACCAAAATTTACAGCATCATCTACATGCTGGAGGTTTGGTATCAAACGAAACTCGTCAGCTATGAAATAGACATTGCCTTCGCTCTTTTGTCTGCAAAGAGCCTCTTTGATAGCCAAATCAAAGAGCAGACTATAAATAGGTGAGAGCATTGCTCCAATACCAATATCGTATTCGATAAAGACTATCTTACCACCTTTTGCTCTGACAAGGTTTCTGATTGCTAAACTGCCTTGTTTTTTGAAATTTCCCAATAGTATCTCACGCGAAAGCTGTTGTAACTCTGACATCACACCTTGAGTCTGAGGTGAATTGTCATTAGAAATATAGCTAATCATTGCTTTCATATCGCTATGTCCAGAGAGCATTTCTCGTAGCTCCGCTGTGGGTGATGAGTCGAGAAAATTTCTCAAGGTCAGATTATCTGCATGTAATGTGTCTTTATTTCTTGTAAAATGAGTGAGAACTGCTGAAAATAAATCCTTTGCAGCCATCGGAAAAAAAGGTTGATTTGTCTTTTCCAGTTTTTGATGAAAAAGTGCTTTAGATATCTCTACAATGTTTGCTTCCATGTTCTCATCATTTTCTATCTCATTAAAGATATTCCAATAATCCACTCCCTCTTGACCCGTAGCTGTATTGTCATTACTGATAACAATATCACCCTTTTGATAAAAGGAACGATAGAAATCGCCTTTGGTATCAAAAATTATCATCACATCGTTTGCAGTCATTGATTTTCGGAGCTGACTTATTATCTGGTCTAAAGCATTCGTCTTTCCAGTCCCAATACCACCCAAAAACATTAGATGTCGACTCAATAAATCTGCATCTAATGGGACAGATAGATTGCTACCAGTCTCATCTATACCCTGAAATGAACACATCGGATTGTTTACTGGGTATGTTATAGGTCTGTCATGTAAGACATTGCCCTCAAATACTTCGATTTTTTTCATATTTTTTACTCCAAACCATAAATCCTAAAAGATTATTTTCTTAACACTCCATTATAGTCTCTTTTTCCTGTCATCAATGTAAAAATAAATTGTCTTTCCTTACACATATAGAAGATATGTGACTCTTTATAGGAACAATTGTAACCCACCACCCCTCCCCCCCTCACCTCACACACCGCTGCGGCGGTGTGTGAGGTGAAGGGGGATGTTGGAGGGCATCTTTTCTATAAAGAGTCACATACACTTCGGTATGTGTAAGGTAAATTTATTTATCTATTTTCACTCTATCAAATAGAGTAAAATCAATACCCATATCCACCTTCATAACCACCATCGTTACTCTGTCCATTGTCAGTGCTCGGTGTTGGCTCATTAGATGAACCTGCATCTGGAGTAGAACCTACATCGGGGGTATAATTAACATCATGTCCTTGCTCATTCCCCTGTTCAGAATCTTGTCCTTGTTCATTACCTTGCTCGGCATCTTGACCTCGTACATTACCTTGCTCTGAATCCTGACCTTGTTCATGACCTTGCTCTGAATCTTGACCTTGTTCATTAACTTGCTCGGTTTCTTGACCTTGCTCAGAATCTTGTCCTTGTTCATTACCTTGCTCGGAATCTTGTCTTTGATCATTGACATGATAAGAATCTTGACCTTGCTCAATATCTTGACTTTGCTCATTGTCTAGATCAGCAACCTCTTCAAGCTGGTTGTCATGCTCTACATCCTCTTCAGGTTGGGTTTCTTGCTCTGCATCATCTTCAGGTTGGTTGTCTTGCTCTGCATCCTCTTCTGGTTGTGTGTCTTGCTCGGTATCCTCTTCAGGTTGGTTGTCTTGCTCAACATCCTCTTCTGGCTGATTATTTTGTTCACTATCCTCTTCAGGTTGGTTGTCTTGCTCTGCATCCTCTTCTGGTTGTGCGTCTTGCTCGGTATCCTCTTCAGGTTGGTTGTCTTGCTCAACATCCTCTTCTGGCTGGTCGTTTTGTTCGGCACCCTCATCTGGTTGATTATCTTGCTCTGCATCCTCTTCAGGTTGGGTGTCTTGCTCGGCTTCCTCTTCAGGTTGGTTTTCTTGCTCTACTTCCTTTTCTGGTTGGTTATCTTGCTCAACATCCTTTTCAGGATGGTTGTCTTGCTCGGCTTCCTCTTCAGGTTGGTTTTCTTGCTCTGCATCCTTTTCTGGTTGGTTATCTTGCTCAACATCCTCTTCAGGTTGATTGTCCTGCTCGCCTTCCTCTTCTGGTTGATTTTCTTGCTCAGCATCCTCTTCAGGCTGTGTGTCTTGTTCGGTATCCTGGTCAGGTTGATTATCTTGCTCGGCATCCTCTTCAAGTTGTGTGTCTTGTTCAACATCCTCTTCAGGTTGGTTGTCTTGCTCGGCATCCTCTTCTAGTTGGTTGTCTTGCTCAGTATCCTCTTCAGGTTGGTTGTCTTGCTCAGCATCCTCTTCAGGTTGATTGTCTTGCTCTGCATCATCTTCTGGTTGGGTTTCTTGCTCGGCTTCCTCTTCTGGTTGGGTTTCTTGCTCTGCATCCTCTTCAGGTTGGGTTTCTTGCTCAGCATCCTCTTCTGGCTGGTTGTCCTGTTGGGAATCCTCTTCTGGCTGATTGTCTTGCTCGCTTTCCTCTTCAGGTTGATTGTCTTGCTCAACATCCTCTTCAGGTTGGTTGTCTTGCTCAACATCCTCTTCAAGCAGATTGTCTTGCTCTACATCCTCTTCTGGTTGTGTGTCTTGCCCAGCATCCTCTTCTGGTTGATTATCTTGCTCAGCTTCCTCTTCAGGATGGTTGTTTTGCTCTACATCCTCTTCTGGTTGGTTGTTTTGCTCAGCATCCTCTTCTGGTTGATTGCCCTGCTCTGCACCCTCTTCAGATTGGTTATCTTGCTCTGCATCCTCTTCAGGCTGATTGTCATGCTCTGCATCCTCTTCAGGTTGGGTTTCTTGCTCTGCATCCTCTTCAGGCTGATTGTCATGCTCTGCATCCTCTTCAGGTTGGGTTTCTTGCTCTGCATCCTCTTCAGGTTGGTTATCCTGCTCAGCATCCTCATCAGGTTGGGCGCCTTGCCCAGAATCCTGATTAGGTTCATTATCTTTTTCGTAACCATTCTTTTGATTTTGATTATTTTCTATATCTATTCTTTGATTCTCTGGGAGAGTACTGTTTATGTGTTGAAATTCTTCAGTACCTATATATGGATCAGATAGTTGCATAGGCTGGCCAGGCTCTCCATTGGGACCTGGCTCTGAATTTACACCAGGAATATGATGATATCCATTAGTAGAGTTTTGAAAATTGCCTTCATGAGCATCTTGATGCTCACTTCGTGTGAGAGCTTGTATATTATTACTTTGTCCTTGAGAATCTGGAAAAGCTTCTGCTGATTTCATATGATGCCCTTCAAATGTTTTTCCATATCCATCAGTAGGTACCCCAGCACTTGCTCTTTCACCTCCACCACCATACTCACTTGGGCGATAATTCATAATTTCAATCTGTTGTTGAAGGGACCAGTCTCGTGTTCCTTGTCCTTGTTTTATTAGCTCTCTTTCGTTATTCCAAAATCCCTGAATAGCATCAGAGCATTTTTGGGGATCACGATTCTTGGTTTCACTCATTATCGTACCCTATTTTTTATGACTAAGGCAAAAAAGGTTTTGAAATTTTCATGCTCAATTACTGTTTCTCCATACTGATAAATTTTTTGTGACCCATTTAGTATGCATATGGGGTCTCCAAATGCATATCCTATTTCGATGTAGTTATAACTAATTCCTTTTGGATTTGTATCAACATAAGGTTGATGTAATATACCGTAAAAATGTATTGAATTATCAAACAATTTACATCCATCAGTATATTTTAGCCATTCTCTAAAATCTTTCGGAAATGTAAAATTGTTTCTCTTTTCAAATATATCAATTTCTTCAGTTGTCGCTCCGGGATTTAAAGACATAGTGTAAGTATCTATGTCTATAATTTCATTAAGCTTAGTTATCAAATCTGCCAAATTATCATGTTCATATCGAATATGAGGCATTTATTCCAATCTCCTTAATCTTTTACTTGACCACCCACTTTGCCAGCCCTAGATCCCCCAGTTTCTGTATATCATTAATGATAGCACCCAACTCTCTGATAGCACTTTCAGATTCTTCTGTCGGGATGACTTCCATAAATCCAAGTCCTTTTTCAAAAGCCATAGAAACTTGATTTTCTCTGCGTATATCAATAGCAGCAGTAGACCCCATTTTATTTAGAATGTTTATGACTAGATTTGGTCTAAAACAAAAAATAAACACACAAACGATTGTTGTAATCACAGATATGCCCAAAAATAAGTAAAAAATTTCGGCTCTCGAAGCTACATGAGACAATTGGAAACCAGCTATACTGAAACAGAGGAAAAATAGTTTGAGACCAAATTTTTTATACATAGCAAAAAATGGAATTAGACATCCAATTCCTATTGCTAAGCCAAAAAGGGTCATCAAGGTTGCCCATGTTTTTTCGGTTCTATCTCTTCTTCTGACTGCTTCTGTTTCTGCAAGTAAAGCGTTTTCAAGATTTGCTTTTGCTTGTTCTATTTCTCTTTCCACATATTCTTTTTCTCTTATCGCTGTGGCAAGATTGGCTTGAGCCTCTGCCATAGCTGACTCTGATGTATCACGGTATCTTTGTGTATCATATAGCATATTTCCCATCCAATCTCTTCCACGTTCTATTCTTCTTGTTCTCTGGATACCATCTCTTGCATCCCTTTCAGCATTAGTAACAGCTTCTTGGGCAGGTCTAAGTTTTGCTTCAGCTACTGGTACAGCTCTTTCTGCTGCATTTCTATATTGAATTGCATCTCGTTCTCTTTCTCTAGACAGCTGAACATGTCTGGGATTCATTATCTGTCTCGTCATCCCGGATTGAAAAATGATCGAATATGCTAAGTACATAATAGCAAGCGCAAAAAGCAGATACAAGAAATTGAATTTATAATTATTTCTTGCCTCGATTCCAGCAACTTCATCAATAGCATATTCTTGTTGTAGGGATGTTCTTCCTCTAACTGAGGTTCCAGCTGCTCTAAAGATAACTCTTTTGTTTGTTACCTGGAGTCTACCTTCTGCTCTCTCAAATCTAAGTAGATTTCTCAGGATAGCAATGTTATACTGTTTGACAGGTATTTCATTTTCTGTCGCAGCGATACATTCGGGGACTATTTTCATCCCTCTTTCATAAGTATCAGTTTCGTTTCTTTCTGGAGAACCTATCCCCATTCGATTTTTCATCGTTTTCATAATTTACCTCTTTTTTGTTTTTGATGTATTATATCATTTTAAACTATTCCCTTTTTTTTCTTTCAAAACCCACACCCTCGCTAAATCATTTTTGAATAAAAATGATTTAGCGAGGGTGTGGGTTTTGAAAGAGAGAGGGTGGTTTGGGGTTTTCTGTTTTCTACAATCCCAGAGTTCATCAAGGATAGGCTTGTGATTTGATATTGTGTATTTTTTGTGATGATGAGATTGCTTCGGTGGGATAGCAAGAAGGAACCTCGCAAAGACGGGCTGGGGGGATAGTGACACGGAGATTGCTTCGTGAGGATAGCAAGAAGGGACATCGCAAAGACGGGCTGGGGGGATAGTGACACGGAGATTGCTTCGGTGAGATAGCAAGAAGGAACCTCGCAAGGACGGCTGTGGGGATAGTGACACGGAGATTGCTTCGTGAGGATAGCAAGAAGGAACCTCGCAAAGACGGGATTTTAGGAATGGAAAATGGAGAATGGAGAATGGAAAATGAATGAACATAAATTGCTTCACAAGGATAGCAAGAAGGAACCTCGCAAAAACGGCTGGGGGGATAGTGACACGGAGATTGCTTCGTGAGGATAGCAAGAAGGAACCTCGCAAAGACGACGAGGGGGATGTGCCGAAAAGGCTTATATAGGGCGGATTATTCGGGGGGGGGGGGGGGGGGGGAGAGGGTTATTTTTTAAATAAGGGGGGGGGTATAGGGGGTGGTGTTTAAAAAAAAAAAAAAAAAAAACAATTT
>Ga0099364_10004454_pt1 | contig 21216 bp, 13 predicted proteins | sample TergutTh196P3_FD_73070 | JGI IMG/M metagenome (GOLD analysis project Ga0099364, IMG submission 73070) | Microcerotermes parvus P3 segment gut microbial communities from Pointe-Noire, Republic of the Congo - Th196 P3 | ecosystem: Host-associated > Arthropoda: Insects > Digestive system > Gut ... | reverse complement strand
CAATAAAATAATCCGTTTTCCCCACAAAAACCACCGCAAGATACCTCACATCCGTCCTGTTTTTGAACATATTAGAACTTTTATACGAGCGCAGTTGCGTGATTGCCTCGTTTTTCTTGGCGTCTATTATTTTTTGGTCGGTTGCCTCGCTCTGTTTCACATATTTAAGTTCAAAAACCCATTCCGAAATAGCATTTGGGTGCAGATGGTTTCGCTGGAGATAAACGTCGGAATAGCCGGAGGAATTTTCAATTTCGGAGTACGTGAAATAAAAATTGCTGTTGATAAACATCGGCAAAAGCAAAAACTTCATATCTTTTTCGACTGTATTTTGTAAATCGCGGTTTGAAAGATAACTTACTACATTTTTGCTGAAATATTCAAAAAATGATGCGTATTCGTTGTCGTAGGCTAAACTGCGAATGACGTCCATATACATTTTTATGTCCAACGATAAGCCTTCAACTTCTTTGGTCAAAATTTGCTTTATATAATCCCAATACATCGTTTTTACTGAAATATTGGGAATTTTCAGAGCATATCTTGTGGGGTCGGAATTGTCGATGGTTACTAAACCCATATAGAACAAAAGCGAATAAAAATTCTCGTCATCGTGAATAAATTTCATACGAAATGTTTTGACGACAAATCCGCTTACAGAGTTATTTTCAATAAGTTCTCTTATTTTTTCCTTGTTTTTTTGCTTGCTAAACAGGTTCTCTATTCTGCCATAGTCGGTCTTTAAATTTTCATCTACAATTTCTTTAAACTTCTTCCCGAAAACCATAAGTCCTTGAAAGTAGTTAAAAATCATCGTTGGGTTAAACAGTTTATTTGTAGCATCTTCGTTGAACACATATCCATCGTACATCTGTTCTAAATCAATAGTAATAAGCGATTTATCTAACTGTATTTCCTCCATTACCCACTCAACTTCGTCTCTTGTCAGCCCAAGTATTTCGTTATAGCGGAGTTGGAGCGAAACATTATCCGCAATATTAAAGCCGCTTGTAACATCATCGAGCATTATCGGGGTGACGCCGGTTATAAAGATTTTATCAATGACATATTTTGCCCCTCTTTTCAAAGTTTCGTAAAAATCTTTTGTAATGCTGTTTGCCCAAACTGCTTCATTAAATTGAACTTCAGACATAACCGTGCCTTTTGCGATGATATCATTGGCAAAATGGTCGTACTCGTCTACAATCACGTATGCTCTTTTGCCGAAACTATGAACTACATCCAAAGCAAATTCAACACATGCGCGGACATCGTTGAGTTGATTGAGTTCTGTTTTTAGCGTATCGATTTTTCCTATTATTGTTTCGTGTAGTCTAAAAAATTCCACAATCGAACTTTTAATCGCATTGAGAAACGAATAATTAAAACTTACAGTATCTCTGGTATTTATTCCCGAAAAATCGAAATTCATCACAAAATATCTGTTTACATTCGCTGTCGGATTTTTACCGATGTACAGGTCGCCAAAAAGTTCCTCAAACTCGTCTTTGAAGCGAATATCAAAGTAATGCTCCATGACTGACAAAAATAAAGTTTTGCCAAATTTTTTAGGACGAGTTAAAAAATGATGCTTTGTGCCCGCCTTATCAAGCATTTCGATAAAACGGGTTTTGTCTACATAAAGATAATTACCTCTTCGTATATCCCCGAAATTGTACAAACCGTAAGGAATTTTCTTGCGCCCAACAGTCTGTTTATTCGTGTTTTCGCTTGGTTTTTGCATGATATTATTATTTTTTATTTTATTATCGTTCAATATTTCTATACATTTGTCGGCGTGTTCCGCAGTCATCACGTCTTCCGTCAAGACGGCGTTGTCGCCCATCAATGTGTGCAAAGGCAAATCGTCTATTGCAACATATTTTTCAACGTTAGGATGCGCCTTAAGATATTCTAAAATTTCAATCGCTCTTTCCACTGCCCTCCAGTGTCCATCTTTCTGATACGCTGGATTTTCTTCAATCAATTTTTCAAGTTCGCTGCCTCTGATGCGCGGAGTTATGTCTACCAAATAATCACCCATTCCGTATAATGTGAAAAAATCGACCATTCCGCTTAAGCCGTGGTAGTTTCGCCAATCGGACGAAATAACAATTTTGGCGCCGGTCGTGTCTAAAACACGTTTAAGTTGCTCAAGCGCAGTTGTATCCCAATCGAAATAAACGGCAACCAAATCATCATATTGATGCCGACTATAGTCAATTCCATGTTTTTGCGACAATTCTTTGACTAATGCACGATAATCGCCTTCAAAGTCATTTCTTTTACGCGAAAATTGAGGTTGTATCACCTTGTCAATGTCAAGAAAAACTGCCTTGTTTGACATCGAGTTGATGCGTTTTGCATCATAATGTTCTCTGAACAGGGTCTTTATGGTATAATTGGGTATACGCAATCTATATCGTCTCCCATCGGACTTTTCCATTGTGAGCAATCCTTTGTAGAAAAGCAGCGAATAAAAATAACCATCTCTTTTGCAGAGAACATCGGTGTAAAATATGTCATCTATCATACATTCAACGCCCTCATTCTTAAATATTTCCTGTATTCTTTGGCTATTTTTTTCGGTTTGAATAAATTGTTGCAAATTAGCGTAATCGGTCTGCACGTTGTCGATGATTAATTGAAAAAATGGTCTGTCAATCATCTGGTCGAATTGAAAGAGAAGCATTGACGGATTGTAAACAAGGTTGTCGGCATCCCAATTAAAAAGATAGCCGCCATAGTACCATTCCATATCCACATTGCTTTCTTCGCGTTTTACCTCTGCATCAATTAACATTTGTTCAACTTCTTGCGAAGTAAATCCCATCACCTCGTTGTAGCGTTTTTCATCTGACAGGTCTGAAATTATGTTGAACGTACCAACGAAATCGGGTATTATCACGGGCAAACAACCGGTTACAAAAATGCTGTCGACAACATCCGATGTACCAATTTTCAGTGTTTCGTAAAAACAACGCACTTCAGAACTTGCCGACCATATATCCTTGCTTTCGTCTTTCATACAGGCAGTTATCAAATCTTCGATATAATTGTCATACTCATCGACAATGACGTATGCGTCGTAGCCGGAACTTGAAATGATATTGAAAGCGTGGTCTACGTATGAAGCAGCCGGATTTTTCTTTTGTATTTGCTCAATCAGTGCATCGGGATTTTTCAAGATGTCTTTGTGCGTAACGATGAAATCCTCAACGTTTTGTCTGACTTTTTCATTGAACGAAGCCCGAAAAGTTTCAATATCGGAAGTATCTATTCCCGAAAAGTCGAATTTGATAACCATATAACTGTTCGCCTTTGGTGTCGGATTTTGCCCGATGTATAAGTCGCCAAAAAGTTCATCAAACCTGTCTTTGAAGCGCACATCGTAGTAATGCTCCAAAACCGAAACAAACAGCGTCTTGCCAAATTTTCGGGGACGCAGCAAAAAATGACACAGAGAGCACTCATTTTCAAGCGTTTCGACGAAACGGGTTTTGTCTACGTAGAGATAACCACCCGTTCGGATTTCCTCAAAGTTGGTCAGGGCGTAAGGAATTTTCTTGCGCCCAACTGCCTGATTGTTGGTTTTTACTTGCGATTTGTGCATAATTACCCTAATTTAATTAGGGTGCAAATATACAAAAAAATTATAAAATCACAATTTTTTTGCAAAAAAATTAAACACATTTAAACAAATCGTCTAATATTATTTCTTTGTTTGCTATGTAAAAATATTTGTTTTTCGCTAATCCATAAGTGGTTAACATCAGCAAATGCACTGCTTTTCTTGTTTTTGTTTCTTCTTTGAACGAGAAAATTTTGTTTCGCAGGTTTGCCTCGCAGATTTTGTCAATCACAAATTCTTTGCCCGAAAATTTTATTTCGCACAGGTTAATAATTCCGTCTTTTCGGTTGATAATCAAGTTAATTTGAGCGTTTTCACCTTTCCATGCCGACACTGCCGATTGAATGCCTGAAATACCCAACGCTTGTTTTATTTCTGCAATGTGCTGTAATGCAAGTATTTCGAAGGCATAACCCGCCCAACTGTTGTGTTGTGGCGTGTTAAGCGAATTTGTCCAAAATGCCGTGTCGTTGTATTCATTTTTTTCCAAATATTTGTAATAAAATAATGTATAGGCGTCTAAAAGTTGATATAGGCGCTCGTATTTTTTTTTGCCAAAATTGTTGTATGCGCGTATAAATCCGCAATGTTCAAGGTCTTTCAGCATGTTTGTAAGTCCGCCGCCGCTCGAAAGTCCCGTAATTTTTTCAATTTCCTGACGCGACAGTCCTTTTGCCTTCATACTCAAGGCTTCCACAATTTTCACGTAATCGCCATGATTTTTGAACAACGAAGCGTATAAATTTTTAAACTCATTTTTGAGTTCGGCATTTTCTGCAAAAAACACATTATCAATGTTTTGCGCAACACTCAAACTGCTGTCAATTTTGCTCAAATAGTATGGAATACCGCCCATCGTCATATAACACTCGGCTACGCTATAGCGGGAATAATCGCAGTTTTGCGACTGCAGGTAAAGTTCGGTTTCAAGAAGCGTGAAGGGTTTCAAATGGATGTTTGCCGTCAGGCGATTGTGCAGCCCGCCGTGGTTGTTAATCAGTTTATTCATAATCCACGAAGTAGCCGAGCCGCAGACAATCAACATAACATCTCTACGCGAGCAAGCCCAGCCGTTCCAAAAATGTTCTAACGCCGTTAGAAAACCCGAACGAGGCGTATCTAACCAGGAAATTTCATCAATAAAAATCACTTTTCGCTTTTTGGGCGAGCCTTTCACAAGCGAAATAAGGTTATCAAACGCCAGCAGCCAACTATTTGCCGTCTTATACGGCGATTGCGAGGCACGATTGAGCGATAATGTGAAATTTACAAGTTGCTCTTTGGTATTTGCATTTGCCAAGCCCGCTAAATCAAAAACAAACTCATTTTCAAACATTTGCCTGACCAAAAACGTTTTCCCCACGCGCCGTCTGCCGTAAACAGCTACAAATTCAGCCTTGTCTGAACTATACAGGTTTTGCAAACGCTTTTGCTCGTTTTGTCTACCAATAATCCTATTTGTCATCATAAAAAAATGCTTTAAAATTAGCCACAAAGATACAAAAAATATTTAATTTGGCGAATTATAAATTTATATTTCGCCAAAATTAAATATTTTTTATTCAATTTGGCGAGTTATGAATACCCTCTACAAAAAAAAAGCAGGCTGCATTTAAACAGCCTGCACGTAAAAATAAATATAACCAAATAAAACTTAATAAACAGTCTAATCCTCTACTACCCTTCCATACAATCCGAAGGCTCTAAACATGGCGTTGGCGCCTTGTCCGCTATCGGGCATATCAGGGAAGAATACTCTTACATATCGCGCTTGTACCGGCGCTGGCAAGATATAGTGCTGCGGGTCCATGTTGGCTCGGTCAAAAGCTTGGTCTAACTGCACTTGCCAATCGTATCCGCCATCGGGGTCATCTTGATCAGGGCTTTCATGAGTTGAAGTGTAAAATCTGAACCAAGTTACATTAATTGTGGCGGATCCTTGTCTTCTACGCAAAAGCATAGCCTCTATTTCAACAGTTTCTCCTAAATCAATAATAAACCAGTGTGGGTAAGCCTGCTGTTCAGCGGGACCTGACCAACGGGAATGCCAATGTGTATTATCAGCCGGATCGAGCATAGCTATAACTCTGCCTCTAACATCTGTAAAGCCATTGATAGTGGTGTTAGTACCAGGATCGCCGCCATCGCCAGTATGTTGAGAGCTATAACCTATTGTTCTATCATTGCTGCCATGGTTATACCCGGGGAACGTCCAATTAGTAGAAGCTATCCATGGATAGTATTTATCCACCTTAACAGTAATTTGGTCATCAACTTGGGTGTCATCAGACTTTACAGTAATTGTTGCAGTTCCTACAGCCCCTTTTGCAAAAATTCTACCATTCTGGTCTATTTCAATAATATCAGTACGGTCGCTTTCCCATGAAATAGTTCTGAATGTAGCATCTGCCGGCGATACAGTTGCGGTTAGAGTATTAAGGTGCAACTCAAACATCGGAAACACAGTTCCAAGTTCTAAGTTTTCTTGCACTATTGATACGCTGGCAACTGGTATGTATATTACCTCAACTGTAGCTGATGCTGTGAATCCGCCGTCATCTGTTGTGGCAGTAATAGTGGCATTGCCAACGCCAACGGCTGTTACTACTCCATCTTCATCAACTTTAGCTACAGCTTCATTGCTGCTTGACCATTTGAAATCTTTATTGAACGCATCTTCGGGCAAAATTGTAGCTTCAAGCGTCGATTCAGTTTGTAAGTGCATGCTTCCAAGATCGTTTTTGTCGAGGATTATTTCAGTTACTTTTACGTTTATAATGTTAAAAGTAGCTGTTGCCTCTACGCCTCCATCCCATGTGCTTGCAGTAATAGTGACTTGTCCAACGCTAACGCCTGTAACAATGCCTTCACTGTCAACAGTAGCTATTGCTTCATTGCTGCTTGTCCATATAATATTCTTATTTGTAGCGTCTTCGGGCATCACAGTTGCTTTCAGAGTAAATTCTCTGTCTATTTCCAATTCCATAGCTGTTTCGTTTAAGGTTACTGAAGTCACCGGAATGCCTAATACATTTATTTTGCAATCTTGTGCAAATGTAACTCCACCTCTAACAATCACTATAACAGAAATTGACACGCCTCCGGGTCCTAATGCCGTAACAACGCCGTCTTCTACAGTCGCAATTGAGGGGTCTGTTGTTGTCCAAATTACTTCCTGTACGTTTGTAGCATTGGAAGGAACTATGGCGTGTGTCAACGTGACCGAACTCATGCCCGGACCGCTACCTGTAACCATCATGTCGTTGTCTGGACAGCCTGAGAGCGTCACATCGGTTACCGGAATCGTATTGCCTTTATCATCTTCGTCTTGACAAGACGACACGAAACCCGCTGCTAAAAAAATAATTGCAGCTACTAAAAATATACTTCTTTTTTTATTTAAATTGCTCATTGGTAATACAATTAATAATAGTTAACATAATATTTATGGCTCAGGGTCGGGTTCTTGTTCTGTTCGAGGTCTGTATAGTCCAAACTCTGCTATCATAGTATATTGGCCACTCCCTCTATACTCAGTTCCAAAAAATACTCTGACATATCTTGTAACCGGATAAGGCGGTAAAAGAGCCCAACTGCGCTCTGTGCCTCGAGAAGCAGGATGTGTAAAGCGTCCTGGATTAGTCGGTTGCCAAATTGCAGATTCTGATAGTACTGCAAGATTATTTACCGGATTATCAGTTGTAAACAATTGAAACCCAGTAGCGCTACCATCGCTATTATGGCGTGTCCGTATCATAACTCCTGCAATTTCGGTTGGTTCGCCTAAATCAATGATAAACCAATGGGGATAATTTGTTGCTGATGGGGTCCAGCGGGCGTGCCAAAATGTATCATTATTTCCGTCAATCATTGCCACAACTCTACCTTGCGGGGCAGCGCCTTCGCCAGTATGGGCTTGTGAACTGTAGCCAGCTTGTTGTTCTCCAGAACCTTCCTGATAACCTGGGAATATCCAATTTGATCTGTCTATAAAGTCTGGATCAGTTCTTCCTGTAAATTCGGGCGTCATAATAACATTTAGTGTCAACGATTGTTGTGCACCTCTTGCGCTTGCTGTAATTATAGCAGTCCCCGTTTTTATGTATGTGACCCATCCTTCACTTGTTACACTTGCAATCGATTCATCTGAACTGCTCCAAACGAGAAGGTCGCTTTCGGTATTATCCAATGGTTCCAACAATGCATTAATTTTGAATCTGTCAGGAACGTCTCCCCATAATACTGTTTTCTCGGTTTGGTCAAGCGTGATAGTTTCCGCTGGCACCCATATCCTAACGCTAACTCTTACAAGAAATTGGTCAGTTCCAGAACTAACAACAATAGCAGTAGTTCCTTCGCCTCTTGCTGTAACAAGTCCGGTTTGTGTCACTGTAGCCACTGTATTATTCTGGCTAACCCAAGTAAAATTTTTGTCTGCGGGGCTGCTAATTAGCTGCATAATAGCTAATTCTTCATCTGTTCCGATAAAAAGCTCTATCGATTCTCTGTCTACAAATGGCACATCTGAAACATTGTAAGAATCGAACTTGAAATCATTGCAGCCCATGATCGCCATAGAGAGGGCAATCACAATTATGCTTTTATAATTTTTTGTTTTCATTTTTTTTTAATTTAAATTTGTTATCTAACTTCTATGTACTGAAATCTGAGTTCTTCCCATATTCTACGTTGTTCGGAAAGTCCTTGCTGGGGTTCTCTGACTATGTAATCATAACACAGCCTAAATGTGTGATATCGCCGTCCGAAATCATCTTCAATCAATTCATAGGTATTCAAAAACAGGTCTGATTTATCGTAATAATCATCATCTACCTGAATAATACTTGGTCCTATGTGTGTTGGGTTCCACTGAGTAATTGTCACTTTTCTCATTGAAGGAGTCAGATATTCAATTTCGGGGTTATAGTCTTCAATAGTGATTTTAATAGACAATCTTGGGATTTCCTGGTCGTCGCGTCTAGCTGTACTTGTGGCTTCATTACCCACATTAAGTCTAATTTCGTTACGCGATAAAGGCACTACCCGTTTGGCTCTGTACGTCGGTGTTCGTTGAGGACGTATTGTGTCGCCATCTACAGTTAGAAGCGGATTTCTGAATCCATCTATTAATCTTTCGGTTTCTAAAATAAACCCACGATGCGCATAATCAACAGTGGGGCTTTGTGTAGCCCATTCATTTCTGATTTGTGCCCGATATAATACAGAACTTTTTTCATGATTTACCTCATATGCCGAGCTATGCTCAATACGCAACGGTAAAAAATATACAGTATCTGGCGATAGTCCCTCAAGTCTGACTCTAAATTCCATAACACCGGCTCTTTGTCCTGCAGGAATAACAATCTTCATATCCGGAATTTGATATCTGTCTTTTGAAAGCGCCCGCGCATACCTGAAGTCTTCAAGTTCATAATTAGTCCAATTATAATCAAAAAGCAAGTCCATGTCTTCAACAATAGTAAGCACAATGTCTTGTTCTGTAGGTAATGAACCTCCAACATTACCGGCAATAAATGCCGATGTCCAGCCAGTATAACTGTCTTCAGATTTAAGGGGAGTTCCAAAAAAAGGCGTCAGGTCATGCTGTTGCAGAAATACGTTAAATCCGTTAGTTAAAACGCCATTAAGCGACACGCGTGATTTATACATTTCCCTTTCAAAAATTTCATCGCGATTGCATGCGCTAAAAATCACAGCAAAAATGATGAATGTCAGGATTTTATTTATATATTTCATTTTATTTTTTTTTTAATAAATTTTATAATTAAATTTAGAAATTACCATCCTGGGTTTTGGTCAAAAGATGGCAAACGTCTTATTTCATCTTGCGGTATAGGCAAAAATACCATTCTTCTATCTACTACCCTTTGAGAAACACGCACACTGGGCACAATTACTTTTTGATAGTATCCTGCTCTGAGAGCTGCGGTATTCATTCCCATTATTGGCTCTAATTCAGACGCTTCGTAATCGCCCCAGCGTCTGACATCGAAATAACGTTGTCCTTCCCACAAAAACTCAACCATGCGTTCGCGTTTAATTCTTTGCATTACAATACCGGGATTTTCAAGTTCGGCATTGTCCAATCCGGGTAATCCTGCACGATAACGCACTAAATTGAAGGCTTTTCTTATCTCTTCACTGCGATTTAATGTTTGAGGCTCGCCATCGACATAAAGGGTTACCACAGCACCATCTATATTATTCATCGCTTCGGCGTATGCTAATAATATTTCTGCATATCTAATTATGGGGTATGGTTTGCTTAAGCGGATTCCGCCTTCGCCATTCCAAGCATCGTTGTTGGATACCCATTTCTTTAGTACGTAACCAGTTATAGGGTAATGGTTGGGGTTTGAATTACTCGCACCCATTAAGCCGTCCGAAGAATCTTCGTAATAAGTAACAGTCATGTTTCTTTGCCCCAAATTTGTAGTAGAGCGATTGGGCCATATAGCTTGGCTAAAACCTATTGAGGCATAAAATCTGGGTTCTCTGTTAACATACATTCTGCTGATATTAAGATTTAAGCTATAATCCAAAAATGGCTGCAAACGCTTTTCAGTAAAACCTGATGCAAAGTAAGGAAATTCCTGACTTGATTCATCAATACGGTTACCGTCAGCCATTTCGTAGGCATCGACAATTTTTTGCGGTACAGAAAAAGCATTATCGCCTTGATTTTGTAGGGGAAATGAGTATCTGGTCATTATCATTAACGCTGATGAGCGTCTCGCCCAAATAAACTCTGAAATTCCAGTCATTTCCGAATCGCCGCTGAACATGTTTTGATATGACTGGTAGGGGCAGATACCCACCGCTCCACCAAGTTCGCCATCAGCCCAGGGGTCGGGTTTCCACGGGCGAAGATAAAACTCGTCTCTTGTATTTCTGGATAATCCATTCGTTTCAAGTTTTTCTTCCCACAGTTGCTTTCTTTCGTCTTCGTCTAAATCTTCAGGTTCATCCCAATACAAGACATAGTCCGGAGGCAAGTTTACTGTATGTAAGTTATACAATTTCCCTCTCGCGTCTCTCATATCAATAACTCTTTTAGCGGCAGCCGCAGCTACTTCCCAGCGTTTTGGGTCATATTCCTGCTGAATATACAATGAATCATCAGTACTGCGTCTCCAATTTCCAAAATAGGCTCTTGCCGCTACACCTCCATTGTACAGTTCACTAGCATGTTGCAGTCTCAATCGAGCGATTAAAGCGTATGCAGCGCCTCTTGTAGGACGTCCAAAATCTAATACATGATTTGGATTCCTGACTGGCAATAAAAGAGCGGCCGCTTCAAATTGTCTGCATAGATATTCCATACAAGTATCGTACAGGTCGCGCGGACGGTTATAATAATCCAGGGATTCATTGTTTGCTATTACTTCATCGCCAATAATAACAAACGGTCCGAAATTCATCAGAAGATGATAGTAAGCGTATGCCCGCAAAAACAATGCGTAGCCTCTTATACGGTTAAAATCAGCTGTCAGGCAATCATTACACTCACGCATACGTGCCAGCACCATGTTTGCTTGACGAATAGCTCTGTACCAATTTCGATAATTGGTCACGAAAACTCCTGGATTATTGGCGTCTATTTCACCCAGCACAAAAGCCATACCGGGAAAAGTCCCCGTTGGCAATGTGTTGAATGCTTCATCAGTGGCAAAAGGACCAGGTGTGTATGCAAGCAAGTTAAGATTACCGACTATGGCTCCTTCATCATAGGGCAAATATTCAGTTATTCCCCACATAAACGCTTCAAGAGAACGTCTTTCAGCAAAAACCGAGTCAAGCTTCAAGTCATTTTCTACGTAGCCATCTATACTTAAAAAATCACAAGAAGACACCAGTACGATCATTGCGATCATAGAACCGGTAAAAAATCTTTTTAAAAAAAATGTACTCATTTTATTAATTATTAAAGGTTAATGAAGATTTGGAAAGAATATGTAGTAGGTATAGGATACACAGCGCCTAAGTCCTTAGCCTGTTCAGGGTCAAATATTTTAACTTTATCCCATATATGCAGGTTGTTTCCTACAAACTGAAAATCAATAGAACTGATACCCATACGTCTAATTGCATCGTTTCTCATATTATAGTTTAAGGTAACCTCTTGCAGTCGCAGGTACTGTGCATTGGATTTCCAAAAATCTGAGAGTCGCGTATTGTTTGCATTGTTTCCAAATTGTAGCAACGGCAAATCAGCGTTCGGATTTTCGGCATATTTTGGATCAATTCCGGCTTGTTCGGCATACCATGCCGGTATCCATCTGTTTGACGGGTCAGCGTGTTGCACAAGCACATTTCCCGACCTGTTTGCATTGAATGGAATGTAGCCCGTTCCATTTCGATAATAGTCTACTTTGCCGGTACCTCTGAATAGAACCCCCGCCGACCATCTCTTATAGTGAACCGAACCGCCAAATCCGTAAAAGAAAAGAGGGAACTGTTCTTGAAAACCTATAGGAACTCTGTCCTCATCATCAATAATTCCATCTCCGTTTATGTCTTTATATTTCAGGTCTCCCGGTCTTACGGCTCCCCAAGATTGTGTTGGGCTTGAGTCAATATCCATTTGGTCTTTGAAGAAGCCTAAACTTTGTAACCCACGCCACACCCTGGTTGGCTGATTAACATCGTCTTGATATGGAAAAAGTGTGTGCGGTCTTTCATATCTTGTAACTTTGTTTCTTGCATAGGTATAATTACCACGCACAGTTACGCTCAAATCTCTGGTAAAATCGTGGGTATAAGATGCGTTTCCGTCAGTTCCCCATGATAAGTTTCCGCCCACATTACCCCAAGAAGCATTTGTAAGTCCTACGTAAAAAGGTATTTGTGTTCTTTCCTGGAATATTCCGTTGCGTTGGTCGTGAAAAAAGTCTACTACTAAAGTGAATTTATCGTTAAACATGTTAACATCCAAACCTAAATTTGTTTTTATTGCTCTTTCCCATTCCAAATTGTCGGCTCCTACACGATAAATATTTATCATTTCTACTCCCGTTTGTCCGCCGAACACTGGCCACATTGTTCTTTGAATATTGCTGAGATACGGGAACCTAATACCCCCTATACGGTCGTTACCCACTGTACCATAAGAAGCTCTTATTTTGAACATATTCAGCCATGGTACTGCATCTCTTACGACTTCATATTGTGAAGGCACCCATCCTAATGCTATTGAAGGAAAGAAACCATATTGCTTTCCGGGCATGAAATTTTCTGTTCCGGTTAAACCAAAGTTAAAGTCAATCATGTATGTATCCTGATAGCCATAAGCTAAACGTCCCGTCAAACGTACATATCGTCTGGGTATCATTGCATAGCCTCTTAAAATAGAACGCATTTCGTCTGAATCCCATTGACGCGTGTTCATGTTGTCGTTCAAATGGAAATAAATTAAACCGCCCACGCGATGGTCTTGTGAAAAGACGCGGTCATAGTTGAATGCCGATTCAAATGTGAAGGCTCTGAATGAGTTTTCGCTCCAAAGTGTATACATTTCTTGATCTTGAGGGAAACTTGTTTGAATAGTTATCAATTCCCCCCAGTTATTACGTCTATCGGCAATAAACATGGCTGGCGTCTGACTTCTAACCTCGGTGTATCCTCCATTTCGGTCGTATGAACCTAATAGTCTAAATCTGAGTCCCTCTGTTAGAAAGTTTAGGTCTTGTTCAAGAGCCATAGAAAACTTAGCATTGTGGCTTGTTTCTTGGGTTTTTCCAAAATGATTGAGCATCATATACGGGTTTACCCCCACATCGGATGTGCCGGAGGTCATTTGACCATTTGAATATACCTTTGGAAAAAGAATTGGAGTTACTCTTGCTTGCATAGTCCAAATGTCGCGACTTGTAGCGGGCGCTCCGGGTCTGTTATTTATTCCCATGAATGCGTCAGAATTGAATCTTAACAAAGTAGTAGGAGATAAATTTAAATCCAAATTCACACGAAACGTATATGTGTTGTAACCCACGTTTTGAGTAAAACGATTGTCTTTATCCACTCTGTATGCCCCCTGTTCTGATGAGCCGCCTAAACTTACAAAGTATCTCGCCGCTTCGCTACCGCCGCGTCCGCTCACATAGTAAGTCTGTCTAAACGAAATCGGTCTTATGATTTCAGCTTGCCAGTCTACATCCGGATAAAAATCATCGTCAAGTCCATACTTTATTATTTCCAACTCTATATCCGAATATCGTGGAAGTTCACCTCGCACCTCATACGCTTCGTTTGTTAGCTTCGCATAATCGTACGCGCGTAAATAATTTGGAAGTCTACGTAAATGCGATACAGTAAAGTTAGCTCGACCAGTTATTGACAATCTTCCTGATTCGCCTCGTTTAGTGGTAATTAGCACTACTCCATTAGCGCCTCGCACTCCATAGACTGCCGTTGCCGATGCATCTTTCAGAACTGAAAACGATTCTATATCGGCAGGGTCGATGGAGTTGATGTCGCCTTCCAAGCCGTCTATCAGAACCAACGCTGATTGATTAGCTCCGAAAGTACCTATACCACGCACCCAAAATTCTGCAAGATTTTGTCCAGGTTCTCCGCTTGTTTGCATAGTTATTAAACCTGCTACCCTACCTCCCAACAGGTTGGTAACCGAAGGAGCAGGTACTTGTAGTTCGCGAGTATCCACTGTTGAAACAGAAGCTAATGTAGAAATTCTTCTTTGAGCTCCTACAGCGGTAATCACTATATCTTCCATTACTTCAGAACCTTCTGACAGCGAAATACGCATGTTTGTCGTTGCAGCCACGATAAGCTCTCTATGAGACTCAAAGCCAACGAACGAAAAAACCAACCATTCCCCAATAAAAGCTCTTATGGTGAAATTTCCATCCATATCTGTTGTTACGGCAGCAAGCCTACCTTCAACAACGACATTAACCCCTGGTAGAGTTTCGTTTGTAGCTGCATCAACTACCGAGCCTTGTATTTGCAAGGCAGTGCCGCTTTGTTGCGCTGATATTGTTGTACAAATAGCTAACAACACGGCTATAATTATATTTTTAAATATTTTTTGCATAATGATTAATACGTTAATTGTGGTTTATTTTATCATTAAACTATTCTTCGACAATTTTTCTTATTAAACAACTACCCCAGTCTGATGCGATTATCATGTAATCGTCATTTCTTGTTTCAATAAGCACAATGCCATGTATATTATTAAATGTAGCATCTTTTTCATTCCCATTAGTCCTTCCTGATACTCCCGGAATTCCTACAAAAACAGACACAATTGGCTCTGCCGGTGGGTCTTGAGATGCTGGTCTGGTGTCAATCCTGCGAATACAATGATTTTGGCTATCACCAACATACAGGATGCCGCTACTATCGAATGACAACTGCCTTGGTCCTCTAAACATAGATGTAGACAAGTTGCCATCTCTGTAGCCAGGCCCTTCTGCCGACCTTCTTTGAAAAGAAGACATAACTTGCAAAAAACGCTCATTTATTGGACGCCCATCTTGTTCTCCAGGTCTGTCTAGAAAGCTATGTGATGTTGCGTCCGGATACACATCTATATATCTCTGCTCGTCTCTAATATCAATTGTAGCAAGAGAGTGTGCAACACCACCTTCAGCATTATCATCGTACGCTAACCACAATTCCCATTTTTTGTCAGGAAGCGTGTTGAATGCCATTCCGTAAGTACGTCCTCTTGGGGTCATGCCGATAACTGTTGCTGTCCATGTTTCAGGACATATTCTTACAATGTGCCCTCCATCGTGACCCGCTCCAGTATTATTACCATAGCGAGTATAGAAATTTCTATCTTCTTCGCAATACAACAAGCAGTAATGATGTACATCTCCTGACGGCATAGTAAACTTAGGTGTCCCATCCTCATTCTCTCCTAGATCCCATTCTCTGATAAACATCAAAGTTGGAGCCCAATCGTGTTCGCGGTCAAGTATCAAAAACCTGTCCCGTACGCCTTCATGCCCTAGCAGTACCTGTTGTGTCACAGGATGTATAACCGGAGTTGTACGGTGAGTAAATCCCTGTTCTGCTGTCAAGAGAACTCTGATTGAGTTTTCTTCCTCATTGATTAACACAAGCATATCGCCGTTTCCATCAGCATCGCCTGTGTATGCTGCATCCGACCCAAGAGTAACAAAAATGTTTTCTTCATCATCCATGCCAATGTAGACTGGATTTAAAATAGACCTGTCCAGCATTCCATGACCAAGGAAGTCATTTCGTCTTTGTCCGCCGATACCGGCGATGGTTGAAACCTGACGACTTACTTTGTACTTAAAAGCGCCCGGTATTTCTTGCCTTGGACCATCGCCAACCTGCACTGACACCCTCACGTATCCGGCATTTGTTCGCGGAACTAAAGCCAAAATACGTTCGCCCATGGCGCCAAGCACCAAGGCCTCATCCATATCGTCAAAAAATACTCTGACGATTGATGGATCATTTCCAAAGTTGACGCCACTTATTAGAAACTGATCTCTAATACGACCAGAATCCGGCTGGAAAGAAACAAGCTCAACGGGACTATTAGGGTCGTGGGGGGGGGCAGACCTACTATCAGTACCATTGTCTTCACAGCCTTTAATAACTACAACACTAAACGCGAACGCTATAAACAGCAACCACGTTTTTTTCAAAAATAATTTTTTCATTTGATTTTAAAATTAAGTTGATTAATAAGATTACATTGATAAAATAATTAGATAATTTGTAATAGGTTAATATATTAAATGTATAGATTAAAAATTGATAAATAAAAATGCAAAAAACTGAGACACAAGAAAATGTCCCTGCTTTTTGCAGACTCAAACCGGCAAAAGCTCGGTTTATACCGTAAGCTCTCTCTCTCTCTCTCTCTCTCTCTCTCTCTCTCTTCAAATATCATGCCAAACTTAAAAAAAATCAGCGAAAATTTTCCAAAATCAAAAAATTCTGTGCAAAAACCTTTGCAATTTTCACCGTTTTCTTGCTGAGCAAGGGTTTCGGGCAATATTGATATTTCATACTTCGAGTACATCTACTTTTTTTTACAAAATTAATAACGGCGCAAAAGTATATATATTTTTTTACAGTGCAAATTTTTTTTAACTTTTTTTAATTTTTTTTTTTTCACTGTGATAAAATAAAAATTGCAATGTTGCGTTTTTTAGGTTGTTAACGACATGTGATATGGATGAAATTCAAAGAATAAAGCAACGCTTCGGGATTATTGGCAATACGCCCGCCCTTAATAGAGCGATAGACATAGCTGTGCAAGTTGCCCATACCGACTTGTCTATCCTTATTACCGGAGAAAGTGGAGTAGGAAAGGAGGTATTTCCCCAAATAATCCACCTTAACAGTGTTCGCAAACATGGTCAGTATCTTGCAGTTAACTGCGGAGCCATTCCGGAAGGTACCATCGATTCAGAGCTTTTCGGACACGAAAAGGGCTCTTTTACCGGAGCTATGGAACATCGGAAAGGATATTTCGAAGTTGCCGATAAAGGAACAATTTTTTTAGACGAAGTTGCCGAGTTACCGTTGTCTACTCAAGGACGTTTACTGCGTGTTCTCGAAACGGGAGAATTTATTAAGGTCGGCTCGTCAAAGGTTTTGAAAACTAACGTAAGAGTGATAGCAGCAACAAATGTAAATATTTCAGAAAATATCAATCGCGGCAGATTTCGAGAAGACCTGTTCTACCGTTTAAATGCAGTTCCTATCTATGTTCCGCCATTGCGCGAGCGCGCTGATGATATTTTTCTGCTGTTCAGAAAATTTGCATTGGATTTTGCCGAAAAATATCGTATGCCGGCAATAAAATTAGACCAAGATGCCCAAAATATGCTGGTATCTTACTATTGGCCCGGGAATGTTAGACAACTCAAAAACATTGCCGAACAGATTTCAATTATCGAACACCAGCGTGCCATTAGCGCTGATATTTTGAAACAATATTTACCTGATATTCAGCAAAATTTACCCGTTTTGTATAATGACGGACAGGAAGCCTCCTCGTTTGACACTGAACGTAAGTTGCTGTATAAGATCATTTTTGATATGCGCAATGATGTAAACGAACTAAAAATGATTGTTGCAGAACTCCGAAGGGATATATACAACGAAGAAACTAAAATTTACGGAAAAGTAGATGTAATTGGTTATGAAACAGCCAAAAAAACATTAAAAATCGAAGATACAGAAGAAATTTTGGATGAATCGTTGTCGCTGTCTGAAAACGAAGCGGAGTTAATAAAAAAAGCTCTTGATAAACACGATGGACGCCGTCGCAACGCAGCCCAAGAATTAGGAATTTCGGAACGAACATTATATCGAAAAATAAAAGAACATGAACTAGAATGAAGAAGATTTTTGGCATATTGATAATTTTAGCTATAGTTGCCGTCTCCTGCGGTACGGTACGTATAAACATGTCGGGCGCAAACGTAGGAAATGCTCAAACCTGTCAGGTTAACTTTTTCGAAAATCGCGCTGACATAGTAAACCCACGTCTGAGCGCCGAGTTTACAGATGCGTTGAAAGACAAAATACAGTCGAGCACAAGCCTGAGAATAGTGAATAACGATGCGCACGTAATGTTTGAAGGAGAAATAACCGGATATGACGTACAGGCACAGCAAATTACAGCGACAGGAGTTCCGGCAAGAGACCGTCTAACAATAACTGTAAGGGTTAGATTTACAAACGAATTAGACCCCGATATGAGTTATGACAGGTCATTCTCACGATTTCAGGAATATCCGGGAGGCGCTTCGCTAAGCAGTGTCGAAACACAATTGGTGGAAGACATCCTCAAAGAGTTGATGGAAGATATTTTTAACGAAGCTTTTGTATCATGGTAGTAACTTTTTTTTATAAAATATTTTGCGGTATAAAAAATAAAAACTAATTTTGTATTTTTTTAAAACATAATTTATATGGACAAACCAAACGACGAAATAGACATTTTTGAGTTTTGTTCTCGATTGGGAGAAACAGCCAAAAATTGCGCAATCAGCGTATTAATCTTTCTGCTGTCAATTGTGATTCTAGTGTTTCGAAAATTGATGTGGATTGGCGCGGCAGCTTTGTTGGGCGTATTGGTGGGGTGTATAGTTTTTGCAGTAGCTAAACCTTATACTGTTTCTTCACTTGAAGCCAGCACCGGCGGAGTAGAAAATACAGTAGTAATAGACCATATAAACAAGTTAGACGTTAAGCAACCTCATCGTTTAGCTAATGCTCTGGGTATTACTAAAGAACAAGCAGACAAAATACGCAGTATAAAAGCATATTACGGGATTGACGTTAATCGTGATGGCGTTGTAGACTACGTCGATTTTGATGAAAAATATAACCCGGAAGACACAATGCATCGCAGACTCAGGTCTTTTGTACACTTAGAAGTGAGCCTTTTTGATGAAAGTATTTTGCCAAAGTTACGTGAAGGCTTGTTACGATACATAGATGACAATCCATACGTGAAGTCTCTACACGAAATTATCAAAGCCCAAGAAGAACAGATGCTTGTAGCAGTAGACAACGAAATTTCCAAAATAGAAAAACTTCAGATGTCTCAATTGAATAGAGAAGCAAATCGTTTGGATTCGAGTGGAACAACTATTTTTATGACCCCCGAATCTGAAAATAGAACATTTTCTTCCGACATATTAGAACTTTATGAAAAGAGACACGAACTGGAAAAAAGGAAGCAATTATTCAAAAACACGATTGTTGTTATCCACGATTTTATTCCTTCCGAGGAAATTGTAAATACTCTGGCATATTACCTGAGCAAGTCGGTAATTGCATTGTCAATTCTTGGATTCATTACTTCTTTGATATGGCAGTATAGAAAAAAACTTTACGCGCTGTTGACTGATGAAGATGAGTTGACGAAGCTGGCACAAAAAAAATGAAACATTTTTTTTAAGATTTTTTTGTTTTTTTGCATTTTTTTTTTGCAAATAGAAAAAAAAGTATTACCTTTGCGGCGTTTTTATATGATATAAAACAATACGGTCCGTTCATCTAAGGGTTAGGATTCAAGATTTTCATTCTTGCCATAGGGGTTCGATTCCCCTACGGACTACATTATCAAAACATAATCCCCTGTAAACAAGCAAGTTGCAGGGGATTTTTGTTGGTCTACTGGCAAAAATTCTTTTATGATGACTTTTGCCGGTCCTCAAAGATAGGTATTTTTTCAATACCAACAATATTTGCCCTGAAAAATATTTAGGGCGTGTGGTTTCCTTAAAATATTTGCAGCCTCACACAAGATATTAAGATACTGCCAACAACTCTCTACCTAATTTATGCAAGCCGCCAATTATTTTTTCCTGCTGTTTTTTTCTCGGTTTTTTCAAGCCCGAACTGTAATGGCTTAATTGTACGGGATTTACGCCTGCTGCCTTTGCCAACGCTGTTTTTGTAACCGTTCCGTCGATGTGTTTCAATAAGGCTTGAATGTCAAATTGATACACCAATTCATATTCGCCTTGCAGGATTTCAGGAATAGACTGACTGCATTTGTTCAACGCAACAATATAGCCGTCCAAAGCGGCTTTCGCATCGGCTTTCGCTGCTTCAACGGTTTCGCCGAAGCCAAAAACATGCGGTAATTCTTCAAACCACACTCCGTAACCGTCTTTGCCTAACTCTAATACAACATGTATCTGTTTCATTTTTTTATTATTTTCAATATTTTACAACAAGTGCCTGTCGGGACTTCTTTTGCTCCATGATACGGAACGCTGAAAACTACGCCATTATATTCATAATACTTATGGCTTGATGCGTCCTGATACAGAAATGTAGCACCGGCTTGCCGCACTTTTCTATCTAATTCACTTGATTTCATACTATCAAATTAACGCCGCAAAAATAATATTTTTTTTGTTTTTCTCAAAAAAAAATGCTTACTTTGCAAAAAAATAGAATTGAATTAAATGTATCAGTATAAAAAAATTGCGGTAAAGGTTGGCAGCAACGTTTTGACTCGTAGCGATGGCGCCTTGAACATCACTCGTATGTCTGCGTTAGTAGACCAAATTGCAGAGCTTTACAGAAATGGTATTTCTGTTGTTCTTATTTCATCTGGCGCAGTAGCAGCCGGACGCAGCGAAATAAGCCCATCTCATAAAATAGATACTATTTCGGCAAGGCAGTTGTATTCAGCGGTAGGTCAGGCAAAACTGATAAACCGTTACTACGAGCTGTTTCGCGAGCATCGTATACCGTGCGGGCAGGTGCTTACTACAAAAGAAGATTTTGGTACGCGACGACACTATCTTAATCAAAAAAATTGCATGGAAGCTATGCTAAAAAATGGCGTTATACCTATTGTAAATGAGAACGATACGGTGTCTGTCACCGAGCTAATGTTTACCGATAACGACGAGCTCTCAGGCTTGATAGCTGCCATGATGGATATGGATGCACTGATTATCTTGACAAATGTAGACGGTATCTATGATGGCGACCCTTTGGACAAAAACTCAAAACTGATACGCGAAATTTCGGATACCCGTCAAGACTTGCTATTCAATGTTCAATCCGGCAAATCA
>Ga0099364_10004453_pt1 | contig 21222 bp, 22 predicted proteins | sample TergutTh196P3_FD_73070 | JGI IMG/M metagenome (GOLD analysis project Ga0099364, IMG submission 73070) | Microcerotermes parvus P3 segment gut microbial communities from Pointe-Noire, Republic of the Congo - Th196 P3 | ecosystem: Host-associated > Arthropoda: Insects > Digestive system > Gut ... | reverse complement strand
AAATTGACGAAAACATTCCATGGGGAAGAGGAGTTTTGCCTCATTATCCTGTTTCACTCACTTTGGAAGAAATTGCCTTTGAAAATGGTGACTCAATTTTGAATTATACATTGTATCTGATTAAAAATGAACTTTATATCAATGACAAAATTGAAGAAGATAGTATTAACAATAAAGGTAAAAACATTAATTATTTGTTAATAATTGTGTTAGCCGGGTTGATTGTCGGGGGGTTTATAATTGTTATTCGACGTATTTATTTCAACAAAAAACCAAAAAATTAGCAAATTTGCACCGAAAAAAGCAATTCATTAGCCGATACACACATTTACGTTTGGTAATTCAACTTGCATTTTTACTCTTGCCCTTAATGCTGTGAAAACTCTCAATAAGGTATCCATTGTCACATTGCTAGTGTTAAGTTATGTGTAAAATGACGCAAAATTTAAGGCTGTGTCCCGTTAGGGACAATATATCGGTAGAAATCGTATATTTATCCACCACAGAGCGTGCCGTTAGGTACGCAATATTTCGTACCCTATATTCCGTCCCTAACGGGACGGCAACACAGGGTAGACGTTTTCCGATTTTCTACCGATATTCCGTCCCTACGGGACGGCTATTCCAATATTTACGTCTTTTTACCATTAACTTAACACTATTATATAATATGGTCATGTTTTCAGGGGTTGCGGGTCAAGCCCGCAATGACGATGTTTTGGGGATGCTCAGCGTTGCGCTATTAGGCAACCGCAAGGGTTGCATCTACGCGGGGTTATCTACGTTGCACACTTTCATGTGTGCTGTTGTGGAGAGTGTATCCCTCATTCACCCATTCCCTCATCCATACATAATTTATACAAAAAAATATTCGTTCTTTTTTTCAACCCTTATTTTTTGAACGCATTTTTTCATTTTTTTTTGTAAATAAAAAATATTTTTTTGTAAAATACGTTCATAAAAATAGAAAAATTAATAATAATAAAAATTATATGAAACTTTGCATTTTTTCATTTGTAGCATTAATTTGCTGCTTACAAGGATTTTCACAGGACAATCCATTTTTTAGGGAGTGGAATACTCCTTATGGAGTACCACCGTTCGATGAGATAAAAATCGAACATTTTATGCCTGCCTATCAAGCGGCAATGGCAGAAGAAGCGGCTGAAATTTGGGCAATCATTCGGAACCCAGAGCCGCCTACGTTTGAAAACACTATCGTTGCTTTTGACAAAACAGGGAAACTGCTTCGGAAAGTGATGCCCGTGTTTGGCGGACTTTCAAGTGTTAATAACAACCCCGAACGGCAACAACTTGCACGCCAATTTTCGCCAATGATGAGCCGACACCGCGATGACATTAACTTAAATCCCGACCTGTTCAAGCGGATTAAAGCCGTATATGAACAAAAGGATAAGTTGAATTTGAATGTTGAAGAGATGAAACTCTTAACAAACGTTTATCGGCAATTTGTTCGCAGTGGTGCCAATTTACCACCCGAAAAACAAGAACAGTTGCGTAAAATCAACAGTGAACTCGCATCTTTACAGCTTAATTTCAGCCAAAACGTACTTGCTGAGACAGCGGCGTTCAATCTAATAGTGAATGACGGATTGAGGCTTACGGGCTTATCCGATGCGATGATTGCCAATGCGCAACAGCGCGCTACAAGAGCCGAAGCACCCGGATTATTCTATTTTGGCTTGGATAACGCAACTATTATGCCTTTTTTGGAAAGTGCCGATGACCGCGAATTGAGAACTGAAATTTTTAATGCCTATCTCGCTCGTGCAAACAACAACAACGACAAAGACAACAAAGAGATAATTAAAAAAATTGTTACTTTGCGTTTGGAGCGCGCCAAACTTATGGGCTATGACAATTTTGCACAAATGGCAATAGAAGACCGTATGTCAAAAAATCCCGAAACGGTAATGACTTTTTTGGATAAAATGTGGGGACCTTCTTTAGCAATGGCAAAAAACGAACTGAAAGACATCGAAAACATGATGAAAAAGCAGAAAATCGAAATGCCCGCTACACCCGCCGACTGGCGATATTATTTCAATAAATCAAAACAAGATAAATACAAAATAAATCAGGACGATATTCGCGAATATTTCCAGATGGAAAAAGTTTTGGACGGTATTTATTATGTTTGTAATCGTTTGTGGGGCATCACTTTTGAGCCACTGCGAGATATGCCTCTACCACATCCTGAGGCAACTGTTTGGAAATGTAAAGATAAAGACGGCACAATTTTGGGAATAGTCTATTTAGATATGCATCCCCGTCCGGGTATGAAAAACGGCGGTGCGTGGTGCGGTTCTTACAGAGCGCAAAGTTATGACGAAAATGGCACAAGAATTATTCCGATAGTTACAATTGCTTGTAATTTTACACGTCCATCGGGGAATAAGCCCGCATTATTAACCACTGACGAAGTAAATACATTTTTCCACGAGTTCGGACATGGATTAGACCATCTGTTCAGGGAGACAAAATTTAGCGGAACAAGCAGAAACCAAAGAGATTTCGGCGAATTTGCTTCTCAAATAATGGAACATTGGGCGTTCCAACCTGAAGTGTTGAAATTTTATGCAAAACATTATAAAACAGACGCTCCAATTCCGGCATCTTTGGTAAAAAAAATCGACCAAAATGAAAAATATGGACAAGGTTTTAGAACAACCGAATATTTAGCGGCATCGCTTTTGGATATGGAGTATCATCTTTTGAAAAAAATACCACAAAATTTTGATATAGAACAATTTGAAAAATCAGTTCTTGAAAAATACGGGTTGATTTCGCAAATTCCACCACGTTACAGAAGCACATATTTTTCGCATACATTTTCGGGAGGATACACTGCAGGATATTATATGTACCTCTGGGCAGAACAACTTGACAGCGACGCTTTTGAAGCATTTTTAGAGAAGAAAAACATCTTTGACCCCGAATTAGCACATAAATTACGTTACGAAATATTTGCCCGCGGAGGCACCGAAGATGCTATGATATTATATAAAAACTTCAGAGGAAAAGAGCCTGACGTTGATGCACTGCTGAGAAACAGGGGATTAGGGAAGTAAAATATGCAAAACTTCACAAACTGTCTAAATTTGTCATCTCTTTTTTTGCTTGCTGGGGTTCTACTGTTTTAAAGGTAACTGTTCCTATTATCATGCCTGTTACGTCGCATTTTATGTAGTATTCTTTATTTGGGATGACTTCTAATTCAAATTTAGATATATTTTCGGTCACGCCTGCTATTGTGTGTGTTTCGGGCGCTTCTACTTCGATGGTTTTTTTCCACCCTTTTTTTATGTTTGAAATAAAATTTCCATTGATTAAAAGTTTTGGTGCCGATGTAACTCCGCCAAAACTTTTTGTTCTGTATAGATGGATTTTTGCTTTTCCTTGCTGGGTGGCTGTGTTACTGCTTTTTGTTTCTGCACGCTCTTGCTGAAAATCAATATTCTGAGGGGCAAACGTTCTTACGTCGTCTTGATTAAAGAGTTTTGTCCATTGTAGTTCGTAATCCACAATGCGTACGGTGTCGTTGTATTTTAGTTCCACAGTTCCTGTTATACGTCTATTGTTAACAAATGTACCGTTTGGGGTGTTAAGGTCGGTGATAAAATATTTCCCGTTATCATTAGTAATTTCGGCGTGAAACCTTGAAATCAGTTTGCTTTCTAACACTACAATATTGTCTTGGTGTCTTCCTATTGAAATTTTTGTATCATTAGTAATTGTTTTAGTGCTATCTTCTTTATTTGGTTGTATATTAATCTGTTGCGGGGGGTCGTCATAATTTCCGAGTAGGTCGTTAGTAAATTCTTGTAGATTTTGATGTCTGTTTTCGGCTTTCATTTGCATTGCCTTCATAATTGTATCGTTTGCTTCCTTCGGTATATCTGGGAACAACTCTTTTGGTGAAGGCATATTTTCTTTATAACGATTAGATGCGTGTATAGGTTTCACACCTGTTAGTGCATAATAGAACGTTGCACCTATAGCATAAATATCGGAATAATTTCCTTTTCTGCTGTCAAATTCGTATTGTTCGGGTGGTGCGTATCCGTGCGTTAGTAGAATTGTGTGTCCCTGTACTTTATTGTGAATAAATTCTCGTGCTGCGCCAAAGTCGATTAAAACCACTCGATGGTCGTTAGTAATCATAACGTTGTCGGGCTTAATGTCACGGTGTAACACGTTATATGAATGTATATATTCAACTGCCGCCGCTAATTGTGCCATATAGTTAACAGCAGTTGGGAAGTCTAACCGCCCTTGACTTTTCACTATATCGCTCAAAGTTTGTCCGTCCACAAAGGGCATAGCCATATATGATGTATTGTTTTCATCAAAAATATCAATCACTTTAATGATGTTTGGATGGTCAAGTTTTACTTGTCTTCGGGCTTCATCGAGGAATTTATTTCTATATTTAACAAAAAAATTGACATCTGAAGGTTTAATCAGTTCTACGTCAGCACTTTGGTGGTGTCTTTTACATTTACCGTCAAGGAAAAACTCCTTAATAGCAAAATAAGAGTTCAACATTTTGTGTTTCGCAAAGTATGTGATACCGAAACCACCTGCACCAAGCACTTTTTCGACAGCGTACTTTCCGTTATGTAAAAGCGTTCCAGCGGGTAAACATTGATTATTATTGTCTGCCATATCTATCAATTTATTTATTTAAGAACAACCTTTTACAAGCATCATAATCATCATACCCAGCCCCAGTATTGACGAAACAGTTGCAATAATTGCCTGTAAATTAAATTTCATTTTTTTAGGCGGTGGTGCTATTGGTGGCGGTGTAACATGCGGCTGCTGTTGGACATTAGGCTGTACGTTAATTTGTTGCTGTGGCTGCGCTACCATCGTTGGTGGACTATATATTTCCGTTCTTTCAGCGGGAAAGTATGAAAACCAAGGGATTTCAGTGTTACCTATCCTCACTCTGTCATTTTGCCTTAAATATACCTCGCCGGTAACTTTTGCACCATTAATGAAAGTCCCGTTAGTACTATTTAAATCTCTTAAAATAATGTTTCCCGATTTATCTTTAATTAATTCTAAATGTTTTCGACCAACAAAACTGTCGTTAATAATTATATCATTTCCGGGTTCGCGTCCTATTGATATTATAGTCATAATTTTTTATTTATTTCAATTAAAACATTAATTATTTGCTCTATTTGTTTCGTTTGGGTAGTATTAAGCCTTTTTCTGTCAAAATTAGTCGGTTTTTCGTCTTCATTTTTTTCCATTGTAGATAAGATGAGTTCAATTTTTTCCATTAGTTCATCCTTTTTTGGACTTTTTTTGTTGTCCTGTGGTAGATATTTTACAGCCTCTACACACAAGTTCAAAATTTCTGAAATATTAGTTTTAGAATAGCCCTCTTCGACCGATATACAACGCATAATTGCAGTAAAAGCTTCATCTTTTATATCATTTTTTATTTTTTCTGGGCTACTTCTTACTGCATGTAATCTGTTTTTGTAAAACATTACCACCGTTTCGCAGGTTGTTTGTGTTCCTTCGGTTTCGGTTTCGGTTTGAGGTGTGTTATCTTCTTGGGCTTCTTTTTCCTTTTCTTTTTTGGATAAGAAGATGTCGTGCTGTTCTTTATTGCTAATAACTGACACTATTTTATTTGTACTGTCAAAAATTTTGACTTCGCAAAGTGCAGAGTTATCTTCGGGCTTTTTTTCGTTGAAGTACTTTTTTGCAGCCTCTTCACACTTGTCTCTCGGTCTGAAATATGATTGTTTATCAGCGCCCGTGCCTATTGTTTGCTCTATTCCGTCAATAAACAATTTGTAGTAATGGTTAAATTCGGTTACACTATTTCGGCTGTCATTTTTTCTTGAGCCGTCATTGTTAATAGCAAAAATCTCTATTTTCGTTGCTTTTGGATACGATGCGTCCATCTTTGGAATAGCGGATATATCCTTATACCTATCAATTTTACCGTCTATTGAGCGTACCCAAAAAATATTTTGAATTGCTTTGGTCTCTTTGCCTGTAGGTCTTGTTAATTCCATTGTGTAATTGGCATTTGCACGACTTCCTGAAGAAAATTCTGTGCGCAGGTTTCTTTCGGCTGCATCTAACTGGCTGGACAGGCTGTAAGTGTTCACATGCACTGCTGCAGATTGAGGCGGATATACCTGATTTATCCTAATGGAAAAAGTGTTTTGTGCTTGTGTTACATTTAAAAATAACACGTACAACAAAAAGTTTAATGATATTGTTTTCTTTACCATGGCTATATATTAATTATTAGTTAATTTTATTACCTTCTCTGTTATATTGAATTTCATAATTAGGGGCAAATCCGTGTGGCTCATTTTCATTAATAGGGTTAGTAATTGTGAATTTTCCTTCTGAAAAATGTTTGTTTTTAAACACAACAATTCCATCAAAATCTTTACCTGAAATAAAATTACCATCTTTTGAAAATATACTCTCTATATTATCAAAATCCTCTCTAAACGTGATATTTTCTATTTTTTTATACTCTTTATCTTTCACAAAATCTATCCAAGCGGGTTTTCCACCTTTCTTATCGCTATCATTTTCAGGTGATTTAATATCTTCTTGTGGAGTATCAACCTGCTCTGTAGCTGTCTGTTCTTCCACATTATTATCATCATCTTTTTCAATACCTCTAACCAAAATAATCACTACTATCGCTGTGAGCAACAATAAAATAGACGCAAGAATTATAGTAGTCATCTTGTTCTTTTTTTCTTTATTGTTAACAACTAACACCTTTTTTTCTTCGGTATCATTGATAGTTATATTTTGCGCGGGAACAGGCTGCGTAACAACAGTTCCTTTGCTTTCAAAAACAGATGATTGATGTGTACTACATGTAATATTAGCGAGTTGCAACGTAATGTTGTCCGTACCTCCTGCCTGTTTTGCGAGTGTAATCATATTTTCACCTTTTTCGTGGAGAGGAATATTCTGTGCAAATATATGCTGTAACACTTCGTCGTTAACCATTCCTGTTAGTCCGTCTGTACATAGCATCAAAATATCGCCATTAGCGGGCATAATCGGCATTGCGCAAATTTCGGGTATTAGGTCGCTTTTAATTCCCAGCGCTTTCAAAATTCTGTTTTTATGCGGATGGCTTTCGGCTTCGGCTTCAGTAATTGCACCTTGGTCAATTAATCCTTGTACTACCGAGTGGTCTTTGGTGAGCCTGTGCAATTGCATAGTATTGTTGCAAAAAATGTATATACGGCTATCACCCACGTGAGCGAACCATATCTTATCTTCTACAAAAATCGCAACGCATGCCGTTGTACCCATTCCTTTTAGTTCTGGGTTTTCAGAAACAGCGCCTAAAATCTGCATATTCGCAAATAGTAACGCATCGGTCAACGCTTGCGGTATATCGCTGTGTACCTGCTTAACAAAGTACTCAACTATGCTATCAACGGCAATTTTAGAGGCTTTTGCACCACCTACATGCCCTCCCATACCGTCACAACATACCAATAAAAAACCATTAGGAGTTTCAGTGCCGTAACAGTTGTCTTCGTTCGCTTTTCTGACCAAGCCTACATCTGTGGTCAAATAGACATCTTTATTATAATCAAGTAAATTCATAATTTAATTATAGATAAAATTTCATAAAAATATTTCCAAATTGAATAATATCCAAGTGTTTCAGTATTGCAGAATTAATTTTATAACCATTGACTATCGTTCCATTAGAAGAGTTAGTGTCGTGTATTTCAAAGGCTTCACCGTTGAAAATAATTTTCGCATGGTTAGAACTGACCGTTTGCTCATGTAACACTATGTCGTGATTTTCGGCTCTTCCAATTGTAGTAACAATTTTTCCGATGTTGAACTTAATTTGGTTATCGTTTTCGTCAATCAGTCTGGGGAATAAGTTTTTAATTTGCATCTGTTTCATTAGTTGTTCTTGTCTTTCGCGTTCAACGGCTGCTAATTTTTCCTGCTCAGCGGCAATTTGGTCGCGTCTCTGTTGCTCCTGCTGCGCTTTCAGCTGCTCTTCTGTATCTTTTAATTGCTGATTTAATGCGTCTTGTTCTGCCTTTATCTTAGCTTTTTGTTTTGCTTCTTCGGCTTCTTTTAACATTAATAAATCTCTCTTTTTGCGTGCCGATTTGAGACGTAGAAAAACAAGCATCGCAACTATCACAACTGTAACAATAATTATCAGAACAAAGATTATCATATTTTCCTTTATCCAAACAGATAAAGAGAATGATGGCACTTGATAAGGCACAATATTATTTTCAAAACCATTATAGTTTAAAGTTAACGGATATGCTTTTCCGTCTCTTTTCAGGTTAGATTGAAACGTAATTTTGTAATCTTGTCCGTAGTGCCTACTGTTAATGTCGTTGAAACATTTAAGCATCTCATTTCTTGTGGATTTAGCCTCAGGGTCTGTTTTTCCGTCCACGGCAATAAGTTGCCCAAAAGTTTCGCTGTAAAGTCGTTCTACGGTGTTTGTAATAGTCTTACTTTCGTCCGTTGAGTGATAGTTAATCACATATACAGGAATTTTACTTGTCAATGACCTGTTAATCAGCGGTGTCAACTCTTCTCCGGGAACGAACAGGTTATTTCCTGCTGTGATGACAAAAATTGCTCTAATTTTTTCATTCGGCTCTTTTTCAATTAGATCCAATCCTTCTTTAATTGCAGAAATAAGGTTTGATTTGCCCTGTTGCCCTTTCCTTGACAACTCTCTGTCATAAGCGGTCTGAATAAAACTCATCAAAGCACTTTTATCAGATGTAAAATTCTCTAAACCAATATTTAACAACGCTTTATCGCCTTCTCTTTGGTTGAAAGTAGCGATGTTAAAATCAGTTGTTTTATCGTCTGCAATGTCGTTTCTGAAAAAATAGAATAACAGTTGCTCGATAAAGGCAAACATATCGTTCAATTGCGGCTGATCTTCCCAAAGAAAAAGAATAGATTTTTGCTTTTGCGGAATTTCCTCTACTTTAATGTTTTCGATTTTAGCCACAAATTCCTGCTGGTTTTCTTTAACGCTAAAGTGCGCAGGGTCAATGATTTCTGGGTTGTATTCGTTCCAAAAAAATGAAACTTCAGGGAAATTAGTAACATCAATATTCCCTTTTTGTGTTCCTTGTTGTGCGTAACTTGCTATCAACAAAGAACATAGTAACGATGTCAATATTAATCTCGTCATAATGTTATATAAATTAATACATTAAATTTCTAATTTTACTTTCAGTACGTTCAAATTCTGATGCTGTTTGCTGCATCTGGGAAATTATTTGGTTGTGCGTCTCTCGGAGTGGACTTATATGTTCGGAGAAAAATTTCTCTTTTACTTCGTCTTTCCAAGTGCTTTCCAATGGATTAACATGCTGATTTTCAAAAACTTGTTCGTTTTCGTTTAGTTCTGATATTTGGTGTTGCATGGTTTAAGGGTATTAGTTTAAGATTTATCATAATCAGACAAATGTTGTATAATTCGGTTTAGTTCTGAAACTGTTTGTGTTTCAACTCTGTTCACGGAATTGTTATAGTTATTTTCGGAACTCTTAAAGGAGTTAAATGTTCCGTCTAATCGTGCCATTTCTGATTTGTACTGCGCATAGTTTTGCTGCGCTCTTTGCAGTTCGGCTTCTTGTGGTGCTGTACTGATGTATATTCCTTGCATCGCCATCGCTGCGCTTTCGGCTTGCGTTGCGCGCAAAGTGGCTTCGGCTCTTTGTATCCTGTTCGTGAAATGATTTTCTAAACTTGCTAATTCCTCTTTTTTTCTTAACAGAGAATTTGTAAAAGAGGCTGCAATTTCACGACATCTATTGCAATAACGGGGCAATGCCTGATTTAAAGATTGTAAATCAGGTATATTTACTTTTGAAAAGCTCATAATATTCTATCCGTTTAAATATTCGCTATCAAGTATATCTGCCTTATTTTTCAAATAAGGGATGAAAACTTCCATCTTATTAATCATATCTGCTAATGGCGGCTTTGTTTGTTCAAACCTGTCTTTGAAGACGTTTGCCATATTGTCTCGCCAATCATAACTGTTTAATTTTGCTCTCATGGAACTTTCAATTTCGTTGAAATCCCTAATGTTCTGCTCAAGCATTCCAGCAAACTGTTTTAAATCAGTTGTTGTTACTTTTGATTTTGCCATTTTCTTCTTTTTTTAATGATGTTAAAATTTGACTGTTACTTCTACCTACCATGATAAGCCATTAAAGCTTGAATTTTAGGTTTTAACCATTGGTCGCACTCTTCCATAACTCTTTTCAGGTCATTTAATTTAGCCATTCCGTCATAGAAGTCGGTTTTAAATTTATCGGCGACCATATCGTTCCATTCATATTGTTCCAACCTCTGTTTTGTCCTTTGGTCAATATCATCAAAAGATTGGATGTTTCTCTGCAAAACTTGCTGAAATTCTTGCAAATTTGCGTAATCTACATGTACCTGTGCCATTGTTTATTGTTTTATAATGTTATTAATTTTGTTTTTCAAAAATTCCTCAATCGGATAAAATTCTCTTTTGCCATCTTTTTCATCTTCTTAAAAATTTTTTGCAAAGGTAATTGTTTTTTTTATTCTGCAAAAAAATTTTGATAAAAAAATAAAAAAAAAGATATATATAAGGAATTAACAACACAATCCCGTATGCCGTAGGTATGTGACCATTATAAAAGATGTAAAGATGCATTCCTAACGGAATGCAGGTGCGTGGGGCAATTATTTTCTACCGAAAGATTCATTCCTAAAGGAATGAGTAAGGATATTTTGTATATTCATTCACCCATTCACAATTCACTCATTCACCAATTCACCCATTTCCTCATTTCCTCATTCCCTCATTCACCCATTCCCTAATATCCCCCTCACAACCCTCGAAGCCGCCAAAATACCAAAAATTGCAGGCATATAGCTTACCGTCCCCACAGTAGTTTTTTTATTTTGCTCATCATCGACAAAAATTACCGAATTTTTATCAACGGCATCAGAACTGAAAACCACATCAAAGCCGCTTTTTATCCCGAATTTATTCAGTTTTTTGCGTATCATTCGCGCTAACGGACAGTTAAATGATTTGGAAATATCAGCAATTTTGACATTAGAAGGGTCTGTTTTGCCACCCGCACCCATACTTGAAATCAACGGATAGTTTTGTTTCATCGTGTTTACTATCAAAAACAGTTTTGGCGAAATGGTGTCGATAGCATCAACCACGTAGTCGTATCGTTCTGACAATAAATCAGTTATATTAGCACCTTTCAAAAATTGTGGGATGGCATGAATTTTTATTTCAGGGTTGATATCCAATAGGCGTTCCTTCATTAACTCGACTTTTGGTTGGTTTTCAGTACTTTGCAACGCTAAAAGTTGTCTGTTTCGGTTTGAGGGTTTTATTATGTCGCTGTCCACAATAGTAAGCGTTCCAATTCCTGCCCGTGCAAGCATTTCAGCGGCATAAGCTCCAACGCCACCAAGACCCACTACTAAAACGTGCGACTGGCGGAGTTTGTTCAGTTTTTCCTGACCGATTAATAGTTCGGTGCGGCTAAGCCATTCGGGGATTGGAGTGAAATTCATAATATAGCCTCTTCCAATTCGTCCAAAACAACATACCAAACATAACCTCTAATATTTTCATAGCCCATTATTGACAATAATTCGATATAATCTTTCACTTGTTTTTTGTGTTCGGGCATTTTTACGGTGCCGAACTTATAATCTACAACAATCACTTCATTATCGCCAAACATAACTCTGTCGGGACGTTTGGTCTGTTTGGCGATAATATTTGCTTCCGTTTTGACTTTATAACTTCCGTCAAACCATTTGCTTACGGAATTATCATTGATTTTATCCAATATAAATTGTTTCAATTCAGAGAGTTCTAAAGAATTAATGACACCTTTTTGTTTCAATTTATTGAGCGACTTATCAATGTCATTTTTCGTAATTATTTCTTCAAAAATGCGGTGCATTATTTTGCCTTGAAGAATATAATCTGTTGAATTACTGTTGTTTATATAATCAAAACTGTCCAAATGAAATGTTATTCTATCCCTCATTGGATAAAATTTTCCTTGATTTAATGTAATGTTTGTTTCGTTACGTTTTTTCTGTTTTTCTTTTTCTTCGGTGGATACGGTAACTTCTCCTGTTTTATAAAAAAAGTCATCTTCCGATTGCGAAATCAACAAATCATCTTCCGACAGCACCCAAAAAAGTAGGTCAGCCACCGTTTTTAAATTTTTTATTTCAGGTTTATTGATATTTGCAAAAATGGAGAGACTCTCTTTTGCCCTCGTGAATGCTACATATATAAGGTTCAAATTATCAATAAGTTGACTCTGGACATCGGTTAAATATTCTTGTGAAAAATGCGAATGTATCAAATCTTTTTGTGTTGTTACCGGTATGATATCCAAGTAATTAAATGGTTTAGTTTTTGGCTGTACCCATAAATAGTTTCTGTTGCCCGATGTATCTTCAATTTCCCAATTAAAAAATGGTAATACAACCGCCTTAAATTCAAGTCCTTTTGCTTTATGTATCGTCATAACTATAATGCTATCAGGATTTTCCTGAATAGAAAGTGCCAATGTATCCCTGTTTTTCTCCCAATACTCCAGAAAAAAGCCTAAATCTGCATTTTCTTGACAAACAAAACTATGCACAATACTTAAAAATGACTGAACATACATCGAATCGTTGTCAGTGAGGGATATGGGAAGTATATTTACGAGCGATTCAACCAATTCATACAGAGGAAGATGCGCTTTCTCAAAGATTTGTTTTTTGTAATTGTTCCAATTTTCGAGGTCTTTGGTATCCGACAGTATTGAAACATCGTACCCTTCCTCTGTTTTGCAAAAATTTTTGTTGAAAGCCAAACGAATATATGATTCTACAAGAAAATCCTTTGGGTTTACAATAAATTTCAGTTGCGCAATTAATATTCTTACCGCTTCCGAAACCGACAGCAGTAGCGAATCGCTACTAAAAACATCAATCTCTTTATTTTGTGGGTGGTACTTACCTGACAATAAGGCATTTGTCATCAAAACGCCCTCTTCTTTACGTCTCACTAACACGCAAATATCTGATTTTTTATAACCCGCCTCAATCAAATCTGCAATATGGGTAATCGTTTCGCTTAAAATCCTCTCTGTGTTCTCTTTTTTTGACCCCTCAAAAAAATGTATATGAATATGACCACCGCTATCTTGTTGTGGTGGTGAAACCTTTTGATATACATCAGAATAGACATTTTTTATCTTATTTTCCGAGTTCTTATACCAATCAGTTATTTTTTCCTTTTCGGGTACGGTTTCATTGAAATGCAACGTCAAAATATCGGCTGCCTTAACAAAAAAATTGTTGTTGAAATTAATAACATTTTCGCAACTGCGCCAATTTACATCAAGTACATTTATTTCAGTACCAAACTTTTGAAAATCTTTTTCGGCTTCTTCTGCGAGTAGGTTCCAGTCGGAATTTCGCCAGCGATAAATCGCTTGTTTCACGTCGCCCGTGAATAATGAAAAATTATTGTTCGACAAACTTTCCTCTATCAAAGGCAGAAAATTTTTGTACTGTAGCAAAGAAGTATCCTGAAACTCGTCAATCATAAAATGTGAATAACGAAAGCCTGTTTTTTCATATAAAAAAGGTGTTTCATTATGGTTTATAATACTGTTTAGCAAATAGTTAGTGCCTGAAAGCAGGAACAAATTCTTTTCACGACAAATTTCGTTCAATTTTTGGTTTACGTCACTAATTATTCCCAGAGCGTTGAGGTTTTTTAATATGGAGTGTGCGGTAAAATAGTCGGCGGCTTTTTGATTTACAAGCGATTGTGCGTCATGAAGCAAGTCGTTTAAACCTGCATGATAAGCAGAAATAACGGCTGACTGGTCACTAACTCTATCGTGTTTTCGATACCATTTTTCGGGGTTGTCAATTAGTTCTTTATAAGATTTTTCTTTGATAAATTCCTTTAAGTTGTTCATTTTTAAGAAAATCCTAACTTTTGAAGTACTTTTTCCGAGAAAATCGCTGTTTATATCTAATCCTCGACTGTTAATGATATTCAGTGCTTTGATGCCGATTGAACTTAATTGGCTGTCAGTTTCGCGAATAATTTTATACAGGTCATCTTTAAAAATTTTCAGTCTGTTTTTGTCGTTCAATTTTTGGGCTGTTTCGACAAAATATTTCTGATAAATTTCTTGCTCAATCAATTTTGAAATTTTTAATATTTCATTAGCAATATTCCAATATTTATCTTCTTCTATCCTTGTTTCTGCAAATTCTACTATCCATTTTTTTATGTCGGCATTTTCGGGTCTTTCCATTTCGTAGATTACGTTGTCGATAGCCTGAATAAGCAGTGGTTCGTTTTTCATTTCCAATTTGAAAGATGCTGGTAAGCCCATTTCACGCGCAAAGGAACGGATAATGTTTTGAAAAAAACTGTCTATCGTACTGACCTTAAAATTTGAGTAGTCGTGCAATAAAAAACGGAGTATCAGTGCTGCCCGCTCTCTGACTTGACTTTCGGAAAATGAAAACTCTTTTTTCAGTCCGTCCATATATTCGGGGTCGCTGAAAGTTTTATTTGACAATTTGTAGAGGCTTTCCAATATTCTGGAGCGCATTTCGGCTGTAGCCTTATTAGTGAAGGTAACTGCAAGTATATGTCGATAGTCAGCGGGATTGGCGAATAAAAGCTTTATAAAATTTTCGGTCAAAGTAAAGGTTTTGCCTGAACCTGCCGAAGCGCGATATATTTTTAGTTTTGACATTTCAAGCAAAGTTCAACACCTTATCAAGTTTCATAAGGGTCAGAAGCGCCATTACCTCTTTGTTTACGTTTGATAATAAAAATATACCGTTATTCTGGTGAGCGGTTTTATATGCTGAAATTAAAACGCCAATTCCGGTACTGTCGATAAACTTAATATTTTCCATATTAAGCGTAAAGATGATGTTTTGATTGGATAAAAATTTTGTCAGTTCATCCTTTACGGCTGTTGCATTGACAGCGGTAAGCCGCTCTATTCCTTCCAAAATTCCCTCTTGTTTGGTTTCATTATTGGTAATTGACAACATAATTTATTCTTTATTAATGATTTCAATAAGTTCTTTCCTTGCTTGCTCGCAAACGACTATAAAATTTTCTATTTTTGACAAAATTTGCGCCTCTATTTCTTTGTCTTCTAATCCTTTATCAAAAAGGTCGTTAGAAATTATTTCAAGGCTTTTTAAATCAGTGCCTAATTCTTCTAAACCCATTGAAATAACTGATGCTTTCGCTTTATGTGCCAATGATACAATATTTTTCCAATCTTTTTTTGAAAAATATTCTTTAAAACCATTGGTAAATTCATCAATCTGTTCTAAAAAAATTTCAATCAATTGAACGAAAAACTCCTGATTCCCGTTCGCAATACTCTCTAAATAAGTTAGATCCGTTATATTTTTAGTTCCCGACATACCTAAAATTTTTAGTATAAATAAAATGCAAAAATAATTGTTTTTTTTTATTATTTATCAATTATTGAAAAATAAATTTTTTTATTCCGAAAAAAAATAATAATATTGCAAAAATTTTTTATTGTAAAAATATGAAGAAAACAGCATTAAACGATGTACATAACTCTTTGGGAGCCAAGATGGTACAGTTTGCAGGTTTCGATATGCCGGTAGAATTTTCTGGCATAACTAACGAACATCTTGCCGTGCGAAATGCAGCAGGAATGTTTGATGTTTCACACATGGGCGAATTTTGGGTGAAAGGTCCAAAAGCTCTGGATTTTCTCCAAAAAATTACGTCAAATGACGTTGCGGTTCTGACACCGGGTAAAATTCAATATTCCTGTTTTCCTAACGGAAATGGTGGAATTATTGATGATTTCTTACTTTACAGGTATGATGAGGAAAAATATATGCTTGTGGTTAATGCCTCAAACATTGAAAAAGATTGGAACTGGTGCGCCCAAAACAATAGCGAAGGAGCAATCCTCGAAAATGCGAGCGACAATATTTCGCTTTTAGCGGTTCAAGGTCCAAAAACTACCGAAATCTTGCAAAAACTAACCGCAACAGATTTGTCGGCTATTCCTTATTATAATTTCGTTACGGCACCCTTTGCAGGCGCAAATGATGTGATAATTTCAAACACAGGCTATACAGGCGCAGGTGGTTTTGAATTGTATATCTATAACAATGACGCAGTTACAGTGTGGAACGCAATTATGGAAGCAGGAAAAGAACACGGTTTAATCCCCGTTGGCTTAGGCGCACGTGACACTTTGCGCTTAGAAAAGGGTTTTTGCCTCTACGGAAACGATATTGACGAAACAACTTCTCCCATCGAGGCAGGTCTGGGGTGGATAACAAAATTCACTGACAGCAAAAATTTTATCGACAAAGAATTTTTGCTAAAACAAAAAACCGACGGCGTTTCAAGACGACTAAAAGGGTTTATCTTGGAAGAGAAAGGAATACCAAGACAACACTACGAAATCACCGACCGAGACGGAAACATTATCGGACAAGTTACGTCCGGCACAATGTCCCCAATTCTGAAACAAGGAATAGGAATGGGATACGTAAACTCCGACTTCCTAAAGAAAAAAGATGATAACATCGCTATCAGAATACGAAACAAAGATTTGAAGGCGAAAATTGTGAAGGTGCCGTTTGTTTAATCTGAACTTTTTTGCTTATATTTGCATTTTATTTTAAGTATAACAAATAATGTTACGTACAGTTTATAAAGCGAACAGTAATAGAGATAATTATTATGACAAGAGCAACAATTTCGATAAAAAGAAAAAATGGAATTTATGACCAGATATGGTATGTAAATTCAGACGGCTATCTTGCTGTCTTAGGGAAGGAAATTTTTAATTTTCTGAAAACTGTAGACGACGTAGAACGTGCGGCAGTCATTTTTAAAAAGCAGAGAGGCTATTCTACTCTCGAAACGAATTTCACTATTGACGAAACAGATTCTATTGAATCTATTCTTGCACAACATAACGATTATTCGTACATATTGGACGAGGAGTCTGGAAAATGGGGATACTATAATTATAACGACAGAGAATTATACGATTTGGAAGAAGATTTGAAAGAATATTGAATAATGGTATAAATCTTGACTTCAAAAATTTATTTTGTTGTCTAATAGAGAAATCATCTTTACATTTTCCATAAGGGGCGCATACCTAACGGCATGCGTGGTATTGTTGTGTAATTCCTTATTCTACCGAGAGATACATTCCTAACAAAATGTTTTCCCCCGTAAAATTTTGCATATTTATTTCATCTATCTTTCCTCTGTAAAAAAATATTTTTCATCGAACATGCTTGGAAATCTAAAAAATTCATCTACTCTTGCAAAATAAAAGAAAAATAATTTAAAAAGCATGTAACAAAATCTTGTTTTCAACGTCTTATAAAAAATAAGCAATATAAAATGATAAAAAGTAAAAAAAATATAATTATTGCCGTTAGCATATTTGTTTCTCTATTTTTTAGTGGATGCAAAAGTATAGCGTATAAAAGTTACACACAAGTATTTGGTAGAGTGGAAAGTGTTAATGAAGCCAGATATACTTCATACATCACTTGGAAAGAAATGGACACCATAAGATATTCACGCGAAGAGGTTCGTTTCGATTCAAAGGGGAATAGCCTTCAGGGGTTTATCTATGGCGGAACAAACGACTGTGGGTTGGTTGTCATTTCACAAGGATTGGGCGGCACGGCTGATTCTTATTTCCCGATGATTATCTTTTTTGTTGATAAAGGGTGGCGGGTATTAGCAATTAACAATACAGGAGTTGCAGGAAGTGAAGGTAACGGTACGGGCGGCTTGTATCAATCTGTTATTGACCTTGATGCAGCACTCTCATTTGTTGAAAAATCAAGTTCAATGAACCACTTACCTATAATGCTTGTAGGACACAGTTGGGGCGGTTACGCAGTATGCGCCGTACTGAACTATGAACATCCTGTAAAGGCTGTTGTAAGTTTTGCAGGTTACAACAGCGGCAGCGAAGTCTTTGATGAACTTGGAAAGACGGCATCTAAATTATACAATTTTGTAAAACCACAACTTCGGAAAATAGAAAAACAGCGTTTTGGAGAAGTCACACAACTCACCGCTGTGGACGGAATAAACAAAGCAAACATTCCCGTGATGATTGTGCAAAGTTCAGATGATGCTGTAATTACTGCCAAAACAACCTCTATTTATGCACATCGAGAAAAGATTACAAATCCTAAATTAGAAATTATTTTCAATGATGGCGAAAAAGTTACGGGACATGAACGTGTTTTCGGCTCAATAAGAAGCAGAGAGTATGCGAAATGGGCAAATGAAAGTTGGAAAAATTATTATGAGGCAGCCCCAAACGCCACGAAATTGCAATGGGCTAAAGAAGTCAATTTTGATAAAACGATAGCAAACGAACTTGACCCTAATCTGATGGAACGTATAAATGAGTTTTTTGTCAATGCTAAGTAAATAAGTAAATAAGTAAATAAGTAAGTAAGTAAGTAAGTAAGTAAATTTAAAGTTTAAAATTTAATTCAAAAACTAAAAACTAAAAACTAAAAACTAAAAACTAATGTAAAGTTATGTGTAAAATGACGCAAAATTTAAGGACATGTCCTGTTCGGGACAAAATATCGGTAGAAAAAAGAATATATCCGACATGTTCTTACCATCCCGTTAGGGACAGAATATCGTTAAAAAATATTGCGTACCTAACGGCACGCCGTTTTGCACATATATCTGTTTTCTACCGACATAACATCCCTAACGGGATGACAAAATTTACGTAATTTTTCATTTTATTAATAACTAAAAACTAATAACTAATAACTATATATATGGAACAAGAAATTGACACAATGAATATTCACGTATCCGATGCGGGTACGAACAGTGTTCTTATAACCGAGCCTGTACAATCTCAAGAAAGGATAGAGGTTCTTGATATAATACGTGGCTTTGCGTTGCTGGGAGTATTGATGGCAAATATTGCCTGGTTTAGCACTCCCGCTCTCTACTATGAGATTCTGGGGAAAAATTTGGAGACAGGATTTGGGGATATGATAGCCTCCTCGTTTATTTATCTCTTTGTGGAAGGAAAATTTTACACAATGTTTTCTTTCCTTTTTGGGCTGGGTTTTGCAATATTTTTTGAAAGAGCCATAGAAAGAACTAAAAAACCAAAACTTCTTTTTTTCAGAAGGCTTTTCATTTTGTTGCTAATAGGGTTGGTTCATACCTTTTTTATTTGGTACGGCGATATTCTTGTTACTTATGCCTTAATTGGTTTTCTATTGCCTCTGTTTTTTAATCGAAAGCCTAAAACACTTATCAAATGGGCAATTTCGCTTTTCAGTGTTTTTTTATTACTTTCGGCTATTGGATTGGGATTTATAGAATTAGGGAGAATGTTCAATGAAGCGGCAGTTACTGAGGCTATGCAACCATTTTATGCCAATATAGAAAGTATGATAGAAAGTTCATACCATGCTTATGGTCAAGGAACTTTTGCGGAAATAATGGCGCAGCGCACTTCTGATGCGCTTTTTGCTATTAATCAAATATTTGCAGGTATATTTGTGATATTACCGCTGTTTTTATTTGGACTTTACGCAGGGAAAAAGAGAATTTTCCAAAACATTGAAACAAATTTGCCCTTAATTAAAAAATTTTGGAAATGGAGCCTTATTATTGGACTTTCAATGAGCGTTGTAAAATTCATATTCAAAAATGTAATGGGCGCAGAATTTTATTCCTTCAATACAGCGATTTATATGGGCGCAGGATTTTTGGGTGATATGGGACTTTGCCTTTTCTTTATGACCTCAATCGTACTTTTGTATCAAAACGATAAATGTACGCGGATACTAAAACCATTGTCATACATGGGCAGAATGCCGTTAAGCAATTATCTGTTTCAATCAATAATTTGTACAACAATTTTTTACAGTTACGGTTTGGGATTTTATGGAAAAGTTGGTTCTGCAATAGGGATAGTATTAACAGTTCTCATTTTCACTACCCAAATTTTTATCAGCAAATATTGGTTCAAACATTTTAACTTTGGTCCAGTGGAATGGATATGGAAACGATTAACCTACGGCAGATTTAAAAATTCAAAAATTTAAAAATTTAAAATTCAAATTTTACAAACTAAAAATCAAATAGTTATGAGAAGTAGAAAAATTTTGGCATTAATAATTGCCATATCTGTTTGTGTTTCAATGATGTTTTTTGCAATAGCCGCCGCATCGTGCAAAGAAACTGTAAATGAAACTTTACAAATATTAATTCAAAATAATGTTATAAATGAATAAGAGAAAATTATATTACAAGTTATCGCCGGGCTTGCGGTTTTTAGTACGGCGTATATGGTATCTGCCGCTTGATTTGTGGGAAACCATTACAGGTAAACGTGATGCAATGATACCGCATAAGGGTGCTATTTTTGTAGGTGCTGGTGATTTTATAGAAACAGGGCGTTTCCATTTAGCACGTATGCTTGAATTAGCCAACTTAAAACCTGATGATACGGTGTTAGATATTGGTTGCGGCATCGGACGATTAGCGGTACCGCTTACAGGTTATTTGAACGAAAATGGCGCCTATTATGGCTTTGATATTGTGAAACAAGGCATCGATTGGTGCAACAAAAATATTGCGAAAAAATTTCCTAATTTTCATTTTTTACATATCCCGCTTAAAAACGATTTGTATAACTTAAAGACAGAAAACGAATCGCTACATTTTGTTTTCCCTTATAACGATAATCAATTCAATGTGATTGTGTTAAACTCCGTTTTTACACACATGGTAGCCGATGATGTTTCCAACTATCTCAATCAAATTCATCGCGTAATGGCTCAAAACGGAAAATGCATGGCAACCTTCTTTATTTTGAACGACGAATCTAAAAATAACATACTCCAAAACAAAACAGAGTTTACTTTTCCATACCCTCATAAAAATTGTTTTCTAATGGATAAAAACGTAAAAGAAGCAAATGTAGCTTTTGACGAAAAATTTTTAATGGATTTGTTTCAAGAGCATGATTTAAAAGTAGAACATATTCATTATGGCGAATGGAGTACAGGAACTACTACAATAAA
>Ga0099364_10004452_pt1 | contig 21227 bp, 20 predicted proteins | sample TergutTh196P3_FD_73070 | JGI IMG/M metagenome (GOLD analysis project Ga0099364, IMG submission 73070) | Microcerotermes parvus P3 segment gut microbial communities from Pointe-Noire, Republic of the Congo - Th196 P3 | ecosystem: Host-associated > Arthropoda: Insects > Digestive system > Gut ... | reverse complement strand
GGTTCAAGGCGATGCTCAGAAAGGCTGCCAAGCGCACGACCGAAGCGTTATGGGATGAGATCGGCAGACTCGTCGATACGATTTCAGCCAACGAATGTTTAAACTACTTCCGGGCGGATGGATATGTACATGACTAAATCGAAAATGCTCTAGCTTCCTCACACCCCACACCGACCACTGCCACGATGCTTTCAGTATCAAAGACTCCTTGCCGAATCCATTCGACCCGGCGAATAAAAAGGACGCCGCGAGCGTTCCGAAAGTCCCGCGTCGCCTTCATCCAGATAACGTCCAAGCCACTTGTAGCCCGCTGTCGGAGAAATCCCGAAGCGACGGCACAGCCCACGGAAATTCGTTCCTGGCTGTATGGCAAGTTGCACAAATTCCTTCTTCAGTTCCATCGCCGTCCTCACTTCCCAAGGCATCTTGTCCTCCAGCAGAACAAAATGCCTATAGTATAAAATGTGTAAACGATGTCTCCGAACATGTGTCAACCATGCCCCCGGTCTGTACAACCCACAAGTAGGAGAAGGAACGACATTGAACGGATAAAATCAGGTCTTGCTGTGCGGATGGCAAAGTGGAAAACAGGAGAATGGCATTATGGCAAAAACACTGCTGCAACTGCGCCAGGATATTCTGGCCTTTCGTGACGCGCGTAACTGGGCGCAGTTTCACAAAGTCAAGGATTTGATGCTCTCGCTCGCGCTGGAGGCTACCGAGGTGCTGGAACTGGCGCAGTGGCAAAGCGACGCTGAAATGGAAAATTTTTGCGCCCATGCTGAAAACCGGGAGAAGCTGGGCGATGAATGCGCCGACGTGCTGGCCTACCTGCTCCTCCTTACCGACCGCGCCGGAATTGATCTGGAGGAAGCCTTCACAGCCAAACTCGCAAGGAACGCGGCAAAATACCCGATAGAGCAATGTCACGGCAGGCGGGAAAAATACACGCGCTTCCAGCAGGAATAGGCAGGGCAGACAAATAAACCCGGAACACCGGACGCCGTTCATTCTCCGCTGTTTAATGTCCAGGTTGCGCTTCCGCCCTGCCCAAGCCTTGCCGCCAGCCAGGGCAGGGTATCCGTAAGCGCCTTTGCGAGCGCCCAGGGCGGATTCAGGACGAACAGGCCGCTGCCCCACATGCCCGGTAAATCGCCCTCTCCTGCCGCGTGCGCGCTCAAGGTCGCGGAAAGCCAGGGAATTTTTCGGGGCGACGCTCCTTCCGCCAGTTTTTGCAAACGTCCCGGAAATTTCCGCGCTTCCGAACGGGCGATTTGCGGATACCAGACAGCATATACGCCCGTCGCAAAGCGTTTGACCGCTGCCCGCAAGACGTCTTCCACCGCTTCATAATCGGCGCGATTCTCATAAGAAGGGTCAATCAGAACCAGGGCACGCCTTGACGGAGGCGGCAGGAGCGCCTTCAGGGCTTGCAGGCCGTCGCCATGCGCCGCGCGCGCCCTGCCGCCAGCGGGAATATTGGCCACCAATGCCCTGAACTCGTTGGGATGCAATTCAAAAAAACGGGCGCTGTCCGTAGGCCGCAAAGCGCGACAGAAGAACCAGGGTGAACCGGGATAATGGCGGAGCATGCCATCAGGATTCAATTCCCGCACTGCCGCCAGATAGCCCTCAACAGCATGAGGAATAGGCGAAATGCGTGACTCCGGCTGCCAGATGCGGCCTATGCCATCCTGAAATTCCACCAATTTACGCGCCGCTTCCGAATCCAGCCTGTACATGCCGCCGCCCGCATGGGTATCCACCACCAGAAGCGGCGTATCCTTCTTTTGCAAATGCTCCAGCATCGCCAACAAGGCGACATGCTTCAGAACATCGGCGTGATTGCCGGCATGGAACGCGTGGCGATAACTCAGCATCTAAAAGACCAATCCGTACAAAAAAAGCGAATGCTACATCGCGTCACAGAATTTTGACTTATATTAAGAAAACATGACATCATATACCGTTCTCGTTTTCGGGAATTTTAGGCGCAATGTCATTTTCACTTAACAGGAGTTTCCGATGAAAAAATTCTTTTTCCCTGCCGCTTTGTTTACCCTTGCGGGTCTTTTTTCCACTGGCGTCAGCGCGGAAGACGGGCTGGCGTCCGCTTCTGCTTCGCTTTTGCCTACCGCAGGTAACGCTGTCCAGGGGAATGTCCTTTTTGAGCCGCTGCCGAATAGTCGTGTCCGGGTTATAGCCAAAGTCGACGGCTTGACGCCCGGCTCGCACGGCTTCCATATTCACGATAAAGGCGATTGCAGCGCCCCGGACGCCAGCAGCGCCGGTGGGCATTTCAATCCCCACCAGACAGCGCACGGCAAAGTAGGCGCTGCCGCCTATCACGCGGGTGACCTCCCTTCGCTGGAAGCCGACGCCAATGGCAAGGCCACCCTGAATGTAGAGCTTGACAGCATCACGCTCACCGGCGAGCACAGCATCGTGGGACGCGGCCTGATCGTCCATGCCGACCCGGATGATTACGTCTCGCAACCCACCGGCAATGCCGGCGCGCGCGTCGCCTGCGCCGTTATCCAGCAGAAATAAATACGAACCAAACGCAATTCCCGACCCAAAGGTTGGGTTGCGCAAACACCTCACCCTTCCCAATGCCCTTCCCCGTCCGACGGAAGGGCATTTTTTGGGTTATTGGCATAGCAAGCCCACGCAGCCGCGCATTCCGCAAAACATTGGCACCATCAACCCTCCTCTCCATCCACGCGGGGAAGACAAAGCATCGGGCCGTGGCACAGAACAAAAAAACCGAAAGCAAGCATCCAGCAAAGCGCGGCGATGATTAAACCCGACGACGGCAACCAGGGAGTGAAAAATACCCGCGCCGCCGCGCCAATATGGAACAGGATGAACGCATAAGCCATCGGGCGTGGCGCTTCCAGAGAACGTCCGGTATGCGCGAGACTGACGCGGGCAACCATCGCCAGAATCAGGCCGCCCATCGCGCCCACGGTCAGCGCGTGCAGCGAGAAACTGAAAAACAGCGGCAAACCGACATGAAACAGCGCCAATCCCGCACAGGCAACGGCCATCCATAAATATGACAAGTGCAATGGCCACAACAGCGTGATTCCCCAGACGCCGCGATGGCTCCACTGCCACAGGCGTATGGCGTGCCCTATCGCCAAAGCGGCAAAAAGCGGCGCGAAAAGCAGCGTTGGCGTCATCATCGCCAGCCCTCCGGCAGAGAGCGCCGCGAGGAGCACGGCTGCCGCCATCAGCGCATAATCGAGCGCAAGCTGGTACTTTGTGGGCGCAGGCCTGGCCGGTATGTTCAAGGCGCGTTGGGTAAAAAAGGGAATCACGCGCCCGCCGATCATCGTCATCAAGGCAACGATAAGCCAAATCGCGGACATGGAGCCATTACGCAGCCAATCCGCATTGCCAGTCGCCAGTCCGGCAAGCGACAGGGCGTCGGCAAGCGTCAGCAAGGCAAGCGTGGCGAGTATCGGATAATTGTGAATCTGCCGCGTTCGCCGCAAGCTCCTGGCAATGAGAATGGCAAGGAGCGGCAGCCAGGAGAGTTCCGGCAACGCAATGACCCACCACGGCATATCCAGCAACCAGCACAAACGCGCCGCGAGCCACAACCCAACCAGCGCCGCCAGCGGCCAGCCACGAACGCCGGGAATGCCGGTCCAGTTTTGCACTGCGGTCATCAAAAAACCGGCGACGATGGCGGCGGCAAAACCGAAAGACATCTCGTGTCTGTGCCAATCCAGCCAGTCGCCTGCAGGCGTCCAGTCCGGCAGTTTGCCCATATACGCGACAATCCACAAGCCGATAGCAACCACGGCGAAAAATGCGCCACCAAGGAAAAAGGGGCGAAATCCCAGGCGCCAGAGTGGCGGCAATGATGGTGTCGAAGCGTTATCCGGGGGGCGTTGACCGAAAGAGATACCTGTCAGGGGACACTGCATAATTATTTCTCCTGTGCAAAATGGGTTGCGCTGTGACGGCACGGACGGCATATGTACCCCGATTCAGGAAAATGGCGCATTGACCTTCTTCAAGTCTGAAGAAAGCAGGCTGAAAACCCATGCCAAACCTATTCGTAGGGGCGCGATTTATCGGTCTTGCAGACAGCAATGTTCAGGGCGCGATAAATCGCGCCCCTACAATAATCGTTGCGTGTTGGGGTTCGCTATTTGCCGTCTGCAAGACCTCACCCCAACCTACGCAACTGCAATACGCGCCGACTTAAAAATGCAGCGCCCGTTTGTCACAGGCCAGCGCCGCTTCGTGGACAACTTCCGAAAGAGTCGGGTGCGCATGACAAATCCGGGCGAGGTCTTCCGAGGCTCCGGCAAATTCCATTGCGACCGTGGCTTCGGCAATCAGATCGGAAGCGCCCGCGCCAATGATATGCACGCCCAGAATACGATCCGTCCGGGCATCAGCCAGCATCTTGACAAACCCTTCCGGCGCGTCAATGCCAAGCGCGCGCCCATTGGCAAGAAAAGGTATCCTGCCCACCTTGTAAGCCACGCCTTCCGCTTTTAATTGCTGTTCAGTCCTGCCGACCCAGGCAATTTCCGGCGTAGTGTAGATAACGCCGGGAATGGTATCCAGGTTGGTATGCCCCGCCTGTCCGGCTATCAGTTCGGCTACCTGCACGCCCTCCTCCATAGCCTTGTGGGCAAGCATGGGGCCGCGCACGACATCGCCGATAGCCCAAACGCCGGCAAGATTGGTCTTGCAGTGAGCGTCAACTTCAATCTGGCCGCGCTCGTTGAGCTTCAAGCCCACCGCGTCCGCGTTCAGCCCATCGGTGTTGGGGACACGTCCCACCGAGACGATGAGGCGGTCGGCTTCAAGTTGGACTTCCTTGCCATTCTTGTCCGTATAGATGACGGTGACGTTTTTCTTGCCGGTCTTGACTTCGTTGATCGTAATCCCGGTGTGAATGGTAAGCCCCTGTTTGGTAAAGATTTTCAGGGCTTCCCTGGCAAGATCAATGTCGGCAAAAGAAAGAAAATCAGGCAAGGCTTCAAGGATGGTGACTTCCGAACCCAGGCGACGCCAGACGGAGCCCATTTCAAGCCCGATGACGCCCGCGCCGATAACGGCAAGTTTTTTGGGAACGGCATCCAGGTCGAGCGCACCAATGTTGTCGCAAACAATCTTGTTGTCAACAGGCACATTGGGCAGATGGCGCGCGCTGGAGCCGGTAGCAATGATGACCTGTTTCGCCTCTACCTCTTCCCTGCCGACCTTAACCTTCCAGCCGTTCGCGGCTTGACCGACAAACGCGCCGTGACCGGGCAGAAAAGTGACCTTATTTTTCTTGAACAGCATCTTGATGCCGCCGGTAAGCTGGTCGACGATACCGTTTTTGCGGGTAAGCATCTTTGCAACGTTGATTTTCGGCGCGCCTGTTTCAATGCCCTGTCCCGCGAAGCTATGGGCTGCTTCTTCAAACAGATGCGAGGTATGCAGCAACGCCTTGGAGGGGATGCAACCGACATTAAGGCAGGTGCCGCCCAGCCTCGGTTCGCCCTTTGGGTCAGCGTAAGGGTTGGATTCGCAACAAGCGACCGTAAAGCCGAGTTGCGCGGCGCGGATGGCGGCAACGTAACCGCCTGGGCCGCCGCCGATGACGAGAATATCGAATTCCTTGGACATGATGTGCCTTTCTGCTTTCGTAAAACCCTGCGTCGAGTCACCCCGGCCTCAAGGCCGGGGGGGTCTCAATACAGAAGATGAGAGTCTCAATCGCCATAAATGGCTGTCGCGCTCACCTCGTCATAAATGACAAGGATTGCGCTCGACGCCTGTTCAGACGCCCAGGAGGAGCCGCGCCGGGTCTTCCATCGCTTCCTTGATTGCGACCAGGCCAAGCACTGCCTCACGCCCATCTATGATGCGATGGTCATAGGAGAGGGCAAGGTAGTTCATAGGGCGAATCACAATCTGGCCGTTCTCAACCACCGCGCGATCCTTGGTCGCGTGAATCCCCAAAATGGCCGATTGCGGCGGGTTGATGATGGGCGTGGAGAGCATGGAGCCGAATATCCCGCCATTGGAAATGGAGAAAGTTCCCCCGGTCAGTTCTTCCATGGAGAGCTTGCCGTCCCTGGCCTTGGCGCCAAATTCCGCGATTTTCAACTCAACATCCGCAATGCTCATTTCAAGGACATCGCGCAAAATCGGCACCACCAGGCCACGCGGACTGCCCACCGCAATGCCGATGTCCATGTAGCCGTGATACACAATGTCGTTGCCGTCCACGGAAGCGTTCAGGATCGGAAAACGCTCCAGCGCGGCGCAGGCCGCCTTGACGAAAAAGCCCATGAAACCAAGGCGCACGCCGTGGGTCTTCTCGAACTTCTCGCCATATTGCTTACGCATAGCCATAACCGGCCCCATGTTCACTTCATTGAACGTGGTCAGGATAGCGTTCTCGCTCTTGGACTGGATCAGACGCTCGGCAATACGGGCGCGCAAGCGGCTCATCGGCACGCGTTGCTCAATACGATTGCCAGGGGCGACGGCGGGCATCTCCACTCCTGAAGAGCGGCTCTGCCCACTCTGAGCTTTCAGCGCGTCTTCCTTGGTAACCCGGCCTCCCCGCCCGCTGCCGGCAACTTCCGCAGGCGCGACGCCCTTTTCCGCCAGAATCTTCTGCGCGGCAGGAGACGCGGCAGCAGCCGCTACAGGCGCGGCAGCGGGCGCTGGGGCAGGCGCGGCAGCGGCAGGCGCTTCCGCCTTTTTGTCGGCAGCCTTGCCTTCAGCAGCGGTGTCAATACGCGCGATTACCTCACCGGAAACCACGGTTTCGCCTTCGCCCTTCAGGATTTCCACCAGGGCTCCCCCATCGCTGGCGGGGACTTCCAGCACGACCTTGTCCGTCTCGATTTCGATGACGATTTCATCGCGGGCAATAAATTCGCCTATCTGTTTCTTCCAGGCGCCCAGAGTGCCTTCCGAGACAGACTCGGAGAGTTGCGGAACTTTGATTTCAACTTTCATGGTGATCTCCAAAATCAGTAATCAATCTTGCCCATCGCGGAGTCGAGCAGATCCTTGAGTTGAGCGTTATGTTTAGCCAGATAGCCGACCGCAGGCGAAGCCGCCGCAGGACGAGCCACCAACAGCAAATTCTGCTTCGCGTCCACGGAACGCGCCAGATGTTGCCGCGACGAGAACCAGTACCATGCGCCCTGATTGCGCGGCTCCTCCTGACACCAGACAATTTCGGTCGCCTTCGGATACTTCGCCAGTTCAGATGCAAAGGAAGTCTCCGGGAAGGGATAAAGCTGCTCAATGCGCACGATGGCGATATGCTCAATGCCGCGCTCCCGGCGAGCCGCGAGCAGATCATAATAGACCTTGCCGGAACAGAGCAGGACGCGCGTAACCTTCTTCGCGTCCAGCGTATCAACCTCGCCGATGATGCGATGGAAGGTATCCCGCGCCAGCAAATCCATGCTGGAAACAGCCTCCTTGTGGCGCAACAGCGATTTGGGCGTGAACACGATCAGAGGCTTCCTCTGCTTTCTCAACATCTGGCGGCGCAGGAGATGGAAAATCTGCGCCGGTGTAGTCGGCACACAGACTTCCATATTCATGGTCGCGCAAAGTTGCATGTAACGCTCCAGTCGGGCGGAGGAGTGCTCCGGCCCCTGCCCTTCGTAACCATGCGGCAGGAGCAGGGTCAGACCGCAGCCACGTCCCCATTTCGCTTCACCGGAAGCAATGAACTGGTCAATGACAACCTGCGCGCTATTGGCAAAATCGCCGAACTGCGCCTCCCAAACGACCAGATCATTGGATTCCGTAGTGGAATACCCATACTCAAAGGCCAGCACGCCTTCTTCGGAAAGCACGGAGTCATAACATTGGAAGCGCCCCTGTTTTTCCTGGAGATGCTCCAGCGGATGGTAGGTTCCCTCCGACCATACCTGCCGGTTCTGGTCATGGAAAGCCGCATGGCGGTGGAAGAAAGTACCGCGCCCCACGTCTTCGCCGGAAATTCTGATGCCATAACCCTCGGAAAGCAGGGTGGCATAAGCCAGGTTTTCCGCCATCCCCCAGTCAAATGGAATCCTGCCCTGCCCCATAAGCCGCCGGTCTTCGACAATTTTCTTTACCCGGCTATGCAGGGCAAAGCCTTCCGGCAAAGTGGTCAGGCGTTCGGAAAGCCGCTCCAACTCCTTCTGCGGCACACGGGTATCAAAAGTTTCAATGTATTTTTGCCCGGAATAATTTTTCCAGTGCTGGGGGAGGTTGCGCTTGTAGCCGGAAAGCACCGGGTTGTATAGCAGCTCGCCCTTGTCCAGATGATCGCGATATTCCTGGATCATTGCATCAGGCCCTTCCGGCGGCAAGGTTCCTTCGCCTACCAGCTTGTCGGCGTAAACCCTGCGGGTTCCGGGATGCTGCTGAACTTTCCGGTACATCAGAGGTTGGGTGACCATCGGCTCATCCTGCTCGTTGTGTCCGAGCTTTCTGAAGCAATAAATGTCTATCACCACATCCTTGCCGAACTCCTGCCGGTAATCCACCGCCAACTGGGTAACAAACGCCACCGCTTCCACATCGTCGCCATTGACATGGAAAATCGGCGCTTCGCCCATCTTGAAGATCTCTGTACAGTAATAACCTGAACGATAGTCGCGCGGATCAGAGGTCGTAAACCCAACCTGATTGTTGACGATAATGTGGATGGTTCCACCTGTGCCATAACCGCGCGTCTGCGCAAAATTCAGGGTTTCCTGATTGATGCCCTGCCCGGCAACCGCCGAGTCGCCATGAATCACCACCGGCATGATCTGTTTCCTGCCTTCCGCGCCATAACGCAACTGTCTGGCATATACCGAACCTTCCACCACCGGGCTGATGATTTCCAGGTGTGAGGGATTGAAGGCCAGCACCAGGTGTACCGGCTCGCCGGGCGTGCCCACATTGGAAGAATAGCCAAGGTGATACTTGACATCGCCGTCCGAAAGATCAGAAGCCTTCTTGCCTTCAAATTCGGCAAACAACATGGAAGGCGGTTTACCCAGGGTGTTAACAAGGATATTCAATCGCCCCCGATGCGCCATGCCGACCACAATTTCCCGCACGCCGTGTCTGCCTGCCTGCCGCACCAGTTCATCCATCGAGGCAATCAACGATTCGCCGCCTTCAAGGGAAAAACGTTTCTGCCCAACATATTTGGTGTGCAGGTAACGCTCCAGAGTTTCAGCAGCGGTGACGCGCTCCAGAAGTCGGGTTTTATCCTCCCTGCTGAATTTGCCATGCCCCCGCGTCGGCTCCAGCCTTTCCTGAAGCCAGCGTTTTTCCCTGGTTTCGGTAAGGTACATGTATTCGACGCCGATGGAACGGCAATAGGTTTCCCTCACCGCCTCAATAATCTTGCTCAACGGCGCGTGCGAGTCGCCCATGCGAAAAGAGCCGGTATTGAAAGCGCGGTTCATGTCGGCATCCGTCAACTTGTAATGCGAAGGCTCCAGTTCGGGAATTTGCTGGCGTTCCTTGCGTTTCAAGGGGTCCAGATCGGCGCGGCGATTGCCGAGAAAACGGTAGGCATTAATCAATTGCAGGACGGCAACCTGCTTGCCGTCGTCCTGCGCCTCCTGACCGCCTTGTCGGAAACCGCCCCGGCGCGCCTGATCGGCAAACGCCGCAATGATAGGTGAATGCGGCACATCCCGGGCGGCAAATCCGGGCTGAAGCGCCAGATTGTCAAAGTAAACTCGCCACTCTTCCGGCACCTGAGCGGGGTCGTCCAGATAATTTTCATAGAGCGACTCAACAAATGGCGCGTTGCCGCCGGAGAAAAGCGAGCTTTTCTGCTTTTGTTGCAACATGATTATTTCCTCTATATCAAAGAAGGGAAGTGGAAGATGGTAAAAAGGCGACGCAAAAGCGCCGCCTTGTCTGCCATTCCCGCCTGTTAACGCTTGTCCAACGGGATAACATCGCGCTTGGCAGCGCCAACGTACAACTGGCGCGGTCGCCCGATCTTGTATTCAGGATCAGTCAACATCTCCTCCCATTGTGACATCCAACCCACAACACGCGCCAGCGCGAAAATACAGGTAAACATGGAAGTCGGTATACCAATCGCCTTCTGGACGATGCCCGAGTAGAAGTCCACGTTCGGGTAGAGCTTCTTCTCAATAAAATAGTCGTCTTCAAGGGCAATTTTTTCTAGCGCCTTGGCAAGTTTGAACAGGCGATCATTCTCCAGACCCAGCTCCGTCAATACCTCGTCGCAGACCTTGCGCATCAACTTGGCGCGCGGATCGAAATTCTTGTAGACCCGGTGGCCGAAGCCCATGAGCTTGAAGCTGTCGTCCTTGTCCTTGGAACGCTTGATGTACTCGCCCACCCTGGATACATCGCCGATTTCTTCCAGCATTTCCAGGCAGGCTTCGTTCGCGCCGCCATGCGCCGGCCCCCACAGACAGGCAATCCCCGCCGCAATGCAGGCAAACGGATTGGCGCCGGAAGAACCAGCCAGGCGTACCGTAGAGGTAGAAGCATTCTGCTCATGATCGGCATGCAGGGTAAAGATGATGTCAAGCGCGCGCGCAAGAACCGGATTAGGCTCATAGTCATCACAAGGCGTGCCGAACATCATGTAGAGGAAGTTTTCGGCATAGGGGAGGTCGTTCCTGGGGTACATGAACGGCAAGCCGGTGTTGTACTTGTAAGCCATAGCCACAATAGTCGGCAGCTTGGCAATGATCCGGTTAAAGCTGATGGTGCGGTGCTCAAGCGTGGAGAAATCCATGGCCTGGTGGTAGAACGCCGACAGCGCGCCGACCACGCCGACGATGACCGCCATCGGGTGCGCATCACGCCGGAAACCGTTGTAGAAACGGGTCAATTGGTCATGCACCAAAGTGTGTCTGCGAATCGTGTTTTCAAACTGGATTTTCTGGGTAACAGTAGGCAACTCGCCCTGTCGCAGCAGGTAGGCTACTTCCAGAAAGCTGCATTGTTCCGCCAGTTGTTCGATAGGATAACCACGATAGAGCAGCTCCCCCTTATCGCCATCAATGAAGGTGATGTACGACTTACAGCTTGCCGTAGACAAAAAGCCGGTGTCATAGGTAAACATCCCGGATTTACCGCCCAGTGCGCGAATATCAATACATTCATTGCCATGGGTCGGCGTCAATACCGGAAAGTCCATGGGTTGTTGTCCGGGGATCTGCAAGGTTACAGTGCGTTCGGTTGTCATAGTTTTTTCCCTGTTGTGTTGATGTGAACTAAAAAGCGCCTTGAATCAGGTCAGCGCCCTGTAAAACGGTGTGGTTCTGCCTTCAAGGCATATCACGCCTTCTTTGCGCGCCGTTTGTCTGGCAACGCAACATGACCACGACAGGTGCCAGGCGAGCGTCTTCGCACTCTTCCTGACCACTGACCCAGGGCCATAATTTAATGTCTTCGTAATCGGCCAGCTCGACAAACGCTGCCTGATCTTCAGGCGAGAGACTGGGAAATTTCTTGTCCAGAAACTCGCCCAGAAGCAGATCCATTTCCAGCATGGCGCGGCGGGTGCAGCGCCAACGCAGACGGGAAAGGGCGGCGGCGTCAAGAGGCTCCATGCTAGACGTAACGTTTGACCATCATTTCCTTGATTTTTCCGATCGCCAGGGTTGGGTTCAACCCCTTCGGGCAAACATCAACGCAATTCATGATGCTATGGCAACGGAACAGGCGGTAAGGGTCTTCCAGATTGTCCAGACGCTCACCGGTTGCCTGGTCGCGGGTATCGGCCAGAAAACGGTAAGCCGCCAGCAATCCGGCGGGGCCGACGAACTTGTCGGGATTCCACCAGAAAGAAGGACAAGCGGTTGAGCAACAAGCGCAGAGGATGCACTCATACAGGCCATTCAGCTCTTCCCGCTCCTCCGGGCTTTGCAGCCGCTCGCGCTCAGGCGGAGGATCGTTGTTGATGAGATAGGGCTTGATCGAATGGTATTGCTTGAAAAACTGGGTCATATCCACAATCAGATCGCGGATAACCGGCAACCCCGGCAGCGGCTTCAGCAGAACCGGCTGCTCCAGTCCTTCCAGGTCAGTCAGACAGGCCAGGCCATTCTTGCCGTTGATGTTCATCGCGTCCGAACCGCACACGCCTTCCCGGCAGGAGCGGCGATACGCAATGGTCTCATCCTTTGCCTTCAGCTTGGTGAGCGCGTCCAACAGTTTACGGTCCTGTTCGTCCACTTCCACGGAAATGTCCTGCATACGAGGACGTTCGTCCTTGTCAGGGTCGTAGCGATAAATACGAAATTGCATCGTGCGTGTCGTCATGCTTCTCTCCGATTAATACGACCGGGTTTTCAGCTCTACGGGTTCAACCGTAAGCGGCGTCAGGCAAACAGGCTTGTATTCGATACGGTTGCCGTCTCGGAACCAGAGGGTGTGCTTCAACCAGTCCTTGTCATTGCGACCATTGGGGAATTCCGGCGTGTCCGGGGCGTCGTCGCGCACATGCGCGCCGCGCGACTCCTTGCGCGCCTCCGCCGAAATCATGGTCGCCTTGGCAACCTCGATCAGGTTTTCAGTCTCCAGCGCCTCGACCCTGGCGGTGTTCCAGACCTTGGACTTGTCCTGAATCTCCAGGTTATGCGCCATTTTCTCGACCTCAAGAATCCGGGCCACGCCCTGCTTCAACAAATCCTCAAAGCGGAACACGCCCGCATGATCCTGCATGGTGCGGGAAATGGCCTGCCGCGCTTCATATACGCTGGTTCCGCCCTTGCGAGCATCCAGCGCTGCGATACGCGACCGCGCCACATCCTGGGCGTCTGCGGGAAGGGTACGATGCGCCTCTCCATCTTTCAGATCCTCCACGGCGGAATCGCCAGCGGATTTGCCGAATACGAGAAGATCAAGCAGGGAATTCGTCCCGAGACGATTCGCGCCATGCACCGAAGCACAGGCGCATTCACCCGCCGCATAAAAGCCAGGCACTATTCTGTCGCCGCCCCTGCCATCCGGTACGGCAACGCGCCCCGCAAAGTTGGTGGGAATACCTCCCATCTGGTAATGGCAGGTCGGCACGACGGGAATCGGCTCCTTGATCGGATCAACGCCCGCGAACTGAATCGAGATTTCCCGGATGCCCGGCAGGCGCTTCATGATGGTTGCCGGATCAAGATGGGTAATATCGAGCAGGACATAATCCTTGCTGGGGCCGCAGCCGCGCCCTTCCTTGATTTCCGTGGTCATGGCGCGGGAAACCACATCGCGCGAGGCCAGGTCCTTGGCGTTCGGCGCGTAACGCTCCATGAAGCGCTCCTTGTCGGCATTACGCAGAATGCCGCCTTCGCCGCGCACGCCTTCGGTAATCAGTACGCCCGCGCCCGCCACGCCGGTGGGGTGAAACTGCCAGAATTCCATGTCTTCCAGCGGAATCCCGGCGCGCGCCGCCATGCCAAGACCATCGCCGGTATTGATGAAGGCGTTGGTAGAGGAGGCAAAAATGCGCCCGGAACCGCCGGTTGCGAAAATCACCGCGCGGGCATGGAAAATAACGATGTTGCCGGTTTCCATTTCCAGCGCGGAAATGCCGACTACCGCGCCTTCGCTGTCACGGATCAGGTCAAGCGCCATCCATTCCACGAAGAACTGGGTATTGGCCTTTACATTGCGCTGATACATGGCATGCAGCATGGCGTGTCCGGTACGGTCGGCGGCGGCGCAGGAACGACGCACCGGCTTTTCGCCGAAGTTGGACATATGACCGCCGAACGGGCGCTGATAGATCTTGCCATCGTCGGTGCGATCAAAAGGCATTCCATAATGCTCCAGGTCAACCACCACTTCCACAGCTTTTTTGCACATGTATTCAATGGCGTCCTGGTCGCCCAGCCAGTCAGATCCCTTTACGGTGTCGTACATGTGCCAGCGCCAATTGTCTTCCTCGGAATTGCCGAGCGAAGCGGCAACTCCGCCCTGCGCCGCAACCGTGTGCGAACGGGTCGGGAACACTTTGGAAAGTACGGCAGTCTTCAGGCCGGCTTCAGAGAGCTGGATAGCGGAGCGTAAACCCGCGCCGCCCGCGCCGACAATTACTGCGTCAAATTTGAGAACGGAAATATTCACTTACAGCCTCCAGAGAATCGCAGCCATCCAGCCGGCGTAACCCACAAGCGCCAATACCGTCAGAGCGTGCAGGGTCAAGCGTATGCTGACGGACTTGACGTAATCCATCCACAGATCGCGTATACCAATCCAGGCGTGATAGAAAAGGGAAAGCGCAAAAAGGAAAGTGGCAAACTTCACCAATCCGAAACTGAACACATTGCGCCAGGCGTCAAAAGTGGTGGGACACAGCACCAGCAGCACAATGACCATGAACAGACTGTAAGCAGCCATAACCACAGCGCTGACGCGCTGGATAATCCAGTCCTTGAGGCCATAGTGCGCCCCGACAACGATACGATTGATCACAACAGAATCCTCCAGCACAGAATGAGGGTCAGCGTAATGCTCACCGCAAACGCAATCGCTGCGGAAAGGCGCGCGGAAGCGAGGTCAATGCCTACGTGCATGTCCAGCAGCAGGAAGCGGATACCCGCGCAGATATGGTGCAGGTAAGCCCAGATAATTACCGCAAACAGCGCGCGGCAAAGGGGCTCTGAGGCCATGCTCTTGAAGACCGCGAAGTCGCCCGGCGAAGTTACGCTCAACTGGAAGCAATACAGGAGCGGCCCCAGCATCAAAAACAGGAGCACTCCGCTGACCCGGTGAAGAATGGAAAGTTTGCCCGGCAAAGGAAGGCGTATCTGAAGCATAATTTCAGAAAGCCCCAGATTTTTGGGGCGCTCCCTTGGGGAGGTTTGACAGGTATCAGCCATGGGCGTCATCCTTGATGAAAAGTGTTTGACAAAAAACAGATTATATACATTCAGGCTAAGGCTAACACAGTATTAATCCAGTTCGTTGAAGTAGTGGTAGCGGTCGGTTCGGCAAAAGCTGCGCCGCCATTCCACTGCCTTGTCGCCGTAGGTGTAGGCGATTCGTTCGACCAGCAGAACCGGATCGCCTGCGGACAGGACAAGATTTTCGGCAATCTTCGCACCCGCTGTGATCGCGCGCAACTTTTCTTTGGCGCGAATCATTCGCACCCCGAAACGCCATTCCAGTACACTATACAACGTTCGTTGCTCCTGGCATAGCATCTCCAGGCTCAATTCGCCAAAATTGTCCCCTGAAAGAAAAATCTGGTCGAACGCTGCGGGTTCGTCGTTGAGGAACAAGATTCGCTCCACTTGCATGACGGGGCTACCCACAGGAAGGGCAAGCGCGTCTGCGGCTTTTTCATCTGCCGCAATGGATTCGCAGGAAAGAGTCTGGCTGTATTTTTGTTGAGTTCCGCCAATATCGGGACGAAGGCGCAGAAAGCGGTAAGGGGTATCACTGTGCGAAGCTACGAAAGTTCCTTTGCCTTGCAGGCGTACCAGCAACTTTTCGGCGGAAAGTTCATCAATGGCCTTTCTGACCGTCCCCTGACTGACCCCAAATCGCGCAGACAACTCGGCCTCGCTCGGAATCATCGAACCGGGCATCCAATCGCCCGCGCTCAAGGCTTGCAAAATAAGCTCCCTGATTTGCCGATAGAGCGGATTGAAGCTGGGGCTTTTCACCCGTCTGCCGGCCTGACCGGGCAATACGATAAAGCTGTGCGAGGAAGGAAACGGTGTGTATGCCATAAGTTGAATTTCACCACAAAACACACGGTATGTCTAATTCTTATATAAGACACGCGACGAGCCACAAGTACGCGCATAAGCGCGCCCGGCAGGCACATGCCTTCTCCTGTCGGGCGTCCCCGGATATTTTCAGCGCAGAGGTATGATAAGTGCACAAGATTGGGGCAAGCCCGCCCCCTCCAACGCCCCTATTTCCTTCATCTCGCTATAGCTCCCACGGGTTGATAACCTTGAGACCAGCAGCCTGGAACGGGGCAACGTCGCGCGTAGCGACGGTAAACCCATGCGCAGCAGCAACGGCGGCAATATAGCCGTCCGCCCTGCCAACTGCCTTACCTGCCGTCATCGCTCGCGCCATCAGGTCAGCGTAAGCCTGGGAAGCAGCCAGATCAAAGGACAGAACACGCCCCGTGAAAGCAGGCAGGACTTCCCGTTCAAAACGCTCCTGATAGGTCGCCCGTCGTTTGCCTGTCGGCATCATCGTCAAGCCAAAACGTATCTCTGCCACAGTAATAGCAGATAAATAAAGGGTTTCAATCGCCTGCACATCAACCCAGGCTAATACATTGGAATCAGGCGCGATCTTCCAGAGCTCGGAAATTACGTTGGTGTCGAGAACGATCATGAGAAGCGCATTGGTTCAGCAGGAGTCTTATCGCGAAGCCGGTTGAAACGCTCTGCTTCGGCGTCGGTCAGCCCGCCCGCCTCATGTGTGATGGATTGCAGTAACGAACCGAGCCTTATGCGTTCTGGCGGTCGAGCGGCAATTTCAAGGATATATCTAATTTCAGCTTCGGTGCTGCGACCATGGTGCGCCGCGCGAACGCGAAGCGCGCGATGCACCTCATCGGGCAGATTTCTTACGGTAACTGTCGCCATGACAGCCTCTACGATATTGTGATGTCAATGATCTCATTTTACTCTTAATGACCGCACACAACAAGAAGCGCCAGCAAATGATGCTATATCTGGGTTAACATCCCCCCGCCTGCACGTAGTTAACCCTGTTATCCCCTGCAACATGCAACAAAGGCGTCCATGCGATTGCCCCGCGCTTCAGCGCAGAGGTATGAGCAGATACGCGCCCAGGCTGTAGTAACGATAGTGTACGGAGTCGGAATCGAACTGAGAACCCGCGTTGTTGCTGACTTCCAGCGCAATCTTCCATTGAATTTGCGCGCGCCGGGGGGATTGAAGCGCCAGTCTGGTACTCCAGATCGCCCGGCGGTCGGTACGGTCAACCCATTGCTGTCCGCCATCCGCTTCCGCCGTGAACACGACATAATCCGATAACGCGGTACGCCACGCCAGACCCAGGGAGAGTTCGTGCAGCGATTCCGGCGCGTAGTAGTTGCCCAGATAAGGGCGGGTGTTCTCGTAGTAGCGATTTTTCAGGTAGGCGCTGACGCCATATTCGGGAGCCAGCTCGTAATTCCAGCGCGCGCGCAAAATCGGGCGGTAATTGCCGTCTGAAAAACGGGTGCTTCCCGCCGCTATACCCACCCCAAAGCGCGGCGTAAACTGGTGCTCCGCGACCAGCATGAGCGCCGTAGAGCTAAGACCCTTGTCAATGCCCTGCACCGAATTAACGATGTCGCGCTCCAGGCTGACCCCAAGCGCGCTATCGGGCGTTAACCGTTCCAGATAATCCAGACTGCCCGCAAATAGCTGATGTCCACGCACATTATGCACGCCGAAGGAAACATCAATCTCCCGTTCGACAGTTTTTCGGGTATAGGCCGCCCTCAACCCCTGGCCGTTGGCAGACCAACCGGGCGCGTGGTAGTGCATTGCCAGAGCGTCAAAGCCCAGACCATTGGCAAAACGATAACCTGCCAATATTCTGGTCTCGTCGAATTTGTCGGTATCGTGCGTCGAATACCATCTGCCATGAACCCAGGGCGATGTCTCCTCCGCCCCTGCCGGAGCAGCAGCAAGCCAAAAACACAACGCTCCCACAAAAACAGCGTTTCCTCTCATTTTGTTCCCCATTTCTTGGCGCGCCTGAAAAATTCCTGGATATAGCCAGTCACACAGGCCGGTTGCAGCACAAGACTGTAAAACAGCGTATAGCACATGAAGCCCAGAAAATTCTTGCGAACCTTGAGCCCCTGTTCGGTAAACATGCGTGACTGGATGGTAAACATGATGTAGTTCAGCAAAAAAGCAAGCGGCAGGACAGCCAGCGTCATCGGCCCTGCTATCCAGTAAATCCCGCAAAAAGCCAGAAAAATTCCGGGAATGAATGCCAGCACAAAGACCGAATCCATATATGGAAACAACAGGTTCCACCAGATAAACAGGGTCGTCATACGTGGCTTGAGCAGCAGGCCGCCATTCAATTTGAACGCTTCGATCATGCCCCGCGACCAACGCTGACGCTGGCGGATGAATTGCCACCAGGTATCGGGAGCATTCGTAAACAGGCAGGCGTTTTCCGCGAAGCCCACTCTATATCCGGCTTTCAGGATTGCCCAGGTCACCACAATATCTTCACCCACGGTCTTCGGCCAGCCGCCCAGCGCCTTGAGCGTAGCCGTTTCATAAAGCGAAAAGGCGCCCTGGGCAACCAGAGTTCCCTGGTAGAGGCTCTGCAAGCGCTTGATGGAAGCAATACCATGAAAATAATCCCACTCCTGGATACGGGTCACCAGATTTTTCCGGGAATTTCGTACCAGCACCGCGCCGGCAACCGCCCGTGTGTTCAGAGGGTCGCTCATATAACGCCGCACAATGTTTCGCAAGGCATTCCTGAACAGATAGGAATCGCCATCAACCGTCAAAGTCAGCAATGTCCTGACCCGCTTGAGACCGTAATTCAACGCCATTGCCTTCCCTACATTCCGCTTCAGATTCAGTACTTCCAGCCAAGGGTAGTTATATTTTGCGAGAATTCGGCGGGTATTGTCGGTCGAACCGTCGTTGATGACAATTACCTTGACGCTTCCCGGATACTTCTGGCGGGCAATGCTCTTAAGCGTGGCCGCGATCGTTTTTTCCTCGTTATATGCCGCTATCAGGATGGTAATCGCCGGTAACAGGCTACCTGTGATGCCGGACTCATGGAGACTGGGACGCCTGTCCATGAGGAGACTGGCAACCAAAAACGCATTCATGAAACCGGGGATAATCGCAATGCCGTAGATAACCAGATGGGCAAACACAGGCCCAATGATCTGGCCCAGGTCATAAATCCATGCGCTTGCCATAAAGACGGCAAGAAATGTCCACAGTACGCCCGCGCACATGGCGGCGCAGAATTTGACCCAAACCGGCACATAGACGCCTGCCTTTTCCGCGCGATGACCGGTTTTGTTTTTGAGCGATTTGTCTGTCGCGCGCGCGTCACTGACAAGGGCAGGTTTCGCGGCAGATGGCACAGCGGATGCTATGCCAATATACCCGTTCGCGCGCGGGGTGTGAGGCGCCTGGGTAGATACTTCAAGCGGCAGGGTATGTTCTGCCAAGTCTCTATTTATTACACGCGTTAACATGAAATTCAGATGCCAATATGATTGGTTGATCGAATAATGCCTAAGGATTTTGAGTCACCGCAACCTCAAGGCAGCGAACTCCTCAATTCAGTACAAATGGTATATGAGACATACAGCGTACTGTAACGCTCCTACCTATCATGATTCCTTTCGCATTGGTTACGGGTTTAGCATGAATCCCTGTGATATGTCTGTAGGCAACTCCAAATCCATCCCCTTTAACGGCATGAAATATAATTTTTCGAGCGCCCACATCCAAGTATCCGGGTCATTCGTTCATGGCACCCTAAAGCAATAAATATGCCTTATACAAAATTATACTATAACAAACTATCTTGTATAAGACATTTGAACATAGATTCAAAGCAATCGCATTTGCCCCCGAGGATCGAGGCGATACTTGACTGAGAGCGCCGTTGCCAGGAGTGCCGGAACTAGCCCTGCTAAAGCTATCAAGTACCGAAGCTGCAAAAAGCGAGTGGTTTGAGCGCGATAAATCTCGCCCTTGCAGGAACTGACACAATTCTCTCCTCTATGCAAAAGCAAAGCGGCAGGCATAACAGCCTGTCGTTTCTTCTTGTATCATTCACGTTTTCTTCAACGATCACCTGGAAATATCATGAAAACTTTGCGGATAGCGGTGGTAGGGTACGGCAACATCGGCCATTATGCGGTCGAGGCGGTACAGGCAGCGCCGGACATGGAACTGGCCGGCATCGTCCGGCGCTCGACGGCGCTATCGGAAGAAGAGGCGAAAAGCCTGGCCGGAATCAAGGTCGTCACCGACGTCGGCATGCTGGGCAAGGTCGATGTGGCGCTCTTGTGCGGCCCGACCCGCAGCATCCCGGAAACGGCGCCGCTCTACCTGGCCCGAGGCATCCACACGGTGGATAGTTTCGACATTCACGGCGAAAAATTGTGGCAACTACGCTCGAATTTAGACGCCGTCGGCAAGGAACACGGCAGCGTCGCGGTGGTTTCCGCCGGTTGGGACCCCGGTAGCGATTCGCTGTTGCGCGTGCTGCTGTTGGCGATGGCTCCCAAGGGGTTGACCTACACCAACTTCGGCCCCGGCATGAGCATGGGGCATTCCGTTTGCGCCAAGTCGAAGCCCGGCGTCAAGGATGCGTTGTCGATGACGATGCCTGTCGGCGCGGGAGTGCATCGGCGCATGGTCTACGTCGAACTCGACCCCGGCGCGGAACTGGCGAAGGTGACGGCGGCCATCAAGGAAGACGAATATTTCGCCCACGACGATACCCACGTCTTTGCCGTGCCGAGCATCGACGAGATCAAGGACGTGGGCCACGGCGTGTTGATGGAGCGCAAGGGCGTGAGCGGCGCGACGCACAATCAGATGTTTGAATTCCGCATGCGCATCGACAACCCCGCGCTCACCTCGCAGATCATGGTTTCCTGCGCCCGTGCGGCGGCGTTGCGACTGAGCCCTGGGGCTTACACGATGCCGGAAATCGCGCCGATGGATTTCCTGCCGGGTGATCGGGAGATGTTGGTTAAGACCTTGGTGTGATCTCTTCAATGAGTAAGCCGCGCATCAAGCTGTTTGAGCAAAAACAAGTCCGCGCAGGCGTGCGAAGGTGTTATTGCTTCTGGCATTACGCGCTCAGCTAATCTCGCGCCTGGCTTTTACACCAGGCGGCAAGATACCATGAACACATCAATGGGCATTGATATTTTCAGAGTTCTGCCTGGCAGCATGTCTCATAGTTGACATCATGATGCGCCAGCATCATGATGAAATTGCGCTGTAATGCTATTTTTGGAGGTTCCCATGCGCACGACCGTAGACATCCCCGAACGCGAGAACATGCGCTGTACACCAGCCTAGAGCATGCTGTCTTTCAATAGAATTACTATACTGAACTTACGAGAGATATGATTCGAAATTGGAACGCAAGGAGAGAGCAGATGACACGACCTTATTCAGAGGATTTACGTCACCGTGCCCTGGCCCGCTCCGACGCTGGTCAGACGAACAAGGCGATTGGTGAAGCGTTATTGATCAGCCCAT
>Ga0099364_10004451_pt1 | contig 21232 bp, 25 predicted proteins | sample TergutTh196P3_FD_73070 | JGI IMG/M metagenome (GOLD analysis project Ga0099364, IMG submission 73070) | Microcerotermes parvus P3 segment gut microbial communities from Pointe-Noire, Republic of the Congo - Th196 P3 | ecosystem: Host-associated > Arthropoda: Insects > Digestive system > Gut ... | reverse complement strand
TAAGGGAAGCGATTGCGATTTTACATCACGCTTCTTTGCGCCAAACGCTGGCATTAACGAAGACCCCGTAACTGGTCGGGCACACTGTTCCTTGATTCCGTTTTGGAGCGAAAAACTTGGGAAAACCGTACTAACCGCCAAGCAACTGTCAAAGCGGGGAGGTGTTCTGTTTTGCGAGGATTGCGATGAGCGTGTTAAAATCGGCGGTAAAGCAGTCCGTTACATGAGAGGAATAATATATTCCGAATAAGCAGAACGACATCCGCCACTGCGCAAAGCTGCCGGGCGTTATCGGCAATTCACCCTACTGCTGTGGATTTTTGAGAGTGGTTTTTATGATGACATTATGATGCAGATTATATTAAAGGGAGCGTGTACATAGCATGGAAGGTCAAGTAATCATAGCAGACGGTGAAAAGTATGAGATTATCAATTTAATAGCAAAAGGTAAAGGTGGGTATAATTATCTTGCAATAACAAGAGATACTTTTGTGGTTGTAAAGCAAATCCATTATGAGCCATGCGATTATTACCTCTTTGAAGATAATAAATTGAATAGCGAACTGAGGGATTATAAAACATTATATGATTTAGGCATACCTATGCCAAAACTTTTGTTTTCTTGCCAAGAAAGGCAACTATTGATAAAAGAGTACATAAATGGTGAAACCCTTGCAAAAATAGCCGCAAACGGTCGAATTAAAACAAGCTTTATTACCCAGATATTTGAAATGTGCGAAAAATTATATCCAAATCATTTGAATATAGACTACTTTCCTACGAATTTCATGGAGCAAAACGGCAAAATTTACTATGTTGATTATGAATGCAGTCAATATACCGAAGAATGGAATTTTGAGAATTGGGGTATTTATTTTTTAGCTAATCAAAACGGCATGAAACACTTCGTTGAATGCGAAGATTATTCTTTGCTTCTCGAAAACGGGAAACCAGTAAAAAATGTATTTGAAGATACTGTGAAGCAGTGGCTTATGCTAAGATAAAGATATACCTAAAAGTATTTGAATCTTCAAGTTTCCACAAGCGGATTCCTATATTCATATCACACTCCTTTTTCAATCAACAGTTTTTCAAACTTTTTTTCGGATAGAATCTCGTGAGTTATGAACTCGCCGTTATAAAACAAGCTGAATGACGTGAATGGGGCGGGGGCGTTTTGCGCTTCTTCTGTTGTTTCATATCGTATCGCTGTAAACGGAATGGATTTTGCCTTAGCCACACTTTCTATCAATGGCACATATTTCGCTGTGAATGGGCATTGATGTGCATAGTACAAAACAAAACCCTGTTCATTGATCGCCGGAGTTTTAACGGACGGCTTAAAACCCGGTTTTGAAGCGTCTGCGACAAAAGGCAGATACATTAATTCATAATGCGGTTTTGCGGTATCCGCGACGATAAACCCTTTATGCCTTAGATAAGCGGGGTCGGACAGAAACGGCATTTTCTTCTTTGAAGATAGGACGCAAAGCCCCTTTTTGCCCTTCTCCCTGCTGTCTTTTATACATTCATCAAGAAGCAGATTGGAATAACCTTGACCTTTGAATTGCCCCGATACCCAGAAACAATTAATGTGCATATAACCTTCCGCTTCAATGGGACGCCATGCCTTTTCAGCCGGCATATACTCAACGAAACATTTGCCGCGCACATCACATTTCTTGAATACAAGCCCCTCGGCAAAGCGTTCCGCAAGCCACGCTTTTTTGGCGGCAACTTGACAATCCTTGTTGTTTGAAATAGCACAGCAGATATGCTCTTGATCCAGATTCTCACTTGTTACGGTTATTATGTTCATTTTATGCTTACCTCCTCATAGCGACAATCTCTATAAAACGCTGCCGGGATGCTGTACTGCCCACTTTTTTTGCCGGTTTCAAAACCCAATAAAATGTTCTGCTTGAGTTTTGTCAATTTTTTTCTGCACTTTTTTTGGCATTTCACTATATATTTTTTTCAACCTATCTACATTAATATAATGCAAAAGCTCCTTAACTGACTGTATATCTTTTTCTTTTTTATATTCCGGTTTCCGCGTCGGATACGCGAAAAGTTTCTGTAAAATGTATGCTTCCGGCTCCGGGACGGTTATATTAAAGCTGTAACATTCAACCGCCAGAGGATAATCTGCCAACATATTTACTTCGCGCAACCCTTCGGCGTTAATATTCAAACTTGGTATCTTGTTCACAGGTTGACCTTCTCCCAAAACGCGTGTAATAAACTCCAGTTCCAAAAAATCTTCTTTTATGAACTTTCCCGTGCCTGAGAGACGATCCACCATATAAATAAATCCTTTTTCTTCCATACGCTCAACAATTCGTATTTGCTTGTTCTGCGGCCTGTTTAGGTTTGGATATAAGAAGTCAACATCACGTGTTCTAAGGTTAGCTTGATAACCCGTCGCCAGATGATGTTGATATATGTACTCAGCCCACGATCCTATGAGCATAACGTAGGGGAGCAGGCCTTCGTTATGGAAAACACTTATTGTGTCCCAAAAAGCCAACTGTTGTTCTGTCATAACATCATCCTTTCACAATCATACTAATTTGACGATACTCAATTTTGAGCCTTTTTAGGACACTTTGAAGATATTTTCGCTTCTCGATTTCCTGTCTTATTGTTTCGACGACATTTTCATCCTTGCCGATATAGTCATTTTTCACCTTATTACCCTGCCTGTATTTCAAGTAATAGTAGTTTTTACCGGATACGGTTTTTGTCGTAATGCTGCCTTTACGCAAAGCATCTATTTCACGTTTGTGTGCTTCCTGCATTTTAAGGTTGCGTTGTTTTTCTTCTTCCAGCATACTGTAAATCACTGTTGGCATGGAATCACCCCCAACACGATATTACTCTACATAATCAAAGTTGTCAAGCTGTTGTAGAGTAATTTGGTGGCAGGGAGATATAGTTGTTTTTAGTTGTACCCATTTGTTATTCTGAAAAATCTGACATAAAACCACGGCATAAATCCGCAATCCGTTCAGGCTCGTGTTGATGAATATAATGCCCGCAGTCAAAATACTCGATTTTCAAGCCGCTTTGCCCCGCAAATTCTTCTTGATAATTTATCCATTTTTCGCTGATTTCCTTGCCATCCGAAACGAGAAGAAGAATGGGAATATCGGGAATACCGTTGTCATTTACAATAAGTGCGTTATCCAATACACTTTTTACTTCGTTATTAAATGTTTTGTTTAGCGTATTACGATAAAACAGGAGCTTTGACTGCCTATGTTCGTCTGATGTCAGCGACAAATCGCTTACGGGAAGAAAGCGTTGTATACCCACTTTAGCCAACACAGACATAATCGCAAGTTGAAAACGCGGCACTTTCACAACACCTTCAATATAAACAGAAGGAATAGCCATATCAATACCGATTATTCCCGCAACCTCATCGGGATATAATTGCGCCCAACGCAAAGCTTCAAGCCCCGACATAGAATGAGGAACTAAAACATACGGACTGCTTACCCCGACAGCCGCCAGAGCCGCCCCCGTTTCCGACAATATTGTGTCAATATCTCTTAGAATATCAGCTATTTCCGAATAACCATATCCGATTTTTTCAACAACGGCAATTCTGTACTCGTCCGACAAAAGCGAATATAGCGGCTTGAAATCATAAACAGGTGCAGATGTTCCCCCGCCGGACATAATAACCAAGAGTGGAGCGTTTTCGTTATCGCCCTCTATGTAAACGTGTATTGAACGCTCGTTCACTGTGACCATCTGACCGTTCGGGATTATTTCCTCCCGCTCGGCGGTAAGCAATATTTTATGAACTATTGTGAGTATCACAAGAAAAAGAATGATAAAGCCGAGAAAAATTGCCAGTCCTATTCCTGTTCGTTTCAATATCTTTTTCATCGATCTTTTCCCTCACGTTCTAAATAGCCGTACACCCCCAAGACAGCGGTAAAGACAACCGCGCTATACACGGAAAACCGCTCCGGGATTCCGAAATAATCAGCGGGGACGGCATTTACGCCGATTACGCCCAGAAACATAAATCCTAAAGAAATCAACGATATTACAGCCAATGGTTTATTCACTTTACTTTTAAAGCCGCCGACAGCGATCAAAATAAGTGAAACGATTGACAGCGCAACGACCAAAGCTGTCACCACATACAAGTGCATGATGTCTTGAAAACTACCTGCGTACCCGCTTTCCGATAAAGGGAAAAGCGCATAACCAACGGCTGATATGAAGTTCATCGCGGTGAACAGATAAACGCCAAGCCGTAAAATTCTGTTGGCTTTCCCTTGTACAACAACACAAACCATGACACAGCACAAACAACTGAATATGCCGTATATCGAGGAAAGACCGCTTGCAATCACGAAAGACGGCGCGTCAATCGCGGTCAAATCGCTGACTGCTTGGCTCATCCAATCATAGTCCGGGTAATACATTGCCCCGACTATATCGTGGAGTATATAAAATACAAGCCCGATCACGCCTGATAAGCAGAACCAATTTGTAAGTTTTTTGTTTTTCATAATTTCCTCCATTCTGTATGCCTCAATAATCTGATATTAAGAAACAGCGCGATGATATATAATTCAGACAACTAAGGAAGAAAGTGTGTTTGCAGTTGTAATTATCCTTCGTATGATTTATTATATAGCTAACGATAACTGTTGGAGTATGCTGGCCTTCTCATAATTCGCAACATTACTCTAAGGCACATGGAGGCACTGCCATGAGATTTGGGGCGCGATGCGGTTGAAACGCTGGATCAAAAGCAAATCAAAAAAGAGCTGTATTCGTGCGAACAAGATTTTGCAAAAAATATCACAAACGTTGGAGACAGGAGGGCGTTATGGAGAATAAAATCGGGTGGACAGTGGCTTGTGTGAGTGAGTTTGCCCGTCGATTTGACATATCTGTAAAATCGGCATTTCAATATCTTTACCTTCACGGCGGCATCGCTTTTTTAGACGAGCATTATGAAGCGGAACATCTCCTTTCATTTGACGATGCAGTTGATGACTTAGTTCTTGTATGTGAAGCCGGAGGAGGCGCATTGTAATGATTTTATACCACGGATCTAATGTCGAGATAAAAAGCATTGATTTATCAAAGTGCCGCCCGTATAAGGATTTTGGGCGTGTTATCGGAAACTCAGCGACCAATATTTGTTCCATACTGAAAATGCGGTAAAGCACTTAACAAAGACGGGAGCGTGGCATTGTGAGTAAAGCGGATATGTTAATTGAGTATATCGTCGGCGATATTGTCGGTTACATTATGGAAGACAATAACCTCAAAATAGGGGAAGCAATGGCAATATTCTATGATTCGCGGATTTTCGAGAAACTGCATGATATTGAAACAGGGCTTTATCTAAATGGCTCTGCTTATGTGTATGAGTTGTTTAAGGAAGATCGGGAAGCTGAGTTTGTTGTGGCGTAACGCTCTGTAAAGCCGAATTATTTTATGGAAAACCACATGAAAAATTTGCCTTGCATTTTATCCATGCTTGCTCTTGGGAATCCATTTCTCAATCATTGTAGATAGCTCTGCTGTGTCCGCCGGTTTTGCGAGATAATCGTTAAAACCGCTTTCCAAAAACATCTTCTTTACATCTCGAATCATTTCTGCTGTGAACGCCACGATCGGCACATTTTCATAATGCGGGTTGTCCGCTCCAAACGCCCTTATTCGTCGCACTGCTTCGATGCCGTCCATTTCAGGCATCCTGTAGTCCATGAATACAAGGTCATAATTTTTAGTTCGGACTGCTGCGATTGCTGCTTTGCCGCTTTCGCACAAATCAACTTGCATTCTGTAAGGCGCAAGCAAACTTTTAGCCACTATCAGATTTGTTATGATGTCATCAACAACGAGGATTCTTGCAGATTCGCGTTGTGTTTTTTCTTTCATGTTCCACACCCTATTCAAGTCATTTATAAGCGGTAACTATAAATCTGTTTTCATACATATTTCTGCACCCTTTCCCTTGCTCACAAACACAACCCCCGTATAAATAACGCTCAATACATATCGTTAGATACATAACAAGCGATATTATAAAGTAGGAATTTTAGTTTGTCAATAGGTTTCTGCAATAAATAATTTTTTAACGCGGATTGTTTGTTGCGATTCAGACATCGCCCGGAACCCGCCAAATCTGTCATTCAAGGATCTTCGCCCCGTGTCATTCTGAGCGAAGCGAAGAATCTTGATTACACAGTTTTTGTAAGATTCTTCGGGCTAAAGCCCTCAGAAAGACAAAAACCGGCGCGGGTCTGAACTGTTACGATTGTTTCGTTTGCTGCTCACTCGCTCACTAGCCCATACGCCGAAATCTTGCGGATCCGCCACGCTATAAGCATCGACACAGCATAAGCAATCGCAATCAACATCAAGCATACCACAACCGTCTGCCCGAGCGGAATAGGCAGTTCGGATTTGACGATCCCCATGCCGCTCATCATCGCAACCATCATCGGGTTAAGCCCGAAATAACCCGCAACCGCGCCGACCGCAACGCCGATTAGGATCACAGGGGTCATGTTCAGCGCAATTTGGTTCATAAGCTGCAACGTCGTAAACCCCACGGCTTTTTGTATGCCGAGCTCGCGCTTTCGGCGCAGGATCGTGGTTTTGATCACCATGTACAGCGTGAGTATTACTACAAAAACAGTAACCGCTACTATCCCCGATGCGACCGCCGCGAAAACTGCGCCCATACTGTCAAGCATTGTTCCGATTTGTTCATGTATTTCTATAATATTGTTAATGCTCTCGCCCTCGATTTCTTTTACGCTTTCTATAAACTCGCTTAAATCCGCGTCCTCATTTAAGTAAACATTGAATCCGAAAAACATAAAGTCCGGTTTTACACGCGCCATACCATCGCCGGTTATAATCCCGTTGAAACCGCCGTTGCTCATAAACTGAGCAACTCCCGTAACTAAATAATCCTTTTCGATGTCGCCGTGCCTGACCGTAACCGTATCGCCGTTTTTTTTGTCCGCGACCTTTAAGATCGACGCGCCGAGGGCGATTTCGTTGTTGTGGCGTGGATGGCGGCCGCTGACGATCAGGTTCCCTTCAAGCAAAGACGTGTCCTCCACCACAATTGCCGTAATGCCGGTTTCATCAATCAAGAGCGTCTCCGGGGTTTGATAGCCGTATGCTGTACGCACCTCGGGATATTCGCGGAGCCTTTCCAAAAACCCTTCCCCGTCAGAGCTGTCTTTCAACACAAAATTCACGTCGGGAATTTCCCCGAAAAACGAGCCGACAAAATTTGCTCTTTCCACATTCATGCTGTAATTCACCGCTATGCCCAACACAGATGCCATTGCTAATGCCGCTACGATTATGCTGATTGCGACAGCCTGATTTTTGTTGCGCAGTAACTGTTTCAATGCAAAAAGAAGATCAAGGCCACCACACGCCTTATCCAGCGGTAATGGGTTTTTCCTAAAGTTATGGGTCAAGATTCCGCCGCGCAGGGCAATAAGCGGGTGGAGCTTGTTTATTCTCCGCGCCGTTATATATGAAATCAACACTACCGCCGCCAAAACGGATAATATTGCAACAAGCGCAACAGAACCGTTAAACCCCGGATTCCAAACAAGCGCGTAAACCGGTTTCATCAAATCGATCACTACAGGAATAACAGCTTGCGACAAAACTACCCCCAAAACCCCGCCGATAAACGCGGTTGCGCCGAATTGCGTCACAATACCCGAAACGATCTGAACACTTCGATAACCAACGGCTTTGAGCGCCCCAATGTTAGTCAAACCCTCCTCAATGCTGTTGATAATGCGGAAACGTATGACAATAAGACTGACAAAAAGCAGTATAATTGAAAAGGCGACTATAATGATAGTGGCGATGATCAAAGTCATTGTGCGGGCAATTTTCGCGTTGTCATAAATCAAATCGAAAATCAACCCCTCCTGCGAAACCGCTTTGTTATAATCCGCTTGGAAAAACGCCTCGTCGTCTACGCTTTCAAGCCGCGCCGAAATAAGGGTAAGCCCGCTGTCCGGGAATTGCTTTTGAAGCTCGGCAAACCTTTCTTCCGGCACATAAAAGCGATATATGTTGTTCATCTGCGCTCCGAACATTATTTCCTCGGTCGCACCGGCAATCGTGAAGTTTATTTCCGTTCCCGACAGCCTTAATTTGAAATCGCCGCCGATTTCGTGACCGCCGATCAAGTACATAAAATACGGAATATAAATCGCATCGCCGGAAAGCGGCAAGCTCTCTCCAACCAAAGACGGAGCGTCCAGTTTCTGTGTTTCGGTGTTTGGGCAAATCATGATGAACACGAAATTCGTCACGTCGTCTATAAAATAGTCGCCAAAACCGCCGACCAAACTTATCCTCTCGATTTCTTTTACTCTGGAGTCGTTTTCCATAAAGCGCAACCCCTGCTCTATCGAATCCGAGCCGTCATAATAAATCCCCGTAAAATGTGCCGCATGATTGGCTTCGGCGCGTTCGTAAAAGAAACTGTTTATGCCGAAAAAAATTACCAAACCTATGTTTAGGAACATAGCCGCAATCAGCACGAAAAAAAGCAGGCTGACTGTCTGGCTTTTATTTTTACGAATATTCGCCATTGTAAGCATCAATATATTTTTCACGCTAAAAGCCCCCCCGTCCAAATTCCGCATTCTACATTCTGCATTATCTTCACCAGCCCATCTCAGACAGGAATACATTCAGCCTCTCGCTTCGTTCCTTGTCGCCGCTGATATACTTGCCAAGTTTTAATTCACCGCGAATCACGCCGTCTTGCAAATACAAAACCCTATTCCCGCGCCGCGCCGAACGCAAGTCATGCGTTACCATGACGATGCTTTGCCCCTGCTTATTTGTTTCGGAAAGCGCGTCTAAAACCGCTTTGCCGTAAGTTGAGTTTAACGCGCCTGTAGGTTCATCGGCAAAAATTATCCGGGGGTTGTTGATCAATGCGCGGGCGATCCCCGCTCTTTGGGCTTCGCCACCGGAAATCTGCATTGGGAATTTCCCCCAATCCGATTCATCAAGGTTAAACCGTTTCAATAATTCTTTTGCGCGTCTGATGACTTCTTTGCGGTTACGGTTGACCAAAAAACCGCAGGCAAGCACGTTGTCAAGCACGCTCATATTGTCGAGCAGGTACATCTGCTGAAAGACGAATCCGCAGTTGTCCCGCCGGAACACGGCCAGTTTGTCGCCCGACAGCTCCGATATTTCCAGCCCGGAAAACCAAACCTCGCCGAGCGTGGGTTTATCCATGCCGGACAGCGCGTAAAGCAGAGTAGACTTTCCCGCGCCCGACGGGCCCATGATGACGGTGAAATCGCCCTCGTAAATCTCCATGTCGAGATTCTTTAAAACATGCTGCTGCAATCCGCCGCTTGAAAAAGTCTTGCATAGTTTGCCTGCGCTGATGATGGTGTTCATAACATTTTGCCTCCTATAGAAAACTTCCGTGTCTTAATGTAACACGGAAATCCTTAACAAGTCTTTATCTGTTTCTTAATTATTCCTTAATTATACTCACGAGTATAACTCAAAACAGTATTTCATGCTAACTTAAAACAGAGTTTGACGCAAAACCCGCTCTCCCGATTTTCACATTCAAGCCTGCCCGACATTTGCTCCATTAGATACTTCGAAATATACAGACCTAACCCGTACCCACTTTTATCATTTGCATTTTTGCCGCGATAGAATTTGCCGGTAATCAGCGGCAATTCCTCTTCCGGTACACCCGCGCCGAAGTCGGCGACTTCCACGGCAAGATAAGCGCCATCGAAAAACGAGCTGATTTCAATATCGGTGTCGGCGTATTTATAGGAGTTGCCGATTATGTTGTCGAAAATCTGCTGTAAGCGGACGGTATCGGCTAAGAAGATGCAATCGGGGATGGAAAACGGCATGACTTTCCCTTTATAATCGGCGTTGTCGATTAACTTTGGAAACGCGGTGCTGGGGACTTCGGCGGTGTTCACGGTCAGCGCTTGCAGCTCTTCCAGCGTGGCGTGGAACATATCTGTGATCAGCGTGTTGATTTGCTCGGCTTTTCCGCCTATTGCCTCAAGTTGTGATTTCTCTTTTTCGCTTTTCGCGGTGATTGCCATAAGCTCGACCGCCGCCTTGATAGAGGCTACGGGTGTCTTGATGTCGTGGCTGAGCGACGCGACTAGTTCCTTTTTGCTTCGGTCGGCGGCGCGTTCATTTTCGCGGGCTGCCTTTAGTTCCTCACGCATCAAATCAAAACTCTCGGTAAACGCGCCAAACGCGCCATGCCTATCCATCCGTAGCGGAATGTCAAGATTACCCGCCGCCACGTCACGGGCGAATCGGCGCAGTTTACGAAACGGCGCAAGAACCTGCCGCTCGCAGTATATAAACAGCGACACACCCGCGACCGCCATTACCCCCGTATACACATATAAAAAGACCTGCAAACGCAAATCACGGCTCTGCTTTTCGGCATCCATCCTGTCGTATTCCCGCCGCAAAATCTCAGCCGAGTCCTCGCCGGACATAACTGCATCGTTGAGAGCCGCCATATCCGGCGCAGGCGTTTGAGTGTTCGAGAACAGACTGAACACAACCACACAACCAACAAGCCATATTAGAGCAATAGCAATCAAACCTTTTTTCATCCAACCATAGTACTCCATTTTCAAAATAACTCGCCCTAATTATGCATTACGAATTATGCATTACGAATTGATACCCCGTTCCCCAAACGGTCTTGATATATCGCGGCTCATTTGGGTTTTCCTCGATTTTCTCCCGCAAGTGGCGAATGTGGACGTTGAGGGTATTGTCGCCGACGATAGAATCCCCCCACACTTTCCGAAACAACTCGTCCTTTGTAACAGTACGGTTTTTGTTGCGGGCAAGATAGGCAAGCAGTTTATACTCCATAGCTTTCAACTGAATCCTCTGCCCATTAACATACACCACCGAATGTGCAAAATCAATCCTCAACTGCCCGCTTTCAACTGTCACCTCCCCGCTGCCACCGCAATGTCGGCGCAAAACAGCCTTGACTTTAGCGAGCAGGACCGACAGCGAATACGGCTTTTGCACATAATCGTCCCCGCCGATATTTAGTGCAAGAAGCATATCGTCATCGCTTGTCCGCGCACTTATAAACAAGATGGGGATGTCGGTGGTTTCGCGCAATTTGCGGCATAGCTCAAACCCTGACGAATTGCCGAGGTTTATGTCAAGCAGAATTAAATCGGCGCTGTTGCCGCGAAAAAACTCCATACAAGAATCCGCGTCGTTGACCCACGCGGTGTTGACATCAAATGTGTTGAAGTATTCACGGGTGCTTTCGGACAGCAACGCTTCGTCATCAACGATCAGGCAGTCGTAGTGCATAGTTTCATCCCTCCGAAACAAATCACCGCCGCGTGTTTTTTCGTGTATGCGGTAACTAAAATCTATTTTCATACATATTTCTGCTCGTTATTAAGCAGATACACAAGACCATCACAAGTGTTTTTTAATATCCGCTTTATTTCATCGTCAGATAAAGTGCAACTGTTGCATACAATTAATGAAGCCATGCCGTGCAGCAAAAACCAAAGTCCCGTATAGAGTTCTTTCGCTTTAGAAACATCTAAGCCTGTCTCGTCACAAAGCATAGAGAGAACGATGTCGTCGCCCGCTGTTGTGCCCATAATTTCCGTCGCGCTTCCTTGAGTAGATGCGGTGGTTGTATTTGACACAAACAACGAATTTGACATAAACATCATCTTAAACATATTTTTCTCATTCTTCGCAAAGTTCACATACGCCAGCCCCATTTCACTAAAGCCGCCGCGCATGAGGGATTCTTCCATTACCCCTTCATAAATCTCATTGGCGCGTTTAAGAACCGCGATTTTCAGCTCCTCCATTGTTCCGAATGTCCTGAAAATCGGCTGAACTGAACAATTAAGCCTTGCGGCGACACTTCGGGCATTAACTGCTTCAATCCCCTTTTCACGCACGATTTGTATTGCTTCCGTGACAATATCCTCATAGGGTACTTTTATTTTCGGTGCCATATAACCAAACCTCCTCAAATAAATACCGCCCAATATATATCGAACGATACATAACAAGCGATATTATAATGCAGGAAATTTAGATTGTCAATAGGTTTTTTGGGGATATGCCTGTATCTGTGAACGTATGTGATATTGTCTCACTAAACCGCACGTGAATTTGTCTGTATCCTTTGTGGTTTTGTGTTTTCACTCATACTTACTCCATCAATGGTGTGAATCCATAAGTCCGAATGTATTCAAGAAATGCGTCTCCGTTCTTTAGTTGAGGGTCACTATTTTGCAAATAGTACCGAGAGGCAAACACGCGAAAAACTGTGGGCAGCCAGTATTGTAGGTCTTTTTCCTTTATATCGTCCTTGCTGTCAGCGTATTCTGTCGCAAGAGATACAAGTTCGCTAAACGCTCCCCGTTTGGCAAACTCCATATCGCTGTACCAGAAACCTTTTAGGTCATAGTCTAATTTTTCATAATAAATGAGTGTTTCATCATCGTTACGTAGCGGTATCAGGCGTACCACGTCACCCGTTATGGAACAAGCTCCCAAATATTTCATTACCGAGACTCGTTTGACTCCCTCAATTACATAAAGTTTGCCAAGATACTCAATAGCCTTAATCGGATCGCAAATTCCATCGTTGATTTGATGGGTGTAGAGGTACTGCCATTTTGTCGCAAGTTCACTGTGTTTGCTCAAAAGCGGCATGAAGTTGCCGGAAAAATCCCTGCTGCGGGCGGCATTGTAGGTTCCGACGATTAACTTCATGGGTATTTCGTGAATACCCAATGCAATTTGTGATAGTGTACCCTCATTTTTTGGCAGTGCATTTAGGGTAAAAAGATCCCCGCCACATTCATCGCCGGAATTTTTAGAGAGAAACCTCCGTCCGGATTTACACGCACTCATATATTCTCTATAGGCATTACTTACAAACATTTTTTTCAGCCCTTGTTTTTGTTTTAGCCCCGTGCTTTGTTTCAATATCAGATATCAGAACAAAAGCAATCGTTAATACAGATTTACATCCATAAGTCTTCCGCCGGGTAAATCGCGCAACGCTTGCAATACTAAAGGCCGATCCTGTCCTTTGGCATTTGCAATAGTCAATTCATCTTCGCTCAAGTCAAGCAAGAAGGCAAATGCCTTGGAAATAGTTTTTGATAATTCATCAATTTTGCTCGACAGGGCGTAATCCGCACCCGAAAACGGATGCGAATAAGCAACAGTCCATTTGCCTCGTCTTTCGGTCATATCGTATATGAAGGGATCAAGTTTCAACCCACTCACTGCGACAACAAATTCGGAAATCACATCACCGGGGACATCGTATATATCGGCAATCCCAAAATCCAAATCTGTTGAAAACCGTCCTGCATTTCCGGCATAAAATTTTCTCAAAGATGTTCCGCCTTTGAACACGAGCCTGTCACCTAAGCCGATTTCCATTATGTAGCGCAGTAGCAGATCTTGCGCAACATCGATAATAGCCGCTCCTCGGCCTTGTGAGCCGATGCCCTGCGGTGTATGCCTAGCGATATGACCGGGTTGAATTTGTACTTGTTTCATATCAATTCTCCCAGTTCTCTTGGGTCGAAGGGAAGATGTGTGTCTGCGACCATAAACCGCTTATCGTATCGTAACGATTGTTTTCTTCCCCCGAACCATGCGTTGCTTTTAGGCTTGGCTTTCCTATATATTTCATCGGCAATATCGGGACGCATACTCTGAATCAAATATCCGAGCCGTTGGGAAACATAAGGAGATCTATTTGCAAGTTCCTCATATATTTTTTCAGGTGAAAGCTCTGTGCAAAAACTAGGCAACCACTCCGGAACGCTCGCCCAATATGGAACGGAAGACGGCTTCACGGCCATCTGGATAATAACGCTTTCGCGTGCAAGCACTGTGGCATTTGAAATGACATTATAAGGTAAATTCGGTCGAAAAACAGACACAAAAATGCGTCCTCTGAGAAGACGGGTGTGTCGATAATCCTCGACGGACACATATACATCTGATGGTGTCCTATCTGAATCACCATAAATCCAAGCGGCTGTTTGAAATGTCAGGGCACATTTTATTGCCGGATATTTTGCGTGAAAAGCGCGGAAACTCAACAGTGGGTCATTCGTGGAATAAACCCCTGCGACTTCGGCAGGGACAAACTCCCAGACTCCCTGTATATCGGTAGAAAGCAACCAACCTTTTTTCTTCAATCTGGCGGCGATTACTTCAACGGAAGATACCACATTATATTTTCTTTTCAAATCAGACAATAATTCCCTTGTCACCAATAACGGTCGTTCCAATTCAAGTTCCTGTAAAATCCCGGCTAGTGAGTTCGAAATTGTTCGTGTCATAATAACCCTCTTTATGTCAAAAGTTGAAATAATTTCACATATTACGACACTATGATATCAAAAACACCCTTTATTGTCAATATCGCATCCTCTGGGTTTTGGCGGTTTTTCGCCATTAAAGTACTAACTCGTTGCATTGCAGTATTGTCTATTCCATCTCTCTTATGGGGAACAACAGATCTAACTGCAAACTAACCGTTTTGCTGTTTTGAACATAATTATGGAAGTTAAGTATTTCTTCAAGACCTTGCCCCGCTTTCGTTTCCTTTGACTCCCAACGCGGAGAACCCCAGTCATTGGCGTATTTCTCGCTTGCGTTGACCCACTCGCCCAGTCTCCGCCAATCCTGAAAATCCCAGTCCCGCAAAACATGGGCGGCATACAATCCTCCGCTAAATTGTCGTTTTACGAGCGGTGCGGGGACATCCATGTCATCGGGAATAGATACCCATGACTCGAATACTTTTGACGGTGCGCCGATCTCATTGAATTCAGGAGAACAATCAAAGCCGAAACTACGGACATCGGGTTTGATTTTTAACAGCCCGCTCTCGGCTATAAACTTGCTTATCATGTTCATAGAATTACCCTCGGCATCCTCAATGCCTGCGTAAGCGGCAGCCACTGTCATCGGCGGTAAGTAAACTATCCGCACGTCTTTGTCTTCCAGTTTCATTAAGTCTTCGCTTGCTTTGTTGAGGTCGTCTATTGATTTTTCCTCCTGTATTGTATTGTTTGGGAAAGATATGCTATCTACAATGGCAAACACAGCACTGTCGCCCAAGAAATCAAGCTGCAAATGCATATTAGCTTTTTCCTGCAATTCCTGAACAAGTCGGCTGAGTATAGACTTGACGGTTGATAAAGCTGTAATCTGTTCATCCAGCTCGCTTACAGTGCGTTCAAACACTTCAATAACGCTTGCAGCTTTGCTGTTTCCAAATATCTCGTGGATTTGCTTTACAGAGACACGAAGTTTCCGGAGTATTATTATTTGCCGGATTCGGCAAATAGCGGCTTCATCGTAAACCCTGTAGGCATAATCTTCCACACGTTGGCTTTTTATCAATCCGATTTGCTCGTAATAACGGAGCATACGGCTTGATATGGCAAGGCTTTTTGATACCGCGCTGATGGTCTGCAACTGGTTCACCGTGCTTTCACTTCCTTTCAACACAATGATAAAGTACGACACGGTGTTCGTGTCAAGAAAAACTTTTGCTTTCATAATAAAGCTATGTCTTGAACCTTTTTGCCAGAATCGTTGAACTTGAAATCATTGTAATTCTCTCCTATTCATTGTTGCTTTGTTCGTTGTTCCCATTCTTCTTATAAAGCAGATAGGAATAAACAAACGGGGCAATAATAATTGATGCTAACACTACTGCGGAAATAATGAGCCATGCGGAGGATTCGTGGGTAATAAATGAACAGGAGCAACCGTCCTCGCCGACCTAAACAGTCAATGAGGTAATGGGAATCACATGCACGCCTTCAGGGGTGGTTCTTGCGAACAAGGTTCGCCCCACCAAAACTGCCATAAATTCGGGCGGCTTAGTTTTCATAACCTCGTTTTCTGCAATCCTGTCTCGGAAAGCGATGAGGTGCTTTACCCCGTCAGCTACTTTTTCTTCACTTAACTTAATTTCAAAGCAACCCCATCTGCCATCTTTGAGTTCAATTATTACATCCACCTCAAGACCTGAATCATCGTACTGTCCATGTCTTCCCGCAGTATTTTGGACCATCAATCTGCACAGCGCCAAACACGCTCAAAAGCAAATCTATTACGCCGTCAATAAGACGGGATGCATTCGTCCAACTCGTCCAACACAAGAGCGAACTCCGAACCGCCGCGTTTCTGGGCTTTGTTCATCTTATATTTGTCAAAAGCAAGATGCCGCGTAATCTTTCCAAGAAACAAGGTCAGCTTGTTCGGACGCTGCGGCGGCATTGTTTCCCACGCCCGATGCCAAGTGTCGTTCAGGCACTCCTCGGAATCTTCGCGGTTGTTTAAAATGCCGTTGGCGATGGCGAAGCAATAGTTGCCGTATTGCTTCGCGGTTTGGGTGACACTGCATTTGCAAACAAAACTATAGAAAAACTGGGCGAAAGCTGTTATACTGGCATGGCTGAACAGGGTATCATTGTTATTTGAATCAGGATTCTTACAAATAAGGAGGCTTTTAGCGTGGCGGCTTCGTTGACATTTGTTTTGGGGAAGGTCGGCGCCGAGTTGTTGGAATACCCGGTTGCTGTTTTTGACGACGAATATGAGCCCGAATGGCTGAATGCCGAACTTGGCAGGCACATCATCAAAAGAATTGACAAAACCGAGGTAGAAAAAGGCCGCTATCTTGTTTCGCCAATACTTGGACCTATGTCGCCCGACACCCTTTCTTGCGGATGCAAGTCGGTTTTATTGGCGGCGTTTCACCCTGACGCAGAGGAATTTGTTTTAGACGGTTCAAAGATGGGCGATAACTGCTACCCCGTCCTGTTCGACGTTGTGCATGAAACAGGGAGAAATCTCAAGGTTCAGGTAGGGCGTCTACTAAGAGAGCCGTGGGGAGAAGACGAGGTTGTGTTGTTTTCCACGCGAGATAGGGTTGTAGGATACAAGGCGTGCTACAAGTATCTTGCACTGCACACGCACCTGTTTTACAAAGGGGATGGCTATGGTACTCAGGGTTAGTTCAGGCAGATTATCATATGAAATCGATGTATGCCGCAAAATTTCAGTCATCGCCGGCGGCTCCGGTGAAGGAAAGACGTCATTTGTAAATGTGCTTGAGCGACAGCTCCAAAGGAACAAGGAAGCGCTTTATGAGGCGTTTGGGAACCCATTAATGTTAGTGCGGCCGATGGCACAAGAGCAAATACTCAGCGCGCTGAATGGCTATGAGAATCACAGTATTGGAGTGCTGGACCGCGACACCATAGGTCTGAGCAATGAGTTGGCGGACAAGATTAATAGAACTCCAATGCCTTTTATAATTATTTCCCGCGAGAAAATAAGCTCTATACCGGTCCATTATGATTCTGTGTACAAATTGACGCTTGGCAGCGGAGGGACGCACCGGGCTGAACGTCTATACACTCCGAAACTCGGCTTGCGGCGCGGGATACCAACATATGTTGAAGACAGCGGGCTTGCGTATTGGTTCTATACGCGATTGCTCGGAAGTGGATGTGTCGAACCTGCCATAGGCACATTTTCCAAAATACCCCGGCGCCTCAACGAAGCTCTGAGCGCAGAGCTAAGTATGCACAGGGAGTTCCAGCTTATCGCCGATGCGGCGACATTTGGCTGCTGTTGCGGAGATATAGACGACTTGAGCAGAGTTACCTGTTTTCTTCCGGAGAGTTTTGAGGAAGTATTGGCTGATTCCGAAGTTTTCAGCCGCTTCCGTTCCATTAACAAGGCAGACCCGCTCTCCGCCGAAGCTATGCAGTACATGTCTATGGAGCGGTATTACGAAAACGAGGTTGGCAGAATAACATCAGGCCTTGCTCACACAAAGTACAGGAAAGGCGGCGGCCGCGCGGAGATTTGCGCTTTTGGCGAATGCCTTGGCTGCGCAAAAAGACCCTCTCCTCTCCGTGGTGACGGAAGTTGCGGACTTTTTTCGTTATATGATAAGGATGCGGCTGTTGAATGTTCAGTGGACAGTTCTTTGCATCAGATGCCGCTTGTGACGACAAGTAATTATGTCGTTCTTGGACCGACAGGCGGCATAGAGCGCAAGACACAAGCGGGAGTGTCGGAGCTGCTGTCAAAAGCTTTGCGCGTTTTACCTGAGGATTTAGCGGGCAAGCTGATTGAGAAGCAGATATGGGCTGAAAGCGGGCAACTTCAAGCTGTCAAAGCAAATGGCAGATGGCATGAATTGATCAGGCACAGAAAACAAGCCGGGATGTGATAGAAACAACGTGCTCATGTCCTTGTCATGATATGCCCCTGACACGCTCTGCACTACCTAAATAAAGATTTCCTCCAAAGCGGACACTTCACATGATGAGGTGTCCGCTTTCAAATAATTCACAGTTACTGAGCAGTTACCCGCGTAAAATGTTGATAAATTTTTGACGGGCCCCGGTGGTGAGGACGGAGCGGCGGTAAATACGGGAAGCAAGGAGCATAACCGGAGGCAAGGCGGCAAAGGAGATGGCAAGTGAAAGAAGTGCTTGCCAGAGCTCAAGTCCGCCTTGAAAGTAGTGGACAGTGGCACCAATAGGCGAGAAAAGTGGGACATAATCAAGCACGAATCGGAGCGGGGCGATGTTTCCAAATACGGGGATAACAACAGCTAAATATGGAATCAGTAGAACATACATGACGGGGGCGATTGCCGCATTGACTTCTTCAGTGCGTGAAACGGTGGCTGCAAAGGCAGAGTAGAGGGTTGCGTAGCTCAAATAGCCAACAAGAAAGAAGGCGATTGCCAGCCAAATTGCTGAACCGAGATTGACATCAGTGAAAATATCCCCAATCAACCCAAAGCCACGAGCGGAGTAATAGCCTGTTAGTAGGATAATTGCAATCTGTGTCAGTCCAACAATAGCCATGCCGATAATCTTGCCTACCATCAGCTGAAAGCTGGTCATGCTGGACAGGAGTATCTCAACGATGCGTGAAGATTTTTCTTCGGCAACACCAACAGCAATCAACGAACCGGTGATGGTGATTGCCATGAATAATAATATGCCTACGCCGAAACCAATCCAGTAGCGAACACCGAGACCGCCACTATCCGGATTCTCGGACTCGTAGACCCCCCAGAGTTCTTGGAAACGCAGGGCGATTTCGATATTGATTTCTGCGGCATTCAGGCCGTGGAGCGCCATTACTTCTTCCTCTGCCTGAGCCTGGAACTCCATTTGTTTTAGGACATATTCAGGAACCATGGCAGTGGAAGCATTTCCCATGTCAGCGCGGGAACCAATAAAAGCGAGAACCAAAATACCGACAACCACGGCTAATGTACCGAAAATATATGCACGATTGCGCATTTTAACGATCATCTCACGTCTGGCAACGAGAAGCATATTACGCATTTTTGACACTCCTTTCGAGTTCAGAGACGGCTTTATCGTGTTCAATCTCGTCTTCAGCTATGAGGTCTCCGAAAATGGTAGCGAGGGGGGTTGGAATTTCGATTTTTTCCGGGGCTTTTGCGGCTTTGCGTAGTTCAGCCGGACTGCCGGTGGCGATGATTTTGCCATGACTAATGATAGCGACCTCGTTGGAAACCTGGTCAATCAGTTCAAGCTGGTGGCTGGAAAAAAGTATAGGCAACCCCTTGCCCGCTTGTTCGCGGATGACATCGGACATGGTTTTAACAGCGATGGGGTCGAGGCCGGAAAATGGTTCGTCTAAAATGAGGGCTCTGGGCTTGGCTATAAGAGCAACGGCGAGTTGGACACGCTGTTGATTGCCGGTTGAGAGGGTTTCGAGATTTTTCTCGGCGTATTTGGATATGTCCAACCGTTCAATCCATTCATTCGCACTCTTCCGGGCTTCCGACTTATCCAAGCCACGAATCTCTGCAAAAAAGACTAGCTGCTCGAAAACTCTCATTTTGGCGTAAAGACCACGCTCGGAGGGCATATAGCCAATTTGACGGCGACTGTCCTGAGAAGCAGGTTTGCTATTGAGTAGTACCTCACCATTATCAGTGAGTAAAACACCCATGATTATTCGCATAAGAGTGGTCTTGCCTGCCCCGTTTGCGCCAACGAAGCCGTAGATAACGCCAGGTTCTATGGAGATGCTAACATCATCCAAGGCTTGTATGCTACCGAAGGCTTTGCTGATGTTCCGTGCTTCAATTTTCATATAAATGGTCATTCCTTTCAGTTATCTTTAGGAGCTTGGGTCAAAAGTCCCAAACGTCCGTCTTTTGGCAGATTTTCCGCCAATCTTCGTCATATTTTTTTGAAATACCAGTGGTATTCCTGCAAAAATCTGCCTTGCTTGGCAAAAAATCTGCTTCAAAATCCGAACATTTAGACTTCTGACCCAAGCTCCTGGCACAAAACAATCATGAAAAAGTAATGACCATTTTGCGCATCTTTTGCGGTTCCCCGTAGGGGAGCAAATGGCGCATTTCAGAGGTTAGTCTGAAACTTGTTTCATACTAATCTTCCATTTGGTCTTCCGAGCGCAAGGTCCTGAGAAGTAACCAAAGGGGAACAAGGGGTAGCAAAACCCCTCATCCCCCTGTTTTCAGAAATGTAGTAACATCAAAGAGCCGTTGAGCGGCTTATGCGCGTAACTTTGAGCGTATTAGGCAATGGCTCTTTGATGTTACGAAAAGTCTGCATAGACATATAGCTGCTATTCCAATGGCTTCATAGTTGGAAACAGTAAGACATCCCTGATTGAAGAATTATTGGTCAGCATCATAACGCAACGATCTATCCCAATCCCCATGCCACCGGTCGGAGGCATGCCATACTCAAGCGCATTTATGAAATCATCATCCATCATGCCCGCTTCTAAGTCGCCGGCATTTCGCAGCTCCACCTGATGCATAAACCGCTGCCTTTGGTCGATAGGATCATTGAGCTCGCTGAAAGCATTGGCCATCTCGTTGCGGCATATGAACAGCTCAAAACGATCCGTCAGCCTCGGGTCAGAGACTTTTCTCTTTGCCAAAGGAGAAACCTCAACCGGATAATCAGTTATAAACACAGGTTGGATAAGCTTATCCTCGACTCTGAGATCAAAGCACAAATATAACAAGTCTCCCCATGACGGCGCCTTGCCCTCCGGCATTTTGACTCCTATCCCCGCAGCG
>Ga0099364_10004450_pt1 | contig 21232 bp, 19 predicted proteins | sample TergutTh196P3_FD_73070 | JGI IMG/M metagenome (GOLD analysis project Ga0099364, IMG submission 73070) | Microcerotermes parvus P3 segment gut microbial communities from Pointe-Noire, Republic of the Congo - Th196 P3 | ecosystem: Host-associated > Arthropoda: Insects > Digestive system > Gut ... | reverse complement strand
AAGCCGTGCGTTTTTGATGACTAAAATCCCTATGGGCATATATGTCTGCCGTTGTGGACAAATTGCTGTGTCCGAGATAATTTTGTATATCCTTTAAATCCACGCCGTCGTCCTGCAATAAAGTTGCACACGTGTGGCGCAAATCGTGGAACCGGATATATTTAAGGTTGTTTTTATTGATAACCCACTTAAAATGTTTCGTTAGGTAATTGGGTTTCATTAAATCCCCCAAAGCGTCAACAAAAACAAAATCAATATACTTGTTACAATAACAGGATTTATACAGCTTTTTGTTGCGCTCCTGCCGTTCTTTTTCCTCAAGCAGCAATTTTCCGATGGCCGGTATAATCGGAAAGGTCCGGACGCTGCTTTTGTTTTTTAAAATCGGCTTTACGATAAGCGTGTATTCGCCATCAATTTTGGGTCTTACAACGGCATTGCGTATGCTTATTGTTTTTCGCTCAAAGTCTATTGCACTCCATTTGATGCCGAGAAGCTCGCTTCGGCGCATACCGTACGCAACGTCCATATATATCGCCAAAAACAGATTGTCGTGCCTTATGACCTCAAAAAGTTTTGCAAGCTCTTCCTTACTGTATGTTTCCGCAATGTACTTGATTTTTTGTGGACGCTTCACCAAGATGGCCGGATTTGAAGAAATGAACTCCAATTGCAATGCGTGCTGTAAGGCTTTGCGTATGTTTGCGTGATAGTGAAGCACTGTATTGGGTGATAAGCCGCGTTCGTTGATTAAGTAATTGTAATACTGCTGAATGTGATTTGCCCCCACGCTTCGGAATAACGGATGCTGTTTTCGATTGTGGTCGAGGTCTGGACTTCCACGCGGGTTTCGATTTCGATGCGGGTTTCATTGCCCTTTGGGTCGGGATCGGGGTCAGGATCATCGGGTTCATTTATGCTCCAAAACGTCGTTGCAGTATTCAGCCCATGCCGCCCGCCAGACTTCCGCTTTGTCCTGTTCGTTCCAGTCGGTGGTCGGAATGGATTTGCATTTATAGGATTTCGTCTTTTTATTGTAAATCTTTTCTCCCTGCGGGTCTAAAGCATATTCCTTTTTCTGCTTATCGCCCCATGTTCTATCTTCATTGAACGGTCGCATTGTCAACATCACATGGGCGTGTGGGTTGCCGTTGCCCGTGTCGTGGATTGCTATATCGGCGCACATTCCCGCCGCCACAAAATGACGTTTCACATATTCACGAACAAGAAATATGTTCTGCTCTTTCGTCAATTCAACAGGCAGGGCAAGTTCAATATCACGGGCAAGCTGTGAGTTTTTGGCTTTCTCGATTCTCTTAACTGCGTTCCACATAATGGCACGGTCTTGGTATTCAGCGGGGGCATTGTCGGGAAGAAGAATAGCGGTATGGACTACGCCGCCTTTGCGGGTGTAGTCATGCTCGATACCGTCATACTCGTTTCTGATTTTCTTTCCCGCCCGATATGCCGCCGCCGCAACCGCCGATTTCCCTTTGCCCCTGCTGATGATTTTGATTGACAGATGATATATCGCCACGGTTTGCTCCTTTCGGTGGGCGTATAATAAGACCTGACGGAAAGTGTTATACGCGCATTGTGCGGATAACACTTTCCGTCAGGTGTCGTTGGGGGTGCGGGGGAAAACGCTTTCCCCCGCCGTTTCCCTTTGCTCCGACAGGAGCAAAGAGCCGTCTGCAAGACCGCACATACCATGCGGAGCGTGGTATATAAGTGCGCCCTTGCTAATCGCAAGGGTATGGGGTCAGCCCGTTGCCCTTGCGCCGTTGCCCCCGTCCTCACCCTCGTCTTTGGCGACGGCGTTCAACTTCGGGTCAACTTGACCCGCCAAGTTTGCGCCGCTTTCTCTCGCCGTTTCTGCGATTTTAGCGGTAGCAGTGGCGGCAGACTGCGCCGCCGTGCTTGCACGGATCGGCGTGGCTGCTGCGGCGTTCTGCTCGTTCAACAATGCTGATAAGAGTTTGCTTGCTGATTCGGAAAGGACGGTCTTTTCAAGAAAGGTTTTGAACAAATCGTCTGTGAGGGTGATTGTGTCGGGCAACAGGCTTTCAAAAAGACCCATGCGCCAACATAACCGCTTTGTCCTGTCCTTGCGCTCTTGCTCTTTTTCTTTTTGAATAAGCTGTTTCCTCTGCGCTTCTAACTGCTTGATTTGTTCCTCGTAACATGCAATTTTCTCTGTTCTCGTTTTTGCCATGATGGTGTTGCTCCTTTCAAATTTTGGTGGTTTTTAGGTTGTGAGTGTGGTATAATAATTTTTAACCGCCGACGCTGGCGATTGGGATTTTGGAGGTACTTATGGGTTACGGGTGGCTTAATGTTGGGAGTCTTTTACTCGGTCTTATTGCGTGGATACTCCCTGTGATAAATCTCTTGAAACGCAAAATGAATGTCCTCTTTACCTTTGCAAGCATTAGTGCGTGTGCTGTTGCATTGTATTTGCAAATCATCTACCAAAACTATTTGGCAATAAAAGAGGATTGGTCTGCAATCATGGACACATCGGGCGGTCTGGTGTTTGTATCCTCTGTGCTTCTTGCAATTACACTTGTGCTAAATGTGATTGTGTTGTTGAGGAACAACAAGAACGGATAGGAATGGAACAGAATAACAAGCGCACAAAAACGGCTTGCCATTTTAGTGAACAAGCCGTTTTTCACGCTCCGTTATTCATATTGCTATGCGATTTTGGCAACCTCTCCTTCTCCCGATCGGTCGGGTTTGATTTCGTAGGCTGTGCCTTGCAGTATCGCCATGCGCTCCGCTTGCTCGGCGGCTTTCTTCGCCGCCACTTTTTCGGCGTAGCGTTTTCTGTCGCGCTCACGTTCGCGGGTTCGTTCTTCTTCGGTCATGTCGCGGCGTAGCTTCTTTGTGCTTGTGCGTATCGGCTCTTGTTCATCTTCCCATTCGGGCAACTCAAACTTGCCGATAAAGTTCAGGTAAATGTCCACTTTCATTGTGCGCTTGGTGTTGATTTTCACGGCTTCATGGACGATTACCTTTTCGATAAACTCATTCAAAAGGGCAGGGGTAAACTCTGTAAACTCGGTGTGCCGTTTGACAAGTTCGATAAACTTGTCGGCTCTCACACTGTCGGTGTTGTAGCGGTCAATCTCGGCTTGCAGTTTTTCGATTTCGGAATCAAGGGTGGTCTGCTCGGTGTCGTAGCCTTTCAGCAATTCGGTAAAGTGCTTTTCGGGGATTTTGTCGGCGGCGTATGCTTCGTACAGATTCTTAATCAAGCCGTTCAATTCCTCGCGGCGGCGTTGCGCTTTGGTGGAAGACTAGAAGACTATATGTTCGGGCGCAAGGGCGTCGGCTTTAGGGATATGTCGATGATCAGATATGACTTTAATGTATTTGATATGTTCTTCGGAGGCATCGGGATATTCAGCATTGCCGCGGCGTGGTATATGGTCATAATTATGCTTATGATCGTCGTCGTGTTCGTGAGGCGCATCTTCGAGGTCATTGTCCTTTGTCGATACGCTGCTCAAGCTCATCTTTATGGCGGGAGGCATATTCACGGTCTGGAAGTCCCACACGCTTATATCGCAGATAATCAATCCGCAGGGCGCGGCGGCGGAGCAGGAGAGCGGCGGCGGTATGCTGGCCCTCGGCGGCATGGCGCTCGGCGCAGGCATGGTGGCAGTGAGCGGCGGCGCGAATCTGGCGCTTGGCTCAGCCGCCGGCAAAAAGAACAAACTATCGGGAGGCTCGTCGGACGCGGGCGACTCCGCCAGCGATTCGGTCGGCGGCTCCGGCAACAAAAACCCGAGTTTGTAAGAAAGATACGCGGCAAACTACTGCTTTGGGTGTTTTGAATTTCCTCTGATTTTCCTCTTGCCCTCCTGAATAATATGTGTTAATATGGCTGTGCGCCTCGACGCTACCCGCTTCCTACCTCTGGTTTGGTGACTAACGGAATGCAATAATATCTGAGGCAGCCAACAAAATGTTTCACGTGAAACATTTTCATACAGGCGCTCCGCATACACGGCCATTTCGTAAGTGAAGCGCTAAAATCCCCGGTATACGGCTTACCGGGGAAGTTCTGCGTTTGCAATCTACTCCCTAAAGAAGGAGCAACCTATGCTTTCTCTCAGCAAAGCTATATTGAACGAGCCGGACTTCAGGCGGCTCATAGCCGGAATTGACGCCGGGGCATGCCCTGCCGTGATTTCCGGACTTTCGGAAATCCACCGAGCCCACGCCGTTTCCGCAGTAAGGGCTTCGACGATGCGCCCGGTCGTCGTCATATGCGCGGATGAAGAAGAGGCAACGCGTATGTCGCTCGACATTGCCATGTTGACAATGGAGCAATCGTACTCCCTGCTTTCAAGGGAATTCACCTTTCACAGCGCCGAGGTAGTCTCACGCCAGATTGAACAACACAGGATCGCTACGCTTGCGGCTCTCGCGGAAAACCAAGCTCCCATTGTGGTAATGACTGTTGGCGGAGCTCTCCAACGGACGATCCCGCCGAGGGCTTTGTCTGAATCGTCAACGACGCTGAAAATTAACGGCACTTATGGGCTTGAGGGCGTCGTGGAAACGCTTTTGCTTTGCGGCTACAGCAGGAGCGAACAGGTCGAAGGGCAGGGGCAATTCTCTTTGCGGGGTGGGATACTCGACTTCTTTTCGCCCGTGCATGACGAACCTGTGCGCTGCGAGTTTTTCGGCGACGAAATAGACTCTATGGGCTTCTTTGACATCGCTTCCCAACGTCGCACGGAACCTCTCGATCAGGCAAGGATCATCCCCGTAGCGGAGTCGATGCCGGCACTATACGCCTCATCCTGCGGAAAAGGCGCGGCTGGCCTCGCAAACGAAATCGAGGAACATATAGCCCGGCTCGGGAAACGGCGGACGACGAGCACTACGCTCCTCAAAAATCTTTCATCCGATGCGGAACGGCTCAGGACCGGACGGAGCTTTCCCGCCGCCGACAGATACATGGAACTCATTTATCCATTGGCAACCGCTCTCGACTACATCCGCGCCGACTCCATTTTTATCATTTGCGAACCGCTTCGCGTAAAGGAGCGGGCGGAAAGCTTTCTGAAACTTCTCGCCGAAGACTGCATCGCGCTGCTCGAATCGGGCATACTGGAAAGCAGTTTTGTCCGATTTTCTGAGGACTGGGCAGGTTTTGTGAACCGCGTAAGCGACAACCCGGTTATTATGGCGGACAGCTTTACAGGCAGCTCATATCCCCTGCGCCCGCGGACTATGCTGAATCTCAGCACGAAGCGCCTCCCTTCGTATGGGGGGAGCATGGAGACGGCGGCATCGGAAATATCGCATTACAAAGAATCCGGGTTCAAAACGGTCATTCTCTGCCAAGACCGTCGCCGCGCAAACAATCTGCGGGAATACCTCGAAGGGCGCGGCATCGCTTCGTCGTTGGATTACGCGCTTCAAGATCTGCCGAACAACGGAAACTGCACCATTGCCGAAGGCTCCCTATCCGCCGGCATGGAATACCCCGGAATAAAACTCGCCGTAATAACCGAAGGGCAGATAATCGCGCAACCTCTGCCCCGGCGCACAAGAAAAACCCGGGCAAAGTCAAACAGGGAACAAATACAGAGCTTCTCCGACCTGTCACCTGGCGATTTGGTGGTACACGACCAGCACGGAATCGGCAGGTTCGTCGGATTTTTCAAAATGCCCGTCGACGGGGTGCAAAAAGACTATGTGAAAATCGCGTATGCGGGCACCGACAGCCTGTATGTCCCCGCAACGCAGTTGGACATGGTGGCAAAGTACATCGGCGGAGGCATAGACGGAAACGCCGAGGAAGGCGCGGCGCACGGGATCAAGCTCTCCAAGCTGGGCGGCATCGAATGGGCAAAGGTCAAATTGAAGGCAAAAACAGCGGCCAAAGAAATGGCGCGAGAACTGATAAAGCTTTATGCCGAGCGTCAACGCGTCGCGGGGCGCGCGTTCCCTCCCGACGCCATCTGGCAGACAGAATTTGAAGAAAAATTCGGCTATCAGGAGACTGACGACCAATTGAAATGCGCGGTTGAAATAAAAGCGGACATGGAAAAGCCAATACCGATGGACAGGCTGCTATGCGGCGACGTTGGTTACGGGAAGACTGAAATCGCGCTCAGGGCAGTGATGAAATGCGTGCTTGGCGGGTACCAGGCCGCAATACTTGTCCCAACCACGGTCCTTGCCCAGCAGCACTATGTCACGTCCATGCGGAGGTTCGCCGGATATCCTGTGAATATTGAAGTATTGAGCCGGTTCCGCACTCCCGCGCAAATAAAAAACGCATTGAGAGATATGGAAAACGGAGGGGTTGACTTCGTAATCGGAACTCACAGGCTTTTGCAAAAAGACGTAAAATTCAAAAAGCTCGGGCTGCTCGTAGTTGACGAGGAACAGCGGTTCGGCGTGTCGCATAAGGAGCGTTTGAAGGAAATATCTAAACAAGTCGACGTTCTCACGCTTTCCGCAACGCCCATACCGCGCACGCTGAACATGGCGCTCAGCGGCATCCGCGACATGTCTACGATAGAGGAGCCGCCGCAAAGCCGGCGCCCTGTCCAGACCTATGTGATTGAACACGATTGGGGCATCCTGTGCGACGCGATCAGGCGCGAAGTCTCGCGCGGCGGGCAGGTTTACTACCTTCATAACCGTATAGAGAACATCGAAAGGGTCACGTCACGGCTTTCGGAAATGCTTGAAGGCGTAAGCCTCGCGGTCGCTCACGGCAGGATGGACGAAGACAGCCTCAGCGACGTGATGGAACGGATGACGGCAGGGGAGATTCAGGTGCTCATATGCACGACGATCATCGAATCGGGCATCGACATCCCGAACGTCAACACCCTGATAGTCGAGGACGCCGACAAACTTGGACTCGCCCAGCTGCACCAGATACGGGGGCGCGTTGGCCGTTCCCCCCGCCGTGCCTACGCCTACCTCACGTTCCGGCGGGGCAAGGCGCTGTCGGAAATAGCGGAGAAGCGGCTGAGCGCGATTCGCGAATTCGCCGAGTTCAACTCAGGGTTCAAAATAGCCATGCGCGACCTTGAAATCAGGGGCGCGGGAAGCCTGCTCGGCGCGGAGCAGTCCGGCCACATGATAAACGTCGGGTACGATATGTATCTCAAGCTGCTCGAAGAAGCCGTTCTTGAGGAAAAAGGCGAAAAACCGCCCGCAAAAGCGGAATGCCCCGCCGATTTGAACGTTTCGGCAAACATCCCCGACAAATACGTTCCGTCAGGTCAGCAAAGGATGGACCTTTACAGGCGTATCGCCCTCATTCGCACTGAGGAAGACAACGACGGGATGATAGCCGAACTTATCGACCGCTACGGCGACCCGCCCGCGGAAGTTATTGCGCTGACGTCGATAGCGATGCTCCGAAGCGAGGCCGCGCTCTCGGGGATAACGGAGATTTCGCAGAAAGAGGGCTGGCTCAGGCTGAAACTGGCGGGTTTTGACATGGAAAGCGTTTCAAAGCTGTACGCCCTGCCCGAATACACGGGCCGCGTCAAAGTCCTTGCGGGGACCGAGCCCGCAATCGCGCTGAAGCTAAAAGGCACCGCAGTCGTGGACGAAGCCGTAAAATTCGTCAGAGCATACGCTTCCTCTTCCGCCCCGTAAGTAAGTGCGGCAAAGTGCTTCCTCTTCCGCCCCATAAGTTGCTTTTTGTTAAATTATTGGCTTGCTTTTTGTTAATTTTGAAATTCGTGGAGCTGTATTGTAATATTTTCTCGCGGGTAAACTCGTTGCATTTTGTGTGTCCCATTAAAACAATATTGCTAAATGGCTCAAATTTTATGATATGGCATGGATAAGGAAGAATGTAGTGGCGTTCAATGACGATGAAAAGCCTGTTACAGCCGCTGGAGACAAGGTTGACGCCGGATATGTGCAGCTACCTCCTTGACAAAACACTCCTCATCCCTGACCGTACCCCCCCAGCAGCAGCAGCGATGCTTTGAACAGGTCGCCGTCGATTGAAAGCGAAAAGCGTCCGCCCTGCGCCTGCACAAAACTTTGCGCGATAGAACGCGACCTGACATTAACTTTCTCGTTTCAATTATCGCTGTTCGCATTTTTTTACGGCGGCGTGGTCGTTTTTTGAATCAATACACCCAAAAGAGCCGCGATTTCTTCGGGGCTTTCCCTTTGCTCTTTGTTAAGCCATTTTTGGATGACGCTGACGCAACCATAAACGACATATGAAAAAACATAATCGCGTTTATCCTGATTGTATGCAGACCTGAGATTAGCTGTTACCATCTGCTGGATACATGGCAGATTGATGAGCTTAGCAGGGAAATCCGGGTCAACATTATTGTTCAGCAGGAGTTTGAGCAAATCGGAGTTTGAATCCAGAAAAGCAATAATTTCGTTTAGCGCGTCCAAATTGAACACTGTGCCGTCAAGATTGCTCAAACGTCTTTCTATCCGCTTGATGATTTCGTTTTCAAGACTTGATAGAAGGTCGTATTGGCTACCATAATATTTATAAAATGTCGTTCGGTTTATTTGTGCGCGCTCACATATTTCCCGCACGGAAATCTTATGTACGCTCTTCTGGGCAAGCAAATCTATCAAGGCGTTACCCAAGAGCCGCTTGGAAAGCCGGACGCGCTGATTCTCTCCCATAAACAAATTCCTCCGTGTTGGCATTAAAAACAACAAGAAAGGGCTTTTGTGTTGACCGTGCGTCAACATTTAAGTCAACAGTCGGTTGTAAAATAACCTTTAAGTTTATTATACTGCAAGGAGCTGACAGTATCAAGCAGCAAAATTGCAAAACGAGGTTAAGATTATATGGAAAAGGCTTCCGGTTTCATCGTAAAATACAGCAAGGCGATTTTTTTGCTGTTTATAGCACTTTCAATGTGCTGTGTCTGGTTAATGACCAACGTGAGCATCAATGCGGATATGTCAAAATATCTGCCGGATGATTCTCCGATCAAGACGGGGATTGGGATTATGGACAGCGAGTTCCCCGCCGCAAGCTCAATTAATCTGCTTTTCGAGGGGTTAAATGATTCGGACAAAGATTTCGTCCTGCGGGAGCTTAAGGAGATTCCCCATGTAACGGGCATTTCTTATGACGGCACAGAAAAATATAACAAGGATGGGTATGCCCTTTTCGCGGTAACGCTTAACGCCGCCCCAAGCACAGAAGAGGCGGACGCCGCAATAGCGGCGGCGAAAGACAGATTTTCTTCATATTCCATTACAGTAAGCGGCGACGCAGCGGGTAACACAGCCATTGATATACTGCCAAGACTTGCTGCGATTGCTTTTTTAATAATATTATTCATATTGCTAGTTATGTGCAAGTCATGGATAGAGCCGCTCATAATCTTGTTCGCGATAGCGGTTGCCGTCGTACTCAACATGGGGACAAATATCATATTCGAAAGTATTTCAAGCGTGACGAACGCCATCGCCGCCATTTTGCAGCTTGTCCTTTCAATGGACTATTCCATCATGATGCTGAATCGTTACCGGCAGGAAAAAGAACACAGCCAAAACAAAACAGAGGCTATGACGAAAGCTATAAAGGGCGCGTTCATGTCGATAACAAGCAGCTCTGTTACGACCATTGTCGGCATGCTTGCGCTTGTGTTCATGAGTTTCACCATTGGCAGGGATATGGGTTTCGTGCTTGCAAAAGGAGTGTTTCTTAGCCTAGTTTGCATATTTACAGTGCTGCCCGCCCTTTTATTGATGCTTGATCGTGCGATAGACAAGACCGGCAAGAAAGCGCTCCATATAAAAATGGATAAAATCGGCACGGCAAGCCATAAAATCCGCTATGCCGTGCCTGTGATTTTTGTCGCGTTGTTTGCCGTCAGTTTCTTTCTGCGTGGCAATGTGGGGATTAACTATACACTAACCGATTACTATAAAGCCAACCAGATTTTTCCCATAGATAATCCTATTATTGTTTTGTATGGCAACGAGAATGAGGAAGATGTTGCCGCTCTCATCCAAAATTGGGAACGAATAGACGGCGTGACCGAAATAAGCTCCTACGCCACAGTGTTGGGAAGAGCCATGAGTTATCATGAAATCGAATTTATGACGCCCAAAATGAAAGCGGGATTGGCAAGCGCGGCAACGGAGATGGCCGAAGGGCTTAGGCAACTGGTAGGAGAATCTTTCAGCCGGGCGGTCGTCAATACGAATCTGCATGAGGAATCGAATGAAACCTTCACGCTTGTCAGAAATATCGAAAAAGATTTAAGCGGGCTAAACGGCGAATACTATATTCTTGGCAACTCCGCGATAGCCTATGAAATGAGCAGCAGTTTCCCAAGAGAAATGAACCGTATTACAATTCTGACTGTCATCGCGATCTTTCTCGTGGTGGCTGTTGCGTTTCGTTCCCTTTCTTTTCCTCTAATTTTAGTATGCGTAATACAATGCGCTGTTTTCCTCACAATGGGGATAGCGTTCTTGCAAGGGAATTCAATGTATTATCTGGCACTGCTTATCGTGCAATGTCTGCTGCTCGGCGCAACGGTGGATTATGGGATCCTTCTCTCGTCTTGTTACAGGGAAGCACGGGAAACGCTCGAAATAAAAGAAGCCATTATATCCGCGCTTAACAATTCAATCCATACAATTATCACTTCAGGATTGATACTGGTAATAGTGACGAGCGTGTTGGGAATCCTTTTCAGGAGTTCCGACCCCGCCATATCCGAAATATTGAGCACTATTTCCGTCGGCGGGCTTTGCTCCATGATATTGGTTGTTTTTGTACTTCCGGGAGTAATTGTTGCATTTGACAGATTTGTGATTAAGCGTTAGCTAAATTCCGATTCATATGCTCCCTAATCTGTACAATCCAAAAATCCTGAAAGAGTATCCAAATGCTCTCTCAGGATTTTTGCTTTTACTCATAACATAAATCTGTTTTAGTTTCAAAAAATTTCTGCCTTGGCAAAACGCTCAATATAATCAAGTTGGTGAAACGCCGCCGCTGTCGCTTACCTTCCTGGACAAAACCGCCGGAAAACTGCGGCAGCACCTATCTTTCGGCGCGTTGCTGAACAACTCCGACACATTGAACCTATACCTCGAAGCGACCGTCAAAGCGTTTATCATATCGCACCCGAAACTGTACGGCGGGATCGAAGATTTGCTTGAGCGGAAACTGTGGTACAACTGCGACGAAAAATCCGATGCGGCAAAAGCAGGCTATCCGAATATATGCGAAATCGGCAAAGAGCGCATACGCCGTGCCGGGGAGAAAATCGTTATGGAAATAACCAAACGAAATGGTTCGACTACCCATGAGGATTCCACTGTAGGGGCAACCCTTGCGGTTGCCCGAAATGCGGTTGATGCTGACATAAGGGCAGGGGCAAGCCCTGCCCCTACGGGTGCGGCGAACATCCAAAATGTGCCGGACATCGGTTTCCGTGTGTTCCGCGTTGGCGACACGAATATCCATTGGACGCATGAGGCGATAGTTGGCGAACAGAAAAAGGCTTACACGGCGGAGTTTATATAGGGCTGGAGAACCGGGCAGAATTGGATGCCGCGCCGAATTTTCACTTCTGCTTCAAATCAGGCGACATAATATGCACCTTCCCACAGCGCAACGGTTCTTCAATTGTTGGATTTGGGTTATCCGCAAAATAAATCATGTCGTTTTCCGTGTCCACGAAATACTTGAAAAGTTCTATAACGTTGAGTCCTAAAATGTTCAAGTCTGTATTCACATGCGGAACGGCTACCTTGACGCCTTCCAGTCGACGCCCGCCTATTACCATGCCCGGTATTTCTTTAATATTTACGAGACAACTTCCTGCGAAACCGTCCAAAGGTACATTTGTACGCACTGTAAACTTATCGGTAAACCCGAAAAGCTGTGAAACTTTAGCCGTAAGAACGGTAAGAAATGCCCCCGTATCAAAAACAAAATCAATACTTTCATTACTGAAACTACCAAATTCACAAAACATGGGTATATTGATATGGTAATGCCCATCGCTCTTCATTCTTAACTTCTCCGCTGAAGCGTACGCAAACGTCAACGAGTTACTCAACATCGCCACCCACAAACCTCAGCGAAGATATAAATCCCCTGTTCGGCAGTAGATTCAAATCAGCGCGAATATTATATTCATCCGATCTAAACTTCTCGTATATACCATCCTCAACGCCATCTGCCGGAGTTGAGCCGATAACTACGGGTATACCGCTGAGCAGCTCGTTGAACTCGCCGAACTTTGCCTTAACAATGTATACCCAATACCCCGCATACAGCCTTTCGATTTCCTCAATCGATAACGAATCCGTATGGTCCAACAGCCTGTAAGTCTTTTCCATTGTTAACTCCGCCTTCCTCCATCATTATTTGCACTATAGGCGTTACCGTATTGCTACAATACCATATCCCTGCAAATAATTCCACCATTTTTGAAATCTACGACGAAAAATCCGAAGCGGCAAAAGCAGGCAATCCAAATATATGCGAAATCGGAAAGGAACGCATACGCCGTGCCGGGGAGAAAACCGTTACGGAAATAACCAAACGAAATGGTTCGACTACCCATGATGGTTCCATTGTAGGGGCAACCCTTGCGGTTGCCCAAAATGCGGTTGATGCCGACATAAGGGCAGGGGCAAGCCCTGCCCCTACGGGTGCGGTGAACATCCCTGACCGTAGCCCCCGGGCAGCAGCAGCGATGCTTTGAACAGGTCGCCATCGATCGAGAGCGAAAACCGCCCGCCCTGCGCGTGAACAAAACTTTGCGCGATAGACAATCCTAAGCCGCTGCCTTCCCCGCCTCTCGACTCGTCGCCGCGCTTGAATCTCTCGGTAAGCTCGGAAGGGTCAATGTTGAGCGGATGCTCGGACACGTTTTTGACATCAAGCCGGTAAAATCCGTTGTCCTGCGCGATGTCGATATAGACCCGGGACCCCGGCAACGCGTATTTAAAAACATTCGACAGCAGATTTTCCATAACGCGCCAGAGCAGTTTGCCGTCGGCGCGGACCGCGGCGTGCTCCGGAAGATTCAAGCGGAAATCAAGCCCGGAATTAGACACACGTTCATCCATTTCCCCGAGAATCTGCCGGACGAAATCCGCCAAATCAAGGTTTTCCAAATGCACGTCGATATTGCCGCTTGCCGCTTTTGACGCTTCAAACAAATCGTCGGTCAATGTTTTCAGCCGTGCGGATTTTTGGGAAAGTATCTCCAAGTATTCCGGCGCTTTTGCGTTGTCAAGCCCTTCGCTTTTGAGCAAATCGGTATAGGTGATGAGCGACGTGAGCGGCGTGCGTATATCATGCGAGATATTCGTTATCAGCTCGGTTTTCAGCCGTTCGCTTTTCAGCCGTTCCGCGACTGCGTAGTTGATGCCGTCGGAAATACTGTTGATTGAAACCGCGATGCTTCCAAGTTCCCCGCCAGTCACGGCGATAGGTTCATCATAGCGGCCATAGCTTGCGGCTTTCGCGCCCTGTTCGATTTTATGTATCTTCCGTGCGTAGCGGAGAAGCAGGAAAACTGCCAAAGCGGAGAATACAAAGCATAGGAATAACCCCATTTCCGGAAACCTCACCATTGCAAAACTGAAGCATATGATCATTCCAACCAGCAGCGCGAGGCCAATCAGCACGACCTTAACAGTCAGGCGAAGCCCCGCCCACAGGGATTGCAGAAGCTTCTTCACTCCGTTGAAAATCCCGCGCAAAATCGCATAACACATCGTATGGCGCCAGAATTTCCCGGCCTTGCAGCGCTTTACGAAGCTCGATATCCACCAGAGCGCCGGCAGCGTTAAGACAACGGACGCGGCCGCAAAGAGTATGGTCAGCCATTTTACGTTGTCATATCGCAAGGCGGCCTCCAATGCCCAGTATAGTGCATAACATAGCGCCGCTTCATATCCAATTACAAAGGTAAATCCAATGTCCAGCCAGGGCTTGTCGATTGCCATGAAACTGACCGTGCCGGACTCGGAGCCGTGCCTCCGCCCCACGCCCAGAAGCAGAATAATAAACAGCGCGAACGCTACGACTAGGGGCCCCGCTATCATCGCTAGTTGAATTTCTAACTGGCGCTGCGCCGCCCTCCACACACCGTTTTGCCAATCCACCGCTTCGCTTGTAAAGGCGATATAGGCCGATATGTTATCAGCATCGTAGTAACCGTAGTAACCTCTATCAAGGTAATATGGGTACGGAATGCCGTCGTCTCGGCTCAGTTCCGGCGTATTGCCGTTTTTGCTGACAAAATAGACAGGATTTGATTTATAGAAATCCACATCGTCCGCAGGCGAGGTATTGCCAATCCACCTGTAGCCGTCTGTTACGAAATAATACAGACCCGGCATCCCGTCGAGCTGGCTCTTTGCGTAAATGAACTCGTTGAGTTGCTGTTGGATCGCGCCTTCGACCATCTGTTTTGATTCCTCGCTGTCCATATGCTCTGCGTTAATTCTGCCGAAATACCATTGATTTGTCCTGTTTGTAGATCTGAGGCCATATTGGGCGATAATCTGCCCCGACACGACAGGGCGTTCGTAGTTAAGTTCATATTCGTAATCATAATATTCATAGATAGGCGTAGGAGGCTCCTCAGGATAAGAAAAAAACGCGACAGGCTCCCATTCGAGGCAGCCCATATTTCTGATATGCTCCTCGCTCTGCAGCCAAAACATGCTTTCCGCATGTGAAAGCGCCCTGTAAACATAGTTGTCGTAAAAATAGTCATTTTTGTCCAGGTCGGCCAACAATAGGTCGATGCTCACATAATCCAAACCTGTAATTCCTATGACTCCTAGGAAAGATATAAACAGCGCAATCGGTATCAATATCACGCATAGTATCTTAACGGGACGGCGCGCCGTCCAACTTTTTATAATCTCGGACTTCATTCCGGGTTCCTCGCTTTCTATTGTTTTTCGATTTTATAGCCGATTCCCCACATAACTTTTAAGTATTTGGGGTTTTTAGGGTCGATTTCGATTTTTTCGCGGATGCGCCGGATATGCACGGTCACCGTGCTGCCCGCGCCAAAGGAGTCTTCGCCCCAGACGCGCTCGTAGATTTCGTCGATGGAAAACACCCGTCCGGGATTGCGGATCAGCAGATAGAGTATCCTATACTCCAGAGGCGTGAGGTGTACGTCGTCCCCGTCAACCGTCACTGTTTTGCGGGTATCGTCCAGCGTTAGCCCGCCTACCGTAAAAACACCCTCGCGATCAGTCTCCGGCAAGCTTCCAAGCATCGTATACCGGCGGAGCTGGCTCTTGACTCTTGCTATCAGTTCAAGCGGGTTGAACGGTTTGGTGAGGTAGTCGTCCGCCCCCATATTGAGCCCCAGGATTTTGTCCGTATCTTCGCTTTTTGCGGAGAGCATGATGATCGGTATGTTCCGCTCACGCCGGATTTCCATCGTCGCGCGAAGGCCGTCCATTTCCGGCATCATCACATCCATTATTATTAAATGGACATCGTTTGTCTCGATCATTGATACCGCCTGGCGTCCGTCATATGCAAGCAAAGTGGCATACCCCTCATTTTGCAGATATATTGAAATAGCTGCCGCGATATCTTTGTCGTCGTCGCAAACCAAAATGTTCATCTTCGGAAATTCCCCTCAAATCAATTTCATATGGATTATTATACATCATACCATATCACATCCTTTCATGACGCAATATAGCCAATAATTCTTAAGGACGGGCAAAAGGTTTTCTTAAGGTTTTATTACGAAAAGAGACGGCGGGGGAAATATTTCCTCCGCGCCCAAATATCTGAGAGCAAGGAGCAAAGCGAAAAAGCCAGTGAGAGACTGAGTGAGCCTTTCTCCGGCTTTTGCCATATGTAAATACTGGCTAAACAGCTCCTTAGCTTGCAAAAAAGTCCGCAAATGGGTATAATGCCTATTAGGAAGCGAGGGGTTTTCATGTGCAGTGAAACTGTGTTAAATATAATAACGAGCGAAGTCGTTAAGGCGGCAAGGGAAAGCCTTGGCGATAAGCTGGACAGGGTGATCCTGTATGGCTCATACGCACGCGGAGATTACAACGACGAATCCGATATCGACATCATGGTACTCGCAGATATTGATAACGCTGAAGAATTGCGTGAGAAAGAGAAAGCGCTTTGGGGGGTCGGTTGGGAGCTTGGTTATGAGCATGATGTCTTAGTAACTGTGTTTTTCAAGGATTGTGAGACATTTTATAAGTATATTGATGATTTGCCGTATTACACGAATGTTCAGAAAGACGGGGTGGAGCTATATGCCGGCTGAGAATAGAGATGCTCTCGCGGAGGTCAGGCTTGAAAACGCGCGCGAATGTTTAGCGGACTCAGAAAACGCATTGTCGAATGAAAGGTACAAAAATGCCGCGACCCGCTCGTACTACTGTATTTTTCACTCAATGCGGGCTGTTCTTGCCCTTGACGCTTTTGATTCCTCAAAGCATTCCGGCGTGATCGCTGAGTTTCGTCATAAGTATCTCAAGACAGAGCAGTTTCCGAAAGAATTTTCCGATATTATCAGAGACGCTTTTCTTACTCGTAACAAAAGCGATTACGATGATTTTTATGTGGTGTCAAAAGAGGATGTTAAAACCCAAGTCGAAAACGCGAAGACCTTTCTTGCTGCGGTGGAGGACTATATCAAGGCTCGAAGGTACTGACACAATGAGCATGGAAGATATTGACGCAGAAATTGCAGCTTATCATCGCCGAACTGCTTAATCGGTTCTCACGTACTTTTCAAACCTCACGACATATACGCCTCTGACCATGTCGTAAATTCCTGTTATATCATCGGCTATCGGAATAAAACCAGTGCCCTCTCCGCCAACGGTAATGTCTTTACTTGGGCCGGCGTATTCGATGAGCCAACTGCCGGGACCGAAGTCCAGGTCGTCACCCCACATGGTTCGCGATTCGTCATACGGTTCGATTTGCATCGTCGCCCCCGGGAAATACTTTACTAAAAAGCAGTAGGTTCCTTCTATGACATCTATCCCCGCGCACTTTGTTACATTCACTGCGTCATTCGTATTGAGGCGGATTCCAATTCTTTCGTCATACGGAACCGCCCCGACGAAGTGGTACATAGCCTGCTCATAGCACATTGGGATGGGTGGCCCGCTCCAAAAGAGATAAACACCGTCGTCAAAGCTTGATGATGTCAGCACATAATCATAGTTTGCGTTTTTCGCGAAGGTCATTTCTATATGCGCGCGTTCCAATCTTACCAGGCGAACGTCGTATTCTCCGTCAGGTATATAAAGCTCATACTGCACCCTGCCTGTTACGGTAAACTCTCTTTCGTTAGCGTCCATTGACACGATTTCATGCCATACGGCGGGAAACTCCCCGCTTGGGTCTCTCCCATAGTGCCGCCTGACGGCTGCTTTTACCAATTCATGAACCGACCAGAACGTTCCGTCATTCAACGAAATCCCCTCAACCACCCCCGTGGAACTGAATGTCGGGTCAAACGTGCCGATGTCATTATAGCCATACCACATCAAACCCGAAGCTTGATAATCAGGCTCGCCGAACAAGGCGTAGACTTCCTCGTTGCTCATGCCAAGATAGACTTGGTTTAGTACGTTTGGGTCAACCACGGCAGACATGGACTGCTTATATGCGTCGTACCATTTTTGCCCATTATCTATTTCTGGGTCATACTCAAATTCTATTCCTAAAATATCACAACATGCTAATGCCATAATCCCGCCGCGATACCCCGTTTGACCGCCTTTTTCAAATAGAGAAAACATATAATCCAATGCGTCGTTTCCTATCGCAACTATTTCTTGGTATTCTTTATGCCACCGATACGATACTGATGGGTGAATACTTGAGATTGCGGGAACATTTGCTCCAAGTATATCAAGATTGCGTTCGATAATATCAACAATGGATTGTATCGTCGTCTCCTGTGCTTCTGGCTCCCACCGTTCCGTGAGCGTTAAAATCGTACCGGTTTCAGTCGGGGCCATTTCAATAGGCGGTTCGCCGGCGGCCCTGTTTACCGAAAACCCCACGCTTAATACAATCACGACCGCCAGCGCAGCGACGACTATGATCCGTGACGGCTTTTTGAAGTTCAGCACGTTTTTTATCCTCTCTTTTACGCTCTGTTCGCCGAACGCGAGAGGGAACGACAATCGCCTTTTATTATGCGAAAACCCTAATAACGCAGATGAATACTCGCAACGTATATCTCCGCCTGATTTACGCAAAACGGCTTCGTCGCATGAGCTTTCCATGTCGCGGAGCATCAGCATGTAGGCCACCCAAACAAGCGGGTTGAACCAGTGCAGGGCAAGCGCGGCAAAAGCGATAACGGACACAATATAGTCGCGCCGCCTGATATGCGTACGTTCATGCTCGATGATATGCGCGTTTAAAATGGGTTCCATGCCTGCGGGGATATAAATACGCGGACGGATAATGCCAAGCACAAACGGCGAATCAATTCTGTCAGTTTCATAAATGTTGTTCTCAACCCGCACCGCAAGGAACACGCGCCGTTTTAGACGTATGTAGCCGATTATGGCGTACAACAGCAATGCTGCAGAGCCATAAGGCCAGATGTAGAATGCAAGACCAAACGGCACTCCGAAGATTAACAGATATCTGTTGTTTTCGCCATTGGCGTATGAGTTGCCATCCGCGTCTATCTCTGTATTTTCCAGATCAAGACGTATTATCGTCTCGTCGACCAGGGGGCGCAGCGATTCTATCACGGCTGTCGTAAACGGAACATCGGCGTCCGTGAACAGTATGTCCTGCGGAATCGGCTCCGAGCGGAACGGGATCAGGCTAAGCATGCTTTCGGGCTTGAACGGGCTAAGTAGGTTGAACAGAACGACAGCCCACAAAGCATACGAGATGATCTTAGGGGCGCGGCGCAGGATTAACCGCGCCAACATGACGGTGGCAATGACAAAACTTGCCGTCAGGCTCATGTTCAAAACCGTGAGAAAAATCCTATCCATGACCTATTCCTCCTTGGGCGCAGCGGAATTTATCATTTCTTGAATTTCAGCCGCCTCTTCCGGCGTCAGCTTTTTCGTTTTCAGAAATGCCGTGATGAAACTCGGGAGCGAACCGTCAAATGACCTATCCACGATGGCGGCGCTCTCATATCCTTGAACCTCGTCCCTCTTTACTATGGACGAAACGATCGCGTTATCGTTCCGAAAGATGCCGCGCTCGCAGAGTTTCCGCAGGACTGTGTATGTAGTCGCTCGTTTCCATCCGAGCGCATCCGCGCACAGTTCCGTAAGTTTACGGGAATGGACAGGCTCGTTTTCCCAGACGACACAAGCGAATCTGTATTCCACATCATACAGCTTTAAGTTCTTTTCCATAGCGCACCCTCCACGGTCGATTGAAGTAAACTAAAAGTAGTTTACTCCTATCGACTGCGTTTGTCAACAGGAAATTTCCAAAATTTATTTTTGCATGAATACCTATGCCAGAGTCGCCATGCTAAAGCCCGTGATTGCTGACTGTTTCAGCTTTTCACGGGCTTTTTAATATTCATTTGGAAAAACCCCTTGACTTATATCGTCGGAACACAAAATGATGTTGCATAAAACGTGAGTTTCACGTAGAATGAAATGCGCACCGTAACGGCTTGCGCATTCCGTATTATCAGGGCAAGGGTTTTTGCGATGAACAAACCGAAAGTCATAGTAATTACCGGGCCGACCGCCACAGGGAAGTCCGCGCTTGGCGCGATTCTTGCGAAATCGGCCAACGGCGAGGTCGTCTCTGCCGATTCCATGCAAATATACAGGCATATGAACATTGGCACGGCAAAGCCGATGCCGGAAGAGAGGCTTGGCGTGCCTCATCATATGATAGACATCATCCCCCCGTGGGAGGACTACTCCGTCGCGCGATATGTCGCGGACGCTTCGCGGTGCATCGATGGCATAATCGGGCGCGGGAGGGTTCCGATAATCGTCGGCGGGTCCGGCCTGTATATCGATTCTTTGATTTCAGGGCGGGATTTCTCCGACCGGGGCGATGGCGGCAAACGCCGGGAGCTTGAGGCCGATTATGACGCCAACGGCGGGGGCGCGATGCTGCTCAGGCTCCGCGAATTTGACCCCGAGAGCGCCGCTAAACTGCATCCCAACGACAAAAAACGCATTGTGCGGGCCTTTGAGGTCTACAGCGCGACAAACAAGCCTATTTCTCAGCATGACACCGAGACAAAGGCCGTGCCGCCGCGATACGACGCAAAGAAATTCGCGCTCGTTTTTGCCGACCGAAAGATTCTTTACGCAAGGATTGACAAGCGCGTTGATGATATGTTGGAAAAAGGCCTGCAGGACGAAGTGCGCGGCCTTCTTGACATGGGGGTCCCGCCCGGCAGCACCGCGATGCAGGCGATAGGTTACAAGGAGATGATTGACGTCGTCCTCGGCGGCTGTGGCTTGAGCTTTGCGGCCGACAGAATAAAAATGGAGACGCGCCGCTACGCGAAGCGTCAACTGACCTGGCTTCGCCGCGACGCGGGAGTTAAATGGGTGAATATGGTAAATGAGCGCAACGAGACGGCGGTGTTGAGGGAGATTTTGGGATTTATTGAGGATTTTCGTGAAACCGGGAATCTGGTGTAGGGGCGGTCGTCCCTACAGCGGACTGCTGAACAATTAACCCCCTGAGGTCATTTATATGGATCACGAATTTTATATGCGCTCCGCAATTGAATTGGCGCGGGACGCGGCATTGGACGGCGAAACGCCGGTCGGGTGCGTCGTCGTCGGTTCAGGCGGCGCAATTATCGGGCGAGGGCGCAACCGCCGCGAAAGAGGCAAAAACGCGACGGCGCACGCGGAGCTTGAGGCCATTTCCGATGCCTGCAGGACAATCGGGGACTGGCGGCTGTCCGGCTGTTCGCTTTACGTCACGCTTGAGCCTTGCCCCATGTGCGCGGGCGCGGTCATCATGTCCCGCATTGCCAAAGTGTTTTTCGGCGCCCGCGACGAGTTGACAGGTTCCTGCGGCAGCGTTGTGAACCTGTTCATGGAGGCATATGGGCATTCTACGCAAATCACCGGCGGCATTCTCGTGGACGAGTGTTCCGCCTTGCTGTCCGGGTTCTTTAGGGAATTGCGGCGCGGGGGGCCGTAAGGGGAACCCCCCCCCCGCCCCGCCCCCCCCCGCCCCGCGGGGCCCCCCCCCCCCCAGGGGGCGGCAGGG
>Ga0099364_10004449_pt1 | contig 21234 bp, 18 predicted proteins | sample TergutTh196P3_FD_73070 | JGI IMG/M metagenome (GOLD analysis project Ga0099364, IMG submission 73070) | Microcerotermes parvus P3 segment gut microbial communities from Pointe-Noire, Republic of the Congo - Th196 P3 | ecosystem: Host-associated > Arthropoda: Insects > Digestive system > Gut ... | reverse complement strand
CAAACAAATGACTGGCAGAGGAACCGCTGACGACGAACTTGATGTTATACTGTGGCTCGTAATAATTTTTCAGCCAAAGCTGCCACCCCGCCCGTGTGTGTATTTCGTCAATAAAAATATAGACCCTGCCGCTAAAACTACCCGCCGCTTCATGGAGAACTTCGTTTACGTAAATCTCAATAACGTCTCCTATGGTGGCATTATCATTAAAAAGCGTCGGATCATCGCAGCTGAAAAAAAGTATGCGCTTCGGCTCAACGCCGCTCCTTAATAAATGGCCGATAACCTGCTGCATCAGGGTAGATTTGCCGACGCGTCTCGGCCCTGTGATAATCTGGATCCTCCTGGCATCCAAATTATCTATGATAAGCTCCAGTTCCTCACGGGCAATTTTATAAACTGAATCCAAGCGGTTCTTTCCCGTTATCCACCAATCGTTGCGGCGCCCAAGAATAGCGGCGGTCATAAATCTTCACCTGCCAGATTTCGTTATTATCGTTAGTTTAGCAGATTGTGCGATTAAAGTCAAGGCTAACAGCAATATAGTGCGGTTATAACCGCGCTATATTGCTGCTAGCCTTCAAACCGCTGGAAGAATCTTAGCAGAGTGAAGGGCTGAGAGACTTCCAGTGAATTGTGCATTGTGCTTAATCTGTGATAACGTCAGGCAGAAGCGATATAGATGTCAAAAATCTTCATCAGCCGTTCACTGCCCAGTCGTAGAGTTCCGGGTCTTTGTCTTTATCGACAATTATATGGCCCTCTGCGTTCACCTCTACAGCTTTATGCGGAATACCCTTACGTTTTATCGCGGCAAGCAGTTGTTCTCCGGTTGTTGGCAGCGGCTCTGGCTGAAACGGCAACGCCCTGACCGCGATTATTTTACGGTAGAACATATCAATAGCTGTGGTCTGGTCTATTCCCATCCTGGCAAGAAGGGCTGCGGCTGTTTCTTTCACGTCCGCGTCAATTTTGACGTTTACTGTTGATTTTGCGTTTGGCATAATACCACCCCCGCCTATAGTATACCCATTTATCACGCCATTGCCAACACATTGGAATGAAATTTAACAAATAGTAAAGATGTATGCGCCGCGTAAACACTCCGCGTTACTGTGATTCAGAATCGACAACCGCTGACCTATCGCTCATCAATTTCTATTGCCCCATATCCGGTATTTGGCAGCCACCCCCTGAAACGAAATGCCAATCACACGGCTCAAAGTAATTGTTTACAATGCGGTGTATTTGTGGCATACTAATGCCGAGGTGATTAAAATGTCCAACAATACGACTTACAATATTCGCATCGATTCTCGTATCAAAAAAGAAGCCGACGCGCTTTATAAAAGCATGGGTATGTCGCTCTCGTCTGCGGTGAATCTATTTCTTACACAGTCGGTCATACAACGACGGCTCCCTATTGATGAAGTAATCGCAGAACCTCTCGGCGAACCGCCGGCCGAAGATGAATACAACTCCTTTGAAACCTGGGAACAGGCAAAGGAGTGGTTAAATGCTTAAGCCCGAACTATCCAATCAATTTAAGCGGGATTATGATTTGCTGATACGCAGAGGGTATGACATTACAAGGCTCGACGCTGTTATATTATTGCTATTAAAACAAACTCCGCTTGAACCACGGCATCATGACCACCCGCTCAAAGGGAAATGGCGTGGTTATCGCGGCTGTCATGTTGCCGATGATTGGATTGTGGTCTACAAAGTTGACGGTGACAGACTGAAACTTATGCTTTCTCGTACAGGGACACATGTTGACGTATACGGTCAATAATAAACTTCACCGAAGCGGGGAAATACGAAACGCCGCTTTTGCCCACAAGGCATGAGCGGCGTTTTAATTTGCATTTATTTTGACATTATTCATCAACGTTTTATCTTTTATAAGTTTTTAGTTTGTCTTTGTGAATTACCATAAAACTAACAAAAAAAATTGAAAGGAGCAACAATTATGAAAACATCGGTAACGGAAAACGGCGGGGGATTCAATTTCAAAAAAGCGTTTATCATCTTTTTCGCGGCGCTGTTTGCTTTTTTAGCAATATCCGCCTTATACCAGGCGGCTAACGGCCGGTGGGAAACGGCGGTCAATTTCCAAAACAGGCGCTTTGAGGCAAGGTCAAGCGGCGATATCTCCACAATGCTTGAGTTAAGAGCTTCGAGAGGTTTAACCAGGGGTTCAGATGGAGCGATTACCCGAAATCCCGGCGACAGAATATTGTACGGCTTTGCTGGAATGATGACCCGCTTCAATATGGTCGAATTTAATGTGTTTACCGTTTTCGCGATTCTTTTCCGAATCACATTTGTGGTACTTGTTATTTCATGGGTGTTTGTCAGTGTGCAAAACAGGAAAAACAGAACCCTCCAACATTAGCGTCAATAATGAACCCGAGGGAGTCGGAACTTACCAAAGTTCCGGCTCCCTCGATTTTTGTTTGGCTAGTGAATTATGAAGAGCTCCTTCAAAATGAAGATAACGGCAAGGAACCATATTATGGGGCTGACTTCCTTGACCCTGCCGGTAAGAAGTTTGACCGCGACGTAGGTTACGACGCCGAATACGATTCCGGCGGCGATGCTGTATGCGAAAGGCATCGCGAAAATCGCCACCATTGCCGGCAGGAGTTCCGTCCAGTCGTCAAATTCGATCTTCGTCACGCTCATCATCATGTATACTCCGACGAATATCAGCGCCGGCGCTGTGGCGCACGCCGGTACTATGCTGACGATCGGGTTGAAAAAGATCGCGACCAGGAAGAGCAGCCCCGTCACCAGCGAGGCCAGCCCGGTTCTTCCGCCCACGCCGATGCCGGAGGCGCTCTCAACGTAGGCCGTCACTGTTGAAACGCCAAGCACAGAGCCGCCTACCGTGCCAACCGCGTCAGCCATCAGGGCCTCGCGTGCTCTGGGCAGATTGCCTTTTTCGTCGAGCAGATTAGCGCGTCCCGAAACCCCCACCAGGGTTCCCACCGTGTCGAAGAAGTCTACAAAGAAAAACGCAAACATAATGATCCAGAATTCGGCGACTTTCGGGTCGGCAAAGTTTAAACCCACCCAGGAGAAGTCCATCTTCATGAAAATCGGGGCTATTGATGGCGGCGCGGAGACTATACTTGTCGGCATCTCAGTGACGCCGAGCGGTATCGAAACGGCGGTTATTATTAGGATCCCCCACAGTATAGCGCCTTTGATTTTCTTAGCCTCAAGCGCCCCAATGATTACGAGGCCCAATATCGTGAGGATTGCCGGCAGATTGTTGTTAAACGAGGCTTGTCCGACCATCGTCGCCGGGTGTGAGACTATGACGCCGCCGTTCTGGAAGCCTATTAACGCTATGAAAAGTCCAATACCGGCCGCTATTCCGTATTTCAGGGACATCGGAACTCCATTTACCAAAGACTCGCGAAACTTGGTCAAGGTAAGAATTATGAAGATTATGCCCTCGATAAATACGGCGGCCAACGCGACCTGCCAGGGCACGTTCATGCCCAGGACCACGGTAAAGGCGAAGAAAGCGTTCAGCCCCATCCCGGAAGCGAGAGCAATCGGATAGTTTGCGATGAACGCCATGAGAAGGGTTGCGAACGCGGCCGCGAGACAGGTGGAGACCATCAGAGCCCCGAACGGCATCCCGGTTTCCGAGAGAATACCCGGATTGACGAAAATAATGTACGCCATGGTCATGAATGTCGTGATGCCGGCCATGACCTCCGTGCGTACGTCTGTTTTCCTTTCTTTCAATTTGAACTGTGATTCGAGCCAATTATTCATTATGATACCTCCTAATAATGAGGCTTCGGCCGTTCATTTACCGGCCCGCCAGTAAAAAATATGCCGCATTCATACAAAAAGTCCGCGAACACCTCCCTTCGAAATGTTCACGTAACCGCGGTCGGTGAGTTTCAGATCCGGTATTACCGATAAGGAGAGGAAACTCAGCGCCATGAAAGGCCACGGTATCTTAGCGCCCAATTCGCCCGCCGACGAAGCCAGTTCCTCCAGAGCCGAGACGACGTCCTGCGGGTTCATATCACTCATCACGCCGCCAATTGGCAGAGGGAGCGACGCAAGAACCTCGCCGCCGTTCGCGGTTACCAGACCGCCGTGATTTTCCGCGAGGTACTTCATAGACGTCGCTATCGATTTGTCGTCGACCCCGATCACAATGAAATTGTGCGCGTCGTGCGCGACGGAGGAACCTATCGCTCCGAGTTTCATTCCGAAGCCTTTGACGAAACCTACCGCGATTCGCCCGGTGCCGCGATTTTTTTCCATAACCGCGAGTTTCAGGACGTCGTTCTCAACGTCCGATACCACCAGATCGTCTTTTATCAGAGCGGGAATCTGTATTTCCTTGGTGAGCACGCTGTTAGGGATTGCGGCTATTACGCGGATGTTCTTGCCGGGATATCCCGCGACTTTGAAAGCTTCTTCAGCCGGTACGGGGATTGGCTTATCGGCGCCGGGAAGTCCGTGAGGCGAGGGAACGCCCGCGTCGAAAAGCGGACGGCCATCCTCCGCCACAAGTATTCCCCGCTTCCAGACTTTTAACGTGATGCATTCCTCAAGTGAATTCACCATCACTATGTCGGCTATCCTGCCCGGCACGATCGCGCCCCTGTCCCGCAGGCCGAAATAATCGGCCGGATTTATCGTCACCATCGCGACGGCGATTAAAGGCCGCAGACCCCCGCTTATCATTTTGCGTACCTTGTGATCCATGTGCCCGTATGACAGCAGGTGTTCCGTCGTGAGATCATCGCTCACCGCCATGCAGCGGGCGAATCGCGTCTCGTCCTCCAGAATAAGGGGCAGAAGATTCTCAAGGTTTCGCTCCGTGGCTCCTTCTCTCAGCATGAGCCACATTCCCCGGCGCAGTTTCTCTAAAGTCTCTTTTTCGAAATTATTCTCGTGATCGGAATCACAGCCGGAGAGAAGATAAGCGCAAAGTTCGCGGCCTGTCACGTTCGGGGCGTGAGCCGTCTTCACCAGTCCCCGCGCGGCCGCAATCTTCCCCCACACCTCGTAGTTGCCGGCAATCACGCCTGGAAAGTTCATCATCTCTCCAAGGTGCGTGGACCAGCCCTTCTCGACGCAATCCATCATCTCAAACGCGCCCATTCTCTGGTAAGGCGACTCGTATTCGGACGCCGGCACGCACGACGGAGCCGCAAAGTATGCATCCAGCGGAGTTTTGAGAGCATCCTTCCACATAAATTCGACGCCCTTTGTACCGCAGGTATTGGCAATTTCATGAGGATCAGGCATCACGGTTGTCGTTCCCATCGGCATAACCGCCGTGGCGAACATAGAGGGCGTCAGCATGGTGCTCTCGATGTGCAAATGCCCGTCAATCATACCAGGCATCAGTATCGTTCCGCTCGCGTCCGCGACTTCGGCGCCGTCGTATCCCTGGCCGATTCCGACGATGATGCCGTCCTTAATTGCTATGTCCTGTTTCTCGTATTCCATCGACAGGACATTGGCGATAGTTCCGCCCTTTATTACGAGATCGCATGGAACATCTCCCAAAGTCGCGGCCAACAGATTTCTCATCAGGTTACCTCCCGATAATGTATCCTCAGGCGTGAAGTCAAGCTTACACCGGCCTGTTTAAAATAATGATAAAGCCACATGATTATATTGTACTATAATTTTCAGTCGTGGATATTATGATGCGAATTTTATGTTCGGCGGATATTAAACGCCGGTTTGCCGGAATATCGTTTATTGCGCTTCATCGAAGTCCAGCATCTCAATGTTTTCGTCCTCAATGTCGATTTTCGAGATGAGCTTAATGATTGTCGAGAACTTCAGAATATCGAGAGCCTCCCTTATGTCATCGACGTCCAGCCTTCCGTTGAAGACGCCGGGCACCGGAAGGTAAACCTCTTGCAGGCGCTCTTTTATTACAAGCCTGAGGAGCTGGCGCGCGCTTCGGGCGACTATTATCGGATCGGCAATACAATGGCCGCCCGGTATTGTCTGTCCCCAACTGTACATTCCCACCAATTCAGGCAGGCATTGATGGAATTTGCCCTCCTTCGGCTTGGTGAAGAAGGCGATTATCCTGTCGTCGATTAAACCTACCTCTCCCTTGCTCTTGATGATGAAATCTCCCAACTTTTTTCCGAGATCAGGCACGAGCGGAGCGAGCGCCTTTGCGCTGCCTCTGTCAACAACGCCGGACATGTCTTTTTTTCTGAGTTCGAGGCTGACCGTTATGCACACTTTTTTATTGTTTTTCCATAAATTCACTATGTCGCCCCTGTACACTCGAAATGACATATGATTCTTACCTCCATGCCTGGAAATTTCTATAATGTTACCATAAAGCCGTCCGCGTGAGATACGAAATCCGCGTACTTTTATTGACAAATTTTGATATATAGTTAATGTGAATCAATTTAATAACGCGGGTTTTTACGATAACGCGGCGGCGCGCGTTCATGCGCGCGACGCAGGCGAACAACATAGCCGACGAAGTAATGCCAATTACGATTTGCAAAGAATAAAAAAAGTCCGGGGAGAGTTTTCTCCCCGGCCAATTAATTACCTTCCGGCGCGCAAACGCTAAATATCCTCCGGTTTAACCTTTGCGACTATCGGTTCGCCCTCTTTACCTCTCCAGGTAATTCCAATTCCCATGTACGTCATGGCAATCGAAATAATAGCGTTAAGGTAATTGAAGAACGCGTATGGGGCGTAATGCAGTACGCTTACGCCGAGGGTTGCCGCCTGATAAGCTCCGCATGTGTTCCATGGAACGAGGGCCGAGGTGAGCGTTCCGGAATCCTCCAGCGAGCGGGACAGCATCCTCGGATGCAGTCCCATGTCGTCAAAGGCTGTTTTGAACATGCGCCCGGGAATAACTATCGCGACGTACTGATCCGGCGCGAAAGCGTTGGTGATCAGGCAGGAAACGTTCACGGCAAGAACATATCCTCCGACCGTCCTGACTTTCGTCAATATCGCTTTGAGGAATACTTCAAGGAAACCGCATTTATCCAGTATCCCGCCGAACAACAAGGCCATCATTATCAGCGAGTTCGTCCAAGTCATCGACTGAAGACCGCCTCGTTCAAGAAGGTTGTTGAGAATTTCGGCCGCGTTCGAGATTGATTCGGCGGAAAAATTCCCAAGTCCGTTTTCGCCCATGAACGCAAGTAACCCGGCGTTGTCCTTGGCCAACTCCGCAATCCCCGTTGTGAACTCCGGAACGAAGCCGTTCTGCATAACTTCGAACATTTGGCCGAACGGCGTTCCCTGAAAAATTCCCAGCGCAAGCCCGGCAAGGGCTCCTGTGAAGATGCTTGGCAGCGCCGGTTTGCCGGAAGCGGCAAGTGCGATTACCAATATGGGCGGGATGAGGCAAATCAATGAAATAGAGTACGCAGGGTCAGCGACCATTACTTCCTGGATAGCCCTGACGCGCTCGGCGTCTATGAGGCCTGAAGTGTAGCGGGCGCCCAGAATGCCGCCCAAAATCAAAACGATTATATAGGTCGGGCCTGTCGTCCAGATCATCGCCCGGATGTGCTGGAATATGTCGGCGCCGGCCATCGCCGGGGCCAGATTGGTGGTATCCGACAGAGGCGACATCTTATCGCCGAAGTAAGCGCCCGATACGATGAAACCCGCGGCTATCGCCGGAGGTATTTCCAAACCGGCGGCGATTCCCATTAGCGCTATGCCTATTGTGCCCGTAGTTCCCCATGATGTTCCGGTCGCAAGCGATACAACGCTGCACATTAACAGCGCCGCAATGAGGAAAATAGACGGATTTAATATCGAAAGGCCGTAATAGATCATGCTCTGCACCACGCCGCTTTGCAGCCATGTCCCAACCAGCGTTCCCACCGCGAAAAGTATGATCATGGCCTGCATGCCCATCATAATAGATGCATAAATACCCTCCTCAATGACCTTCCATTTGTATTTCAGTACGAACATGCCGACCAGCGCGGCTATCGTCGCGGCGATTATCATCGCTATATGGATATCCGTCTCCCATACCACCACCGAAAGATACATCAGGGCGGCGGCGATCGCCAATACAATCAGCGCCTCAGGAAGCGTCGGTTTGCGCCCGGTTTCAACGGGCATGTTTGTTTCGCTCATTATAAAATCCCCCCGTATTTTTTGTTCCCTGGAATCTCCGAATTTTTTTACGATTCCTCCGCTTTTTATTTAAAAACTATAAAAAAACGCCGCGACGCTTAAGGTTATCCATGCGCGCTAAAAAAATATTACCGGGAGAGTTTATCAAAAAAAAAATAAAACGCAATATCCTCGGCCATTCGCCGCCCGGAACGCCGCGTTTTTTAAAGAATCAATAAAAATTAAACCGCAATTTTGTGAGATAATTAAAAAATACGATGACCGCAACCGCAATGAAAAGTTTTTCCCTGTTTTTCGAAGACATCTTTACGCGAGGAATTTTATAGAATAGAATACTTTCGTGGTAAAATTATTCGTCTGCAGTAAAGTCTACAAAAATAACAGGAGGGAAAATTTATGAGAAAAATCGTTGGTTTAGTTTTTGTATTGATGCTGTTTGCGCTTCCCGCTTTCGGCGCGGACACGATCAAGATAGGTCAGATCGCCACCGTCACCGGCGAGGCGGCGGCTTACGGCATAGCGGAAGTCGAGTCGATAGCAATAGCAGCCGCGGAGATCAACGCCACGGGCGGCATTCTCGGGAAGCAGATCGAGATCATCATGTACGATTGCCGCACCCGCCAGGAGGACATGGTAAACGCGGCGAGGCGTCTCGCCGAGCAGGATCAGGTCGTCGCGGTAATAGGCCCCAGCTACAGCAGCCTTCACATAGCGGCCTCCCCGGTATTCACCAGGGCTCAGATACCCCATATCGGAACCCTTCCCACGAATCCGGCCGTCACCGTCGATGAGAACGGCAACGTGCGCCCGTTCAACTTCCGCATTTGCTTCCTGGATCCCTATCAGGGATGGATACTTGCCACCCTCGCCGCCAATGAACTGGATCTCAAAAAAGCCGCCATCCTCCACGATGTCGCGGACGAGTACTCCCAAGGTTTAAGGGAGTTCTTCAAGCTGAGTTTCACCGAGTACGGTGGAGAGATAGTGCTGGAGGAAGGGATGCGCGGCACAGACTTGGATTTCCGCTCGCAGCTCACCAACATCAGAAACAGCGGCGCGGACGTGGTTGTCTTCCCGTTCCTGGGCACGGCGCTGCCTCTCGCGGTCGCGCAGGCTCGTGAGCTTGGGATAGAAGCGGTCATCGTTGGCGGCGACGGTTACGGGGATTTCATGTGGGAAGTCGCGGGCGACGCGATGCGCAACACTTATTGGGTCAACCACCTGGAGCGCTACGATCCTGAACTGGCGCACTTCTTCGATTTTTATGAGGAGAAGACAGGAACCGAGTGCAAGGAATTCGTAAACGCGGTGTTAGCATACGATGCCCTGTACTGGCTTAAGGACGCCATCGAACGCGCCGGTTCCGAAGATCCGGTCGCGATCCGCGATGCCCTCGCGGCCACCGAGAACCTGAAACTGATGCACTCAACACTGACGATGGACGAGTTCCACAACCCGAGGGACAAGGACGGCGTCGTTCTGCGCGCCGATATCGAAGAGCAGAAGGCGTTGCTGTTCCTGAGGATTAGGCCCAACTAAAATTGCACGCCGATTTACATTGTGAAGAGTTCGGTGTATAAAAAGACGGCGAACTGTGGTTCGCCGTCTTCGTGATGTGATATTCCGGCCACACTTTGAGGGGTGATGTTTTTGGGCGGCGCGGGCATACAACTGTCGACGTTGTTACAGCAGATAATAAACGGCCTTTCGCTCGGATCGGTCTACGCGCTGATCGCGGTGGGTTATTCTCTGGTATATTCCATCCTTTCATTTTCAAATTTCGCTCACGGGGGTTTCCTGATAGTCGGAGGTTATGCCTGTTACATTTTGCTGACCGGTATTAATATCACCCCCACGATCTCACTGTCTCCGGTCGATAGCGTGTGGATAGCCATTATCGGAGCCTTGATCGCGGCCGGCCTGGTCGCCGTCCTGACGGAGCGCTTTGCTTACAAACCGATACGGGAGAGAACCTCTGTGACGCTTTACCTTTTGATCGCATCCATGGGAATGAGCATAGTCATAGAAAATCTTTTCATCATAAGTCCCCTGGGCGGACGGATGCGGGCTTTGCCGCATGATATGTTCCCAACGGGGGTTTTCCAGTTGGGCGGGGGCGTCATGGTGAGCGCGTCCGACATGCTTTCGCTCGCGTGCGCGGTGATTTTTCTCGGAGGCCTGCAATTCTTCCTCACCAGGACGCGCTGGGGTCTCGCGATACGCGCGGCGGCCTGCGATCTGCGTACGGCGGGTTTGATGGGAGTCAACACATCCCGCCTGATAGGCATCGTGTTTTTCGTGGCGGGGCTCCTTGCTGCTGTCAGCGGGATTTTCCTCTCGTACCGTTACACTATCACTCCCCAGTTGGGAGCGATCACGATAAAGGCTTTCGTCGCCGCCGTTATTGGAGGGCTCGGCAGCCTTCCCGGAGCGGTCGTGGGCAGCCTTGTCCTGGGATTGGCCGAGATGCTGGTCGCAGGCTTTATCAGCAGCCAATTGCGCGACCTGGTGGTGTTCTCCATGCTTGTGATAATGCTGCTTGTGAGGCCCTCCGGGTTCTTCGGCAAGCAGATAAGCGATAAAATCTGAGGAGGAGGGAAGAACGCATGAATAAGAGCTTTTTAGGAAGCGCCGTTTTCATAGTTTTGGGCCTCGTGCTGATGTACATTCCTCTTCCCAACTATTATGAAAGTGTTATCATCATTATTTCCATAAACTGCGTCGCGGCGATGGGCGTTTCGCTGCTGACCGGATTCACCGGTATCTTTACCCTCGGTCACGCGGCATATATGGCCCTCGGCGCTTACACCACGGCGATCATGGTCGTGCGCTACGGGTATCACTGGTTTCCATCGATCGTGTCGGGCGGCGTTATCGCCGTGATAATCGCATGGCTCATCGGAACGCCGACGCTGCGCCTCACAGGAGACTACTTTGCAATCGCCTCCATCGGACTCGGCGAGTCCATACGCCTTATCCTCGACAACTGGCAGACATTCACGCGCGGCCCCCGGGGAATACCCGATATTCCCCAATATACGACCCGCGTGGTGGCGATAGCTTTCTTCGTGATCCTCGGCATCGCCATGTTCAACCTGATAGGAAGCCGATTAGGAAGGGAACTCAAGGCGTCCCGCGACGACCGGATCGCGGCGTCGCTTATGGGTTTCGACACGCCGACGTCCCGCATGAAGGCGCTTTTGATCTCGGCTTTCTACTGCGGGATAGCGGGAGCTCTCCTGGGCGGATATATGAGTTACATACAGCCGAGGATGTTTGACATGATGAAATCAACGGAGTTGACGGCTATAGTCGTCTTCGGCGGGCTGGGGTCGATGAGCGGCACGATATTAGGCACCACTTTCATACTTTGGGTGATGGAATACTATCGCGACATCCCACAGTACAGGATGCTGATCTATGGCGCGCTTCTCGTCCTGGTAATGGTTCTGCGCCCCGAAGGACTGCTGGGTAACAGGGAGATATGGTCTTTCATTCCCGGCTTGCGTCAGGACAGGAGGAGGGGATAGAAATGAACAACTCCCGTGTTCTTCTCCAACTCGACGCGGTGGACATGTTCTTCGGCGGCGTTCAGGCCGTGCGCGACATGAGTTTTAAGCTCATGGACGGGGAACTGATGGGTATTATCGGACCCAACGGAGCGGGCAAAACGACTGTGTTCAACGTGATATCCGGCGTCTATAACCCCACCGCCGGAAGCGTCTGGTTCCGCGAGCAGGATATCACACCGTTGATGGCTTATCAGGTCAATCGTCTGGGCATAGCGCGAACATTCCAAAACCTGAGACTCTTCGGCCGTTCTTCGGCGCTCGAAAATGTGATGACCGCCGCCCAGAACCGCTATCGTTATTCCTTCCGTCAGAACCTGTTGGGGCATTTGTCGCCCAGCTATCGCCCTGATCCCGAATATCACTACAGTTTTATCGAGGCGTTATTTCATATGGGACGCTGGGCAAAAACGGAAAAACACGTGCGCGATAAAAGCATGGAGCTTTTAGACAGGGTTGGATTGGCGGATCGCGCGCACCAGGCGGCCGGAACCCTGCCTTACGGAATGCAGCGGCGGCTGGAAATTGCCCGCGCTCTGGCGCTCGATCCCAAACTGCTCCTTCTTGACGAACCGGCCGCGGGCATGAACCCCGAGGAAGTCATCTCGCTGAACGAACTCATCACCGGTATTCACAGCGAGTTCCGGTTGACGACTCTGGTTATCGAACATCATATGGACGTAATCATGGAAATTTGCCCGCACATCATCTGCATGAACTTCGGTTTGAAAATAGCGGAGGGAACGCCCGATGAAATCCAGAACAACCCGGAGGTCGTGAGCGCGTATTTGGGCGAGGAAGAAGAGGAGGCGGAAAGCCAATGAGCGCGTTATTTGAGGCGAGGGATTTTCACGTCAGTTACGGCGCTATCAAAGCGCTTCAGGGCTTCTCTCTGTCGTTGAGCGAGAAAGAGATCGTCTCTGTCATCGGCGCTAACGGCGCCGGAAAGTCAACGTTTATGAACGCGGTGATGGGCATGGTGAAACGGGATCGGGGCGATGTTTTCCTTGATGGAAAAAAATTGTCGGGCAAAAGTTACAAAGTGGTTCGCGGCGGTTTGGCTCTCGTTCCCGAAGGGCGAAAGGTTTTCGCGCCGCTCACGGTTGCGGAGAATCTGCGGATCGGGGCTTTTTCGAGAGCCGGACGGGGCGATATAAAAAAAGACATGGAATGGGTATTCTCCCTTTTCCCCCGTTTGAAGGAACGATTGAGCCAGCACGCCGGAACCTTGTCCGGAGGCGAGCAGCAGATGCTCGCGATTGCCCGCGCGTTGATGGCCCGTCCCAGGGTGCTGCTGCTTGATGAACCGTCTTTAGGTCTGGCGCCGATAATAATCCGCGACATATTTAACGAGCTTCGGCTGATAAACAAAGAAGGCGTCAGCATCCTTCTGGTCGAGCAGAACGCCAAACAAGCCCTGATGTTGTCAAACAGAGCCTACGTCCTGCAAACCGGACGCCTGCTGAAAGAGGGCCTGTCAAAGGATCTGCTGAACGATCCCGAGATAAAAGCGGCTTATCTTGGCGTAAAGGGTCAATAATTTCCGCCCCGCCCGTGTCCGACGGACATGCGGCGCGGCAGGAAGCACGCGGGCGGGCTCTCAATTAATGTGAGGCCGCCCGCTTACGTTTACGGACGCTGGTTTAGATAATCCGCCGATATTGTTTCCGCTTTTTCAAAATCGCTGTGTAAAAGATATTCGTCAATTTTATCAAGCACGTCTTTGGTTTCTTTTTTCCACGACATTTTTTTTAAATTTTCAAGCGCGGCTTTCGCGGTTATGTCATCGTATTCTGCGCAAGACGCCCGAATGATTTCCAACTGCTCGGCCAGGAAGGCCGGATCCTCGTCCGTGTCTGAATCCGTATGTTTGGCAACTGCCTCGCGCCTTGCTGTAATCGCCTTCAGCATGTCTATAAAATTTTGAGTTTCGGCACAAATCACGGCTCTGTCTTCGGCTTTTCCGGCTTTTTCCAAAACATCGGCAAGATTGGCGCAATCTTTTTCACCGATATTCGCAAGGGCGCCTTTCATGGCGTGAACGCTTGTGGTAAACAGACGCAAATCGCCGCTTGCGGCAGTTTCAATATCGAGGAGCGTAGTTAGCGTCGTTTCAAGGATTGGCAGAACTTTTTCAGCATCCCGCGCGAATATCTCCAGAAGTTCGGCGTTGGCTTTAATGTCCGGTTTTACCACGTCAACTTTTTTCTTCCTTGCTTCGTCGAGAACTTCGGGCGATTGCTTGTCCCTTACCATACTGTTCAATACGGCGTTCAGCTTTCTTATATCAATTGGTTTTGAAATAAAGCCGTCAAAGCCGTTTTCGCGGAATATTTCCGACTGGCCCACGATGGCATTCGCCGTCAGCGCGACAATGGGGCCTGTATATCCGTCCGTCCTCAATAATTTTGTTGTTTGGATTCCGTCCATCGACGGCATCATGTGATCCATGAATATCACATCGTAAATCTTGCCGCTTTGCACTTTCTCTATTGCCGCGTAACCGCTTTCCGCGGTTTCAACCGACAGTCCATAAGGCCGCAATAACCCTTCCGTAACATACAGGTTCGTCGTCAAATCATCTACAACCAGCACTTTCCCATATGGCATGGGCTCGCGGTTAATTTGCAGTTCCCCAAGCTGCCTGTCGCCCAAAAATGTAAAGTTGCGCAACTGTTCCGAAAGTTCCGGCCCGATGCTTTTGCAATCAATTACTTTTTGCATGACGGTCACCGTGAATACGCTGCCCTTGCCGTACTCGCTTTTGACCGCGATTGCGCCTCCCATCATTTTTACAAGCCGCCTTGTAATGCTCAAGCCTAAGCCTGTTCCCTCAGTTAAGCGGTTTGATTCGGTGTTTAACCGCAAATATGCCGAAAACAGCCGCTTTTGCTCTTCGGGCTTCATGCCCTGCCCCGTATCCTCGACGGAGAAGCGCAGCGTCACATCCTCGCCCTGTATAAAGTGACTTACCGACAGCTTCACATACCCTTTTTCAGTGTACTTGATTGCATTTGTCAGCAGGTTATTCAAGATTTGCTTTAACCGCAGTTCATCGCCGTAAAGCTTTAAAGGCAGGCTTTCGTCTACGTCAAGCGCGAAATGAATCGGTTTTGACCCGATACGCACAATATTAAGCCGCGCCGTGTCGTTAATAAGGTTAGGTATGTCATATTCTATGGGAGCGAGTTCGAGTTTACCCGTTTCAATTTTCGACATATCGAGAATATCGTTGATGATCCCGATAAGGCTGTTGCCGGAGTTATATATCAGCTCCAGCGCCTTTGCGAATTCCTCCGGCAAATCCTCTTTTAGCAATTGTATTTGCGCAATCCCGACAATCGCGCTTACCGGCGTGCGAATCTCATGGCTCATAACCGCCAGGAATCCCGATTTGGCGCGGTTGGCAAATTCGAGTTCGTTTGTCCGCTCCGATACGAGCATATCCAGCCGTTTGCCTTCGCGGCGGGTTCTTTGAAATAAAACGACCACTAAAATGAGCACGCACGAGAGCAGAACGGACGAGCCGATCAGCCACGGGAGCCGCGCTTCCGTGAGCCTCAGCCGATAATCGTAGGTTCTTCGGATCCATCGCTCGGATATCGCGTTTGTGTCGATCAGCCGGAGCGCTTTGTCGATAATGGCGCATAATAAGGCTTCATCCCTGTTGAATCCGAAAGTGGAATCAAAAGAATGATTAAAAACGATATTTGCCTTAAAGCCCGCGAATTCCTGATAATGCGTCAGGGCTAAAAGCATGTTTTTGCTGCCCATTAACATATCAATCTCCCCGCGCGACAAAGCGTCGACGACCGATTCAAATGAATCGTATTCCTCGGTGTTCATATGGTTCGGAAACCATTGATTAAACAACGCGGTGTGGGCGCTGTCCTTTATTAAGCCAATCCTTGCGAATAACACTTCGTTGATTTTGATATATCTGTAATCCGATTTGGATATAAGCGCGTAATTATCCGAATTAATAGCCGTATTCGGCCACAAAAACCGCCTCTCGCGTTCACGCGTGCGGATCAGTTCCGATATCATGACCGCTTCGCCGCGGCTGAGCATATCAAGCAGAATATACCAGTCCGCATCCTGATCATTTACAATCACAAATGTTAATCCGGTAAGTTTTTCCAATTCGTCTATCACGTCAAAAACGATTCCCTGCCACTGCTGCTCGCGCTTGTTATAAAAGCTGACCGGGTAGTTATCGTATTCGGCGGCGAACGATATTTCGAAGTGATTATCCAGATATTCTCTCTCTTCCCGGGTTAGCTGAGTAAACAGCTTATGTCTTATGTATTCCTGTTCCCCGATATTATAAAATTCAGTCAGAAATTGGATACCGCCGCTTTCCAATACTTTTTGCACAACCGAGATAATCGGCGCAAGTTCGCCTGTTCTCGTCGCCAGAGAGACAGGACTGTAAATCAGCGGGAAAAATGCCTCCGAAAAAACGTCGCCGTATTCATCGAAAGCGGCTTCAGCGTCTCCTTCATCAATAAACGCATCGACTTCCCCGCTTTTTAACATTTCATAAGCGCCGCGATAATTGCTGACGAATACGGGCTCAAACTCCGCGATCGCATATTGCTCTACCTGGCTGAATGTAATAACGCCGTCCAAAAAAGCGTATCGCAGCGGCCGCACGGCCGCTATTGAATCAAGATGTATACTGTCTGCGATCCGCATTAGTTTTATCGTGCGGTTGGCAATGGCGTCGGTCATAACGTATCCGGTTTCGCGACGCTCTTCTGTTGCGGTCAACTCTCCCGTAAACGCAATGTCACCGCTTTCAAGCCCCGCAAGTAACTCGTCCCACTCATAGATTGCCGGTTTAACCGGTATCCCAAAGAGCTGCGTCAGCCAGTCGCACAGTAAAACTGTAAAACCTTTTATCACGCCGTTCTCGTCGTAAAACGCCTCAGTATTCAACATCGACCCTAAAATCAAAAATTCATACTGTTCACGAAGCGCCTCGACGGCTCTGATTTCTTCATCCGTTATACCCGGTATTTCATAGAGGAACGAGAGCGAGTACGTTCCCTCGCTTAATTCTTCGTGTTCCCGCCTTTTTTCATAGTTCCAAATTATCGCCGCCAAAAGCGCGACGAAAATAATCAGGAATATAATAATCCTATAAATATTTCGCATATGCCGCAACCTTCCTGATATCCAAAAGCGCTTTTGCCTGTTCGTCCGCTTTTGAATTACATCCAAACCGCCGCAAACTCGTCTTGCACGGTCAGGAATACCTCGACAAGGTTTGGGTCAAAATGACTGCCGGCGTCGTCTTTAATTATCTGTTCCGCCTTCTCGCGCGAAAAAGGCGGTTTGTACGGACGCCCTGAAATAAGCGCGTCATACACGTCCGCAATCGCCATAATTCTGCCCTGCAATGGTATTTCCCGACCTTTCAGACCGCGCGGATAGCCGTTTCCGTCCCATCGTTCATGATGATACCCGGCGAATAGCTTTGCGTGGTACAAAAAAGATTCTTCGCCCGTTTTAGCCACAATCTGCTCAATAATCTGTTCGCCTTCTTCCGCGTGGCGCTGCATTTCCTTAAATTCCTCGGGCGTTAACCTGCCCGGTTTATTCAAAATCAAATCCGTTATACTGATTTTCCCCACGTCATGCAAGCGCGCGGAGGAAATCACCACATCAATGTCCCAGTCTTTCATTTCATCCATGTATAAACCTTTCGCCATCATTCCGTCAATCATGATTTTCAAGTACATCGTCGTGCGTTCAATATGCCCGCCGGTTATTTTGTCGCGGCTTTCCACAATACCCGCGACGACAGTTAAAATTCCGTTTTTAAGCTGCTCGATTCGCGCAGTGCGTTTTTTTATCAATTCGTCTATATTCAAATGGGTTTCTATGCGGTTCATCAGAACCGATGGGGAAAACGGCTTCGTTACATAATCCACAGCCCCCAGCTTAAAACCCTGGGCTTCAATGTCGTCATCCGTGGAAGCCGTTAAAAACATGACCGGGATTTTCGCGGTATGCTCGCTCTCTTTCAGTTTCGAAAGCGCGGTAAACCCGTTCATTTCGGGCATGTCGATATCCAATAAAATTAAGTCCGGCATAATTTTCGTAAGAAGCGCGAACATTCTCTCCGCGGAAGGAATGGTCAATACGCGGTAACGCCCCTCTAAAACTCGTTTTGCCTGTGTAAGATTAACGTCGCTGTCGTCAACGACAAAAATTGTTTTCAAGCGCTTCACCCCCTGATATTATATAGCCTTTTCATCACTCACGCCGATTACGGCAATTTGACATAACGAATACTATACAGCGGACGCAATGCGCGTCCGTTGTTTTCTCCCGGTACGGAAAAAATCGGCGAAAGACATTTGTTTGGGTTTAAAGAGCAGAGCGCGGAAGCCGGGACGATTTTAAAGCTTCGGCAGCGCGGCCACAAGCGCGCGTGTGTATTCATGTTCAGGATGCGCCAGCAGCGCCGCCGTATCCCCTTTGTCCACTACCTCGCCGCGGCGAAGCACGATTCCTCTCGCCGTGGACTTGCGGGCCAATATCAGGTCGTGAGTGACCATTACCATAGACATTCCGCCTTCGACGCGCTTTCGGAGAACTTCAAGAACTTCGCCCCGCGTCGATACGTCCTGCATACCGGTCGGTTCGTCGCACAGCAAAAGTTCCGGGCCAAGAATCAGGGCGCGGGCTACCGCGACTCTCTGGCGCTGACCGCCGGAGAGGGAATAGCGCACCCGCGCGCTCCACAATTCCTCCGGCAGGCGCAGTTCCGTGAGAAGTTCGCGCGCGCGGCGTTCGCCCTCAGTTCGCTCACCGGGACGGACGATATTCCACGGCTCCATGACGGCGCCCATCACCGTCATTGTGGGAGGCAGAGAGCCGTAAGGGTCTTGAAAAACATATCCGCACCTGCGGCGAACGGCCACCCGTTCCTCCTCGGTCATACCGGATACCGGCCGTCCCCACAGTTCCACGCCGCCGCCGTCCGGGACGGCGAGGCCGAGGATCGCGCGGAGCAGCGTTGTCTTGCCGCTGCCCGACTCCCCGATGACCGCGAGAGTCGCGCCGCGTTCGAGCGAACAGGATACCGAGTTCAGCGCCACGACATTCCCGCTTCTCCCTTTGAAGATGTGAAATCGCCCTTTGAAGCTCACTGTGAGGTCTTTTACTTCCAAAACGGCATCCCGGTTCATGACGGAGACTCCAAATCTGTAATAGCGTTTATCAGCAGTTTCGTGTAGTCCTCGCGGGGAGCGCTTGTCACTTCGCGCGAAGGCCCGCTCTCGACTATTGCGCCGTCCTTCATCACGATCAGCCTGTCGCATACGCCGGAGGCCAGCGGCAGGTCGTGGGTGACGAGCAGGAGTCCCATGCCGCGCTCCCGCGCGGCGGAAATTATCGTCTCCAATACCTCTTTCTGCGTTATTACGTCGAGCGCCGTTGTCGGCTCGTCGGCTAGAAGAAAGTCCGGCTCGCAGGCGAGAGCCACCGCCAGCGCGGCCCGCTGCTTCTGTCCCCCTGACAGCTCGTGGGGATAGCGGCGCGGCACGTCGTCCCCAAGCCCCACGGTTTTGATCAGATCGGCGGCGCGTTCGGCGCTCTCCGATTTTGTAACGCGCATATGGTGTTCGAGCACTTCCGTAATATGACGCTCTATTGTCAGATGCGGCGTGAACGAGTTCATCGCGCCCTGCGGCACAAGCGCTATCCTGCGCCACCTCCATTGATTCATTTCTTTCTCGCTTAATTCAGATAATTCCTGCCCGTCGCAAAATATACCTCCGGTTACGGCAGTAAAGGGGGGCAGCAGTTTCGGGATTGACATCAGTATGCTGGACTTGCCGCTGCCCGATTCGCCGACGAGTCCAATGACCTCGCCTCTTGCGACCGGGAACGAACAGTTTTTCACGGCTTCGACGCTGTCGCTGCCCCGCCTGTAAGTAACCGACAGGTCTTTTATTTCGAGAAGGACGCGCGCGCTCATTCCGTCGCCTCCTTAATCGCGGCGGCTTTTGTTTCGGACGCGAGCCTCGGGTCGGCGCGCTCCTCGAGTTTTCTCCCAATATCCATAAAGATGAGGCATATCATAACTATTCCAAGACCCGGAGGCAGTATCACCCACCACGCGCCGCTGGTGAAAGCTCCGTACGCGTGCGCCTCGTGGAGCATTCTTCCCCACGATGGCAGGCGGGGATCCGAGAGGCCGAGGAACGACATGCCGGCTTCGGCAAGTATCATTCCGGGCACTCCCAGCGCGATGTTCGCCAGCAGAAGCGGCGTGGTCTCGGGCAGTATGTGGCGGAAGATTATATAGTTGCGGCGCGCTCCCAATGCCCGCAGCCCCTCGACCCAGGGGGCGTCGCGAAGGGTAAGCGTCATCGCGCGTACCGTACGGGCCGTTCCCATCCATGAGAATATTGACAGCACAATGACGAGAGTCCAGAGGCCCTTGCCCCATATGGCGGAGATGACAATCAGAATCGGCAGCGTGGGTATTGACATCAGCACGTCTACTATTCTCATTATTATGGAGTCGGCGAAGCCTCCCCTGTAGCCCGAGATCAAACCCAGCGACATTCCGAGGACGGTGGCGATCAGAGTAGCGGTCAATCCCACTATAAGAGAAACGCGGATACCGCGGATGAAAAGCGAGGCAACGTCGCGCCCCCTGTGGTCGGTTCCAAGGAGGCCCCATCGCCCTCCCTCGATTTTCATCGATACTTCCCCCTGTCCGCGTATGGTGAGCGAGTAATCGCCTTCAGATGGGAAAAATCGCGCCGCCATGTCGTCGAAGGGGTCCATGCCTAGCGCTTTTTTAAACGGCATGTCCCGTGCGTCGAGATCAATTTCGCCCGGCTTGTCGGTAATGAGAAATGTTTCCGCCGGCGTGTTCCACAGCACTTCCCCGAAGTCGAGCCGTCCTGTGAAAGCGACGCGAATAGGGGATTTGTACAGCCAGGTCAGGTATTCCGACGATGAAACCTCTCCGTGCGACGCGTCAACGGATGTCTCAATAGTGATGGTGGACGCAGAGGTTCTGTCCAGCCAGCCTGGTTTCGAGTACGGCGGAGCCGTCTCCCCGTCGCGCAGTCCGAATAAGCCCGGCCCGGCAACGGCAAGCACGACGAGAACGCAAAGACAGGCCAGGCTGAAATAACGCCGCGTCTTACTCATGAGCGGCCTCCCGCCGCACCCTCGGGTCGACGAGCACGTAACAGAGATCGGCCAGCAGGTTGCACGTCACCGTTATAAACGCCAGAAGGAAAAACGCGGCCCCGGCGGCGGGGTAGTCGTGCGAGTTCACGGCTTCCAGAAGAAATCTGCCCACCCCGTTCATCGAGAACACGGTTTCGGTAATCACGGCCCCGCTGACGACGCCGGGCAGAGACATGAGCACGATGGTCAACACCGGCGGGAGTATGCTCCGAAAAGCGTGGTTCCACACGACCCTGCGCCACGGCAGGCCGCGCGCGCGAGCCATGAGGATATAGTCCTCTCCGAGAGCCTTAAC
>Ga0099364_10004448_pt1 | contig 21236 bp, 18 predicted proteins | sample TergutTh196P3_FD_73070 | JGI IMG/M metagenome (GOLD analysis project Ga0099364, IMG submission 73070) | Microcerotermes parvus P3 segment gut microbial communities from Pointe-Noire, Republic of the Congo - Th196 P3 | ecosystem: Host-associated > Arthropoda: Insects > Digestive system > Gut ... | reverse complement strand
GAGTGATGCTCCCATGTAGCAACTCCACGCCACAAGTATTGCTCACAGTATAGTGGTGCGTGCCGGGGGTTGTGGGTGCTCCTTTAATGGAAACAGGCCATGCGTATTCCCGGTCGCCGAGCGGAGTCGAGGCGTCGCCGGAAACTGTAATGCCGGGAGGAGGAGCTTCAAAAGAATGGATGCGTGTGCCATCCGTCCACCAAGTAACGATCAGGGTTTTAGCTATTACCGAAGGAAACTCAATAGTTTCTATCGTATCACTGGGGCAAAGAGTCTGATGCAAGGGTGCTTCAGGGCACCACTGCGGGATTGGACAATACGCAAAACTTTGGGTCGCAAAAGTTGCGATAAGGATTAAAATTAGGGTGATTTTTTTCATAAGTATTTTGATTTAGATTTTTGACTTCAGACAATAAAAAAAACGGACTTAACAAATCCGTTTATCGAGGTTTTAGACGACCTGTAACACCAATAAGTAAGCCCGCTCCCGCAGGCGTTTACTTACTCTTGTGTTACATTGAAGTGTCTAAATTTCGATAAACAAGAATTAGCAACCGCTATTTTATATTTTCATTTATTACATATTTTTTCGATTAAAATTTTTTGCAAAGATACGAAAAAAAATCGAAAATCAAAAAAAATTCGTATCTTTGCGGGATAAAAATATAAAACGCGAATATGCAGTATGTAAAACCTTTGCAAAAAATTTACACATGAAAATAAATTGGATTGGCGGAACAATTTTATTGACGTTATTTTGTCTGATTTCACTACTCTGTATCGGAACGATGACGACGATGTTGGGTAACGAAAATGAAATTATGCTCTTAACCGTAACCCAAATCGGAATGTGGTTGATTCCGGCATTGATTTTTGTATGGCTGTTTTACGATAATTTTTACGATGATTTGAAACTTAAAAATTTCGGCAAACGCAAAGATTATATGCTGTTCTTTTTGCTGTATTTAGTAGCGATTCCATTCGTCTATCTGTTTAAGGAAATCAGTGAATTTATACCGTTTTCGGAGTCTTGGATCGAGTATTCTCGTAATACGGAAACGAAAACAAAAGAACTTGTTTTACGCTTGCTTTCGGAAGGAAAATTGAAAAATTTAATGGCTGCATTATTAGTTATGGCGGTACTTCCCGCAATTTGCGAAGAAGTATTTTTCAGAGGAGTTGTGTTGAATAATTTTATCAAAAGCAACGTCAATATCCATCTCTCTGTGTGGATTTCAGCGATTTTATTCAGTGCAGTTCATTTGGAAGTTTTCGGATTTTTATCACGAGCCATTCTTGGAGCGGTTTTCGGATACGCATTTGTACGTTCGAAATCGCTGTGGATACCGATAATTCTACACTTTTTGAATAACGCAGTACTCGTTTTCGGTTACTATTGGTCGCTATAATGAATAGCGTTCCAATTTTGAATAAACGGCTCAATTTGATCTACTTCGATTCGCTTGGTAACGATTCGTCTTTGACTGTCTAAAACATAAATCGTCGGACTGCTGTGCACGTCCCAAAGGTCGTCGTACTTGATATTTGAGGCTTTTCCGTTCACGTTAATCCAACGTGTCATATTGCTTTCGTTGATGTATTTTCTCCAATTTTCAACGTTATGATCACGACAAACAGCAAACACTTCAAAGTCTAATTCCTCACGTTTGGCGTCATAAAAATCGCGTAAAATCGGCATTTGTCGTTTGCAATGTCCACAATTAGGTTCCCAAAAAATCACAATCGTGTATCTTGTTTTCGGTTCAAATACCGATCGAAACTGCTCGTTCGGACGATCGGCGTTGGTATCCGGACACCAAAATTCTGCCGGAACACTGCCAATCAAAAGTGGTTTAGTTTTGTTAACATGTGTTTGAAAATTTTCAATAGTTGCTTCACTTGCCCACACCGCATCACCGCTCAAATAGTACATTTCCGCCAAATGCACCCAAATCGCATCGTAGCCGATAATTTGCGAACGCATATATTTATCGGTTGTGAACCAAACCACATATTTGAATAATTCCGGCGTATTTCGAATTTGTGCAATCAAGCGATCCATGCCGGAAATCAACGAATCCGGATGTTGCGAAAGCACTTTGTCTAAATAATTTTCCAAACGTTGATGAAAAATCGGCGTACGCAATAATCGGTCGTCCAACAAATCCATATTGCCGAAATAATTATCCTTGTAATAGTTGTAACGCCACTGATTTCGCTCGTTTTCGGGAATATAATCCGGTGCTTCCGGAACTTCAACATCTCGTTGTGCTCTAAAAACTGCGGTCATCAAATGCGTTGGATTTTTTTCCATAAATTCGTTTCTAACGTTTTCGATATTTTCAAGTATCGCTTGGATTTGGTCTGCCAATGCTTTTGCTTCCAGAGAATTTTTATCCTCGATAGCATCAAATTGTTTTCGAAGTTCGCTAAATTCTTGATGAAACGGACGCATTTGGTTATTAAAATCCATATAAATTTGATTTTCCGGAGATCCCGAAAACTTCATATCTACGCCGAATTCCGGATATTTCATATCAATCGAAAATTGTTGAGATTCGTCGACAATAAATTCTGCAGGAACATTTTCGTAGGAAACCAACATATACATTCCTTTTTCTAACGGTTCATCACGTTTGAACACAAACGTGCCACGACGTTGGTCAAACGTTGCCGTATCCGGAACCAAAAGAGTTTGAGCCCCGTAGTATCTACCCAAGCGAACCGTTTGATCTTCCGGATATCCCGCAATTTTCACGTTCAGTTCGAAACCTTGCGACGATTGTGCATAGACTGAAAGCCCTAAGAATGCAGCAAAAGCGAATAAGATAATGTTTTTCATTTTGATTATTTTTGTGGAGAACATTTTGCAAAGATACGAAAAAAATTTCAATTTTCAATTGTCAAAAAAAATAAAATGCCCTCGTATGTCATTTTTTTTGTATCTTTGCAATCTGAAAAATTAAAAATCATGGCAGAAGAACAACCCAAAATTATTTTTTCGATGATAAACGTTTCAAAAACGTTTCCCCCGTCGAAACAGGTACTTAAAGACATTTATTTGTCGTTTTTTTATGGTGCAAAAATCGGAATTATCGGCTTAAACGGATCCGGAAAATCCACCTTGCTTCGCATTATCGCCGGCGAAGAAAAATCGTTTCAAGGTGAAGTGGCTTTTTCGCCGGGATATCGAGTGGGATACCTTCCGCAAGAACCGATTCTGGACGGAGAAAAAACCGTTCGTGAACTTGTCGAAGAAGGCGTGCAAGATGTGGTGAATTATCTCAAAGAATACGAACAAATCAACGCAAAATTCAGCGAACCCATGAGCGATGATGAGATGAACAAACTCATCGAACGGCAAGGCGAACTCACCGAACTCTTAGAACAGCACGACGCCTGGGAATTGGACACCAAACTCGGACGTGCAATGGACGCACTAAACTGCCCACCGGAAGAGCAATTGGTGAAAAATCTTTCGGGTGGCGAAAAACGCCGAGTGGCACTATGTCGCTTGCTGTTGCAAGAACCCGAAATTTTGTTGTTGGACGAACCAACCAACCACTTGGACGCAGAAAGTATTCAATGGCTCGAATTGCACTTGCAACAGTACAAAGGCACGGTTATTGCCATAACGCACGACCGCTACTTTTTGGATAATGTTGCCGGTTGGATTTTGGAATTGGATAGGGGAGAAGGCATCCCTTGGAAAGGAAATTACAGCTCGTGGCTCGACCAAAAAACAGCCCGAATGGCACAAGAGGAAAAAACAGAATCCCGTCGCAGAAAAACATTGGAACGTGAATTGGAATGGGCACGCATGGCTCCCAAAGCCCGCCATGCCAAAGGAAAAGCACGTTTGAATGCCTACGAAAAAATGCTCCAAGAAGACGGCAAACAAAAAGAAGAAAAATTGGAAATCTATATCCCTGATGGTCCGCGTTTGGGAACAAATGTGATCGAAGCTATCAATGTTTCCAAGGCTTTTGGCGATAAATTATTATACGAAAATTTGAATTTCGCACTTCCGCCTGCCGGAATTGTCGGTATTATCGGACCAAACGGTGCCGGGAAAACCACGCTATTCCGCATGATCATGGGTTTGGAAAATCCCGACAACGGCGAATTCAAAGTGGGCGAAACGGTCAAAGCCGCCTACGTGGATCAACAACATGCCAGCATCGACCCTGAAAAAACCGTGTGGGAAGTGGTATCGGAAGGTAATGAACAAATGCGTCTGGGCGGGCAGTTGGTGAATTCGCGTGCGTATGTTTCACGTTTTAATTTCGGTGGTGCGGATCAAGGAAAAAAAGCGGGCGTACTTTCGGGCGGCGAACGAAATCGTCTGCAATTGGCGTTAACACTGAAATCCGAAGGTAATGTGTTGTTGCTCGATGAACCAACGAACGACATTGATGTGAACACTCTGCGTGCACTGGAAGAAGGTTTGGAGAACTTCGCAGGTTGTGCCGTAATCATCTCGCACGACCGCTGGTTTTTGGATCGCGTTTGCACCCATATCCTCGCGTTTGAAGGCGATTCGCAAGTTTATTTCTTCGAAGGAACGTACTCCGAATACGAGGAAAATAAGAAAAAACGCTTGGGCGATCTTGCCCCAAAACGTTTTCGTTACAAAAAATTAATGGCGTAAAATTCAAAAAAAAATCGTATCTTTGCAGCTCATCATTCAACTTAATCTTTCCTATGAATAAAACTCTGAAACTTGCTCTAATCGCAATAACTGCAATACTGTTGTGTGTTGCTTTATTTTTCGCCGTGCGATTTTATGTTACCGTGAAACGAGATGTAAAACCTGTGCTTTCGGCTGTTCCAACAGATGCTATGGTCTTGTTGAGAGTGAATAATGCAAGCGATTTTTTGAATTATTTAGAACGTCAACATGCAACGATTTCCGGATTGTTCGACTTAAATCCAAATGGCTTAAACACTGAAATTATCAATGGTTTGAAAAATTTTGACCCCGTCATAAATATCAACGATTTTTGGTTTTCGGCACATCTTCGGAACAACAAAGCGGAGTATCTTTTACTGCTGAATGTAGATGCTTTGCAACAGCGTGTGTTCGAACGTTTTTTGAACAAACAAAAAAATGATGATAACAAAATCGTTGCATTTGAAATCGACAAAACACCTGTTTATGGAGGCTTTTCGAACGGAATTTTTATAGCTTCGTCTGATGATGATTTGTTGCAAGAAGCGTTGAATCAAATTCAAAATTCAACCAATTTGTTGAATGATTTGGCATTGGAAAAAGTGCTAAATTCAGCAGGGAAAAATGTGCCTGCAAATTTATTTATTCAAATTCCGGAATTAACGAAAAGCCTGAAAAATCAAGTGAAATCGGACTATGCAACCATGCTTCAAGCATTGGGAATGTTCTCAAAATGGATCGAATACGATTTGGTCAATCGTGCCGACCAAACTTGGCTGACGGGCTATGCTACGCAACCGAAATCACAGACTTTTTTTTTAGACATACTCGCCTACAAAACGCCTAAACCCTCAGCAATCGCTAATGTCTTGCCATCTACAACGCGATTTTTTTTTAATCTGAATGTTGAAAGTTTTTCGGAATTTCAAGAACAATTTCGAACGTTTTTAGACGAACATCATCTCTTGGAACCCCGTGATAATGCATTGAACAATCATTACGAAGGCTTGGCAACCCTGACCAAAGAAACATTTTCGAATATCATTTCGCAAGAATTATCCTATTTCAAATTTTTGGACGGCTACGGTGAAATGCGTACGGCTGTAGCCTTTCAATGCAGCGACTTAGATGAAACTAAATTTTTGTTGCAACGTTTAGTCAACTATTCGCCACCGCATCGAGCCATCGAAACATTGACCAGAATTCATCGCATATATCTTCCGGATCTCTTACCAAACAGCCTGTTTGGGTTTTTCCCAAAAAAATCGGCATACTTTTTTGCAATGATCGGACATCACATTTTTTTTGCAACAGAAGAAGAAACCTTATTGCATATTCGAATGTTTTTTGACCAACAAAAAGTGTTGTCGAAAACCATTCGATCTCACAATTTTTCCGCACAAATGCAAGAAGAATCTAATCTGAATATCTACGTTCAAGACTTGCGTATGATATTTCAAAAAGCTCCGAATGTCGCTTGTGGCTTGCAATTCAGCGGAAGCAAAGGCGTCATGTACGCACATGCGTACCTGCAAAGCAACACCGGACGTGAACGTGAATTTGACCAACTCGAAGTCGCTCCTCAAAAAAAAGTTTTGCCAAAAAACGAATAAATTGATTTTTTTTTGTATCTTTGCAAAGCAAAATTGTGTTTATGAAAAGATATTTGTCTATATGTTCTCTCATTTTGGGGTTGTCTTTGCTGACCAACTCGTGCTTTAAGGAAGGCGATTTGGACTTCGGCAACATCGGAATTTCCGATAATTTTACCTACGATTTGGTGATTCCTTTGACGGACGCACGTTTGTCGTTTGGACAATTATTGAAAAATTCCACACAATACGTTATCACAGATGAAAACGGCTTGTTGAAACTGGTTTATCAAATGGAAAATATGCTTGATTTCCCCGGTTTGGCACTTGATATTCCCAATCAAATATCCGAACAAGTGTTATCTCCGATTCTCATTGCTGCGGGAGACAGCGTCTCTTGGGGTTCGGTCTCGCCGAACGACTCGGTTCGAACGCAAGAAACATTCAGTATGCGATGGATCTTGGATCCAGGCACGCGTCTTGATTCGGCGTTCAATGATTTTTTGAATTTTCGATTTAGAATTTTTACCTATATTCGAAATAGAGTCAGATTCGACATAACCACATCTAATATCTTGGATTCTTTAGGGCGACCGCTAACGTTTTCGGAACTTCTTCCCGGTGTAACGTCCGGTTGGCAAAACCGAAATATAAACATAGATCTTTCCAAATCCCGCATTATTCCTGACAATTCCGATCCGAGCAATCCGCATAAAATCAACTTCAATTGTACGATTACAATTTTTAGAGATACACTCGTTAGATTTCCCTATACAGCGACCACCGAAATTGGAACGTTTTTTGAAAATATAGATGTTGATTTGGCGTATGGTTATTTTGGACAAAAAGAATTTACAACGAGTATAAATACAGTAGATCTGCCCATTTTCGACAGATTTCCGATGGAATTTTTGGACATAAAAAAAGCGGATATGACGCTTTCGGTTACAAACGGTTTGGGACTTCCGACTCGGTTAGATGCAGAAATCACAACGCTCACACGTAATTCGCAAGGAGTTCCCGGACCAAGCAAAACACTGTTGCTCGACGACAAACGTTTGGATTATCCTCTAACGCCCTTCGCACCGCCGGTTGTAACGACATTCCAAGAAGAAATTCAAGATTTAATCAATGGAAATTCGGGATATCTCCCTTATCGCGTTCAGTATGGAGCAAAGGTTACGCTTAACCCGGATCACCCGATGCAAAGTCCGAATTTCGTTTCAAAAAATTCGATTCTTAAAGTGGCAGTCGGTGCTGAAATTCCGATGGAATTGACCGTCGGAAATTTGGTCGTGTCAGATACCATAAACTTCGCAGGACTGCCTGTTTCCAAAGGAATTGAATCTTTCACGCTCAGAGCAAATCTGCACAACGCATTTCCGTTGGACGCAACCGTGTACCTGTATTTGATGGACGAACACCATCAAATTATTGATTCGATATGGATGATCAGAAACTTCAACGAAACCGAAAGAAGACCTCTCGAAATTCCCGGAGCCCCTGTTGGTTTGGACGGACATGTCATAAATCCGGCTGTTTCGCAATTGGAAATTCGTCTGGTTGGCAGTCAAATTGAAAATTTGCTCAACACGCAATACCTTTGGATAAAAGGAATTTTGAGTACAAGCGATTGGGAGTCGCATAGTTTGGTCAGCATTTTTGAAAACAGCGAAACCGAAGGCTTTTTGAGAGTAATGCTGGGTGCAAGAATCATCGTCTCGGGAGAAATTCTCGATTCATTGGAAGACCTTTTTGACGGAATTTAATAGATCATGAAATTAAAATTCAAATATAGTATATTGTATGTTTTCCTACTGTTTTCAACGGTTACAGGCTATGCACAACATGGCTATACGATGAATTTTTTGAGTTTACTGCCTCAGCAAAATAAATACAATCCTGCTTATTACGTCCCTTATCACACCTATATCGGATTGCCCGGAATACAATCTCAACTCAATAATGATGCATTCACAATTGATAGATCGTTCATAGAAAGAGAAGGTCGAAAATTACTGGATATTAACGGAATCATCAGTGGACTATCAACAGAAAATAATATCGGTTTTGATTTTAATTTAGATTTGTTTAGTCTTGGTTTCAAAATTGGCGAAAACAATCAATTCCACATGGGGCTTGGTGTTGAGGCTTATTACAATACACTTTTGACGAAAAATACCTTGAGTTTTTTTCTTACGGGCAACGGTGGATATATGGGTTTAGAGGGAGCAGATGCACTTGATGGCAACTATTTTGATATGAATGCTTATGCGGCTCTTTCGCTCGGTTATTCTCGAGAAATAAATCAACAAATCAGTGTTGGCGGACGAGTTAAATTGCTTTCAGGATTGGCAAATGTGTATACCGAACGTTCGAAAATTCACCTGTTTATTGATGAATTGGATCCGAATGTTACACCTTACACCCACACGATTAGACCGGATATTACGATAAATCAATCCTTGCCGGAGAATTTTGATCTGACCAAAAATTTGGGAATAGGTTTTGATTTGGGTGGAGTTTATGAATTCAACGAGCGGATTTCAGTAGGGGCGAGTATCAACGATATCGGATTTATCAATTGGAAAAACGAGGTGGAACGTATCACTTCACGCGGACAAGAAGAACCTTTTGTGTATTCCGGAGTTTCGCATTTGGAAGATATTTTTAATGAAAACAATTTCGATATGTATAAAGCGGTTACAAGTTTTTTGGATTCGATATCCGATTTTTTACAACTCGAAAAAGTCGATTCAACGTTTTCCTCATATCGCAGTCCACTTCGCACATCTTACAATCTTAGCGGTTTCTACAACATTACCGACAAAGATCAGCTCGGTATCATGTGGAATTCGCAAATCGGCAGACGGAAAAATAATGTGCTGACGATTGCTTACACTCGCATGGTCGGACGTAATTTCCAAGTTTGTCTGAACAATGCGATCATCAACGAAAACGCATTTAATTTTGGCGGTGGTTTTGCAGTCAATGCCGGACCTTTGCAACTTTATTTTATGGTTGATAAAATTAGTTCACTCCAAGTGATTAAAATGCGGGCAATTAATTTACAACTCGGACTTAATTTAGTGATTAGTCGTACGGATAAAGATCCGGATAAACGCCGTCGTATCAGGTCTCTTACACCGAGAGACGGAACGGGTTATGTGAATGATCGATGGGCTTGGTAATTGAACAATATTTTCCGAATTTAACGGAGAAACAATATCGACAGTTTGCGATATTGCCTGAATTGTATGCCGATTGGAACGAAAAAATCAATGTAATTTCTCGAAAAGATATTGAAAATATCACCGAAAAACATATTTTGCATTCGTTGGCGATTGCCAAAGTCATTCAATTCAAACCCGAAACCAAAATCTTGGATGTCGGTACGGGTGGCGGATTTCCGGGGATTCCACTGGCAATTATGTTTCCCGAATGTGAATTTCATTTGGTGGATTCGATTGCTAAAAAAATCAAAGTAGTTTCCGAAATTTCGAATGCGGTTGGACTAACCAATGTCAAAGCGGAACAAGCACGTGCCGAAACATTGAAAGCTCAATATGACTTTGTGATAAGCCGTGCCGTTACAGCGTTTCCGGAGTTTTTGAGTTGGGTTAAAAAGAATATCTCGAAAGCAAATCACAACGAACTTCCGAATGGAATTTTGTATTTGAAAGGTGGAGATTTATCCGAAGAATTTCTCGGATTCGAAAGTCAAACCACGTTTTTTGATATTCCGAATTATTTTGATGAAAAATTTTTCGAGACTAAAAAAGTAGTCTATTTCTCACCGATTTAACCCTGTATTTCTTTCCAAATGATGTCTTTCAATTCTTGGATGCCTTTTCCGGAAACGGCGGAAATAAAGACAGTTGGAACACCTTTTGGCACTTCTTTTTGGAATGCTTTGATTAATTCGTCATCTGCTAAATCACATTTAGTAATCGCCAAAATCCGCTTTTTTTGCATGAGTTCGGGATTATGTTTTTTCAATTCGTTGAGCAGAATTTTATATTCTTTTTTGATATCTTTTGTGTCACACGGAATCATAAACAGCAAAAGCGAATTTCGTTCAATGTGCCGTAAAAAGCGGAGTCCAAGCCCTTTTCCATCAGATGCTCCTTCGATAATTCCGGGAATATCTGCCATGACAAACGATTGATGATCGCGATAGGAAACGATTCCCAAATTCGGCACCAATGTTGTAAAAGGATAATCTGCAATCTCAGGTTTTGCAGCCGAAACAACGGATAGCAACGTAGACTTTCCGGCATTCGGAAATCCGACCAATCCTACATCTGCGAGGATTTTTAATTCCAAAACTTTCCATGCTTCAACTCTCGGTTCGCCGGGTTGTGCATAGGTTGGTGCTTGATTTGTAGATGTTTTGAAATGTTCGTTTCCCAAGCCGCCTCGTCCGCCTTTAAGCACGATGAACGTCTGCCCGTCTTCCGTGATTTCTCCTTCGATTTCCATCGTTTCCGCATCACGTAAAACAGTTCCGAGCGGCACTTGAATAATCACATCTTTTCCGTCTGCACCGTGAAGTTGACTTCTGCTGCCACCTTCACCGTCTTCCGCATGGAGATGTTTGGTGTATTTCAAATGTAACAACGTCCAAAGTTGAGCATTACCTTTAAGGATAATATGTCCGCCACGTCCGCCATCTCCGCCGTCCGGACCACCACGCGGATTACTGCGAGTACGCAAAAAATGTTTGGATCCCGCTCCGCCTTTGCCCGAACGACAAAAGATTTTCACATAATCCACAAAGTTCGAACCTGCCATATTACAATTTTTCCACGATAGCCTTTATTTTCGCCCAAGTTGCTTCGATCGTATCGTTTCCGGGAACCACATGAAGTTTGTTTTGTTTTTCGTAATACGTATCTAAAATTCGAGTTTTTTCGTGGTATACTTTAATACGTGTCATGGCTGTTTCCACGTTATCATCAGCACGGTTAGAAATTCGTCCGCGTTGTTGAATACGTTCTACCAAAATCTTATCTTCAACATCTAAATAGATGGCTGCTATGACCGAGTGGCCTTGCGATTTCAACGATTGATCCAAAAATTCTGCTTGAGAGATGGTGCGTGGATAACCATCGAAGAGATAACCATTCACATCGGGATATAGCCTCTCAAAACGCTCAATAATTTCGTTCACAATTTCGTCGGAAACGTAATTTCCACTTGCAATAATTCGTTCCACTTCCTTGCCAATAGGTGTTTGTGCTTGGATTTCCATACGCAAACATTCGCCTGTAGAAATGTGTTTTAAGCCAAATTCTTTGACTAAATTTACAGCTTGAGTGCCTTTTCCTGATCCGGGAGGACCTAATAATACGATATTTAACATTTGTGATGTATTTATTTCGACAAAGATACGAAAAAAAAACCAATTATGTGTTATTAAATTGTAAATTTGCATTTTGTATATCAGTTTTTTTTTCGTATCTTTGCAAAAAATATCGTTATGCTCATTGCTCCAAGTTTATTAAATGCAAATTTTGCAAACCTGCAAACCGACATCGAAATGATCAATCAAAGCGTTGCCGATTGGATTCATATTGATGTTATGGACGGCGTTTTTGTTCCGAATATCTCGTTTGGACAGCCCGTTGTTTCACACATTAAAAAACACGCCAAAAAGCCGTTGGATGTGCATGTGATGATTGTTGACCCCGACCGCTATATCCATTCATTCAAAGAAGTTGGTGCGGATATTTTGACGGTTCATGCAGAAGCGTGTACACATCTGCATCGCACACTCACACACATCAAACAATCGGGCATGAAAGCAGGTGTTGCTCTCAATCCGCATACGCCCGTTTCGGTGCTGGAAAATGTGCTTGAAAATTGCGATCTTGTGATGATTATGAGCGTAAATCCGGGTTTCGGCGGACAAAAATTTATCGAAAATACCTATCGAAAAATCGAAGATTTGGTCGTGTTGAAAAACAAATTTAATCCGAATTTGTTAATCGAAGTTGATGGTGGTGTAAATCTTGAAAATGCCCGAAAACTCAGCGATTCGGGTGCTAACGTTTTGGTCGCCGGCTATTCGATTTTTGCGGATAAAAACCCCGCAAGTGTCATCGAAAAAATGAAACAAGTTTCGTAATGTTATCCGTTAATAACATTTCAGTTCAGTTCTCGGGAAAAAATTTATTCAAAGGTGTTTCGTTTATTATCGCCGACAATGATCGCATAGGTTTAGCCGGAAAAAACGGTGCAGGAAAATCGACACTACTCAAAATTTTAGCCAAACAAATGCAACCCGAAAGTGGCAATGCGGTCATAACTTCGGGACATACGACCGGCTATTTACCGCAAGAAATTATTCCGCATTCATCGAGAACCGTAATTGACGAGGCATTGACCGCTTTCGAAGAAGCCGCACATTTGGAAAAAACCATCGAACGTTTGACCCTCGACATGAGCGAACGTACCGATTTTGAAAGTGAAAATTATCACAAATTAATGGTCGCCTTGCACGATGCAAATGAACGCTATCACATGATTGGCGGGGCAAACAAACAAGCCGAATCTGAAAAAGTTTTACTGGGATTAGGGTTCAAACATAGCGATTTTTCGAGAAAAATCAGCGAGTTCAGTTCGGGTTGGCAAATGCGTGTGGAATTGGCAAAAATTTTGTTGCAACGTCCTAATGTGATGTTGTTGGACGAACCTACAAACCACTTGGATATCGAGTCGATTCAATGGTTAGAAACGTTCTTGCAAAACTACGATGGTGCGGTTGTTTTGGTCTCGCACGACCGTGCATTTTTAGATGCAGTAACGAAACGTACGATTGAAATTGTTCTCGGAAAAATTGAGGATTACAAAGCATCGTATTCGGAATACGTTGTTCAACGTGAAGAACGCCGAAAAACGCAAGTGAATGCTTACAATAATCAGCAAAAAGAAATTGCCGATATGGAGCGATTTATCGAGCGTTTTCGGGCGAAAGCAACGAAAGCACGACAAGCACAATCGCGAATCAAATTGTTGGATAAAATGGATCGTATTGAAATCGACGAAATCGATACATCCACGATGCACTTTAAGTTTCCGCCGTCGCCACATTCGGGAAAAGTTGTGGTTGAAGTTGAAAATGTCGTAAAAAAATACGACGAAAATTTAGTTTTAGATGGTGTTACGTTCATGCTCGAACGTGGCGAAAAGGTTGCGTTCGTAGGAAAAAACGGCGAAGGAAAAACTACGCTTTCCAAAATTATGATGCATGAAATTCCGTTCAACGGCGTAGCAAAATTAGGACATCAAGTGCAAGTCGGTTATTTTGCACAAAATCAAGCCTCCCTTTTGGATGGCGAAAAAACCGTTTTTCAAACGATAGATGATATTGCTGTAGGCGATATTCGTCCGAGAATCCGAAATATCTTGGGAAGTTTTTTGTTTGGAAGTGATGAAATTGATAAGAAAGTTAAAGTGCTTTCGGGAGGAGAAAAAATGCGATTGGCTTTAGCAAAATTATTGCTCACTCCCGTGAATTTACTGATACTTGACGAACCTACGAACCACTTGGATATGCGTTCGAAAGATGTTCTGAAAATGGCGTTGTTGAAATATGATGGTGCCATGATTTTGGTTTCGCACGACCGAGATTTTTTGCAAGGTTTGACTGATAAAGTCTACGAATTTAAGGATAAAAAAATCAAAATGCATATTGGTGATGTCTATGAATTTTTGGAATCGAGAAATATCGAAAATTTGAATGAATTAAACCGGGTGAAGACGGATTCTGTAAGAGCAGGTTTCAAGCCTGCCTCTACGGGCACAGCCAAATCCATCACAACAAACGAACAAGAACGTCAAAAGAAAAAAGATCAAGAACGCAAAGAACGTCGTCGTCAGAACCAAATTGAAAAATTAGAAATAGAGATTGAAAATTTGGAAAAAAAGAAAACCGAAATGGATGAATTACTAATGAATCCGGCGAATATCACCAACAGTCAAATTTTTATTGATTACAACAAACTCAAAGAAAAAATCGACAACGCCATGCAACAGTGGGAGGATTTACAAACGGACATTTCGAGTGTCTCTGTGTCCGAATAATTGAAGTTCTCAAAACCGCCTCTTAGTCAATAACCGTAATGGTTCCGATTCTTTCCCAAACATCACCTTTGTTATTCAATCGAAATACAAATCCGTAAACTCCCGGACGAACGTTTTGGTTTTGATGCGTTCCGTCCCAACCGAGATCTAAATTGCGAGATTCAAAAATAAGTTGTCCCCAACGATCAAAAACTGCAAAATAGTATTGTGTGTAGTCATGCGGGACGCCGATAGGTTTGAAAATTCTATTGACAGGATTTGGTGAAGACAGTCGAATGGCAGTCGGAAAATAAATCAAATCGCAGTTTTCCACATTGATGGCTATAGCATCCGAATTTGCGTGGCATCCGGTCAGATTGGGACCTCCAAAAACCGTAACTTTGTACTCCGTTCGCTGACGAGGAAAAACTTCAATATACGGAGTTGTTTCGTTGGCATGACTCCAAAGATAACTTTCGCCATTATCAGATATAGCAGTCAAAAACGTTGATGAACCGCGACAAATCATTCCCGTATCCGGCAAAATATAAACACCGCTTGGAACGGCAAGACCACGAACAACGATTTCCTTTGTAGCCGGACAACCCCTGTAATCCTCTGCTTCTAAAAAGAACGAAAACAAGCCAACATCAGGAATCTCAACGGTGATGCTATCTACATTGACCGCCAAAACACTGTCTGCTACATTTCTCCACAAAATATCGCCACTGGTATTGCCGACAATCATCAAAGTTGTGGTGCTACCCTCACAAATAGTCGTATCTCCAACAAGTTCAAACCTTGCATCATCAACTTCAACAAACGCTGAATCCGTCGCCCAGCAATGGTTTTCAAAGCCGTACTCCGTCATTGGGTGTGTCGACATCTGAACGAAAAACTTACTTCGCGTGACTTGTGCAGGAGGCGGATGCACGGGAGTCCAGATATTGATACTGTCCGTAGTTGGCGGAGGATTCCACTGGTTGTACGGAGCATTATAGGAGAGATTGTCGGGATCAGGAAACCAAAGAAAATACTTCGCTGTAGTATTCCTCATACCAACTATTGCCTCTCTGTCCAAACCCGGACAAAGCGTATCGTTGACACGCGTCGCAGTAGGTCGTGTGGTAATGTAAATCGTTTTCTGAGCAACGCCCAACAGCGTATCTTCTGTAGCATCATAAACTTCAACAAAAAAAGTTGTATCAGCAGTCGGAGTTACAGTAATAGAAGCCGTTCCATCAACACCATTCCACACATATTTTTTGTTAAACGGAAGATATGTCGGCACTTGCACGGTAAGAGTTGTTGTTGAATTTTCTCCTTCACAAAATACGTTACCACCTGTGATATCAAAGGTTGTAGAGCTTGATTTAGGCGACAATCCTCCCTCTGCACTCAGAGAGAAAGACAGAAAAAACAGTCCCAAAAACAACCCCATACAGGGAATAATATGTCGAAATTTTGACATTTAGTTACATTATGCCTTGCAAAGATACAAAAAATTTTAGAAATAACAAATTTATTATGCAGATTTTAATTGTTTCAATACCTTTCCGGACAACTGTTTGTTAGCGTAATCGACTGTAATATGCAGTTTTGCACTGTTTTGGTCGGATGGCAATTCAAACATGGCATCGGTCATAATGGCTTCCAAAATCGACCGAAGTCCACGTGCTCCGAGTTTGAATTCAATGGCTTTATCAACAACAAAATCCAATGCACCGTCATCGAAAATCAATTTGATGTTGTCAATTTCCAACAGTTTCGTGTATTGTTTGACCAATGCATCTTTCGGTTCAATCAAGATTCGTCGCAAAGCCTCTCTATCTAAGGTATTCAGGCTTGTTACCACCGGAAAACGTCCGACAATTTCCGGAATCAAACCGAAACTTTTCAAGTCTTGTGGAGCCACATATTTAATGATGTTGTCTTTATCAACTTCGTCGGCTTGCACATTAACAAAACCGATGGTATTCGTGTTCAATCGAGATGCAATTCGAGGTTCAATTCCATCGAATGCACCGCCTGCGATAAACAAGATATTTTTGGTGTTGATGGTAATTAATTTTTGATCGGGATGTTTACGTCCGCCTTGCGGGGGAACGTTGACATGTGCACCTTCCAAGAGTTTGAGCAATGCTTGCTGCACACCTTCGCCCGACACGTCGCGCGTGAGTGAAGGATTGTCGCTTTTTCTTGCGATTTTGTCAATCTCGTCAATGAATACAATGCCACGTTCTGCCGCAGCAATGTTGTAATCCGCTGCTTGCAACAACCGCGTTAAGATATTTTCCACATCTTCGCCAACATAGCCCGCTTCGGTCAAAACAGTGGCATCGGCAATGCAAAACGGGACATTCAACATCTTTGCAATCGTGCGTGCCATAAGGGTTTTTCCGGTTCCGGTTGCACCCACCATGATGATGTTGGATTTTTCGATTTCAACGTCGTTGAGCTCATCTTGTTTTTGGTAAGTGATGCGTTTGAAATGGTTGTAAACCGCTACGGCAAGCGTGCGTTTGGCATCATCTTGACCAATGACGTATTGATCTAAAAATTCCTTGATTTCTCTCGGTTTTTTGACGTCAATGGGCGATAAATTTTCGATGTTTCGTTTTTTATCTTGCTCTTCGAGCAGTTTTTGTCCTGTAGCGATACAATTTTCACACACAAACGCATTGTTTCCGTAGAACAATTTCACTTGTTTTTCTCCCGTTCCACAAAACGAACATTTATTTTCTTTTTTTAACATGATTTTATAGAATTACAAATACTGTGCAACGGTGTGGTTGTTGGCGATGTATCTAACCAAATAAACAATCTCACCGTTTTCGTTGTATTTTGTGAAAAATGCGTACCACGTTGTTTGTCTATTTTTCTTGAACGAGGCGTAAAGCATATCCTTTCCGTATTGGTTGAAATGTTGCGGTGCGAGTTTGTGTTGCTTTACAAAGAGGTTGGTTTCAATATCGTCAATCAAGTCATCAACATAATTTATAGCACCTTCTACAAACCCGAAATATCCATTCTCGTAGAGAATAGGGACAAGACTATTCAAATAGTCCTGAACTTTTGGCAAAAAAATCACTTTCATTGTTTATCAGCAAAAAAATTACGAATTGAGACGTGCATTCTTTTTTTCAATTCATCTGCTGTAATTGCCGAACGAAAATCGTCGTCAGGTTCAAGAATTGGTTGTTCTGGCTGAAAGGCAATTTCAAACGTATATTTTCCATCATTGACAAGCAGTTGTTCTCTGCGTGCCATATCAAAATATCTGTTGACATCTGTTGCGAAATCTTGGGCGCTTACTACTTGCATGGCTAATTGATTTAATTTTCTTGCAAAGTTACGAAAAATATCTGATTTGAGCAAATTTTTTTGTGAATTGGAATTTTTTTTGTATCTTTGCACTTGAATTTTAATCGAAAAAATATGTAAAAATAAAAAAATAAATATAGCATTACAATTCTTGTTTAAGAAATTTCGACACTTTCAAGATATGCAAGAATAAGTTAATGTTCGCAATTGCGGACTTTTCTTATTTGCATATCGGGTCGTCGAAAACCTCTTAAACGGATTTGTTAAGTCCGTTTTTTTTATTGCCCGAAATCAAAAATTAAATCAAAATACTTATGAAAAAAATCACCCTAATCTTAGTTTTTGCAGCTTTTGCGACCCAAAGTTTTGCTCATTGTCCGATTCCGCAGTGGTGTCCTGACGCCCCCTTGCATCAAACCCTCTGCCCTGGCGAGCAGATAGAGGATATCGAATTTCCTTCGGTCATCGGACGAACCTTGATTATCACTTGGTGGACAGATGGCACACGCATCCATTCTTTTGAAAATCCTCCTTCGGGCATTACAGTATCCGGCGACGCCTCGACTTCGCTCGGCGACCGGGAATACGCATGGCCTGTTTCCATTAAAGGCGCACCAACAACCCCCGGCACTCACCACTATACTGTGAGCAATACTTGCGGCGTGGAGTTGCTACATGGTAGTATCACCCTCAATGCATCGCCCACCATTGGCATGATTACACCAACAGGCGACCAAACCACATGGCAAAACGTACCTTTTGACTATACACTCTCCATCAATCCTGTGCCCATAGGCACGCCAACGCCTACCGTGCAGTGGTATTCGAATACAACGGCAACCCCATCAGGTGGCTTAGAGGTGATTAGTGCCACAGAAAACACACTTGCACCTCCCGTAACAACAGTCGACGCAGCTGGTGTGTACTACTACGCGATAGCTACTAACTCCTGTGGCAGTGCGATTACGTCTAATGTGAGTGGACTGCATACGGTTATAGACTTTCTTACATCCATAAGTTGTACAGGGGCGATTAATTCGGGAACCTTCGGTGCTGTAAGTTGGGGTGGTAATGCCGATATCGAAACGCAGACGTGGACTGTGGGTTCTCAAGTTTGGTCGGACGCTGTGTCGGTTACTAATTGTGATAAAACGAGCTGGATCGTCGACAACAATATGACCGAATGTCGTAATGCCACCAATGGTTTTCATGGTCACTACTTCACTTGGTGTTTTGTAATGCGTTATGCTGATCAGCTTTGTCCTGAGCCTTGGCGTGTCCCTATTACGGATGATTTTGCGAATTTACATACTGCTCTTGGATATAGTCTTCCTGCTCTCTTTGGTAGTGTAGGTATCATAGCTAATACCTATATGGGTACTTCCGGTTCGGGTATTTTTGCTGTAAACAGGGAGGGTACTTGGGGTGGTTCTAGCTTCACGGCGGTCGCTACGAGTCTCACGGATGAGCATTCGGGCTACTGGTCGTCTTCAGAGCTTAGCACCACGACTGTGCATGCCTTAGGCATCAATAGAAGCCTTGTCTGGCCTCAGGGCTACTACGAGAAGCACCACGGGGTCGCACTCCGTTGTGTGCGGGATAATTAGTTTGAGCCGAGATAGCCGGGAGATGTCTCCACTTCGTGCACTGCGTGCACTCCGCTCGACATGACGGCAAGAGTCATGCTTGATGATGAGACGTTATCATCTCCATAATCATCTTCTTTGCTATAGGTAATTCGTTAATAATCAGAACCGAAAGCGTTTGTAATTGATTGAGAAGTTCCGAATTTTTTTCTTTTAGAACTTTTTCGTTGACTACATATCCTTCAACTAAATACGATTTCAAAACCTGGGTTGCCCATTGACGAAACTGAGTGCCTTTGGGGGATTTAACACGATAGCCAACGGAAATAATGACATCAAGATTGTAAAATTCTACATCTGTTGTCTGTGCTTTCCCTTTGATAGCACCATGTTGAGTGGTATGTGCAAATTTTGCACATACCACTTCTTTATTTAATTCACCTTCTTTGAAAATGTTCTTGATGTGCTTGGTAATTACTGTTCGATCTCTTTCGAACAATTCTGACATTTGGGCTTGCGTAAGCCAAACATTTTCGTTTTCCATCAGAACTTCCAACTGAACAGAGTCATCGGATTGATAAATGGCAATTTGATTTTTTTCCATAACTTTCGATTTTTAGTTAATAAATTTTTCGGGATTTATATCCCGTCATCTATATAACGCTTGACCCCCTTGTTTTCGTATATTTTTTTTGTTAAAAAGTGTTAAAATGTTGATAACTTTCGCAAATTGTTAATAACTCCACGAAATTTAGTGAATAGTAGGGGCGACGCATGCGTCTCCCAGTGATTAGTGAATAGAAAAGGCGCAGCGTTATCAATTATGAGGAGCGTAGCGACGAATACGTTATGGCAGGAAATGTCAGAGCGTAGCGGCGACGTATTTCCTGCAAAGAGTTTTTTTGAATACTTTTTTTGCTCTCAAAAAAAGTATTAGGAAATAGGGCTCAAAAAAAGTATTAAGAAAAAAATCAAAAAAAAATTGCATATTTCGAAAATTATTTGTAACTTTGCACTCAGAAACACATTAGGTGACCTGTGTTACGCCACCGATTGGCGAATATCAGCAGAGGGGAAATTAACAGCATTCGACAGGAAATCGGGTATGTATTAAAACAACAGTTGAATGTATGAGGTTTCCATGGATCCCACCTAAAATAGATTGTCCCGATGATTCATACAAGAATTGTCGGGCTTTCTATTTTTACAATTTCGTAGGAATATGCATTACTCCATTGATTTATGATAACCTTTACGGTTATTTTCACAGGATAAATCTTGTTTTCGTAGTTTATGGCTCCGTACAATCGTTGAATTTCTTTGATATTGTGATCCTCATGCCGGTCATTTTTTGTTTCTTTTAGAATGGACGTTATTATCAATTCGTCGAGTTTTTGTAATGCAGACAGGTGTGCATCAACGCTCACACTTTTTTTGATCGCACTTTCGCTCAAATACTTATCAATTGTAATTTTTGCCACACGTATGTCTTGGTGGGTGTGTTCGTTTTTATACGTTCCAACCATGTGTGTCTTTGCCCAATGTTTAGCCTCTTTGAAGTTTTTGAAATTGTGTTTTGCTATGTGTATAGGCGTTGTTCCTTTTAGCATTTGTTCGATGGATAGGCTTTTTTGCTGCATAATTTGATTTGGTTTTTTAGGTTCATTATTCTATTCACAGTTCACCCCTCACGGTTCACATCTATATAACGCTCGACCCCCCGATTTTCGTATATTTTTTTTGTTAAAAAGTGTTAAATTGTTGATAACTTTCGCAAATTGTTAATAAACCCACGAAAAATAGTGAATAATGAATAGTGAATAGTGAATAGTGAATAGTGAATAGTGATTAGTGAATAGAAACGGCGCAGCGTTATCAATTATGAGGAGCGTAGCGACGAATACGTTACCGCAGGAAATGTCAGAGCGTAGCGGCGACGTATTTCCTGCAAAGAGTTTTTTTGAATACTTTTTTTGCTCTCAAAAAAAGTATTAG
>Ga0099364_10004447_pt1 | contig 21237 bp, 19 predicted proteins | sample TergutTh196P3_FD_73070 | JGI IMG/M metagenome (GOLD analysis project Ga0099364, IMG submission 73070) | Microcerotermes parvus P3 segment gut microbial communities from Pointe-Noire, Republic of the Congo - Th196 P3 | ecosystem: Host-associated > Arthropoda: Insects > Digestive system > Gut ... | reverse complement strand
AGGCAACAGGCAACAGGCAACAGGCAACAGGCAACAGGCAACAGGCAACAGGCAACAGGCAACAGGCAACAGGCAACAGGCAATTACACAACGGCAAAATCTGCTTGCAAGCAAGCAGATTTTGGGTGGAGTTTGCCGAAGGCAAACTCCAAGCTGTCCGCCAACGGCGGACAGCACAACAGGCAATTATGCCTATTTAACTAATCGTGTCAACTATACAAATGTAGAAAACAACCATTATTTCTATTTTCTCTTATTTGGATATTGGGCTAACAGCCTTCATATATCCCTGCCCTTGTGGGCGGGTGTATAGTTTGCCGTTGGCAAACTAACTTGCTATTTTGCTTTGCAAAATAGCACAAATTAATCGTGCGCGGACTACAGTCCGAAGCACAAAAAGGAGTTCTTTATGAAGAACTTGTTTAGCGTACAATTGGTACGCATTTTCGGGATTGCCGCCCTCGTAGCGGTAATCGGGTTTTCAATGGTCGCTTGTGATGACGATCCAGGAGGTGATCCAGGAGATAATCCTGGCGCTAATCCTGCTCTTGAGTTTACACTTATAACCGAAGGTAATGAGTACTATGATGGGGATTATTCGGCTGATAAGGTTGAGACTGCTGACACATACCGTGTAAGTAAAGGTACGGTAACAAGCGGAACAGTGGTTATACCTGATACTCACAACGGAAAGGCAGTAACCTCAATTGCTCAACAGGGATTCATGGAAACCAGTATTACCAGTGTTACCATACCAAACAGCGTTACTTACATCGGGAGTAGTGCCTTTTATAATTGCACCAACTTGACCAGTGTTATCATACCAAACAACGTTACTCACATCGGAACTAATGCCTTTTATGGTTGCACCGACTTGACCAGTGTTACTATAGGAACAGGTGTTACTTACATTGGGAATAGTGCTTTTTCACTTACTGGTCTTACCAGTATTACCATACCACAAAGCGTTACTAAGATTGAGGCTGGTGCTTTTTATATGTGTACTGAACTAATCAGTGTCACCTTTGAATCTGCTTCAACAGATTTTAATGCATCTAATTCCTTCGGCATCGGCGATTTGCGTGCTGAATATCTTGTTGGTGGAGCTGGAACTTATACAAAGACAAGTGGGGATGGAACTATTGAATCTCCATCAGCGTGGACAAAGCAACCATAACAAACAATTAGCGTGAAGCGAATAGTGGGTAGAAACTCTACTCACTAACCGCTCACCTATCATTTCCACAGGAGGAAAACAAAATGGTAAACTATGAAAACGTATTTGACGCAATGAAAAAATTGGGATTGCCAATTCCACCATTGTCAACAAAAGAAGAACAGGAAAAATTGCATGAATTTTGCAAAACCATCGCAGAAGAATTAAAAACACCAGTTTCAGAATGGTTCAGTGATGAGAAAAAAGAGATTGATGAATTTCAAAAACCTCTTAAAAAGTATTTGATTCAGATTTCAGAAAAGTTTTGTAACAAACCAGAACCAAACTCTGTTCAGGTGAACACCACCCTCGTATGAGGCAGTTAAAATAAAATCGGCTAACAGCCGAAAAACAAGGAGGCCATTTATGGCAAAGACAAAAAAAAATAAAACAGTTGCAAAAAAGACAGCGGCTACTAAAGTAGCTTCAAAAAAACCAACGGCAAAAAAACCAACCGCAAAAAAAGCCGTTACACGAAAACCAACCTCAACAAAAGCAGGAGCAAAAACCAAACTGTCCAAAGGGAAACAAGCAATACAAACATTTACTAAAGCCCCCGCAATCAGAAGACCCGATCCCACCCTTCCTCCCGACATCGCAACAGTCAACGGCATAACCAACAGCATACTTTCGCTCATAGAAAGAATAGAAGACTACGCCGCAAACCTGCGCGCCCTCGACCGCCAACGCCACAACGGAGTCGGCATACGCCGCCTCGGCTTCATCGAAGCCGCATTCCGCATCTCAAGCATATTCCCCCAATACTTCCCCCACTGGCTCGACACCGAAAAGTTCCAACGCGACCTCGACCTCTTCAACGCCGTACGCGCCCTCGTCGAAGTCTGCCGCAGCCTCGAAGAAAAAGCATGGAACATCAACATCGAAGCCGCCGACATGGTATACACCGACGCCCTCGAATATTACGCGCAAGTCCAAGACGCCGCCCGCCGCCGTATCGACTCCGCCGAAAGCATCTACGCCGAACTGCACAGCTTCTTCCGCCGAGGCTCAATGGAAACAGAGCTCGGCAATGCCGCACCAACCCAGAAAAAACTAAAACGAGATATAGACGCACTCCTGCACGGCAAAAAAGACGGCGAAGTAATCATCAAAAACATCAAGCCCAAAACCACAGGCGGCGTACACGAAGTCATAGACGAAACCTTCAAAAACACCGCCGCCTTCAAAGAAACCGCCGAAGGGTCGATTACCGAATAGAGTCCGCGGATTACACGAATTAACGCGGATTTTTCGTACTACGCCCCTCTTAATCCGCGAAAATCCGCGAAATCAGCGGACACTCTTTTCATTTATACAAGCGTCTTTCGCCCAAAAAACCCCGAATTTCCGTCATTTCGACCCAAATTCGGGCTTTTTTCAACGAAGCACCGTTGAATTTAAGCGAAGCTTCGTATGTTCACTATCGAAGCTTCGTTGAATTTAATCGAAGCTTCATATCCGCAAAGCGAAGCTTCGTTGAATTTATACGAAGCTCCGTATCTGCAAAGCGAAGCTCCGTTGAATTTAAACGAAGCTCCGTATCTGTAAAACGAAGCTCCGTATCTGTAAAACGAAGCTCCGTATCTGTAAAGCGAAGCTTCGTATCTGACAAGCGAAGCTTCGTTGTATGGTGTACTATCACCTAACAAAATCGATTGTGAATGTCATCCAGATTTATCCTGCCTTTGGTATCATTCACAATATCGACATTTTCGATTACCCTGTCCGGCGTGCGCATTCCGATCAAAGCGACATCAACTAACGGATTTGAAAGCACAAATTGAATCAAAGCGCGGGTATAATCAAAAGTGTTAGCCGGGTTCACCGCCTGAACCCACCGTTGAAAAGTTCCCGATGTCGGCGCACGCATTGCGGCAATCCCGAGCCCTTGTTTCTCAGCTTCAAGAAGACTGCCGAAAGGCCGGCTTGGCTCGTAGCCATGTTGAAAGATAAAGTTGTAACACATCTGGATTGAATCAAAACGGCCGCTTTGGATAAGACGGTACATACTGTCGTTGTTGTCTTCGCTTGTAAAACCAATGTATTTAACAACCCCCTGAGATTTCATTTCTTCCATTATGTCGAGCAAGCCGCCGGGGGCAAGAATACCATCAGTTTCTTCCTTCTTAAAAGAGCTGCCGTGGATTTGAAGCAAGTCAACATAATCACGCCTTAAACATTTCAGGCTTTCTTCGAGAGATCTAAACGCTTCGTCTCTTGTACCATAAAAAAGTTTTGTAGCAAGAAAAATATCCTGCGGCTTTGCGCTGTTAAGCCCTTCGCCGAACATTTTTTCGCTCAAGTGATCCCCGTAACCTGCCGCGGTGTCAAAATAATTTATCCCAAGCTCAAGGGCTTTTTCCAGCGCCTTTACCACGCCCTTAAAACTCGCCTGCGATGAAGGATCATACTCGTGGAGATAATTTTTGATACCCGCAACCGCTCCGCCAAAACCAATCCTGCTGACCTTTCTTCCGGTTTTTCCAAAAGTTGTATATTCCATTTGCCGCTCTTTTATTTCACGTAACAGTTTCTGAAGGATACTTGAAATTCCACTGAGCGCGGATTGCGTCCATTGTTTCCATGAGGATCATGGATTCATCCCATGATATCACAGGACATTCAATTTTTCCTTCCCTGATACAGTCCATTACAGCTTCCGCCTCGTAGTTGTACCCATTGGAAACAAACTCCGGCTTGTAAGTGTATTCTTCCTTGCCGTCCACAAAAAGTTTTGCGTTACGCGACCAGATATAATTTGGAATGTGAATTCTGCCGCCGGTTCCGTAAATCCACAGATCATTTTCAAGCGCTGTACGGGTTGCCGTCGCGGCAAAGCCAATTTTGTGTCCGCCGTAAGAAAGGATTACAACATCTTCCTCATCCGCGCCGGATTCTCCAAAATAAAGCTGCGATTTTATATCCAAAGGTTTTACTCCGCCAAAAACCATCGAGATCATGGAAAGCGGATAAATTCCTGCATCAAGCAAAGCCCCGCCTCCAAGGTGCAAATCGAACAGCCTGCCCTTCGGATCATAAGGAGCATTGAAGCCAAAATTCACCTGAACCATTTTAATTTCGCCTATCAGGTTCTGTGAAAGCCACTTGCGAGCCTCAACCACCGGCGGAATAAAGCGCGTCCACATTGCTTCCATAAAAAACGTTTTGTTTTCCTGCGCCGCTAAAACCATCTCTTTTAATTCGCCTGCATTGATTGCAGTGGGCTTTTCGCATAACACAGCCTTCTTCGCTTTCAGAGCGCGGACGGTTAAATCCTTGTGGGTAGGATGGGGCGTGCCGATGTACACAACATCAACAGCCGGATCTTCCAGCATACTTTCGTAATTGTCATACGCCTTTTCGATGTTGTTTCGCTCTGCAAAACTCCGGGCATTTTCCCTGCTGCGGGAAACGACCGCCGCAGCCCGCCCTGTTGTTGCACGGAGCCCTTCAAGAAATTTGTTGGTAATTCCGCCGGTTCCAACCAGCGCCCAATTAATTGTTGTTTTTGTGTTCATTTCTTACATTGTATTGGTTTTTCTATGAAAATCACAGTATCGGGCACTGTTATTGAAGGTAAATCCTCCTTATCTTAAAAAAAATTAATTTTTTTTTGTTTTTATGCAAGCGCCACGCACGGCCAACCCATATATAGTATCTATGAATTTTTCTTATGAAAAATTCATAGCCGGCGGTATAGGCTGCCGGATCTTGACTAAGGAGGGTTGTAATGAACAACCTAAACTCAATTTTAATCGAAGGTAATCTGGTAAGAGATCCATTGCTTCGATCCACTACAAAAGGGACGCAGGTTTGCACGATGACCATTGCGTCAAATCGTTATTTTAAACAGGATTCAAGTTCCGGTTACGAGAAAGAGGTTTCTTTCTTCGATGTGGATTCATGGGCAAAGTTGGCAGAGCAATGCTATGTCAAAGGCAGAAAGGGCAGAGGGGTGCGTGTTGTCGGCCGCCTGAAACAAGACCGCTGGACTGATCCTGAAGGCAAGTCACGTTCCAAAATTTTCATTGTTGCAGATCATGTTGAGTTCCGGCCTGAATTTAGAAAGGATGTAAAGCATACATCTGAAACGGCTCGCGGAAATACCGGCGTTCCCTACGATGACGAATATCCCGGCGAAAATGCTTCTGACGGCGTACTTGCTGCGGCAGAAAAGGAGCTTCAAGCAGTGGTGTTTTAAACTAAGAGCTTCTAGAAATTCAACTAAGGCTTTTAGCGATTCCCATCATGGAAAAAGCCGTCTTTCCAGTTAAAGCGGTTGGAGTGGGGCAGGGGGGTGTTTTCACTAATTGAGCGCATTAAGTCCCGGTAGTCTGATTTTTTCAGCGCCGTGCCGCAGAGGTCGATTATAAAACGCCTGAACCCTGCCTCTTTTAAAAAAGGAATTTTATCTGTAATGGAAAAATATTGATTTGGGTAAACTCTTGCTCCCTCCCCTGCGTTTCCCGGAACTGAAACTAAAGAGAAAGCCTCATCTCTGTTATCTGCAAACAACCCAAGACCAAGCGCAGATCCAAGATCCGCACGAATGTTGAATAAAGGAGGCCAGGCAAATACGGGGATAAAAAACTTTTTTCTTATTCCCTTTTCTTTTCCGAGAGTTCTCTCAAGATTCTGCCGGTTATTTTCTAAAGGTGAAACAAATGCGTCCACTCCAAGTGAGTCAACAAAAGAAAGCGCCCATGAATTGAACATATAAAGCCACGGCCCTGCAATCAACCTGATATTTTCCAAATCTCTGAATAATGAAAAATGCCCGGGATTGTTCACAACATATTGCAAATAACCCTTCTGCGCCAGTTCCCTGACTTCCTCCGCAACAATTTCATTATCGTACCCTGCGATATCCTGAGGAAACCACGGATCCAAAGTTAAAATAATATCCGCAGGTTTGAAAGGCAGAGGTGCTTGATTATCAGCTAACAAACGCCTCGCACTCTTGCGTGATAATGCAACCATTACACGCTGAGGACGGGAAGACTGCACAATGTATAGATCCTCCGGTTTTGAAACTGCTACATACAATCCTTCGGGGAACAATTCATCTTTTGAGTGTTTTTTTCCGCCTGCGCCTTCCCGCCGCGTTGATTGTATCTGCGGGAACGGCGCTTTTTCATGTCCGGGGCCTTTGCTGCTTCCCGCGTTAGTTGCAATTACCTGCGGATAACGCTTTGACATTGATTTTCTTTGAATTAAATAAACATTGTCGCCCTGTTTTCCTTCAGGCGCAGAAATCCAAACGCTTCCCTTGGGGAGTCCACTGCCGGCAGGTTCTGTAAATGCCAGCTTGTGCGAAATTCTACCCGAATCATCACTACGGTGAATTCGTATTGAGTCGCGCTTCGAGATTGTCATTCCGTGCGGCAAAGTGATAAGCGCGCATCTTGAATCGCCGGCGCCTTTTACTTTTAGAATTTCTCCAAGGTTTATTCCTGTTCCGCCATCCTGATCGGGATTCAACCAGTCTGGGTTTTTGCCGGAAGCGGATTCGTAGCCGCCAAAAAAATACTGCGTCTTTGGGCGTGCAAAATCATTTTGTAAAATTTCCTGCCCTGTCTCAATGCTCCGTTGTATTTCATCTTCATTCCCGTTCAAAACAGCATCCACAACAAGCCTGTAAGCGGAAACAACAGCGCCGACATACGATGCGCTTTTCATGCGTCCTTCAATCTTTAGCGCTTTGATTCCGGCGGCGGCTAGATCCGGCACTCTTTCAAGAAGCTGTAAATCGTTCGGGCTGAAGTAATAGCCGCTTTCTTCCGCGTCTGCGGTTCCGCCGCCAGCTTTGCGGTACAATCTGCGGCATGCCTGTGTACACATTCCCCTGTTAGCTGATTTCCCGCCAAGGAAACTGGAAAAAAGGCACAGCCCGGAAACACTGATGCAAAGCGCGCCGTGGACAAATACTTCAAGCTCAAGATTGGTTTCGCTTTTTATGCTTCGCAGTTCTTCAAGAGACAATTCCCGCGCAAGAACCACCCGCGATACTCCGTGGCGGGAAAGGGCATTTGCCCCTCTTGCAGAAGCAATATTCATCTGAGTGGAAGCATGAAGCCGAAGCGAAGGAAAGCAGGAACGCGCCATTTCGACAACGCCGAAATCCTGCACGATAATTGCATCCGGCCTGCGGGATTCAAGGTATTTTAACATCTGGTACATCCGATCCGCTTCGCGTTGTTCAAATACGGTGTTCACTGTAACATAAACTTTTTTACCCATGCGGTGAAGCGCCTTTAATGCGCTTTCAAACTGGGAGTATGTAAAATTGGCGCTTCTCATACGGGCGTTAAAATCTTTAAGGCCGAGGTAGACGGCATCCGCGCCTTCCCCGACAGCCGCATCAAGGGCTTCGGGAGACCCCGCCGGAGCCAGAAGTTCAATGTTACGCGAAATCAAAGGATTGCGATCAGAATTATCCATAATAAGTTGTACCTGCTTAACATTGTACTATAATGTGTACTTTTAGTTAAGAGATTGGTATTGAATAAATTGTTCAAATTATGGCATAATCCAGTAAAATCGAAATAAACAAAAAATGCTCCTTTGGTGAGCGGAAAAAGAAACTTGAGGGTTACAATTATGAGGCTGTTCAGAAGCAAGTATTTTTCTTTTTCCGCCATTTTTTTCTTTGGATGGGCTGCTTTTGCAACATTTGCCCTTGACTTTGTTTTTTACAGCGAACAGGTTGGCTTTACCAGTGCGGAAATCGGGCTTATCTATGCTGTCAAGGTTCTTATTGCGATACTGTTCCAGCCAATTTTCGGCATTATCTGCGACTATATAAGATCAACAAAAAAAATGCTTATCGTAATGGGTATTGCAGCTATTTTTCTAAGCGCCGGCATCCCGCTTGTAACGTCAAAAGTATCAATACTGATTCTGGATTTTACCTACACCATTGCAGTCTGCGCATTTATGGCGCTGTTGGATAACTGGGCGGCAGGCGAATGTGTAAACGAAGAAAAGTTTCACTTTGGTTCGTTAAGGCTTTGGGGGTCTATCAGTTTTGCAATTACCGCATACATCTACGGGCTTTTAACGATGCGCATGGCTGTGGGAAACATGTACTTTGGGCGTGCAATCTTTTTTGCCATAACAGTTATATTCGTGTTTTTAAATCAATACGACAAAAGGGCTGTTCCTGAACCAAAAGAAAAAAAAGAAAAGCCGGACATTAAAGCCCTGTTTTCCATGAAAGAATACTGGTTGTTTTTTGTTTTCTTATTCATCTTCTGTTTTCCAATTAATGCCGTAAATGCATTTTTTCCAAAACTGATGCTGGACAGGGGTTCTACAAATTATACAATCGCATTATTCGCCGCAATCCACGCCATTGCGGAAGTTCCGTTTTTTTTGTATATCAGAAAACTTACTAAAAAAATCGGCAGCAGGGGTTTAATTTTGATTGGCGCTGTGTTTGTAATAATACGCATGGTTGGTTTTGCATTTGCAGGCTCCGTTCCGATGCTGCTTGCGGCGTATCTTTGCCAAATTCCCTATGTTACTTTCTTCGGCCCCGGGTTGATTTACTACAGCCGAAGTATTGCGCCGAAAAACACTCAAGCCTTCACCCTGACATCCCTGCAGGGGCTTGCCATTGGCATTTCGGGAATGTTAGGAACTTATGTTTTCGGAATGGTCGCAGATTCACGTGGAATTCAATCACTGTTTGCATACAGCGCCGTTATCTGCATAACCGGTTTTGCGCTGTTTATTGTAACATCTTTTTTGTTGAAGAAAAACCGCCATAATAGTTGATATTTTTACCAATTTTATGTAAATTATATATAGGAAGTGTAAAATGCCGTCATTATTGAAGACAACCATCGCCAACTTTCTAAAACTCCGTGACGAGCTGACGCTTCGGAATATCCGCAGAGAAATACTTCCGCTTATTCTGGTTTTCCCTTTATCCGTCATTGTCGGGGATTTACGCTACTTTGACCTTAAAATAGAAATGTGGGGCTTTCAGTCCTACGAACTTATGTTATATCCGCTGGGCTTGGGCTGGCTTGTTCTGTTTTTTATTCCCCAAAAATTTATACTGCCCCTTTTGCGGACAGCCGCTGTTTGTTCCCTCGTTCTGCTTCCTTTTCAGTTTTTATTAACAGATGATATGGGGCGGCTTTTAGTATTTATGGCGTTTCAGTTTATTAACGGAATATGCGCCGCAAGCGCTTTCTTTCTTTTTTGCTTTAGGTTGAATAATGTCGAGCGGCTGTTTGGAATGTCGCTGATCATTTTCTACTACGGATTTTATTATACTATCTGGCGGTCATTCCCAATTGTTCAAACCATAGGCAAAACATGGGGCGGAGCGATTGCGGTTGCGTTGTATGCCGCTGTCGTCTTTCTGTGCCGTGAAAAAGAGCAAAACGTACAGGAAGACAAAATCGAAAATATTGAAAATTACAAAGCATCGGGAATGAAATTTATTATCGCTTTGCACATGGTGTATTACACGATCATGTGTACGATAAATTACCTTGAATGGGTGGAAAAAAGCGTATCTTATACGCCTTTCGGTTTTGGGCAGTTTGCCGCTATTGTATTTATTTTTCTTATACAGGTGCGGATTAGTCAGAGCGCGTTATATATCTGGCTTATGTATTTGGTTCTTTCGCTTCTTGGGCTTGGTATTCTTATTTATGATTCAAGCGTTACCAGTCTTTTTGGATCGTTTGTATACGGGCTTGGAGACGGCATTGGCTACATCACTATTTATTATCTTTGCGCGGGAACAATCAAAAAAAACAAGTCTATTAAAATGTATAAGCTCTTATGCCTTATTCTATTTACTGAATACTGTCTTATCTCCGGTCTGTATTCCCGCGCCATGAACTTATGGGAAGGACCGAACAACTATTTAGCTTTCGGCGTTGTGCTGATCCTATGCTCCGTTTGCTTTATGCTTATTCCGCTCATGCAGAGAAAGCTGTACAAAGCTGACTGGACTGACGGCATACTGTTACAGGAAATTGAGGAGTATGCAAAGCCGCTTTCGGAAGCGGAAGCTGTTAATGAAAAAGATGGTCTGAACCTGACCGAAAGAGAACGGGAGATTTTTATTATGCTGCTTAGAGGAGTCGCCCCTAAAGATATCGGCTATACCCTTAAAGTCAGTTATAATACAGTTCGCTTTCACAGAACAAATCTGTACCGCAAGCTGGGTATACAAAGTATGCACGAACTTATTACAAAATATGGCTCTACAATAAGTTTAAACAGTCAAACCTACCCCAAAAGACAGGTAATAAACAGCCAATAACACCCAAGCCTATCCTAAAAGACAGGTATTCAAATTCTTCTATGCAATAAAAAATAAATCTAAACATCCCTGTATGGGGGTAACAACAAAATGCCATAGGAGGAAAAAATGGCTTTACAATCAGGAGTTTCACTAATGGAAGGTGAAACATTAGTCATGGAAATTGAAGCGGAAATGTACGACACAGGCAGCGGTCCGCTCGGACGAATTTTCGGAATTTTTGGCAAGTTTCTTGCCCAAGCTACAGGCAGTGTAGCCAGAGGACATATTGTGGTAACCGACAAGAGAGTTGCTTTATCAACAGTTCAAAAATTCTGTTGTATATTCACCAGAAGCCGGGAGATTATGTCTGTTTTACCAAACAGCGTTTACAAGATTGGCTGGACAAGAGCAGGAACTATTGCTTGTCTTTGCCCCACCTACAATCTCTGGTATAGCACAAGATACGGAGATGGAAAAAACATAAGATTGATTGGCGCAGACGAAGCTACTGCAGCGAAAGCCGCAGATGCTTTCTTTAAAGCTGTTTCTCAGGTAAACGCATTGATACGCCAATAGTTTTTTTAAATGCTAAGATTCCTGTATTTAAATATTTACTCTTTCCTGGTCATAATTGCAGGAATCTTGATTGTTTTATTGCCTTTTTACAAAATCAGCAAATGGATATTGATTGCTCAGGGAATAATCGCCCTGTTTTTATTTGTAACAGGCTGTAATCTTTTATCAACATGGGATGATAAGAAGAAAAAAGCCGCCATACTGCTTGGCAAAAACAAAGGTGAATTCCGCCCTGATACTTTTGAAGTTTTTATGCAGGCGCCTTGCGGGCGGCTTGTTGTAAAAACGGTTCTTGCAGATTTAGGAAAATCTCGTGAATACCGCAGCTTGTTAAAATTTAAAAAACCTTTTTTTGAAACTATAAAAGATAATTGTACACCTAAAGAAGCTGTAATTTATATTAATGAAGAATATTATAAGGAGAAAATATTATGAGAGAGTTTTTTTTGATATTGGGTATGGTTATTGGGGGCGGGATTGCCTGGCTTTTAAATAAATTTATTACAAGCAAAATAAATGATAAAAAACTGTCAACTGCAATGACAATTGTAACCTATATTGTGTGCATATTAATTGGATTTGGCTTTGCCGCGACAGGTTCTCTGAAATTCGCTCTTAATAGTTTTCTTAACAATAAAATAGAAACTGTTAGTGATATGCTTGCCCAAAAGTTCCCAAATTTAAATATTATGGAAATAACTATCGATACAAATGAATTTAAAGAAATTGTCAGCAGTATGCAGGAAAATATGAAAAGTGAAAACGCAGGCGGCAGCTTTTTGGAAAAAATGATTTTTAACGCTTTTGTGTCTCAAATAGCCGGATATGTTGATATGGCGGAAAGTGGTGTTAATTTAATTTCATCCATAAGTAATGAAGATGGAATTGTAACGGTAGAGACCGTTGTTTACACCATAAAAGATAAAGCTTTAGATAAAGCGGCGCCCTTCTTTGTAATTTTGCAAGTGTTGCTAATAATAGTGTTTTTCGTCTACATGATTATCTTGATATACCTTAAAAAAGCCGGTGCGTCAAAAAACAACGGGATTGTCTTTGGCGAAGATCACTGATAATCAACTATTTAATGATGCTTGTTTTCCCCGGGCTGCTGCGGCCTTCCACATTTGGAAGCCTTCGTTCAAGCGCGGCAAGGGAAATTTCAACATTTTCGTGAACTTCATGTTCGTTGATGCATCCCACCGTGATCATGTCCTGCTGCCTTAAAACATTCCAGTTGAAAGTAAGACCGATGTATGGAGTTGTGCGTCCCGCCGCCATCGGCTTAATTGTCATAACAGGTTTTTTTGCTTCGTGTATAATTCGGATTACCGATTCAACTTCAACCTGCATTAAAAAACCAAGACAGTTAAAAATCTGAATGTAGGTTTCAACATCATATCCATTAAGATCCGAATACTGAATGACTTCCGGCATGTGAGCTGAAAGACCGGGGATTAATCCGGCTTCGCGGATCATTGCGGTGTAGTCGTCAAGGCGATCCATGGTTTGCTTGTTTTTGTTGATAAGCTGTTCGCACGAGCCGTGATGGATCAGACAGAATGTGCTGCCGATTTCTGCGCTGGTTTTGACAATCGCGTTTGCTTCTTTTCGTGCGGTTTCATTATCGTCCACATTCAGAATCGGCGTATCTATGAGGATCAATTTTTTTCCAATTTTATCCTGAATACGCTTAATTTTATCCAATGCATCAGGATGAGAGGAAAACGGTCCCATCCATGCGTCAATGCCGTATTCTAAAAATGCCTCTAGTATTGCAAGAGTCGAATCAACAGAAGAATGTTGTTCCTTTATAAAAGCATCCGCGGCGTGGCCTCTGTGACTCCAGCCGAATATCCAGTTGGAACCGATTAAAATTCTGGGCAGCGAAACTCCCGCTACCGTCGTTCTTGGAAAACTCATAATATCCTCCGCTAAAATTATATTATATCAATTACCTTAATTTTACTAAAGGAAAGGCCAAATGACAACAGCAGTTCAAAGTTTTTATCTGGGTGTCCGATGGAATCTCATGTATTCCTATTCGGGTGGATTTTCCCTTTTTGACCAGATCTTTCTGCTTTATTCGTGCATATACTTGATTTACACGTATTTATTTGATATAAAAAACAATAAGAAGATTTTTTTATGACTGATACAATTAATGTTACGATCCGGCTCGACTTGAGATTTACGACCCTTTTTACAGTGAAAAAAATCAAGAACGGCTCGCACATTCTATTGCTGAAGCAGGCAAAGTTACAGCTTACGATTTAATTGAGATCGATTAGGAGACGAAAACATGAACAAATACAGAACACACACCTGCGGAGAATTGCGCGAAAAAGATGTCGGACAGGCCGTTGTGCTTTCCGGGTGGATTGATACCATCCGCGATCACGGCGGAGTAACATTTCTCGACCTTCGGGATCAATTTGGTATTACCCAGATTGTTCTGCATGAGAACTGCCAATTTCAAAATCCGGTTAGCAATGCTGATTCTTCAAACACCGAAGTTTTAAAAAATTTAAGCAAGGAAAGCGTTATCACCGTGTCCGGCCCTGTCAAAAAACGGGATGCGGAAACTGTAAACACAAAGATCGAAACAGGGACAGTGGAGATTCATGCCGAAAATATCGTTATGCAGAGTAAGGCTGTCCGCACCCTGCCGTTTGAAATAAACGAATCCACAAAAACACGCGAAGAAGTCCGCCTTGCCCACCGCTACCTTGACCTTCGTAATCCCGATGTGAAAAAAAATATCCTGCTGCGTTCAAAGGTAACAAACTTCCTTCGCGCAAAAATGGAATCTCTTGGGTTTACAGAAATTCATACGCCGATTTTAACATCATCTTCCCCCGAGGGCGCGCGCGACTACCTTGTTCCAAGCAGGAAGCATCACGGAAAATTTTACGCGCTCCCACAGGCTCCGCAGATTTTCAAACAGCTTTTGATGGTTTCCGGCTTTGACCGCTATTTCCAGATTGCTCCATGCTTCCGTGATGAAGATGCACGGGCAGACCGCTCCCCCGGTGAATTTTATCAGCTTGATTTTGAAATGTCTTTCGCAGAACAGGAAGACGTGTTCCGCACCGCCGAGACTGTTATGTGCGATGTGTTTAAAACATTTTCTGATAAAGCTGTAAGCCCTGCGCCATTCCGCCGTATTCCCTATGCACAGGCAATGTTAAAATACGGAACGGACAAGCCCGACCTCCGCAATCCGCTTGTCATCGAAGATATGACGGAATTTTTTGCGGATGTTGATTTTGCGCCGTTTAAAAATATTCCTGTACGGGGCATTGTAACGCCGGGTGCGGCAAAGCAGCCAAAATCTTTTTTTGAAAAAATGCTTGCATTTGCAACGGAAATCGGCATGAAGGGTCTTGGTTATATTTCTGTTATGGAAGATAATTCCCTTAAAGGCCCCATCGTAAAATTCCTGAGCGATGAAAAAATAACTTTGCTTAGAAAAGATCTTTCCCTTAAAGAAAATGATTGTCTGTTTTTTATTGCAGATGTTCCAAAACTGGTAAATGGTCTTGCGGGAAAAATCCGCGCGGAGCTTGGCAGGCAATTAAAACTCAACAAAGATACTTATGAATTTTGCTTTGTTGTTGATTACCCGATGTACGGCATAAACGAAGAAACCGGCGCACTTGAATTCACCCACAATCCATTCTCCATGCCGCAGGGCGGTCTTGAAGCGCTTGAGACAAAGAACCCCCTCGACATTCTCGCATGGCAGTACGACATCGTATGCAACGGCTGTGAACTTTCGTCCGGCGCAGTGCGCAACCACCTGCCGGAAGTTATGGTTAAAGCCTTTGATATTGCCGGCTACACCAAGGCAGATGTTGAAAGCAAATTCCCCGCGTTATACAATGCGTTCCATTACGGCGCGCCGCCTCACGCCGGCATGGCTCCCGGTCTTGACAGAATCGTGATGCTGCTTGCGGAAGAAGAAAACCTCCGCGAGGTGGTGGCATTCCCAATGAACAACAACGCGCAGGATGTACTAATGGGAGCTCCATGCGAAGTTTCAGAACAGCAATTGCGTGAGGTACACATCAGACTGAGGCAGAGGAATTAGCGGTTAGCCGTACTACGCGATCTAAAACTTATACGTCAACGCCGCAGCAACGCGGAAGAATTCCAGCCGTAGTTTGTCATCTGTTTTAAGCACCCGGTTCTGGTAATACAAATCTTTTGGTTCCTCTGTGAAATTCCTCAGCGTTCTGAATTGAACAAGCACCGCCGCACTGAATTGCCGTGTAATATCAAAACTTAAAATACCGGAGAAAGTCCAGTTAATTAGATCACCTCCCCATGTTTCGTGTCCGGGAGTGTCATACAGATTCCGTTCTGCTTCCGCAAGAAACGCCACCATGTTGAGAAAAAGCGGCATTTGATAACCGATTACAAGATTACCGTAATAGTTAAATCCGTTCATATTTTCGCCGCTGTCGCTTTCGTAGAACCACGACTGCCTTGCATTTGCCCGCGAATAACCCATGTAATAAATTTCGTGATATGTTTGAAGCACTACGTGATTCCATTCGCCGGGAAAAATTGCCGCAAGATCAAACTGAAAAGTTCCGCCAACCAAAGCTTTGTAATGAATTCCGTCAAAGGCGCCGCCATCGCGCACACTAGCACCTCCAACATTTGTGTTAAGTCCAATTCCCGTAAGATCATCGCCGATGTTCCAGCCGGTTCCAATTAAGCCGCCTGCTGAAAATTGAAGAAACGCTATCGGCGTCCAAACCGCCTTGGCATTTACATTTAACGTAATTGGTGTTACTTCTCCTGTTAATGCAAGATTAATGTTGTTGCCTTCGGTTAACGGACTATCGCCCTGCATAAATGGAAAAGTATAATTCTGTGTAAAACCAAGCTTTAATTCCGGCAATGTCGAAATCTGCAAAACAAGTTCGCTTGATGATGTAACGTCCATTTGCGCAAAAACCGCCTGCGAGATCAACGCAATTAAAATCAAAATCGCAATTCTTTTCATAAAACTCTCCTTAAATTACAAATCAAAATATGTTTCAAACTCCACCGGATGAGGCAGCAGCTTGTAACGCGCAGCTTCTTTTCGTTTATTTTCGACCCAGATTTCGATAAGACGTTTTGGAAAAACTCCGCCCTGTGTTAAAAATTCATGATCGGCTTCTAGCGCATCCAGCGCTTCATCAAGGCTTTGCGGTAAGAATTTTATTTTTGCCTTGTCTTTTTTGGAAAGACTGTAAAGATTAAAGTCATAAGGACCGTAGCCGCTTTTTTGCGGATCGATCTTATTCTTGATGCCGTCGATGCCTGCCATCAAGATCGCCGAATATGCATAATACGGATTGCACGTACCGTCCGGGCTTCGAAGCTCAAAACGCTTTTGGTCAGGCTCTTTTGCATACCCCGGTATGCGGATAACGGAACTTCGGTTTGATGTAGCGTAACCAATTGTTGAAGGCGCTTCATAACCCGGAACAAGCCTCTTATATGAATTTGTACTAGGATTTGTAAAACCGCAAAGAGCGCGAATGTGCTTAAGAAGACCGCCGATAAAAAACAGCGCCGTCTCGCTCAATTGCGAATAACCGTTTGCATCGTAGAACAGAGGTTTGCCGTTTTTAAAAAGATGCAAATGCACATGCATTCCGTTTCCCGCTTCTCCGAAAATTGGTTTTGGCATAAATGTAGCAGTTTTTTTCTCGGTCATTGCCGCATTTTTTATAATGTATTTTGTTAACATTGTTTTGTCCGCCATTTCCAGCAATCCGCCGAATTCAACTTCAATCTCAACCTGCCCCGGCCCGCCAACTTCGTGATGGTGGTACTTCACAAGAATACCCTGATCTTCCATCAACATGGAAACCCTGCTTCTGAAACCTGCAAGCCTGTCCAGCGGAGGAGCCGCGTGGTAACCGGCCTTGTGCGGAATCTTGTAACCAAGATTCGCCTGATCAAGCTCTGTGTTCCACTCCGCCTGTTCCGCGTCTATTTTATATCCAGAAGAATGAGCGTTAACAGAATAACTTATATGATCAAACACATGAAACTCAAACTCCGGCCCGACAATCATATCATCTGCAATACCCGTAGAGCGCAGATAATTTTCCGCATGATACGCAACATTTCGCGGGTCTTGATCAAAGCGCCTGTTTTCCGGCAAATCGATCATGTAAACATCGCCAATCATGGAAAGCGTCGGGATTTCCGCAAAAGGATCGATGCGTGCATATTGCAGGTCGGGAATAAAAACCATATCGCTTTTTTCAACAGGGGCAAAACCATAATTTGACCCGTCAAACCCAACACCGTTTTTCAAGGTACCTTCGGTAAACCTTGCAATCGGCATTGTAAGGTGCCTCCAGCGCCCATTCAAATCAGTCATCATAAAGTCAGCCATTTTTACACCATGCTTCTCACAAAGCCTCTTTATATCATCAAATGAAACCACAATTTACCCTCCAAGTAAAATAATTTCTCCAATAGTTTTATATGGAAAACTTCCGTAATGGCGGTTGACGACGTTCTGCCAAAGGCAGAATGTAGGGGCGTCTAAAACGCCCCGTCAACCGCTACGCTAAACGACGTTTTAATGTCGGTTAGCGTGATAATAACTGCCGTTTTAATGGCAGTTATTATTTTATTATACAAATGTTCTTTTAATTAATCTATTGCAGGAATAAAAAAATAGCAAATAATAGACTTTTAGAATCCATTTGACATCGCAAGCTGTTATGGTACAATGATAATCAGGAGAAATAGCGCGATGACGGCGGCAAAAAAATTAACGGAAGATGAATCTGACCTTCTGGTGGAACCTCGTTTTGAACGCATCGGCGGTATCGAATACGCCATGAGTTCTCCCGGGTATAAACATCAAATTACTGCAGGACGTCTTTTTAATCAACTGGATTTCCAATTATCTGTTCACGAATGTATAACTATTGTAGCCCCATTCGATGTATATCCATTGTATGAAAAAGGGGATCAATACACGTTTGTTCAGCCTGATATTTTTCTGGCTTGCGACCGCTCAAAATTACAGGACAACCGTTACAACGGTGCGCCAAAATTCATAATTGAAATTTTGTCGCAAAACAGATCCCACGATATGGTTACTAAATTGAACCTGTATGAAAAAGCAGGAGTTGGCGAATATTGGATGGTAGACCCCGAAGAACAAATTATCAGTGTTTTAGAATTAGCAAATGGAAGATATATTTATAAAGCTTATTCCGGTGAAGGTGAAGTTCCGCTTTTGACGATCCCCGGCTGTATAATTGATTTTAAGAAAGTTTTTGAACAACAATCTACCCCGGTTTGAGAGGGGAGGCGGTTTAATTCGCCTAACGTACTCATATATGACCTTTTGGGCAGCTTGTGAGGCAATGCGAAACATTCCAAAGTAAAGGAAATTATGCACTTTAAAGAAGTTAAAGGCATTTTGTCTTCTCAAAACGGTATGAACATCAGCCGCGGATGTATTCATGGATGTATTTATTGCGATTCAAGAAGTAAATGTTATCAGATGGAACATGCTTTTGAAGATGTCCAGATAAAAATCAATGCCCCAATACTATTGGAACAAAAATTAAAAACAAAACGTAAAAAATGCATGATTGGAACAGGTGCAATGAGCGATCCATACATGCCCATAATTGAAAATTTAAATCATACAAGATCATGCCTTGAAATAATAGAAAAATATGGTTTCGGATTGGCAATTCAAACAAAGTCAAACTTAATATTGAACGACCTTGAATTATTAAAAAAGATAAATAGTAAAGCAAAATGTATAGTGCAGATGACGCTCACAACATACGATGAAAATATCTGTAAAATTATTGAACCTAATGTATGTACTACTAAAGAAAGATTTGAAGCATTAAAAATAATGAGAGATAATGGAATTGAAACTGTAGTATGGTTATGCCCAATACTTCCGTTTATAAATGACACAGAAGAAAATATTCGGGGTATAATTGATTATTGTGCAGAAGCAAAAGTATATGGAATTATATGTTTTGATATTGGCGTTACCTTAAGAGAAGGAAACAGAGAATATTTTTATGACAATCTGGATAAGCATTTTCCGGGATTGAAACAGGAATACATAAAAATATATGGAAATAACTATATAATTACAAGTAAGAATAGTCAGCCTTTGATGAAAATATTTAATGAATTATGCAACAAAAATAAAATAGTAAATAATAAGGATAAACTTTTTGAATATATGCATATATTTGAAGATAAATCTACAAAAAGCCAATTTGAATTATTTTAATAAAATATAAAGAAAAAATGTAAAATAAAAGCCAGCGTAAACTTCATATAACAGGATTGTATATGTACACCGCCTGTTCGGCGGCTAGGCTGCGAAAAACCCCAAGCGTCATATACAACCGGAACGTTATGTGAAATACAATGTTGAATTAATTGAAAATAATAAATAAGTGTTGACAAAAGTTGAATTTTAAGTAATAATCTAAAATAGATTGTAATATTGAAATATGTCAGGAGATTAAAATGAAGGAAATACTTGATATTATTTATCGGGAGATTGGAGATATTAAACTTCGACTGGATATATTTTTATCTGATGATGTAAAAAATCCTCCACTTATTTTATGGATACATGGTGGTGCATGGATGATGGGGGACAGGAAATGGTGTGGTATGCAAGGGCAAATTAAACGTGGATATGCAGTAGCAAGTATTGATTATCGCCTTAGTACAGTATCTCCATTCCCTGCTTGTATAGAAGATTGTAAATATGCACTTGCATTTTTACGTAAAAACGCTAATCAATATCCAATTGATTTTTCCCGTGTTTGTGTTGCCGGAGATTCTGCCGGCGGTCATCTTGCTGCCTTAATGGGTGTAACGGCTGGTCATACAGATTGGGAACCTAAAGATGCAGATTGCTCAGTACAAGCGGTAATTGATTTTTTTGGTCCTACATCATTGAAACGTAAAAATGATGATTCAGAAGATGATACAGTAGTAGATACATTATTTGGTGTATCTATTCTTTCAGCAAAAGGAAAAATGGCAGCGGCAATGGCAAATCCTATTAATTATGTAAATGGTACGGAACCGCCATTTCTGATTGTTCATGGTGATCAGGATGAAATTGTTTCTATTAATCAAAGTTATTTGTTACGTGATGAGTTAGAAAAGTACGGTCAAAAAGTTGCAATGCATACAGTTTTTGGTGGTGATCATGGATTTAACTGTCCTGCAGTTGAATTTGTTGCTAATACATTTTTGGATTATCATTTTAAGAAAAATAGTAAATAATAAAAATATTTAAACAAAATATAATATTATGTGTAAAACAATATTGTACTTCGCATAACAAACGGTATGTATGTACAAGCATAGTAATTCCCTGACAGTCACCCCCGAATGAAACCGAAAATTAAGCTACATTATCCTCCTCGTAATTGATTGCCGGAATGCCGTCAACGAAGGCTTGATGCAGTGTTCTGCCGTTCATGTTACGCCCCTGATGTGTTCTTTCATAATTATAAGTTTGAAGATAAGTGTCAAAGTCATCTTGCATTTCTTCAAGGCGTACTTTATTTCATTCCTTTTATTTTCTTTTATGTATTTTTCCATAATTCCATTATAATTTATTTTTAATATATAGTGTTTTATAAATTTAGTTACACCATATATTGTGTCATTAGCAGTTTTTATTACTTTTTGGACATCCCCGATGCTATTTGTCGGGCTTATGCTTGCGGCTTCCCATAAACAAGGAAATCAAAAAACCGGCAATCATGACAACAACTGAAATTATTATCCCAATTACGGGGGATTCCCATCCGGTCTCGAAAGAGAATGTCCCGGGAAATAACACGATGACAGAACCTGCAACAAGTCCAAGAACAGCGCCGTAAGTTCCCCTCGGCGCTTTTGAAAGCAGGAAGCGCATAACAGCAGCCCCGCCGAGAAGCCCTGCAATTGCACCTAACACCAAAGGAAGAAGAAGCAGCAGATTTAAGTCGGAAACAGCTTTTAGAACAGTCTGATACAACCCGATTACAAGAAGAAAAAACGCGCCGGAAATCCCGGGAGTGATCATCGCTATCGCAGAAAGCACGCCTCCAAGAACGAGCAGCCCAAAAACCTGCGGTGTAAGTTCAGAAAAAAGACCCGC